>Ga0065178_100374_pt1 | contig 44826 bp, 44 predicted proteins | sample FECB22metaG_FD_59210 | JGI IMG/M metagenome (GOLD analysis project Ga0065178, IMG submission 59210) | Cyanobacterial communities from the Joint Genome Institute, California, USA - FECB-22 (version 2) (version 2) | ecosystem: Environmental > Aquatic > Thermal springs > Hot (42-90C) > Microbial...
GCGAAGATAGCCTCCTGCATCACCCCCTCACCCAGCCTCTCCCCCAAGGGGGAGAGGAGCCCGAGATGACGCGCCACTGGGGTAGCGCTACTTCTTCTTCGGCTTTGCCCGCACGCCGGCCATTGCCCGCACCTTGGCCTGGTGGCTCCTCGCGGCGTTGGTCAGCATTGGCAAATCGTTGCCGGCCAGCAGCATCTTCATGCCCTTGCCGATATAGAGCTGCAGCAGCTCCTCGCTGTAGGCGCCGCCCATGCCGGGGAACTTGCGGTGCTTCTTGCAGGCGGCGATGACCTTGTCGACGGCCTCCTGGATCTTCGGGTGCCCGTTCTCGCCGGGCACGCCCATCTCCACCGAGAGGTCGCTCGAGCCCACCAGCAGGGCGTCGATGCCAGGCACAGCGGCGATCGCCTCGGCGTTGCGCACCGCCTTGGGCGTCTCGATCATGACGGTGATCAGCGTGTTGTCGTTGGCCCGCTTGGTCATGTCGGCCATTTTCATCGGCGCGTAGTCGAACTGCGCCTGGCCGCCGCCCACCGAGCGATGGCCGATGGGGGCGTAGCGCAGCTTGTCGGCGATCTCGCGCGCCTCCTCGGCGGTGTCGACATGGGGGATGACGATGCCGAGCGCCCCACCGTCCAGCAGGCGGGTCGCCATGGCAAGCTCGCCGTAGGGCACGCGCACGATGGGCGCGATGCCGGAATCCTGCGCCGCCGTCGCCAGCTCGGCCGCGGTCTCGATCGACATGACGCCGTGCTCGAGGTCGAGGAACAGCCAGTCGAAGCCCGCCGCCTTCATGACCTTGATGATGTCGACGTTGCGAACCAGTCGCACACCGATGCCCACGGCCAGCTGATTCTTCTTCAGCCGCGCTTTCGCGGCGTTCACTGCCATCGCCATTGGTTCCCCCTCGTGGCCGATTTTCGGCTAGGCTAGACCCCATGACCTTCCATGTCGAACGAATCGACCATGTCGTCCTGCGCTGCCGGGACCTGCCGGCGATGGTCGAGTTCTACGAAAAAGCGCTGGGCTTCAACGTTGAACGCAAGCTCGATCGTATCAGCCTGGTGCAGATGCGAGCGGGCGCCTCACTGCTCGACCTGATCGCAGCCGACCGTCCGAAGGACGGCGGCAACATGGATCATCTGTGCTTCCGCATCGACCCGTTCGACCGTGACGCCATCGTCACGCGACTTGCGCCGCTCGGGATATCGGTCGGCGAAACCGTCGAGCGCTACGGTGCGGAAGGCAACGGTCCGTCGGTCTATTTCCACGATCCCGAGGGCAATCAAATCGAATTGAAGGGGCCCACTGCCGCCTGAGTAAGGCGCATTAGAGCTTGGCCGTTGCAGAGGTTGTGCTAGCCTCGCCGGCATCGGGAAAGAACAGCGCCAACAACAGCGGCGCGTCCTTGGGAGGATGATTTTAATGCGTTCACGCGTGGCGTTTGCAGCCGCGACGGTTGCTGCCTTCGTCTTGGCGGCGGCCCAATTCACGGGAGGATCGGCCTTTGCCCAGAAGCAGGGCGGTACCCTCAAGATCTCTCATCGCGACAACCCGCCGAGCGCTTCGATCCATGAGGAATCGACGATCTCGGTGAACCAGCCGTTCATGGCGGCGTTCAACAACCTCGTCTACTTCGATCCCAAGGAGAAGGTGAACAACCCCGACAAGATCGTGCCCGAGCTGGCCGAGAGCTGGGCGTGGAACGACGACAAGACCCGCCTCACCATGAAGCTGCGCCAGGGCGTGAAGTGGCATGACGGCAAGCCCTTCTCGAGCTCCGACGTGAAGTGCACGTGGGACGCGGTAATGGGCAAGGGCGACGAGAAGCTCGACATCATCCGCAAGAGTCCGCGGCGCGTCTGGTACATCAACCTCAAGGAAGTCGTGACCAACGGTCCCAACGAGGTCACCTTCGTGCTCGAGCGGCCGCAGCCGTCGTTCCTGTCGATGCTGGCCGCCGGCTATTCGCCGGTCTATGCCTGCCACGTGTCGGGCCGCGACATGCGCTCCAAGCCGATCGGCACCGGCCCGTTCAAGGTCGTCGAGTTCAAGCGCAACGAATCGATCAAGCTGGTGAGGAACCCGGACTACTGGAAGAAGGGCTTCCCCTATCTCGACGCCATCGAATGGACGATCGTGCCCAACCGCAGCACGCGCCTGCTCGGTTTCACCGCCGGGCAGTTCGACATGACGTTCGATTCCGACGTCACCTTCCCGCTGCTGAAGGACATCAAGTCACAGAAGCCTGATGCTGTCTGCGAGGCGCGGCCGACCAACGTCAACTCCAACCTGCTGGTCAACCGCGAGAAGCCGCCGTTCGACAACCCGCAGATCCGGCGCGCCATGGTGCTGGCGCTCGACAACCGCGCCTTCGCCGACATCCTGAGCGAGGGCCACGACCTCGACGGTGCGGTCATGCTGCCGCCGCCGGCCGGCTTCTGGGGCATGCCCAAGGAGATGCTGCCGACGCTGCTCGGCCATTCGCCTGAGATCGACAAGAACCGGGCCGAGGCGCGCAAGATCATGGAAGGGCTGGGCTACGGGCCCGAGAAGCCGCTCAAGATCAAGGTATCGACGCGCAATATCGCGATCTATCGCGACCCTGCGGTGATTCTGATCGACCAGCTGAAGAAGATCTACATCGAGGGCGAGCTCGATCCGATCGACACCACGGTCTGGTATACCAAGATCCAGCGCAAGGACTACCAGGTCGGCATGAACCTGACCGGTCTCGGCGTCGACGATCCCGACGTCAATTTCTACGAGAACTACTACTCGACGTCAGACCGCAACTACACCGCCTACAAGAATCCCGAGGTCGATGCGCTGATCAACAAGCAGTCGGCCGAGCAGGATCGCGACGCGCGCAAGAAGATCGTGTGGGAGATCGAGAAGAAGCTGGCCGACGACTCCGCGCGCCCGATCCTGGGCTACAACGTCTCCAACACCTGCTGGACGCCGCAGCTCAAGAACGTCGTGCTGCAGACCAACAGCATCTACAACGGCTGGCGGTTCGAAGACGTCTGGCTGGAGCGGTAGGGAGCGTAAATGGGCCGGCCTCGATCCCTCCTTTCCTCCCCAGCGAAGCTGGGGAGGTGTCGGCGTCATACGCCGACGGAGGGGTCATGGGCGTCATCACTGCGGCTCATGACCCCTCCGTCCGCTTCGCGGACGCCTCCCCACGCGAAGCGTGGGGAGGGGAAAGGCTACAGCTGAATGGGCTCCTACCTCGTCCGACGCTTCCTCCTGATGGCGCTGACCCTGTTCGGCATGTCGGTGCTGATCTTCGTCATGTTGCGCCTGGTGCCGGGCGACATTTCCGACATCCTTGTCGACGCGGCTGGCATCGCCGACGCCAAGGAGAAGGCCAAGATCGCCAAGGAGCTGGGGCTCGACAAGCCGATCGTCGAGCAGTACGCGAAGTGGATCGGCGGACTCTCGCGCGGCGACCTCGGCTTCGCCTACGTCTCCGAGCGCCCGGCGATCGAGGAGATCGCGCCGCGCATCCCGATCAGCGGCAAGCTCGCCCTGATGGCGCTGTTCTTCGCCGTCGTCATCGGCGTGCCGTTCGGCGTGATCAGCGCGGTGCGCCAGAACAGCGGGCTCGACTATTTCCTGCGCGTGCTCAGTCTCAGCGGCCTGTCGCTGCCGTCCTTCTGGCTCGGACTGCTGGTGCTGATGGCGGCGGTGCACTGGTTCGGCCAGATCCCGATCTACACCAACGAGCCGCGCGGCTTCTTCGCCGAGGTCGGCCTGCTCGCTATCCCCGCCGCCGTGGTGGGCTTCCGCAGCTCGGCGCTGATCATGCGGCTGACGCGCTCGTCCATGCTCGAGGTCATGCGCCAGGACTACATCCGCACGGCAAGGTCCAAGGGCGCCTCGAACATCTCGGTGAACTACGACCATGCGCTGCGCAATGCGCTGCTGCCCGTGGTCACCATCATCGGCATCGAGGCGGCGTTCCTGGTGGGCGGCCTGATCGTCACCGAGACCGTGTTCAATATCCCGGGCGTGGCGCGCTTTCTCGTGGAAGCCATCCGCTGGCGCGACTATCCGATCGTGCAGAACCTGGTGATGCTGATCGCCTTCGTCGTCGTCATCGTCAACTTCCTGGTCGACATGGCCTACATGGTCCTCGACCCGCGCATCAAGTTCGGGGACTAGCATGGCCACCATCGACCATGATGCCGAACTTGCCCGCGCTGGCGCCAACATCACCGGCTGGGGCGGCCAGCTCGCCTTCCTGGCGCGGCGCTACCCGCTGGGCGCAATCGGGGCGATCATCGTCACGGTCTTCGTGCTGACGGCGATCTTCGCCAATTTCATCGCACCGTTCGATCCGACCTCGACCGACGCCAAGGCCTCGCTCGCCCGTCCGGGCGGCGTCTTCTGGCTGGGCGCCGACTTCATGGGGCGCGACATGTTCAGCCGAATCGTCTACGGCGCGCGTATCTCGCTGGCCGTCGGGCTGGGCGCCACCCTCACTGGCGGTATTCTCGGAGTCTCGATCGGCCTGATGAGCGGCTATCTCGGCGGCGCTTACGATCTGTTGACGCAGCGCCTGATGGACATCATGCAGTCGCTGCCGCTCCTGGTCATGGCGCTGGTCATGGCGGCGGCGCTCGGGCCCTCGCTCGAGAACACCATCATCGCCATCGCCATTCCCTTGGTGCCGAGCGTTGCCCGCGTCGTGCGCTCGAGCACGCTGTCGCTGCGCGAGCAGCCGTTCGTCGAGGCGGCACGCGCCGTCGGCATGGGCGAGCTGCGCATCGCCGTCCGCCATGTGCTGCCCAACACGCTGGCGCCGCTGATCGTGCTGGCGACGGCGCAGCTCGGCTCGGCCATCCTGGTCGAAGCCTCTCTCTCGTTCCTCGGCCTCGGCATCCCCGAGCCCTATCCCTCGTGGGGCCGCATGCTGTCGGAGTCGGCCGCCGAGTACGTGCGCACCGCGCCCTGGCTGGTGATCTTCCCGGGCGTGGCCATCAGCATGACCGTGTTCGGGACCAACCTGTTAGGCGACGCCTTGCGCGACATCCTCGACCCCCGTCAGCGATCCTGAGGGACAGCGTTCATGAGTGCTCTTCTCGAGGTCGAGGACCTCGGCACCTGGTTCTATACACGGCAGGGCATCGTCAAGGCGGTCGACGGCGTCGACTTCCAGGTCGCCTCGGGCGAGACGCTGGCCATCGTGGGCGAATCGGGCTGCGGCAAGAGCATGACAGCGCTGTCGCTGATGCGGCTGATCCCCGATCCGCCGGGCCGCATCGTGTCGGGTTCGGTGAAGCTCGGCGGCAAGGACCTGCTCAAGATCAGCGAACAAGAGATGCGCGGCGTGCGCGGCAACGAGATCTCGATGATCTTCCAGGAGCCGATGACGTCGCTCAACCCGGTCATGACCATCGGCAAGCAGATCGCCGAGGCGCTGATCCTGCACCGCGATATGGATCGAAAGGCCGCGCTGAAGCGCGCCGTGGAGATGCTCGACCTGGTGCGCATCCCCGAGCCGGCACAGCGGGCCAAGGAATACCCGCATCAGCTGTCGGGCGGCATGCGCCAGCGCGCCATGATCGCCATGGCGCTCGCCTGCAATCCCAAGGTGCTGATTGCCGACGAGCCGACCACGGCGCTCGACGTCACCATCCAGGCACAGATCCTGGAGCTGATCCTCGAGCTGCAGCGCGAGTTTGGCGCCGCGGTGATCCTGATCACCCACGATCTCGGCGTCGTCGCCGAGACCGCGCGGCGGGTCATCGTCATGTATGCCGGCCGCAAGGTCGAGGAGGCCGAGGTCGGCGAGCTGTTCGCTCATCCGCTGCATCCCTATACCGTGGGCCTGCTGGCGTCGATTCCGCGACTCGACCTGATGCGCGGCGAGGTGGCGCGCAACACCGGTCGGCTGCAGGAGATCCCGGGCATCGTGCCGCCGTTGTTCGACCTGCCCGAGGGCTGCGCCTTCGCCCCACGCTGCACCAAGGCCGACGACCTCTGCCGCCGCGAACGGCCGGTCTACGAGCAGAAGAGGGCAGGCCACTGGGCGGCCTGCTGGCATAGCGATGCGTAGCGCGTCTTGCTGGAGCGCGGACCTCCAAAGTCGCGGTAGACCGCGACTAGTCCGCTCATCATCGTCTTTGCCGGGAGCGCGCCACTCCAGTGGCGCATCATGTCCTGTTCCAACACCATATGAGCGGCACTGGAGTGCCGCGCTCCCGGCAATGAGCGGAGCTGGGGACCCGCGGTCCCAGAAGAAGACGGGCTCATGAGCCCTGCCGCCAACATGCCGGTGCTCGAGGTCCAGGACCTCAAGAAGCACTTCCCGGTGAAGAAGGGCCTGCTGCGGCGCACCGTTGGCCAAGTCTATGCCGTCGACGGCGTCAGCTTCTCGATCGGCGTCGGCGAGACGCTGGGGCTGGTGGGTGAGAGCGGCTGCGGCAAGACCACGGCCGGCCGCGCCGTGCTGCGCCTGATCGAGCCGACCTCGGGCTCGGTGCAGGTCGGCGGCACGGAGATCACCGGACTTTCCAAGGCGGAGATGCGGCCCTACCGGGCGCAGATGCAGATCATCTTCCAGGACCCGTTCTCCTCGCTCAATCCGCGCATGACGGCGGGCGAGATCGTGGGCGAGCCGCTGCTGGTGCACGGCGTCGCCAGCCGCAAGCAGCGCGAGGATCAGGTCGCCGCCCTGTTCGCGCGCGTCGGGCTCCGGCCCGCGCAGATGGCCAACTACCCGCACCAGTTCTCCGGCGGCCAGCGCCAGCGCATCGGCATTGCCCGCGCGCTGGCGCTTGGGCCCAAGCTGATCGTGGGCGACGAGCCGGTGTCGGCGCTCGACGTGTCGATCCAGGCGCAGGTCATCAACCTCTTGCAGGACCTGCAGCGCGAGCGCCAGCTCTCCTACCTGTTCATTTCGCACAACCTTGCGGTGGTCGAGCACATCAGCCATCAGATCGCGGTGATGTATCTTGGCCGCATCGTCGAATATGCCGACACGCGCTCGATCTTCACCCGGCCGCAGCATCCCTATACCGAGGCGCTGCTGTCGGCCGTGCCGGTGCCCGATCCCGCCATCCGCCGCAAGAAGTTGGTGCTGCAGGGCGACGTGCCGAGCCCGGTGAAGCCGCCGTCCGGCTGCCACTTCCACACGCGCTGCCCCTACGCCGTGGAGCGTTGCAGGATCGAATCGCCACCGCTTCGCGAAATCGCACCGGGACATAAGGTGTCGTGCCACCTGCGTTGATTGACGGCGGCAGCCGTCATCCCGAGCGAAGCCGAGGGACCTTTTTGTCGGCAGCTGAAACAAAAAGGTCCCTCCGCTGCGCCTCGCTGCGCTCGGCTCCGGTCGGGATGACGGCGTATGGTATAGATAGCGCCGGTGAGGAGACAAAAACGTCATGGCCGAATGGGATTATGTGATCGTGGGCGGCGGCTCGGCGGGGTGCGTGCTGGCCAACCGGCTGACCGAGGATCCGACCGTCAAGGTCCTGCTGCTGGAGGCGGGGCCGGTCGACAAGTCGATGTGGATCGACATCCCGGCGGGCTTCACCAAGCTCCTGAACCACAAGACCTTCAACTGGAACTTCGAGATGGAGGCCGAGGAGGGCGTGGCTGGCCGGCGCATCCCCTGCCCGCGCGGCAGGGCGCTCGGCGGCTCGAGCTCGATCAACGGCATGCTCTATGTGCGCGGCCAGCCGCTCGACTACGACACCTGGGGCCAGCTCGGCAATCGCGGCTGGTCGTACTCGCAGGTGCTGCCCTACTTCAAGAAGTCGGAGAACTACGAGCGCGGCGGCGACGACAGCCGCGGCAAGGGCGGCCCCTTGAACGTCGCCGACATGTGCGACACCCACGAGCTCTGCGACGCCTTCATCGATGCCGCCGTGGCGAACGGCTACCCGAAGAACAAGGACTACAACAACGGCGACCAGGAAGGCTTCGGCTATTACCAGGTCACTATGAAGAACGGCAAGCGCCAGTCGACGGCGCGCGCTTTCCTCGATCCTGCGCGCAGCCGGCCCAACCTCAAGATCGAGACCGATGCCCTGGTGCGGAACGTGATCCTCGACGGCAAGCGCTGTGTCGGCGTCGCCTACAGCGTGCACGGCATGCCGCTCGAGGCACGGGTCAATCGCGAGGTCATCGTGTCGTGCGGTTCGGTGCAGTCGCCGGGCGTGCTGGAGCATTCCGGCATCGGTCAGCCCGAGCTGCTGCGCCAGTACGGCATCGAGGTGAAGCATGAGCTGAAGGGCGTCGGCGAGAATTACGGCGATCACTTCGCGCCGCGCATGAACTGGCGCGTCAAGCTGCCGATCACCCTGAACGAGCAGACGCGCGGGCTGAGGCTCGTGGGCGAGGTGCTGAAGTACTACACGACCGGCCGCGGCGCGCTCGCGCTGACCGCCGGCGTCGTCTACGGCTTCGTGCGCACGCGGCCTGGCCTCGAATCGCCCGACATGCAGTTCCACATGGCCCATGCCAGCTACGACACCGCACAGAAGCGGCTGCTGGAGAGGGAGCCCGGCATGACGGTGGTGATCGGCCAGTGCCGGCCCGATTCCCGCGGCTCGATCCACATCAAGTCGGCGACGCCCGGCACCGAGCCTGCCATCCGGCCGAACTTCCTCAGCGCCCAGACCGACCGCGACACCACGGTCGCGGGCATGCAGATCGCCCGCAAGATCGTCTCGCACCCGTCGATGGCGAAGTACATCGCCTTCGAGAACAAGCCGGGCAAGGACGTGAACACCTACGACGAATGGCTCGACTACGCCCGGCGCAATGGCCAGACGACCTACCACGTCATCGGCACCTGCAAGATGGGCAGCGACCCCATGGCGGTGGTCGACGACCGGCTGCGGGTGCATGGAATCGCCGGCCTGCGGGTGATCGACGCCTCGATCATGCCGACGGTGCCCTCGGGCAACACCAATGCGCCCACGATCATGGTTGCCGAGAAGGGGGCGGACATGATCAAAGAGGACGCGAAGGCGGGGCTCAAGGCAGCCGCTTAAATCGGGGGATCGCGGTGAAACTGTTGACGTCGCTTGTGGCCCTGCTGGGGCTTTCGGTCGCGGTCGCGGCCTGCAACGCCACGAAGGACATTACCAACCCGTTGGGCTACCAGCCGGAGAGCAAGGAGAACCTGCTGGCCGATTCGGGCTTCAAGAAGCTCACCCTCAACACCCCGGCCAAGATCGCGGCGTTCAAGAAGATGCCGGCGCATCGCATCAGCAAGACGACCTTCAAGGGCAAGCCGGTCTACGTCTATCCCGACCAGAATGTCTGCGGCTGCCTCTATATCGGCGGCCCCACCGCCTACAACACCTTCATCAAGAAGGGCCGGGCGCAGATGATCGATACCCGCGTCAACCAGATGTACAACCAGGACGCCGACGATCCGTACAATCCGACGGCCGAGATGGCCCAGCTCGACTGGGGCGATGCCTGGGACGCTTCGGACGCGTATGACCTTTATCTGAACTGATCATCGGAGCGCGGACCTCCAGGTCCGCTCATCGTCATTATCTTTGCCGGGAGCGCGTCACTCCAGTGGCGCATCATGCCCTGATTCGACACCATATGAGCGGCACTGGAGTGCCGCGCTCCCGGCAATGAGCGGATGCGTCGCGGTTTACCGCGACGTTGGAGGTCCGCGCTCCAGTTGAGCTAATACCGGCGGAAGCGGTCGAACCGCTGGCGGGCTTCGGCGATGCCGCGATGGATCTTCTCTTCGTCCGGTTTTGGCGGCCATATCAGTTTCGTCAGCCACACGATGGCCGGCGTGCCGACCACGAGGACGACGATCACGCCGACCACCAAAACCGTATACATGACGCCTCAGCCGCCCAGCAGCGCCGGCGCGGCCTTGAGTTCGCGGCGTTCGACCTTCTTCACGATCTCGGTCAGCTTGGCGTGGGTCGGGGCAGGGACGCCGATGTAGGTGCCGCGGTCGGCGATGTAGCCGTTCATGAACTCGATCTCGGTGCGGCGGCCCTTGCGGATGTCCTGGGCCATCGACGGGCGCTGGATGTCGGCGCGCGGGTTGGGGTTGGTGTTGGAGCCCGGCCGCATGATCGCTTCGATCTCGTCGAGCGCGGCCTTGTCGCCTTCCGAGGCCTTGGCCAGCTTCTCGGGCTCGAGCTTGCCGATCTTCTCGATGTGGTAGCCCAGCGCCTGGCCGACGCGCACGGCCTCGCCGCCGAGCTTGATGGAGAAGCGGCGGATGGCGTCGTTGCGGTCGCAGTCCGAGCCGGTGAGGCCGGTCGCGGCCGAGACGCCGTTCTTCATGCCGTTCTGGCAGAGCTTGGACCAGCGCTCGCCCCACAGGTTGGTCGTGGTCTTGGCGCTGTCGATGCGGCCCACCATGTCGCGCAGCTCCTCGACGCGGCTGGTGATGCGGCCGTGGACCTCGCCGACCCTGAACACCGTGTGCTTGTCGCCGCCCTTGGCGACGGTGCGGCGGATTCGCGCCGGCTCGAACATGTCGACCGAGATCAACGAGGCCACCATGCCCACCGTCTTGCCCCAGCCGACGACGCCCGCGATGCGCTCCTCGTTCAGGCAGTTCTGCAGCGACACGACGAAACCATCGGGCGCCAGGTACTGCTTGATCAGCGCCGTCGCCCATTCGGTGTCGTAGGATTTCATCGACACGAAGGCGATGTCGATCGGCTTCTGGCGCGACAGGTCCTGCATCTCGGTGAGATGCATGGTCTTGGCGTTCTTGACCGTGATCTTCTCCTCCGGCGTCACGCCGTCGAGCTCCAGTCCGTTCTTTCGGATGGTCTCTATGTTCTCCGGCCAGAAATCGATCAGGGTGACATCCTCGCCGGTATGGGCGAGCCAGCCGCCGACATAGCCACCCAATGCGCCGACGCCGACGACTGCAATCCGCTTGCCCATGGTTCCCTCCTCAAGCTGCCGGCAGTTTGGCGAGGAACGCCTCGACTGCCTGATTGAAACGCGCGGGCTGGTGCAGGTTGGCCGCGTGGCCCGCGTCGGGAATGATCGTCTTGATCGCTCCCTTGATCTTGGCCGCCATGTAATCGGTGGCGGCAAGGAAGTGGGTGTCGTTGGCGCCGACCAGCACCAGGGTGGGCACGGCGACCTTGTCGAGCGACTGGATCACCCGGTCGTTCTCCTGGGCCAGCATGCCGCGCGCGGCGCGGGCCAACCCGGTCGCATCGCGATGGCGCGTGAGCTTGACCTCGTCGCTGGAATTGAGAGCGGCGAGCCCCTTGGTCTCCAGATTGACGGCGCGCTGGTGCGCCGTCTCGTTCCACTTGGCGCGCGCCTCGTCCTTCTTGAAGCCGGGCCCGGTGTCGAACAGCATCAGCGCACGCACGCGCTCGGGGTGGCTGGCGGCAAAGGCGAGCGACATGTAGCCACCGAGCGACAGTCCGGCGATCACCGCCTTCTTCGCGCCCACCGTGTCGAGCAACGCCTCCATGTCGCCCACCGTCAGAGCTTCCGAGTAGAGCGCCTGGTCGGCCGGGTAGTCCGATTCGCCGTGGCCGCGCATGTCCCACACGATCACCTGCCAGCGATCCTTCAAGGCGGCGATCTGGCCGTCCCACATGCGCGCGGTCGAGCTGTAGCCGTGGCTGAGCAGCAAGGTCGGGCCCTGCCCGTGGACCTCGTAGTGGATCTTCACTCCGTCGCGGTCGAGCTTGGGCATGCGTTCTCCCTAAAGCCTTCCTCCCCTTCGCGGGTCCCGCGAAGGGGGGGTGTCGCCGTCATACGGCGACGGAGGGGTCATGAGCCACAGCATGACGGTTGCCCATGACCCGTCCGCCCGCTGCGCGGGCACCTCCCCTGCGCGGACTCCGCGCAGGGGAGGGACGCGATTGGGGCGACGCCCTTTGTTCTTCATCAAGGCGCCACTCGGGGCTCGCGACGCGCGCGCTCGAGGTAGAGCTCGGCGTCTTCCGCCAGCATCAGGCGGTCCTTGACCAAGTCGTCGACGACGGCCTGCACCTTGGACACGTAGTCGGCGCCGCTGGCGTAGCGCTCGGCGATCGACGGGCGTGGATCGCCCACCGACTCGCGCGCCGCCTTGTCGGTCGCGAAGGGCAGGCAGGTGCCGTCGCGGTCGGCCAGTTCGCCCGCCGGATACGGCGGCTTGTACTCGTTCCAGCCCGAGTAGGTGGCCAGCGGCACGGCGATGTCGGGCAGGCGGACGCCGGCCACCTCGTTGCCGTCGGCGTCGACCTTGCAGACCAGCGTGCGATAGGTGCCGTACGCAGCGGGCAGGCGCACCCAGTCCACCGGCGGCGTCACCGCGTTGGTTCGCTTGACGACGGCGGCGGCCGGTACGGCCGGAAAGCCCGTCTTGTCGGCGTCGACCAGCGTGCCCGCTGCCAGGGTGGGCAGGCGGCTCGCCGGCGGCAGCTTGCCGGACACCACCCATTCGTCGAGCGCCACCAGGAGGGCGCGCACGGCCGGCATGGGATTGTGCGGATTGCGCGGATTGACGTTGGGCCCGGCATCGGTCGTCGCCCCGGCGCGTCCGCCGTGCTGGGTGCCTGCGATCATGTAGACGCGGCTGTTGTCGGGCAGTGTCACGTCCTGCCTGGCCAAAGGATCGGTGTGCAGCAGCGACGCGCCCTTCTGCCAGTACTCGGTCGAGGTGTTGGTCTCGATCAGCTTGGGGTTGGCGTCGTACTCAGGGAACAGCGACCCTTCCCGGTCGGTCAGGGGATCGAAGAGGGTCGCGGTCGAGAAGGGGAACGCATTCTCGGGGAAATCGTGATCCTCGTGCTGGGTGGCCGTGCGCGCCGGCTGGCCGAACGGCGTGTTGAAAAAGATGCGGCCGATGCCGGCGATGTGCGAATGGATGCCGTCGAACACCCGGCGGCCCTGTTCGTCCTGGTTGAAGCCCTCGGAGACGTGATGGCGCAGATAGCGCCCGGCCTGGGAGAAGCCGATGGCCAGCGCATGGGTGATCTTGCCGCCCGTAGCGGCGGTCGCTGCGGGGTCGTAGCGCAGCCAGCTTACGATGTCGCGCGTCGCGGCAAAGCCCAAGCCCTGCACCTTGGGGTCCTTGGCCTCGTAGTGGAATTCATAGAGGTGCCCCGGCAGGGGCTTGACGCCGCCCGTCAGCCGGATCGACCGCGAATCCACGAACGACCACTCGCTACGGCGTAACTCGCGGCGCTCGTCGTCGGCGCGGGCGCGCACCGACAGCCGCGCCCACGGCTGCTCGAGGCCGGCGGCCTCGTGGGAAAGCTTGAAGACCTCGAGATTGCCGGCGCGCGTACCGGAAACGAACTCCTCGCGCACCATCTCGACGATCGGCTCGCCGTCGTTGGTGGCGACTGGTGCGGTGAGGCCAAGACCCATGTTGGCGCGCGGCGCATCGGGGTCCCAGCCCGACCAGACGATGGTGTAGCCGCGGCGCATCGGAAAGCCGTTGCCGACATCGGCCAGCGTCTTGGGATCGTTCACGCCCTGCGGGCCGTCGGCGATGTTGCCGAACAGCATCTTGCGCCCGCGGTTGTTGACTTCGTAGAGGATGCGCCCGCTGCCCTTGGCCGGGTCCTTGGGCCGCAGGATGAAGACATCGGCCGTGTACTCGACCTTGCCATTGGCGTTGAGCGGAGCCTTGTCGAGCAGGGCGATGCCCTTGTTGGCGGGATGCTGTGGATCGACCTCGCCGCGCGCCTTGCCGATCACACGCTCATAAGCGCCAACCTCGCCGAACGGTGCACCGTCGGCGAGAGGTTCAACACGTTCGATATCCAACGAAACAAGCATTCAGACCTCTTACTGGACCGCGGGCCTCAATGTCGCGGTAAACCGCGACTAGCCCGCTCATGAATTCCGAGGCGGGCCTGGAGGCCCGCGGTCCGGCAAGACTACGCCTTCGCCTCTTCAGGGGGGAAGTTCAGCTCGACGCCGACACCGTCGGGATCATAGAGGAAGATCTGGGCGGCGCCGGTCCGCGGCACGACCTGCTCGCGGAACTTCACCTTCTTGGACTCGAGCCGCTTGCGCACGCCCGGCAGATCGGTCGCGGAGAAGGCGATGTGGTCGAACCGGCCGGTGTCGTCGAACTTCTTCTCGGTGCCGCGCACGATGATGCCTTCGCGCGGCTTGCGCGGGCCGAGCAGATGCACGGTCGGCACGCCGCCGGAATAGAGCCAGTAGCCGGGGAAGCCGAGCGGCGGGCGATCGCCGTTCTCCAGCCCCAGCACGTCGCAGTAGAAATCCTTGGTGCGTTCCAGGTCGGAAGGCTCGATGGTGAAATGCTGCAGGACGCCAAGCGGCATGATCGGTCTCCGGTGATGATCAGACGAAGGTGAGGTCGGCGTCGGCGCCCAGCATCCAGGCGCCCACCGTCTCGAAATGCGACAGCCGGCCCTGCAGTTGCTGGGTCACGGTGTGGATGTCGCGGAAGCGGCGCTCCAGCGGATGGTTCTCGAAGATCGCGGTTGCACCAGCCGCGTTGTAGGCGAAGTCGACCGCCTCGCGCGCCTTGTGGATGGCGTTGGTCGAGGCCATGCGGATGGCGATTCGGTGATCGACCGTGAGGCCGGCGCCGGCCGAGATCTCCTTCCAGATCTCGGCGACCGACTGCAGCAGGAAGGCGCGCGCCGAGCGGATGCCGACCTCGGCCAGCGCGAGGTTGGTCTGGACCACGGCGTTGTCGCGCAAGGGACTCTTCTTGCCGCGCGGGATCTTGTTCCTGGCCACGTCGACGAAGCTGTCGAGGCTCGCCCGGGCGATGCCCAGCGCCACGCCGGCGAAGCCCACCTCGTAGCAGGTCATCGCCGACATGCGATAAAGCGGTCCGTTCTCGCGGCATTCGCTCGCACCCTCGCGGGTGATCACGGCGCGGGTGATCGAATGCTCGGCCGGCACGAAGTGGTCGGTGAGGGCGAACTGGTCGCTTGCCGTGCCGCGCAGACCGACCACGCTCCAGATGTCGGTCCATTCGACCTCGTCCGCGCGCACCAGCATGGTGCGCTCGAGCTGGTGGCCGTCCGGTCCCAGCCTCGGCGAGCCGTCGGCCTGCCAGATCGGGCAGGCGGCGCCGAGCCAGGTCGCGTGCCGGCCGCCCGAGGCGAAGGCCCACACGCCCGTCACCTTGTAGCCGCCCTCGCATTCGATCGCCCGCACGCGCGGACCCGGACCCCAGGCCAGCACCGCTCGCGGATCGTTGCCGAAGATCTTGCGGGCCACCGCCGGATCGAGATAGGCGGCTGACATGGCGCAGCCGCCGGCTTGGCTCAGGCACCAGGCGGTGCTGGCGTCGCCCCTGGAGATCGCCTCGATCACATGGAAGAAGGTGACCGGGTCGGTCTCGAAGCCATCGAAGGAGCGCGGCAGCAGCAGGCGAAACAGTTTCGCCTCGTGCAGCTTGTCGAGCAGGGCGGGCGGCAGGCGGCGCTGGTCCTCGATCTCATCGGAGGCCGCCTCGACGATGGGCCGCAGCGCCTCGGCGCGCGAAACCAGCGCCGGATCTCCGGCAAGCTCCGCGGAAGACGGGATCAACGTGTCCAAAACATCGCTCTCCTGCGTTCAGTCGGCGGCGGCCAGCTCACGGTCGATCTGCTCGAGCGTCTTGCCCCTGGTCTCCAGCCCGAAGAAATAATAGACCACCCCGGCCATCAGGAACCAGCAGCCGAGATAGACGAAAGCCGTCGGAATCTCGGTCAGTGGTACGTCGGGTTTCAGATAGTTCTGCGAACCCACGATCAGGGCGAGCCCGACCGGGCCCAGGATCTTGCCGATGCCGCCGAAGCCATAGGCAGAGCCCATGCCCGAGGTCTTGAGATGCGAGGGCCAGATCTCCGCCGCGTAGGGACCGACGATGGCAAAGCCGCCATCGACGAAGAACATGGCGGCGGCCAGGATCAGCCAGAAGGCCGACAGGCCGAACAGCGTGGCATTGTAGTTGTAGCCGGCGACGATGATCAGGACGCCGGCGCCGAAGCCCAGCAGGCCGCCGCAATTCCGCCGGCCGATCGCTTCGGAGAGCCATGAGAAGCTGAGGCGGCCGATGAAGCCCGTGACGGTGAGCAGGATCATCATCTTGGACGCTTCCTGCGGCGTCACCTTCAACAGCAGCACGAACAAGGAAGGTGCCCACAGGGCGATCCCGTAGGCGCCGGTCTGGGCGCCGGCATTGCCGAGCCACGACACCAGCAGGCTGCGCGGATACTTGAAGAGGTCGAACCAGTTGGTCTTCACCACCTTGGTTTCGTCTGCGCGGGGCAGTGGCAGGGTCTTGGGATCGACCTGCAGGGCCCAGGCCAGCGACTTGCGCGCCTCCTCGAGCCGGCCCTGGCGGGCCAGCCAGTGCGGCGATTCGGGCACCCACAGCCGCACCAGCAGGACGATGAGCGCGGGCAGCACGCCGATCGCGAACAGCAGCCGCCACTGGTCGGCGCCGAGGAAGGCGCCCAGCACCGCGCCCAGGCCGACGCCAATCGGGATGACGCAGGTCACCAGGCCGCCGACCCAGCCGCGCTTGGACGACGGCATGAACTCCTGCACCAACGGCAGGTCGACGCAATAGAGTCCGCCGACACCGAAGCCGACGAAGAAGCGCATGATGGTCAGGTAGACCCAGCCGTTGTCCGGCGTGAAGTAGAGCAGGCCGGTGGCGATCGAGAAGTTCAGCACCGTGCCGATGAACACCTTGCGGCGGCCGATGCGGTCGGCGATCCAGCCCCAGACATAGGCGCCGAGGATGGCGCCGATGCCCGAGCTCAGGAACACCATGGCGGTCTGCCCGAAGGTGAGCTTCCACGGCCCGATCAGGAAGGCGAACACGAACGCGATCAGGAAGAAGTCGAAGAATTCCAGCGCATCGCCGATGATGGCGGCGGCGAGTATCTTCTTCTGGTTGCCGGTCAGAGTGGTCTGCCGGTCGAGAACGTCGAACATGGCATTTCCTCTTGGCGCTTTCTTTTTGCGCCTTTTCCCTGAGGTAAACGCTACGCCCTGGGGTCTGCCGGCGCCAAAGCTTTGGCCGGTCGCGGTTTGCCTCTCGAAACGCGACCCTGCATTGCTGCGGTGCCTTTGCTGGACCACGCTGCGTTTCAGGGGCATCACCTCACCCTGAGGAGCGCACGCAATACAGGGGGAGACCGTCATGAACTGGACCGACCGCCGCCGGCGTTTTCGCGCGATACTGTCGGGCGAGCGTTGCGTGCATCCCGGCTCGGTGTTCGATCCGATCTCCGCCCGCATCGCCGAGGACCTGGGCTTCGAGGTCGGCATGTTCGCAGGCTCGACGGCGTCGCTTACGGTGCTGGGCGCGCCCGACCTGATCGTGCTCACCCTCAGTGAATTCGCGGGCCAGGCCCATCGCATCAACCGCGCCGGAAACCTGCCGCTGATGGTCGATGCCGACCACGGCTACGGCAATGCGCTGAACGCCAAGCGCACGGTCGAGGAGCTGGAGACGGCGGGCGTCGGCGGGCTCAGCCTCGAGGATACCGACCTGCCGACACCCTTCGGCACGGCCAAGCCGCGGCTCACCTCGATCGCCGAGGGCGTCGGCAAGATGAAGGCGGCGCTGGCGGGGCGCCAGGATCCGGCGCTCTGTATCGCCGGTCGCACCAGTGCGGTGCAGATCACTGGGCTCGAGGATGCCATCGCCCGCGGCAAGGCCTATGAGGCGGCGGGCGTCGATGCGCTGTTCTTCGTCGGCGTGCGCACCCGGGCCGAGCTCGATGCGCTCTCGGCCGCGACGACCCTGCCGCTGATCCTGGGCGGCGTCTCGGGCGATCTCACCGATCTTGCCTATCTCAGCGCGCGGCGCGTGCGCATCGCGCTGCAGGGCCACCAGCCCTTCGCTGCTGCGGTCAAGGCCATCCACGACACGTTGCGCGCCCTGCGCGACGGCACGCCGCCCGGCAAGCTCACCGGCATCGCCGATGCCGAGCTGATGAAGCGCGTGACGCGTGATGCCGACTATACGAAGTGGACGAAGGAGTTTTTGTCCTAGGCCTGGAGACTCGGCCGCTGCTTCGACAGGGCATGGTCGAGTTGGGCGGCGTTGGGGCAGAAGGTGCGATATTCCTTCTCCTCGGTCCCGGCCAGCCAGTCACGGCACTTGCGCTTGTCCGCGCAGGTCGTGCAGGCCCAGGTCATGTCGCGCACGGTCTCGACAGGCAGTTGCCGGGTATCGACACCGAGCCGCGTGACCATCTGGTCGAGCAGTTCGCGCGAACCGGCACATCCGGCGATCAGGGGCGCAATCTGGGAGCGCATCAAACCGGCATCCGCCAGCACGGCATCGAGGGAGCCCATGGCCTCGAGCTGCACGAGTTCGCGCCGCAGCTGCCGGCGCCTGCGAAGGGTTTCAACGAAGCGATGAAGCGTTTGCTGGAGATTCTGGAGCGTCGTCATGGCCCTTGCCTCCTCTAAACGAGGATGGGCGCCGCGGCGACCGCTCGCTTTGATGCAGATCAAGCCGCGAGGCTATGACGTCAGCTTGGTGTGGGTGGCGACCGGATGGATGCGCAATCGTCGCGCCAGCGAGACGTTGGCGCGCGCCTCGAGCCCCAGCCAGGCGCGTAGCTGTGGCGACAGGCTGTCGATCGTCTCCGGCGACAGGCTGGCGTTCCAGTTCTGCTGCTGGCGGATGAACGAGCGCGAGTAGTAGCCGAACAGCAGGGCGCGCTCGCGGTCCTTCGAGACATTGGCGCCGGAGGTGTGCCACAGCCGGCCGTCCATGACGACGAAGGAGCCGGCCGGGGCCTTGAACGGCACCATGCGGGTGCGTGCGTCCTGGGGCAGTTCCGAGGCGTATTTGATCTTGTGGCTGCCCGGCAGGTAGCGCGTGGCGCCGTTCTCCTCATCGACGTCGTTCAGGCACCAGATGACGTTGATGCTCCAGGGCTGGAGCCACGGCTCGGGCACGACGATGCCCTGGTCGGAATGCAACTCCATCGATTGGCTGCCGGGCAGCGCGATGTTGGCCGTGAAGTTCGAGATCAGGAAGTCCGAGGTCAGCAGCGCGGTCACGAACTCGATCGCCGTCGGGTGCTGGATCAGCTCACGGAAGATCGCGTCGCGTTCCAGGAGATAGAAGACGCGGACATTGTGCTCATTGGGGTCGAGCCCGATCTGCCGCGTCGGCACGCCGGCCCGCTCGTTGTTCTCGGCCGCCTGCCATAGCTTGGCGCGCACGCTATCGGTCTCGGCCGGCGTCAGGATACCGGGAACGACGCAGCATCCGTCCTCGAGCAGTTGGCGCTTGGCAACCTCGAGATCCATTCGTTCCTCCTTTTCAGGCCGGCGATTTGCCGTTGACCAGGCCCAGTCCTTCCGTGCGGTAGCCCAGCAGCACCAGCATGTCGTCGGAAGCGAACTGGCGGACGGCGGGATTGAGCGACAGGAACCAGTTCTCCTGCTGGCGATAGATCGGCCGCGTGTACCAGGCGAAGATGCCAGCGCGCCGGCTGTCCTTGGTGCGGTTATGTCCGGTCTTGTGCCAGACGCGGCTCTCCATGACGACGATCGATCCGGCGGGCGCCTCGAGGGCGACGCTCTCCGCCGTCGCCTCTTCGGCTGCGGGCTTGCGGTTCAGGCGATGGCTGCCCGGCACGATGCGCGTGGCGCCGTTCTCGTCGGTGAAGTCGTCGATGCACCAGGCGACGTTCACGCCCTGCGGCCGGGCCGGCCACGGTTCGGGCACGAAGATCTGGTCGGCATGCAGGACCATCTCGCCGCCGCCGGGTCCGGTGATGTTGGCCGAGATGTTGCCCAGCAGCGCCGGCCAGCCGACGGTCGCCTTCACCAGCTCCAGCGCCAGCGGATCCTCGACCAGGTCGGCGAAGATCGGGTCGCGGCTCAGAAGGTTCCAGACACGCTGGTTGGTCTCGTCGTGCGCATAGTCGAGCCGGAACTTCTGCTCGCGGCCGCGCGCCCTGTCCTCGCTGGCCGCGCGGTAGAGCGCCTCGCGCAGGCGCACGAGCCGCTCGGTGGGCAGCACCTCTGGCACGATGCAGAAGCCGAACGTCTCGATGTCGCTTGCCGCCTGCGCGGCATCCCGTGTCGGACTGGGCAGCATCGCTTCCTCCCGATCACGGGTGAGGTTAGAGAGGCGACGCCGCCCGCGCCATCCAGTCGTTTCGCCTGAAGAATGTCATTGGGTACGCCAGCGCCTTTCGATCTCGCCGACGGCCCGCTTCAGCGGCCGCAGATAGCGCCGGGCGGCGACCGCCGGAGTCATGGCGGAGCTGAAGAAGACAATGTTCAGGCTGCCCAGCACCGGGCCGGCGCCGCGGATCGGCAGCGCGATCGCACTGATGCCTTGCTCGCTTTCGCCGATCGATGAGGCGTAGCCATCCTTGCGCGTCCTGGCGAGGATGCGGCCGATGAAGCGTCGATCCTGCGCCAGCGCGGCGTCCTCGGGCACGAGGGACGCCGTGATGTCGAGCATCTCCTGGCGCAGCGCCGGCGTCGCCGCGCTCAGCATGGCGTAGCCCAGTGCGCTGCGGACCAGCGAGCGGCGGCGCCCGACCATGGATCGATGGATCGAGAACGGGCTGAACGAGTGCGTGCTCTCATGGATCATGGCGGAGCCCAGCTCGAACACCGCGAAGTCGCTGCCCCACGACACCTCGTCCAACAGGGCGAGCATTGGCCTGAGCGCCGCCTGGCTCGCGAGATCGCGGATCGAGGCACCCTCGCTCAACATGCGGACCTGCGCCGTCAGGCCGAACAAGGCGGTCTCGGCGTCGAACGAGACGAAGCCGTCCTGTTGCAGGGTCTGCAGCAGGCGATAGCAGGTCGTCCGGTTGAGCCCGGTGCGGCTGGCAAGGTCGAGGGCGCTCGCTCGCCCGCTGACATTGAGCTCGCGGATCAACGCCAGGCCGCGCGACAATGATCTGACGGACCGATGCATGTTCTGGTGTTCGCAGCGCGAACATTCCAGATTCGGCCATGGCCGCCAAGCGCCTTCTGCGGCCAACGTTGCGGTATCGACGGAGAGACTCATGCCCATCATGACCGGCAAGCAATATGTCGATTCCCTGCGCGACGGCCGCAGGCTGTTCATCGACGGCAAGGTCGTCTCCGACGTGACGGCCTATCCGCCGCTGCAGGGGGTGATCGGGACGATCGCGGCGCTCTATGACGATCAGCACGATCCGGCGCTGCGCGATATCCTGACCTATGCCTCACCGACGTCAGGGCAGAAGGTGAGCGCGACCTATCTCGAAGCGCGCACGCGCGCGGAGTTCGAGGCGCTCGCCGGCTGCTTCCATCTGCGGGCCAAGCGCACCTTCGGCCTGATGGGGCGATTGACCGACTTCATGTCGGCCTTCCTGGTCGATCTCGCCGTGGCGCTGAGGGCGTTGGGCAAGACGGAGGCGGCGGCGCGCGCGCAGGGGATGGTCGAGCTCTGCCGCGAGAACGACTTCCAGGTGACCCATGCGCTGATCGATCCGCAGTCCGACCGCTCGACGCAGGACGCGCCCTCGCAGGCGGTGCAGGTGGTGGAGCGGCGGCCCGACGGTGTCGTGGTCAGCGGCTGCCGCATGCTCTCGACCTTGGCGCCGGTCGCCAACGAGTGCTACGTCGGCCCCTACTATCCGCGCAAGGCGGGCGAAGAGAAATTCATGCTGGCCTTCCTCGTGCCGATGAACGCGCCCGGACTCACCATCCTGTGTCGCGAGAGTTTCCATCGCGGCGAGACGTCGTTCGACCGGCCGCTCAGCAGCCGGTTCGACGAGGGCGACGCCATCCTGATGTTCGACCGCGTGCTGGTGCCGCACGAGCGCATGATCGTCGACGGCGACATCGAGGCCTACAACGGCATGCTGACGGCGCGTCCGGGCTATACACCGCTGCAGGCGACCATCCGCTCGATCATGAAGCTGCGGTTCCTCGCTGGGGTGGCGACGGCGATCGCGCGCGCCAACGGCCGGGACAAGCTGCCGCGTTTCCAGGCGGCCATCGGCGAGCTGATCGCGCTGATCAGCGTCGCCGAAGGCGTCCGTGCCGGCGCCATCGCCGAGGGCTTCCGGCGCGCCGAGTCGTTCGCGCGGGGCGACTACAAGATCGAAGGCGACGGTCTTAGCGAGCCCAGGACGATCGGCGTCTGCGGCGGCGCCGCCATCAACTTCTTCTTTCCCTACGCCAACACCAAGGCGGCGGACGTGCTGCGGCTCGCCGCGGGCTCCGGCGTGCTCGCCATGACGGCGGCCGACTACGCCAATCCCGAGGTCGGCCCGTTGATGGACAAATGGCTGATCGGCCCCAACATCGACGCCAGGCGGCGGCTCGAGCTGATGAAGCTCGCCTGGGACATGACCGGCACCGAGTTCGGCTCACGCGCCGGGCTCTACGAACGGCTCTATTCAGGCGATCCCGAGATCAACGCCCAGCGCTGGTTCCGCAGCGGCATCACCCGGGAATGCGAAGGACTAGTCGAGGAGCTGCTGGCGCGACCTTAGGCCCGCTCGAGCCAGGCTTTGCCGAGAGCGTACAGCGCTTCGACCTCGCGACCGATCAAGCCGGGCATGTCGGTATTGACCTTATAGCCGATACTTGTCTGCAGATAGGCGAGGTGGCGATAGCCGATGGGAAATTCGTCGAGCCGCTTGCGATCGAAAGCGGGTCGCTCGGTGCCATCTACCGGATCGAGCCGATCCTTCTCGTAGATTGGCTGACGCAACACCATGCCCCAGCGGCCTGCGCGCTTTTCGAGGAAGTCGTAGAAGCGGCCGGTGCAGACAACGTCGCATTCCACGCCGTCAACGGCCGCGCGCTGATTGATCGTCATTCTGGTTTGCGCGATCGCGCGGTCGCCTTTCAGGTCGATCGCGCAGCCTCCAAGAAAATGCAGGATGCGCACACCGCGCTCGAAGCCCTCACGGCTCACCTGGATGAACTCCTCGGCGGGTCCCTGGAACCACGTTGCCATCATGCGCCCATCGGCGTGCCATACCGTGCGGAAGCGCTCCCAGTCGCCGGCGTCGCGCCACAGCGCCCAGTTCTCGATCAGCTCGCGGATGGCCAGACGGTCGGGCATGTCGTCCATTCGAGTCATCTCCGTGATATGTGCGCTTATCGCACAAATGAGCGATATCATTGCATATTGCCTGGGCACGCGCTAGAAAGGCTGCGGCGGTGCGACATGGACATCTACTTCCACGAAACGCTCGACCCCGTGCGCCAGCCCGGCGCGCACACGCGCTACCTTGCCGAGCTCGGCGAGATCGTGCATCAGCGCGGCAACGCCGACGGCTCGGCCGGTGGCGAGCTCATCGCGATGTGGGCGCCGATCTTCCTCACCGGGCAATGGCCCCAGCTCGTGTCGCTGTGGCAGGCGCCGGGCGGCTGGGATGGGTTCGCTGGGCACTTCGACGAGAACCAGGAGCTGTTCCACGGACCGCTCGAGCGGTGGTACGGCGAGCGCTCCGGCGGCTTCGATCGCATCCTGATCGGCACTGACTACACGGCCTGCCGCCGGCAGCTGCTGGCGGAGGGGCGGCGCGCGCCCGTGGTGCTGCAACAGGCCATCGGCCTCCCCGTCGGCGGTGCATCCCACTATCTGGCTCGATTGGGCGCAGTTCAGTCGGAGATTGCGTGCACCTCACCCTTCGCCTTGCTGGGCGCTTATGAGGTCGCCTTCCGAAACGGCTCGGAAGTGCTGCTGTTGTGGGCCTTTCCCAGCGTGAGGGCGCTGGTGCGTGCCCAGTCACATGTCCGCGAATTCCCCGCCTGGGCTGACTGGATCGCACAGTCGCAGGCGGTCGAGCGCCAGCACGTCGGCGTGGTGCTGCGGCCGACGGACTGGTCCTTCGTTCGCTAGCGATCAAAAAGTGAGGAGGAGAGCATGGACAGGCGAAGCTTTCTCGCCGCAGGCGGCGCAGGAGTGACGGCGATGAACGTCGCTTGGTCCGGCCAAGCGCAGGCGCCGAAGCGTCGGATCGTCCTGATCCATGGCGCCTGGCACGGCGGCTGGTGCTGGTCGCCGGTGAAGCCGTTGCTCGAGGCCGCCGGCTATGCCGTGACGTCGCCTTCGCTCACCGGGCTGGGCGAGCGCCGCCATCTGATCTCGCGGTCTGTCGACCTCACCACGCACATCCGGGACGTCGTGCAGCATGTCGACGATCAGGAGATGACGGACGTCATCCTGGTCGGACATAGCTACGGTGGCTTTGTCGCGACCGGGGCGGTCGAGATTCTGCGCGAGCGGGTCGCTCACCTCGTCCTGCTCGACGCCTTCTTCCCCGACGACGGCGAGCGCATCCTGGACTATGCGCCGGAGCCGCGGCGGGTGGAGGTCGCCGAGGCCGCCGCCAGGGACCGGGCATGGAACATTGCGCCGCCGGATCCGTCCGCCTTCGGCGTGATGGACGCCGGTCAGGTTGCGTGGGTCAAACGCCATCTCGGTCCGCATCCCGTGGGCAGCTACCTGCAGCCCATCGCTGTCGCCGGCGCAACCGCCAGGATCGCGCGCCGGTCCTACATCTCCTGCGACGAGCCGGCGATGCCGGTGCTCCATGGCACGCGTCAGCGCTTGAAGGCCGATTCGACTTGGCGCTATGTCAGCGTACCGGGACCACACGACATCATGATCACACACCCGACGTTGCTGGCCGACACGCTGCTCGGCCTGCTCGCTTGAGCCAGACCAGCCGCCATCTACTCTCGCTTGCGCACCTCACGGTGCTCGAAGCGGGGCCACTGGAGCTGATCGATTGCGCCGCCGCGGCGGGTTTCGATGCGGTCGGTCTTCGCATCGTCGATCCCCCGGGCGCGCCGCCGGTGACACCGGTGATCGGACAGGAAGCGCTGATCCGGGCGATCGTCACGCGCCTGCGCGAGACCGGGCTTACGATCCTCGATATCGAGGCGGTGTGGCTTTCGCCTGCAACCGATCCTGCCCTTTTTGCCGCCATCGCCGAAACCGGCGCCCGGCTCGGGGCGCGCTTCGTACTGGCGATCGGCAACGACGAGGAGGCGCGGCGTCAGGCCGACAACTTCGGGCGCCTTGCTGAAGCAGCCCGCTCGGTCGGCCTGCGCGCCATGCTGGAGTTCATGCCGTTCAGCCAGGTGCGAACCCTGGGAGAAGCATTGCACCTGGTGGACCAGGTCGGCGTAGCCGCCGCGGGCGTCGTCATCGACGCGCTTCATCTCTGGCGATCGGGCGGCGGGATCGATGAGCTCACAGGGCCGAGGGACCACGACTGGGGCTACATCCAGCTTTGCGATGCCCGGGCCGACGCGCCGCCGCCATCCGCCTTGCGCGACGAGGCCCGCAGCGACCGCTTCTATCCCGGCGATGGCGCCCTTGATCTGGCAGGCTTGCTGCGGCGGCTGCCGGCTGATCTGCCGCTCAGCATCGAGGCGCCGTGCCGCGCCTATGCCGGCTTGCCGGTCGCTGAGCGAGCGCGCTTATGCGCAGAGCGGACGCGGCGGTTCCTCACTCGGGTTTCAGCCCCAACTCGCTGATCAGCCCGCCCCATCGCGCCGTTTCACTGTTGAGCAAATCGGCGAAAGCGCGCGGCGTCCCGCCCATTGTGTCCAGCCCCAGATCGGCCAGGCGCTGGCGGGTCTGCGGGTCGGCCAGGATGTCGTTGGCGGTCGTGTTCAGACGATCGACCAGGGCCGCACTGAGGTTGGCCGGCGCCAGCAGGCCGAACCAACCGGTGACAACGAAGCCCGGCTTGACGGTTTCCGCGACAGTCGGGACATCCGGCAACACGGCACTGCGCTCGGCCGACGTCACCGCGAGCGCGCGCACCGTCTTGCCACCGATCAGGCCCATGGCGCCGGACACGATGTCGAACGAGAAGTCGATCGTGCCGGCCGTCAGCGCCAGGTTTGCCGGACCCGATCCGGGAAAATTCACCACCTCGGCCTGGAAGCCCAATTCGCGGCGCAACAGGACGGCGGCCAGCGCCGTCAGCGTCGCCCCGCCGCCGCCCGTGCCGAAGTTGAGCTTGCCGGGCTCCTTTTTCATCGCTGCCAGTAGGTCCGGCAGCGTGCGGTAGGGCGACCTGGAATCCACCAGGATCACGACCGGCGACTGCGCCAGGGCGACGATCGGCGTGAAGTCCTTCAGCGAGTCGAACGGCAGGTTGCGAAAGAGCGATGGCGCGCCGGCATGGCCCGATGTGGCGAGCAGCACGGTCATGCCATCAGGCGCCGCACGGGCTACCGCGGCCGCAGCGATGGTCCCGCCGGCACCCGGACGGTTCTGCACGATCACCGGCTGGCCGAGCCGCTGTTGAAGCCGTTCGGCGATGATGCGGGCCAGCACATCGGCCGGGCCGCCCGCGGCAAAGCCTACGAACAGGCTGATCGGTTGGCCGGAGCCGATCGACTGGGCCTGGGCAGGCAGAGTCCCTGAGGCCAGGGCAATCAGGGTCAGCAGGCTCGCCAGAAGTCTGCGCATGGGGTGTTCCTCCGCATTTACGTCGCCTTGGCCGGCGCGCTGTGTTTCTTCAGGAAGGGCGTGATCATCGCGAGCAGCCCTTCGGGAGCCTCCTCGGCCTGCAAGTGGCCCGCATCAAGTGGGCCGCCGGCGACGTCGTCGGCCCATTGGCGCCAGATCTCGACCGGCGTGTCACCGTCGCGATAGCGGCCCTGCTCCCACGTCACGTAGACCGGACACGTCAAACGCCGGCCGCCATCGCGATCCGCCTGGTCATGCGCTTCGTCCATCGTGGCGCCCGCGCGGTAGTCGTTCATGATCGCGTGGCGGACGGCGCGCCGCCGAAATGCCGCGCGATAGGCGGCAACGACGTCGGGCGAGAGCCGCTCCGGGTAGCGCGCCATCTTGCGCAGGGTCCAGTCGAAGAAGTAGTCCGGGTCGGCGCCGATCAGGCGTTCGGGCAGGTCGTGCGGCTGCGCGAACAGGAACCAGTGATAGGCGCCCATGGCAAAGGCCTTGGTCGTGCGCGACCACATCTCGAGGGTCGGGATGACCGTCAACGACACCAGTGCTGTGACCCTGGCAGGATGGTCGAGCGCCAGCCGGTAGGCGACCCGGCCGCCGCGATCATGCCCGACGACGGCAAAGCGATCGAAGCCCAGCGCCTCCATGATGGCCAGTTGGTCGAGGGCCATCGTTCGCTTGGCCATCCCCTCCGGACCCTCATCCTTCACGATACTGTCGCCGTAGCCGCGCAGGTCCGGGGCGACCACCGTAAAGTCGCGCGCCAGCACGGGCGCAACGCGGTGCCAGGCAAGATGGGTCTGCGGATAGCCGTGCAGCAGCAATAGTGGCGGGCCCGCGCCGCTAAAGGCCACGTTGAGGTCGGCGCCCGCGGCAGCCACTCGGCGATACTGGAAGCTTTCGATCATCATGGTCATGTTGTGCGTACAGCGCACAGATGAGCGATTTTCTCAATACTGCGAGGAAGCGTCAAGTCAGGCGGCGGATGGGCGGTAACCGCGTCGTGTGCGCGGCGTGAGTGCGCCATAGCGTGGCCAGCGCAGCGGCACACCGTTCTTGTGCAGGAGGGCCTGCAGGTCGGCCAGGAGGGTGTCGTCCGATCGAATCGTGCGCGGCGGCAGGTCCCGCCGCAGAGCGAAGGCCGCAACGCTGCCCGCCGCCTCGCCGATGCTCCATTCGACCGGATGGACACGATAGGCTCCGCTGGTGATGCGGGTCGTGCCGATGTTCTTGCAGGCAGGCAGGAGATTGGTCATGCGCACCGGCAGCAGCGCCCCCAAAGGGATCTCGAAGGGGTAGCTGTCGATATCGACCGTGTCGCGCTGCCCGCAGGTCGATGGATGCAGGTCGATGCGATAGGCGCCGATGCCGACGCTGTCGAAGAACGTCTCTGCCTCACCGGCGCCCGGCCGCGCCGCCACACCGATATGCTGCTCCAGCACCGTGAAGTCGGCGCGGATGCGCCGGCCCTCCCGGTAATAGACCTGCTTGGCCAATCCGTCCGATGTGCCCAGCACATCGCCGCGCAGGCGCAGGCCGCGGTAGCCCTCGCCGCCATCATGACGCGGCGCTTCGGTCTGCATCCAGTAGAGGAAGGAGAGACTGAATTCACGCGCTTCGGCCAGCGCGGCATCGCGGTCCCCAGCGGACACGCCGACGACGGGTTTCAGCCAGTAGTCCATCTGTGGCCAGTTGGCGAGCGTGATATCGCTGGCATAAGTGCCCGACGCGAAGTTGCGACGCCAGGCTATCCGCCGCGCGTGCCAAAGGTCGAACAGGTACTCGGCATCGCTGTCGCCGGTGAAAAGCGCACGCTGCAGGGGCCTGTGCGTGACATGATCGCTCACCGTCCAGTCGAACTGCCGGTTGGGCCAGAACGGCAGCTTGAGTTCGCGGAATTCGGCGTAGCGCGCGGGCCGGTCGATCGTGTGATCCTCGTCGGGCAGGTAGTCGAGCGCAAAGCACCAGGTCAGCGCCTGCTGGTCCATCGGATCCGCCTCGGCCAGGGCATGCAGCTCGCCGGTCTCCGCGGCCGCCTCCGCACCGAGCACGTGCTCCACACCCGCGAGCTCCAGAAGCTCGCCGGTCTCGGTGGCGTCGATCACGAGCTGCGCCTCGATATGCACCGACCGACCATCCTCGAGATTGCGGCAGACAATTCCCGTGATGCGGTCGGCGTGCGTCGCCACCTCCTCCACGACATGTCGGCGCAGGACCATGACCTGTCGTCCGCTTTCGAAGGGCGCCAGGAACTGGTCGATCACGCGGACCGCGACACGCGGCTCGTGACACAGTGTCCCGACATTCCCCATACCGGGATTGAAGGCATGCTGCCGGCGGGCCTCGGCCGTCACCGGATAGTGGCGCAGGTAGAAGGCTCGAATGGCGGCGCGGAACTCGAGGTAGCTCAATGATCCCACGCCGTCTTCGATCCACGGATGCTCATCGGGCGGCACAGCTTGGGCCGTCAGCTGCCCGCCCAGCCAGTCGAGCTCCTCGACCAGCGCGACGCGGGCGCCCAAGCGAGCCGCGGCAAGTGTCGCCGAAATCCCGCCCAGGCCGCCGCCGACGACGACGATATCCACCTTCAACGAACGAGACGCCACGATTTGCGCTCCCTTTGGATGGAAGTTTGGCCTTTCGGGCCGCATGTGCGATATCAGTATAGAATGTGCGATAAGCGCTCAACGGAGAAAGCATGACCGATCAGGCCCTGCCCTCGATCACCGGGCGGACGACTGTCGTCACGATCATCGGTCATCCCGTCCGCCAGGTGCGTTCGCCGACGACCCTGAACGCGGCGCTGCGCCAGCGGAACATCGATGCCGTGCTGGTCCCCATCGACCTGCTGCCGGCGGCCGTGCCCGACTTCCTGAAGATGCTGCGCCAGTGGGAAAACACCCCCGGGTGCATCGTCACCGTGCCGCACAAATCGGCCTGCGCGGGTCTGGTCGACACCACCAGCGAGCGCGCCCGCAGGCTCGGCGCCGTCAATCTCATCCGACGGTCGGCCGGCGGGCGGCTCCACGGCGACATGATCGACGGCGAGGGCTTCCTGCAGGCGTTGCGCGCCCATGCCTTCGACATTGCCGACAAGCAAGCCGTCATCTTCGGCGCCGGGGCCGTCGGTCGAGCCCTTCTGTTGAGCCTGGCGGGCGCAGGCGCGAGCCGGCTCGTTTACAGCGATCCCGATCGGTCCCGACTGGAGACGCTGCGGCGACTGGCGCAGGAGGCGGGCGTCGCCGACCGCCTTGCCCTCGGCGCGCCGGCCGACCTCAGCCCCTTCGACATCGCCGTCAATGCCAGCCCGGTCGGCATGGGCGGTACGCAGATGCCGTTCGATCCGGCAAGTCTGCGCCCCAGTGCACTGGTCGCCGATGTGGTCACCGACCCCGCCGAGACGCTGCTGTTGAAGGCGGCGCGCGCACGTGGCTGCCGGGTGCAGAACGGGCTTGCCATGTCGGACGCCCAACTCGAAGCGCAACTTGCGTTTCTCGGATTGGGCAGCGGCAGCCAACCGTTATAGTCCGCAATGGCTGAGAGATCGCGAGGGGAGATGGCAAAGAACAAGACAGCAGCGTCGGCTGGCCTGCGGGAAAGCCAGACCTTCGTGACCGCCTTTGCCCGCGGCCTGAGCGTCATCGAGGCATTCGGTCCGGGCCATTCCAGCATGACCGTGGCCGACGTCGCGCAGCGCATCGGCCGGGACAGGGCGGTTACGCGGCGCCTGCTGCTGACGCTGACGCAACTGGGCTTCGCTCGCATGAACGGCAAGCAGTTCGAGCTCACGCCCAGGATCCTGCGGCTGGGCTACTCCTATCTCGCGTCGGTCGGGCTCGACACCAAGCTGAAGCCTTATCTCGATGACCTGTCGCGGTCGATCGGGGAAACCGTCTCGGTCTCCGTGCTGGAAGGCGCCGAGGTGATCTTCGTCGCGCGCTCCGAGGTCCCTGGTCGCCGGGTCGCCTTCGTCGTTACCATGGGACTGCGCTTGCCCGCCTTCACGGCAGCGTCGGGGCGGGTCCTGCTGTCCGGCAAGACAGATGCCGAGATCGAGGCGCTGCTCAAGGCCACAAAGGTCGAGAAGCTCACGCCCGCCACCGTCACCAACGGCCGCGAGCTGCTGCGCATCATCCGTCAGGTCCGCTCCGACGGCTACGCCATCAACCGCGAAGAGCTGGAGGAGGGCTTGGTCGGGGTGTCGGTGCCGCTGCGCAATCGCGGTGGGACGATCGTGGCCGCACTGAACACGAGCTTCAATGCGCTGCGCAATACCAATGAGCGGCTGGTCTACGAGATCGTGCCCAAGCTCGGCGAGGCGGCGCAGCGCATATCGGATCTGTTGATCTGATCGAATCGTGTGTGCGCATAGCGCACATTTGAGCGATAATTTGACTCGAGAGGTGAGGCTGCGGTAGACGGCCCGGACGCCAGAACGCCGTCGGGAGGAACGCATGCCAGCAAGAGCACGTGCCGCGATCGGGACAACCATCGCGCTGCTTTCACTTGGACTCGCGACAGTGGCGTTCGCCGCGGATCCCAGGCCCGATTCCTCGCAGGCCTCCGCCCGCACGATCGTGGCGGACGTGGCGAGCGGTCGATCGGACGCCTGCGACGTCGCGACGGCAGCGCTGAAACGTATCGCCGGAGACGGGCACAATGCCTTCATCAGCACGGGCGCCGCCGGCGATCTCGCGGTGTGCCGCCAAGGCGGTCGCGCCAGTACCCAGAGCCCGCGGGGCAGGCTTGCCGGTCTGCCGATCGCCGTGAAGGACAACGTGCTCGTGGCCGGGATGCCGGCGACATTCGGCACGTCGGCCGCCACGAACTACATCCCTTGGCAAACCGCATCGGCCGTTCAACGGCTGATCGACGACGGCGCCGTCGTCGTCGGCAAGCTCAATCTGCATGAACTGGCGGGAGGTGTGACCAGCAACAACGCGGTCTTCGGCCCGGTGCGCAACGCCTATGACCGCGAGAGCATCGCGGGCGGGTCGAGCGGCGGCGCCGGAGCGGCCGTCGGCGCGCGACTGGTCCCGATTGCGCTTGGCACCGACACCGGCGGCTCGGTGCTGATCCCGGCGGCACTGAACGGCGTGGTCGGCTTTCGGCCGAGCGTCGGCCGCTATCCGACGGACGGCGTCCTGCCGGTCTCACCGACGCGGGACACGATCGGGCCGCTGGCGCGGACGGTCGCCGATATCGTACTGGTCGATGCCGTGCTGTCGCGAAAGGCGGCGGCCTTTCCGGTGACGAAGCTTGCCGGCACCCGGATCGGCGTGCCGCGCAAGCTCTTTGTCGACGTTGCGGACAAGTCCAGCCGCGAACTGTTCGAGGCCACTCTACAGCTCCTGACCAAGGCCGGTACCGAGGTCGTCGACATCGAGGTGCCGGGGCTGGTGGAAGCGGAACGCGGCTATGCGCCGATCACGCCCTATGAGCTGCGAAACGGGCTCGCCGACTTTCTCCAGCGATACGACGTCGGCATCAGCGTCGACCAGCTGGCCGCTGGCATCCGCAGCCCCGACCTGATCAAGGATTATCAGACCCGCATCTTCGGGCCGGCGGCCCCGACGGACGAAGCCTACAAGACGGCGCTCGGCACCTATAAGCCTGCCGTCGAGGCAGCGTTTCGCGACGCCTTCGTGTCCGGTAACGTCAGCGTCCTCGCCTTTCCGACGACGCTGACCGATGCGCGGCCGATTCTTGGCGTCGACGAGAGCATCCTGCTCGACGGCGTGCCGATCGCGACATGGAAGGCCTACATCAACAACACCAACTTCCTGACCAAGGGATCGCTGGCCGCGATAACGCTGCCGATGGGCCTGTCACCCCGCAAGCTTCCAGTCGGCATCACCTTGGCCGCTCTCCCCAACAATGACGAAGCGCTGCTCTCGCTGGCTCTTGAGATCGAACGACTGCTGCCCCCTTTGCCCGCTCCACCGCGGTGATCAAGCGACCGCTCAGTCTGCCGGCATCAGCGTCACCGCGACGCCATAGGAGTGCGAATCGCCGCCCAGGATGACGCCGCGCAGCGGGCTCACGTCGGAGAAATCGCGGCCCCAGGCGACGGCGACGTGGTCCTCCTTGGCGACAAGGTCGTTGGTGGGGTCGAGATGCACCCAGCCCGCCGGCTCGCCGCACCACACCGCGACCCAGGCGTGGCTGGCATCGGCGCCGCGCAGCGCAATCTCTTCCTTGGAATGGACGGTGCGGATGTAGCCCGACACGTAGGCCGCGGCGAGACCGTGTGCGCGCAGCGCCGCGATCTCGACATGGGCGAAGTCCTGGCAGACGCCGGCTTTGCCGGCGAAGACCTGGGCCAACGGCGTGCTGATGTCGGTGGCGCCGGGGTGGTACTCGAAATCCTTCTTGATGCGCGAGGTGAGCTCGCGCGCGGCCTCGAGGATCGGCCGCCCGGGCTTCAACGAAACGGCGCCATAGGCCTTCAGTTCCTCGACAACCGGCACCAGCGGCGATTCGTGAACGAACTCGCTGGCTTCGACGGAGACCGGAAAGCCGCCGCCATTCAACGCGTCGCGCACCTGCTCCCAGGGCGGCGTCGATGCGGCGGGCGGAGGATCGGGAAAGCGCACCTCGATCGAAGCGCGCACCTCGATGTCGAAACGATGATGCGGCTTGTCGAGGCGGTAGATGTCGATGTTGTTGCCGAAATGGTCGATGTGCTGCACCGCCAGCGCCGGGATCGGCTTGGTCTCGATGCTGATCGAGCTGACCTTCTGGCCAGGAAAGGCACGGGCGCGCAGGTGGGCGATGTGCTGCGCCGAATCGACCGTGCTGGCATAGGTGTAGGTCGTGCGATGGGAGAGCAGGTACTTCATGCTCAAGCCGTCGAGGAGCCGACGGCCTGTGCCGCCGGCACGTGGCTGAAATAGGCGCGGGTGATCGCCTCGGAGAGCGCGTCGAGCTTCTGGTCGGTATCGTTGGCGAGGTCGCGCAGCAGGGCGAGCGCCAGGCCCTCGTGACGCCACACCTGCTCGTCGCCTGCGAACTGGCGGACGGCGGCCGCGAGATCGGCATCGAGCGACGCGGGCAGGGCCGGCACGCGGACGCCCGAGGCGCGCGCCAGGTAGTCGAGATGGCCTTCGATGGCGCGCAGCTGGAAGGCGAGCGAGCGCGGGTTGCTGTCGTCGAGGATGACGAGGTCGAGCACCGGCGCGGGCTGCAGCTGGCCGAGATAGCGCGTGCGGTAGGTGATGGTGCTGTCGCAGAGCTCGAGCGCCACCCACATCGCGGCCTCCCAGTCGATGGGTGAGGCGGCAAATGGTCCGAGCGCACCGGTGGCCACGAACTGGGCGCGCTCCAGGCGCCGGCCGAGGTCGAGGAAGCGCCAGCCGGTACCGCGCGTCATGTTCTCCTGGGCGAGGCCCGACAGGATGGCGACGAACTGCACGATCTCGTCCAGCGCCTTCAGCAGCGGATCGAGGTTGCCGCGCGCCATCATCAGGCGCTGGCGCACGTCGGCCATCACCGGGCCCGCCGCCGTGATCATGTCGACCGAGAAGCGCTCTCGCATCGAGCTGGTGAGGCGCTGGATGGAATCGAGCACCGTCATGAGACCGCGATTGTCTGCGCCGACGCCGACCAGCCCCTGCTGGAAGGCGGCGTTCTCCGGCGCCGACAGCGCCGCCGCCTGGTCCATCAGGTTGGCCTGGCTGAGCAGCCGGCCGAGCAGGCGCAATTCGACGGCATCGCGCGGGCTCACCGCGCCGGTCGCCACCTTGGTCGCCGTGGTGCGCAGCAGTCGGGCGTCGCTGTCCAGCCGCTCGATGTAACGGCCGAGCCAGAACAGATTGTCGGCGACGCGGCTTTGCAGATCCGCGCCGCCGCGCTCGACGGCGAGCTGGTGGAAGCGCCGCGTCGAGGGCAGCTCGACATCGGCCGCGTCCTCGGCCAGCACCCAGACGTCCTTCAGCGTGCCGTTCAGCCGGTTGAGGGAGCGCAGGCAGGTGTCGCCCGCCGGTTCGCGCGCCAGGCCGCCCGGCAGCACGCGATAGCCGTCGCTCGCTCCGCTGCCCTGGGCGCTCACGAACACGCGCAGCACCATGGCGCCCGGGATCAGCCGGTTGCCGTCCCACTTGGGGCTGAGCGAGGGCGTCACCGGATACTGGGCGACGAAATCGCCCGGCCGCGTGCGGATGCGCTGCTCCAGCGCCTTGCGCTCGGCGGGCTCGAGCATGCCGACGATGATCGGCTCGCGATCGGCATCGAGGCAAGGCCGCACGATCATCCGGTCGAGATTGGCGAGAGCGAAGGTGAGCGCGGCGGGTTCGCCCAGCCACCATACGTCCAGCGAGGGCAGTTCGAGCGGCTGCCCCAGCAGCTTCTCGCTCAGCCGTTCGAGGAACGGCATCATCGCCGGCGTCTCGACCAGGCCCGAGCCCAGCGCGTTGGCAAGCGAGATCGCCCCGGTACGCGTCGTCTCGACCAGGCCGGTGACGCCGAGGGCGGAATCGGCACGCAATTCCAGCGGGTCGGCGAACGAGCTGTCGAGACGGCGCAGCAGGACATGGACGGGCCGCAGGCCAGCCAGGGTCTTGATCGAGACCTCGCCGTCGCGCGCCACCAGGTCGCCGCCTTCCACCAGCGGCACGCCCAGCACGCGCGACAGATAGACGTGCTCGAAATAGGTCGCCGACAGCGAGCCCGGCGTCAGCACCGCCATGTTGGGATGGGCCATGCCGGCCGGCGCCATGGCGAGCAGGGCGTCGTGCCAGCGGTCGACGAAGGGCCTGAGATGACGCACCGGGATGGAGCGGAACGCCTCGGGCAGGCTTCGCGCCAGCACGCGGCGCATCTCCAGCGCATAGCCGATGCCCGACGGTACTTCGGTGTGGTCGGCGAGCACGTGCCATTGACCGGTACTGAGGCGCACGAGGTCGACGGCGTAGTTGGCGAGGTAGCGGGTCGGCGGGTTGCCGTCGGTGACGCGGCAGGCCCGCAGGAAATGCCGGTTGGCATGGACCAGCATCGGCGGCAGCAGGCGTTCCTTCAGGATCGCCTGCGGGCCGTAGAGATCGGCCAGCACGCGATCGAGCAGCTGGGCGCGCTGGACGATACCGCTCTCGATCTGCGACCACTCGTCGGGCGTGATCACGAAGGGAAGCGGATCGAACAGCCAGCGCGCGGCGCCGCGATCGTCCAGCAGGTTGACCGTGGCGCCCGATTCCTCGAGCTGACGGCGCGCGCTTTCGACGCGATCGCTGAGCCCACCGGGCAGCGCGCGGATGACGCTTAGAATGCCCTGCCAGTGGTAGCGGATCGACTTCTGGCCGGTGACCAGCTCGTCATATGCGCTTGCCGGCGAGGATGAGAGGCCGCGCAACGACTCCATGGGCCCGCGAAAGAAGGACGAAAGGGGCCGCAGACTCGCATGGGGCGGCAATGGGGTCTAGCAGGCGACGGTCGGCGCTTGCGCTTCGCGGCCCAAGTGTTGCAATATTGCCTGCGATATCACCTTCGTTGGACGTGAGGCTCGTCTTCGACACGGATGTGATGGTGGCGGCCATCCGAAGCGATGCTGGCGCTTCCCGGAGAGTGCTTCAGGCATTTCTCGAGCGGCAGCGGGGCCTCACGTTGCTGGTGTCGGTCCCATTGTTGTTCGAGTACGAGGCGGTGATGACCCGACCGGAGCACTTGAGGGCAGCCCGCTTGTCGCTAGCCGACGTTTCGGTATTACTCGATGCCGTCGCGGCCACTGCCGAGCCTGTGAGGTTGGCCTATCTGTGGCGACCGGCATTGCGCGATGTCGACGACGACATGGTGCTGGAAACGGCGGTCAATGGCGCCGCCGATGGGATTGTCACCTTCAACCGCCGTGATTTCGCTCCGGCGGTCGGGCAGTTTGGAGTTCGCGTCTTGTTGCCCGGCGAGGCTGTGAGGCATTGGGAGCAAGGGTCATGAGGAAGAGCAATTTTGCCTTGAGGCTTCAGCCGTCCCTGCTCGACGAGGCACGTAGGCTTGCCGAGGCGGAGGGTGTGGCTCTCAATCAGCTCATCAACGTCGCTGTTGCCGAAAAGGTGTCAGCGCTGCGGACTGAACAGTATCTCGCCGAACGCGCCGCCCGAGCTGATCTCCCCAAGGCCCTCGCGATCCTCAGACGAGCCGGTGTGGCCCGGCCACCGATGAAGGGGGACGAACTAGTCCAGCCGAGGCGTCGGCGGCGCGCCAAATCCTGAAGTCTATGAAGCCCGCCTGAGATCCAGCGTCAGCGGGTGCTCGGGATTGTCGATCGGGCGCGGCTCGAGCGTCTCGCCGGGCGAGTGGCCGATCGGGAAGAAGCGTGCGCGGCGCCGGGCTTCGGCTTCGTTGGCATTGACCGGCATGCGGTCGTAGCTACGGCCGCCGGGATGGGCGACGTGGTAGCTGCAGCCGCCGAGCGAGCGGCCGCTCCAGGTGTCGTGGATGTCGAAGGTGAGCGGCGCGTGGATCCCGATGGTGGGATGCAGCGCGTTGGCTGGTTGCCAGGCGCGATAGCGCACGCCCGACACGAACTCGCCGACGGTGCCGGTGGCGCGCAGTGGCAGCCGCCAGCCGTTGCAGGCGATGATGTGCCGTTGCTCGTTGAGGCCCAGCGCTTTCACCTGCAGGCGCTCCACCGAGGAATCGACATAGCGCACCGTGCCGCCGCCGCCCGGTTCCTCGCCCAGCACGTGCCAGGGCTCGAGCGCATGCCGCAGCTCCAGCTCGATGCCGCGCTGCGCCACGTCGCCGATCTTGGGGAAGCGGAACTCGAAGTGCGGTGCGAACCAGTCGGGCGAGAAGCGATAGCCCGCCTCCGCGAGGTCGGCCAGCACGTCGGAGAAATCCTGCCAGACGAAGTGCGGCAGCATGAAGTCGTCGTGCAGCCGCGTGCCCCAGCGCGTCAGCGTGCGCTCATAGGGCCGGTCCCAGAACTTGGCCACAAGACCGCGCAGCAGCGCCTGCTGGGCCACGCTCATGCGCCAGTGCGGCGGCATCTCGAAGGCGCGCAGCTCCAGCAATCCGCGCCGGCCCGCCGCGGAATCGGGCGTGAACAGCTTGTCGATGCAGAACTCGGTGCGATGGGTGTTGCCCGTCGCATCGACCAGCAGGTTGCGGAAGATGCGGTCGACCAGCCACGGCGGCGCCGGCTTGCCCGGCTCGATCTGGCGGAAGGCGATCTCGAGCTCGTGCAGGGCATCGTTGCGCGCCTCGTCGACACGTGGATGCTGGCTGGTCGGGCCGATGAACAGGCCGGAGAACAGATAGGAGAGCGACGGATGATTGATCCAGTAGCCGAGCAGGCTCTTCAACAGGTCGGGCCGGCGCAGCAGCGGCGATTCGGCCGCTGACGTTCCACCCAGGGTCACGTGATTGCCGCCGCCCGTGCCGGTGTGGCGGCCATCGATCATGAATTTCTGCGCGCCCAGTCGCGTGTTGCGGGCTTCCTCGTAGACGATCTCGGTCTTGTCGACGATCTCGCGCCAGTTGGCCGACGGGTGGATGTTGACCTCGATGACGCCGGGATCGGGCGTGACGCTGAAATGCAGCAGGCGCGGATCGGAGCCGGGTGGCGGGTAACCCTCGATGAACACCGGCTGGCCGAGTTCCTCGGCGGTGTCCTCGACCGCCGTGACGAGGTCGAGATAGTCCTCGGTGCGCTCGGTCGGCGGCATGAAGACGAAGAGATGGCCGTCGCGCGGCTCGAAGGAAATCGCCGTTCGCACGATGTTTCCGGCCGACTGTCCGACGCCGGGACGCAGTCCGAGGTCGGGCGCCAGCGCCCGCCGCCACGCCTCGCGGCGGGCTTCGCCGTCGCCGTTGGTGTCGTTGCTGAGGCCCCGCTCCTGGCGCCGCAGCACCGGTGCGCGGCGGAAGGCTTCGAGCGGCGGCAGATCGGGATGCGACACCATGGGGTCGGGCTCGACCATGGAGTCGATGTCCGCCGGGGCCGCCCACGGCAGTGAATCGAGCGGCAGGCGATAGCCGAGCGGCGAATCGCCGGGGATCAGGTAGCACTTCTCGGTGCGCAGGAACCACGGCCCGCTGCGCCAGCGGCCACGACCGTTGTGTTCGCGCTGGATGGGCAGGACGGTACCGACGGCGCTCTCCAGTCCCTTCTCAAACACGCGCGCCAGCCGCTCGCGTTCCATTGGGTCCTTCACCTTGGCTTCGTCGACCGTGACGTTGCTCGGCAATCGCCGCTCGCGCCACAGGTAGTACCAGGTGTCCTCGAAGGCCCCGAAGAGATAGCCGGGGTCGAGCTGCAGGCGCTGGGCGAAGGCGAGGGCAAAGCGATGCGCCAGCTCCGGTGTGGCGCCGGTCGGCTTGTCTTCGAGCGCATAGAGGTGCTGGTCGCGCCAGATCGCCTCGCCGTCCTTGCGCCAGTGGCAGGTGAGCGCCCAGCGCGGCAGCTGTTCGCCGGGATACCATTTGCCCTGGCCGAAATGCAGCAGCGGGCCCGCGGCAAAGCGGTCGGCGAGCTTGCGGAACAGCACGCCCGCCTTGCGGCGCTTCTCCGGGCCGAGCGCCAGCGTGTTCCATTCCGCGCCATCCATGTCGTCGACCGACACGAAGGTCGGCTCGCCGCCCATGGTGAGCCTGAGATCGTGCTTGCCGATATCGCGCTCGATCGTCTCGCCGACGTCGAGCAGGCCGGCCCATTGCTTGTCGTCGTAAGGCTTGGTGGTGCGCGGCGTCTCGCGCACGCGCGTCACCTTCATATCGTAGGAGAACTCGACCTTGCTTTCGTCGACGCCGCCTTCGATCGGCGCTGCGCTCGACGGCTCGGGCGTGCAGGCGAGCGGGATGTGGCCCTCGCCGGTCAGCAGGCCCGAGGTCGGATCGAGTCCGATCCACCCGGCACCCGGCAGGTAGACCTCGCACCAGGCGTGGAGGTCGGTGAAGTCGTGCGTCGGCCCTTCCGGTCCTTCGAGCGGCTTCTCGTCGGGCATGAGCTGGATCAGGTAGCCCGAGGCAAAGCGCGCGGCGAAGCCGAGATGGCGCAGGATGGTGACCAGCAACCAGCCGGTGTCGCGGCACGATCCCTTGGCCAGCCCGAGCGTCTCCTCGCAGGTCTGCACGCCCGGCTCCAGGCGGACGATGTAGCCGATCTCCTTCTGCAGGCGCGCGTTCAGCCCGACGAGGAAATCGACCGTGCGCTGCTTGCTGCGATCGACCTTGGCGAGCCAGGCCTTCAACAGCGGTCCGGCGGGCTCGAGCTTGCGGAAGGGAGCGATCTCCTCGGCCAGCGAGGGATCGTAGGCGAACGGCCATTGCTCGGCGTCGGGTTCGAGGAAGAAGTCGAACGGATTGATCACCGTCATGTCGGCGACCAGGTCGACCACAACCTCGAACCTGTCGGTCTTCTCGGGGAACACCAGCCGCGCCAGGTGATTGCCCTGCGGGTCCTGTTGCCAGTTGATGAAGTGCTGCTTGGGCTCGACCCTGAGCGAGTAGGACAGGACAGCCGTGCGCGAATGCGGCGCCGGGCGCAGGCGCACGACCTGCGGGCCAAGCGCCACCAGCCGGTCGTACTTGTAGGTCGTCCGATGATGCAGCGCGACGTGTATGCTCATGCCGGCCCGCCAATTCCGCTCTACAGGTACACTTAGCAAGTGACATGCCAGCGTCAAACGTCTGAAGTTATGCCATGACCAATTACTTCGACCTCACGGGCAAGGTTGCCCTGGTGACCGGCGGCAGCCGCGGGCTGGGCCATCAGATGGTCAGGGCCTTCGCGGCCCAGGGGGCCGATATCTTCGTCACCAGCCGCAAGATCGAGGCTTGCGACAAGGTCGCGGCCGAGGTCCGTGGGATGGGGCGCCGGGCCGGGACCTACGCCTGCAACGTCGCCAACTGGCAGGAGCTCGACGGGCTGGTCGATGCTGCCTACGCAGCCTTCGGCAAGGTCGACATCCTGGTGAACAATGCCGGGTCCTCGCCGCTGGCGCCGTCGTCGCTGGAGACGCCCGAGCAGCTGTTCGATCGCATCGTGTCGCTGAACTTCAAGGGTCCGTTCCGTCTGATGTCGCTGGTCGGCAGCCGCATGGCGGCGGGCGAGGGCGGCTCGATCATCAACATCTCCAGCGCCGGGGCGCTCCGGCCCCGGCCGCAGATCGCGCCTTATGCCGGCGCCAAGGCCGCGCTCAACGCCATCACCGAAGCCTTCGCCTTCGAGTATGGCCCCAAGGTGCGGGTCAACACCATCTCGCCGGGCCGCTTCCTGACCGACGTTTCCAAAGCATGGAGCGAGGAGCACAAGCTCAACTCGACGTCCGCGCTCAAGCGCAGCGGCAGCCCCGAGGAGATCGTGACTGCGGCGCTCTATCTCGCTTCGAGCAAATCGAGCTTCACCACCGGGTCTGTGGTCCGGGTCGACGGAGGAATTGCCTAAGGCCGCGCGAGACGCGCGGCCCCACCGGCGGTACCTGTTGCAGGAGGAATATGCTGATGAAAATGAAAGCTGCCGTGCTCACGGTCTGCGGCGCACCGCGTCCATTCGCCAAGTCGAAGCCCATCCAGATAGCCGAAGTCGATCTCGATCCGCCCGGCGAGGGCGAGGTGCTGGTCAAGGTGGGCGGTGGCGGGCTCTGCCATTCCGATCTGTCGCTGGTGAATGGCGATCGGCCGCGGCCGGTGCCGATCGTGCTGGGCCACGAAGGCGCTGGTGAGATCGTCGAGGTCGGCGCAGGCGTGCACGACGTCAAGAAGGGCGACCATGTCTGCTTCACCTTCAATGTGAGCTGCGGCCGCTGCCGGCGCTGCCTCGAGGGCCGGCCCTATATCTGCGAGCGCTCGGTGAGCCCGCGCGCCGCGGGCCAGCTGCTGTCGGGGCATCATCGGCTGCATCTCGACGGCAAGCCGGTGAACCATCAGTCCGGCGTCTCCTGCTATGCCGAGTACGCCGTGGTGGATCGCGGCTCGGTCGTGGTGATCGATCCCAGCCTGCCGCTCGACGTGGCCGCGCTGTTCGGCTGCGCCGTCGTCACCGGCGTCGGCGCCGTGGTGAACACGGCGCAAATCCGGCCGGGCAGCACGGTGGCCGTGGTCGGCCTGGGCGGCGTGGGGCTGAGCGGCTTGATGGGCGCGGTGCTGGGCGGCGCCAGCCAGATCGTCGCCATCGACCTCAGCGACGACAAGCTGGGGCTCGCGCGCCAGCTCGGCGCCACGCATACGGTCAACGCCAGGGACGCCGACCACGTGAAGCAGGTGCGCGATCTTACCAATGGCGGCGTCGACTATGCCTTCGACCTCGCCGGCACCATCAAGGCGATGGAGACGGCCTATCTGGTGACGCGCTGGGGCGGCACGACGGTGACGGCCGGCTTGTCGCCGATCAGCGCCGACTTCTCCTTCAAGCAGAGCGTGCTGGTAAGCGAGGAGAAGACCATCAAGGGCAGCTACATGGGCAGCTGCGTGCCGGTGCGCGACATCCCGCGTTTCATCTCGCTCTACCAGCAGGGCAAGCTGCCGGTCGACCGCATGATGAGCCAGCGCATCGGCTTCGAGGAGGTCAATGCCGGCTTCGACAAGCTGCAGGATGTGGCCACCGTCCGCCAGGTGCTGGTCCCGCACGGATGATCGGCAATCTGCTGCTGGCCGGCGTGATGGTGGCGCTGACCGTCATCATCCATTTCGCCGGACTGCTCATCCTGATGTGGCTCCTGCGCGCCAGGGGTCATCGCTTCCGGGCGCATGAAAGCGCGATCGGCCAGGGTGCCGCCATCGTGTTCGTGGTGCTGGGCCTGGTCGCCATCCATACCGTCGAGATCTGGGTCTACGCTGTCGTGTACTACGCGTTGACGACGCTGCCCGACTTCGAGGCGGCGCTGTATTTCTCCACGACCAGCTTCACCACCATCGGCTATGGCGACGTGGTGCTCGACAGGAATTGGCGTCTATTCGGCGCGATCGAGGGCGCGAATGGCCTCTTGCTGTTCGGCTGGTCGACCGCCTTCCTGTTCTCCGTCACCGCGCGCCTGCGCACGCTCGAGCACGATTGGCTTGAGCGCCCGGACGCCCGGTCGTGATCACCATCGCCGTTGAGAGCCCGCTGCAGGACGACGTCCGCGGGCTGATCAAGGAGCTGAATGCCACGCTGCTCGAGCTGACGCCGCCGGAGTTCGTCTTCCACATGACGGCTGAGCAGATGGCCGAGCCCGATACGACGGTGTTCATCGCTCGCGACGACGGCAAGGCCGTGGCCTGCGGTGCCCTGAAGCGCCATGCCGACGGCATCGGCGAGGTCAAGCGCATGTACACGCGACCCTCGCATCGCGGCCGCAAGATCGGCGCCATGATCGTCGAGCAGGTCGTGGCATTGGCCCGTCGGGAAGGATTCAAGCGCCTGGTGCTGGAGACCGGCGATCGGCATCCCGCGGCGTGGACGGTCTACGAGCGCGCCGGGTTCACGCGCTGCGGACCGGTGCTCGATTATCCCGATTCCAAATGGTCGGTCTTCTACGAGAAGGACCTCACTCCATCCGGGCGCCGCTCGCCTTGATGATGGGCGCCCAGCGCTCGCGCTCGGCGCTGAAGTAAGCGGCGGACTTCGCGGCATCGGCATCGGCCACCGGCTCGATCGCGAGCGCCCGCAGATCGGCCTGCAGCTTGTCGTCGGCCATGATGCGGCGCGTGGCGTCGGCGATGATGGTCACGACCTCGGTTGGCGTTCCCGCCGGCAGTCCGACCGGATTGACGGTCGAGACGACGACGTCGGGCAGGCCGCACTCGGCGGTGGTCGGCAGATCGGGCAGCGCCGCGGTGCGCTTCTCGGCGCACACCGCCAGGTATCGCAGCTTGCCGGCTTGCTGGTGACCGAGCGTCGTGCCGATGGTGTCGAACAGCCAGTCGACCTCGCCCGACAGCGCCGCCTGGACGGCGGGATTGTTGCCCTTGTAGGGCACGTGCAGCGACACCAGCCCGCCGGCCTTGAGCTTGAAGAGCTCGGCGCCGAGATGCCCGACGCTGCCCATGCCGGAGGAGGCATAGCGGTACTTGTCCGGATTGGCTTTCAGGAGCGCCACGAACTCCGGCAGCGTCTTTGCCGGCAGCCGGGGATTGCACGAGATCACCATGGGAACGAAGCCGATGATGAACAGCGTGAAGTCCTTCACCGGATCGTACGGTGCCTGCGGCATCAGCAGCGGCCCGGTGACCTGCGTGGAGGAGGAGCCCAGCAGCAGCGTGTAGCCGTCAGGCTTCGACTTCGCCACGAGGTCGGCGCCCACCACGCCGCCGGCACCCGCCTTGTTGTCGATCACCACCGGTTGACCGAGCAATGCCGCCAGTCGCTCGCCGTACAGTCGCCCCATCATGTCGGTCGGTCCGCCGGGCGGGAAAGGGATCACCAGCCGGATCGGACGCGAAGGATATTGCCCCTGCGCCCTCACGGCGGGCGCGACGACACCCACTGCACCCATGCCACCGAGGAACCTGCGCCGCTGCATGGCGCGATCCTAAAGAAAAACGGCGGGCAATACTGCCCGCCGTTCTCCTGCGAAATGCTCAGCCGCTACGGCCGGATGGTCAGCGAGAAGCCTGGGGTCGGCGGGTAGGCGTCATAGACCACCGGCGGCGGCTGGTAGCCGTAGTTGTATGGTGTCGCGTAGACCACCGGCGGCTCCCGGTAATGGTAGCCGTAGTACCGGTCGCTATAGCTGTGCCAGCGCTCGTCGTAGTGCCAGCGACCGTCGCCGTACCAGGCGGCGCTCGCGGAGCCGGCGAGGGCGAACACGCCGGCCACAACGCCGGCGGCCAGCCCGATCACGTTCCTGATCGTCATGATTGCCTCCTCGAGGTTAACCCTGATTGCCAGCGCGCTGCGGCGTGTAGCGCTCGAACACCGTGTCGGCGTTCTTCTTCTGCTCAGGCGACATGCTGTCGTAGAGCGACTTGAAGGCCGAGGTCAGGTGCTTCAGGCCATCCAGACGGGCCTCGGTGAATTCCTGATAGGTCTTCAGGTCGTCGACCGCCGTGGTCTTCTCGGGCGGGATCTTGCGCTTCTCGGCCACCAGCTTCTCCATGCGGCTGGCGTTATCGCGCATCGCCTGGGCCACGCCCTGCCACTTCTTGTCCTGGTCCGGCGTGATCTTCAGCGCGGTCTTCAGCGTCTCGATGCGCTGCTCGACCGTCTCGGGCCTGTTGGAGGTCGCAGCCTCGGCAGCGGGCGGCTTGGCGGCCTGCTCCTTGGTCTGCGCCAGGACTGGTGTCGCGAACAGCGCCGCGCCGGCCACGATCGCCACCGGGCGGCTCAGCTTGATGAACAGAGAATTGGTCATGCGTGCTTCCTCTTCCAATAAGCGGGCCGAGGATGGCCGCGCCCCGAAAAAACGGGCTGTAGAGGGAAGCGTTGCGGCCAAATCGACGCGGCGGGCCGCAGAATGCCGCCCCCGTTTGGTCACAGATGCAGTTCCCTCCCCAGCGAAGCTGGGGAGGTGGCGCCGTCATACGGCGACGGAGGGGTCATGAGC
>Ga0065178_100380_pt1 | contig 44480 bp, 38 predicted proteins | sample FECB22metaG_FD_59210 | JGI IMG/M metagenome (GOLD analysis project Ga0065178, IMG submission 59210) | Cyanobacterial communities from the Joint Genome Institute, California, USA - FECB-22 (version 2) (version 2) | ecosystem: Environmental > Aquatic > Thermal springs > Hot (42-90C) > Microbial...
CCATCAGCAACACCCGGTTCACGCTGTCATGGCCAACCAGGACGACCGTGTCGTCGGGGTGCTGTTCCAGCATCTCGCGCAGCACGTCGGTCGTGCGCGCCACAACATCCTCCAGCGATTCGCCGCCAGGGAAGCGCGTGAGTTGTGGCGCCGCGTGCCACCGCCGATAGGCGTCCGGCGCCTCGGCGCGCACCTCGTCATGGGTGCGCATCTGCCAGCTGCCGTAGTCGATGTCGCCCAGGCCATCGCGCGTCTCAGCCTTCACGCCACATGCTGCGGCGATCTTGCCGCCAGTCACGACGCAGCGCTGCAGGCTGCTGGTGTAGACGGCCACCGGTTTCCAGTTTCGGGCGATGCGCTGCGCGAGCGCGGCGGCCTGGGCTACGCCGCGATCGGTCAGCGGTAGCTCAGCGCGGCCGCGAAAGCGCGCGGGTTTGATGCCTTCGACATGGCCGTGGCGGGTCAGCAGGATCCGGGTCATGGACCGACTGTAGCAGCCGGTCCGAAGAATCCCTCCCCAGCTTCGCTGCGGAGAAATACCTACGCGGCCCGCTTGCGCGGTGATGCCTTGCGGCGCGACTTGCTCTTGCTCCGCCCCCGCGCCTCCAGGAATCGATCCGTCTTGTCGCGCGAGGGGCCACCGCCACCCTTGAGGCTGCGGCGCAGCGCGTCCATCAGGTCGACGACCTTCTCCTCCTGCTCGGGCTCGGCGCTGCTCACCAGTTCCTCGCCGCGCTTCTTGCGCGAGATCAGGTCGCGGAGCGCATCCTCGTAGCGATCCTTGAACTCGCTCGGGTCGAACTCGGCCTCCTGCTGGGAGATGATCTTTTCGGCGACCTCGAGCATGCGCGAATCGGGCTTCGGCAAGCTGCGATCGAAGATCTCGTCGGCCGAGCGGATCTCGTCGTGGGCGCGCAGCGTCGTCAGCAGGATGCCGCCATCGCGCGGCTCCAGCGCACAGATGCGCTCGCGCTGGTGCATCACCAGCCGGCCCAACGCCACCTTGCCCTGCTTCTCCATGGCGGCGCGGATCACCGCGTAAGCCTCGACACCGGTCTTGCCGGAAGGGGCGAGGTAGTAGGGCTCGTCCCAGTAGATGCGATCGATCGACGAGGCATCGACGAATTCCTCGATATCGATGATGCGCGTCGATTCAAGCTTCACCGCGTCGAGCTCCTCGGGCTCGAACAGGATGTACTTGTTCTTGGACACCTCGTAGCCCTTCACCAGCTCCGAACGGTCGACGACCTTTCCGGTGCCGGCATCGACGGTCTGCATGCGGATACGGTTGTGGGTGTCGGGATTGATCAGGTGGAAGTGCACATCGGCCGTGCGCTCGGTGGCGGTGTAAAGCGCCACCGGACAGGTCACCAGCGAGAGCCTGAGATGGCCTTCCCAGGTCGGACGCATCGCCCGCTTCTGCGAGCTGCCCCCTCGTGAACTGCCATTGTGCGTCTTGCGTTTGGCCTTCGCCATGATGGTCCTCACGATTTCGATTTCAGCAGGCGCTCGATCGCAGAGCGCAGCGATGTCGCCGACTTTGCGTAGGTCGCCCACGGCTTGTTCTTCTTCAGCAGGGCAGGCGCAGTGCGGATGGTGAACTTCGCGGGATCGAGGCCCGCCTTCACCTGCGGCCAGTTGAGCGGCATGGACACCGTGGCGCCGGGCCGGGCGCGCGTCGAGAGCGGCGCCACCGCCGTCGCGGTCCGGTCGTTGCGCAAATAATCGAGGAAGATGCGACCGCCGCGCTCCTTCTTGGCCATGTTGAGCAGGAAGCGGTCGGGCTGATCCTCGGCCAGCTGCCGGCAGATCTCGCGGGCAAAGGTCTTGGCGGCGTCCCAGTCGGGGCTCTTGGGGTCGGGGGTGAGCGGCGTCACGACATGCAGGCCCTTGCCGCCGGTCGTCTTGCAGAACGTCTTCAGCCCCAGCGCCTCCAGGCGCCGGCGCACTTCCAGGGCGCCTTTGATCACTTCGATGAACTTCACGTCCGGCGCGGGATCGAGATCGAACACCAGGCGTCCGGGCAGCTCCGGCTCGTCGGGTTGGCAGTTCCAGGGATGCAGCTCGGTGGCGCCCAGTTGAGCCACCGCGGCCAATCCCTCGACGCGATCGATCTGCAGGTAAGGCTTGCGATCGCCGCGCACTTTCACCTGCTCGATGAGATGCGAGGTGCCCGGCGCGGCGTGACGCTGGAAGAATTTCTGATCGCCGTCGATGCCGTCGGGCGTGCGCACCAGCGAGCAGGGCCGGCCCTTCAGATGCTCGATCATCCAGTTGCCGACCGTTTCGAAATATTGCGCCAGCTCGAGCTTGGTGACGGGCGGCTTCTCGTCCGGCCATAGCGGCTTGTCGGGATGGGAGATCGACACGCCCATCACCATCGCGGACCCGCTGGTCCTGGCGGCCGGGCCCGGCTTCTTGACGGTCGTCCTGGGAACCGGCTTGGCCATCTTCGCCTTCTCCGGCCTCACGGCCTGCTCGGCCTCGACCTCCTCGGCCGGCTTGTCGGCGCGAAGCCCCTTGAAGGCAGCCTGACGCACATTGCCGTCACCGGTCCAGCCGGCGAACTCGATCTCGGCCACCAGCTCGGGCCGCGCCCAATGCATGTTGGCTTCCTTGCGCGGACTGGCGCCCGCCGCGAACGGACTGGTCTTGCTCTCGACCGCGCGCAGCCGCGGCACCAGCTTGCGCATCACGGCTTCGCTGAAACCCGTGCCGACGCGCCCGACATGAACCAGCTTCTGGTCCTTGCTGTGACCGCGATGCACGCCCACGACCAGCGAGCGCAGGCGCTTGCCCTCGCTGGTCCAGCCGCCGATCACGACCTCATGACCGGCCCGGCATTTGGTCTTCACCCAGCTGCCCGCCCGGCCCGACCGATAGGGTGCATCGAGCTCCTTGGACACGATGCCTTCCAGATGCATGCGACAGGCCGATTGCAGCACGGCATCGCCTGGCGTCTCGAAGTGCTCGACGTGTTGCAACCCGGCATGCTTGCCCTTGAGCCCCTCGATCAGCTCCTGCAGGCGCGCCTTGCGATCGCGCAAGGGCAGGGGCCGCAGGTCCTCACCTTCGACAAACAGCAGGTCGAAGGCGAAGAACACCAGCTTGTCCGATTGCCCCTCGGACAAAGCCGCTTGAAGCGCGGAAAAATCCGGCGCGCCGTGGGCATCGAGCGCCACCGCCTCGCCGTCGATCATGCAATCCGGCAGCTTCTCGGCCTGCTTGGCGATGGCGTCGAACTTCTCCGTCCAGTCGAGTCCCTTGCGCGTGCGCAGCGTGGCCTCCCCTTCCTCGACGCGAAGCTGCAGGCGGTAGCCGTCGAACTTCACCTCGTGGCCCCAGCCCGCGTCCGCCGGTGCCCGCTCGACCAGCTTGCAGAGCTGCGGTTCGACGAAGGACGGCATTGCCTTGATCTTGCGCGGCTTCGCCTTGCTCTCGACCAGAGTCGCTTTGTCGCCACCGCCTTTGCGGTTGCTCTGCCACACCGCGCCGGCCGCTCGCCGCTTGGCCGTCATGAACGGTGTCGGTGCCCGCCCCTTGCCCACGGCGATCTCCTCCAGGGTGCGGCCGGACGCGACGGAGGTTTCGTTCTCCTCGAGGATGCCGTCCTCGTCGCCCTCGCGCGCTGCCTCGTCGCGGTGCTTGATCAGCAGCCAATTGTTCTTCTTGCCGCCGCCGCCACGCCCACTTCCACCTCGCCGGTCCCAGCGCATGCGGACCAGCACCCAACTGCCATGCAAGCGATCGCCCTCGAGCGCGAACTTCAGCTCGCCCTTCTTCAGCCCCTCGTGCGGGTCGCCCTCGGCCATCCAGTAGCCGCGATCCCACAGCTGCACCGTGCCGCCGCCATACTGTCCCTCGGGGATCGTGCCTTCGAAGTCACCGTAATCGAGCGGATGGTCCTCGACCTCGACTGCCAGCCGCTTCACCGAGGGATCGAGCGAGGGACCCTTGGTCACGGCCCACGATTTGAAGACGCCGTCCAGCTCCAGGCGGAAGTCGTAATGCAGGCGCGAGGCGTCGTGCCGCTGGATCACGAAGCGCAGCTGCGGCCCGGGAGTAACGGCATGCTGGCCCGATGGCTCGTCGGTCTGCGTGAAGTCGCGCTTGGCGCGGTAGGTCGTGAGACTGTCTTTGCGCATGGTCAATGAACGAGGCGTTTGGCTGTTCGTTGCAACCGGTGACAATTACTGACGCCTCGGCAACGCCCCGGTCCGCCCCGCCGTTGCCCGACCGCGGGCGTCTCGCCCGCGGTCTGCGTATGACTACTTCCCGATGCAGAAGTCGCGGAAGATGACGTCCAACAACTCGTCGATGCGCACGGTGCCGGTGATGCGGCCGATGGCGCGCATGGCGAGCCGCAGATCCTCCGCCGCCAACGCCACCTCCGGCGCCACCAACGCACGGCCGAGAGCGGCCTGACACTCGGCCAGCGCCTCGCGATGGCGCGCACGCGTGAGCGGCGGCGCGCTGCCTTCCTGCATCAGGCCCTGGGCTGCGACCTCGATTCGTTTCAGCAGCTCGGGCAAGCCTTCGCCCGACAGTGCCGACAGCGCGACCACCGCCGCATCGTCGACCGGCGCGAGATCGCTCTTGTTCACTACGACGATGTCGCGCGCCTCATCCCAGCGCTCGGTTACGGCTGTCAGATTCTGCCGCTCGTTGCGCCAGTCGCCCGTCGCATCGAGCACCAGCACCCGCAAGTCAGCGCTCGCCGCGCGCGCCAGCGCCCGCCGCACGCCCTCCTGCTCGATGGCATCGGCCGATGCCCGCAGCCCCGCGGTGTCGGCCAACACCACCGGCCAGCCGCCGAGATCGAGATGGGCTTCGATCACATCGCGGGTGGTGCCGGCGGTCTCCGACACGATCGCCATGTCGCGCCGCGCCAGAAGGTTGAGCAGCGAGGACTTGCCGGCGTTGGGCGGGCCGATGATGGCGATCGACAGGCCCTCGCGCAGGCGTTCGCCGCGGCGGTCGTCGAGATGGGCCGCGATCTCGGCCTGCAGGCGCGTAATGCCTGCCCGCACTTCATCGGCGACGCCGGCCGGCAGATCCTCGTCGGGGAAATCGATGGCAGCCTCGAGATGGGCGAGCGTACGCAGACCGAGGGTGCGCCAATCCTCGTACAGCCGATGCAGTGCGCCATCCATCTGCTGCAGCGCCTGTCGGCGTTGCTGGTCGGTCTCGGCGGCCACCAGGTCGGCGATGGCCTCGGCTTCGGTGAGGTCGAGCTTGCCGTGCTCGAAAGCGCGGCGCGTGAACTCGCCGGGCTCGGCCAGGCGGCAGAAGCCGAGCTTGCCGATCACCTCCAGCGCGCCCGCGACCACGGCGCGGCCACCGTGCAGGTGCAGCTCGGCCATGGTCTCGCCGGTCTCGGTGTTGGGCGCCTCGAACCACACGACCAGGCCGCGGTCGATCGCCTCACCGCTCAGCGGATCGATCAGGCTGCGCACCGTCATGCGGCGTGGCTCGGGCAGCGCCGGATCGCGCGCCGAGTGGCCGCGCTCGAAGGCGCGGCGCTCGGTGAGGAAAATCAGCGCCTCGGCTGCGCGCGGCCCGCTGATGCGGATGACCGAAATCGCTCCGGGATGCGCCCGCGACGGCGTGGGCGTGCCGAGCGCATAGATCGTGGCGACGTCCTCCATCAGCGGGGCATCAGCCGCGCCGGGGCTGGCCGGCCGGCGGACGCGTCGTCGGCGTCGGTGTCGCGCCGGGTGGCGGACGCGCCACGACCTTGTCGGCGATCTTGTCGTACAGCGCCTCGGGGATCAGCCGGCGCTCGACCAGCTCGGTCTTGGCCTTGAAGGGACGGGCGCGGATGATGGCGTCGGCGCGCACCTCGCCGATGCCGTCGAGCGCCATGAGGTCATCGCGACTGGCGCTGTTGATGTCGATCAGGCTGGCGGGCGCCGGCGTTCCAGGTCGCGTCTGCGCCGCGGCGGAGGCACCGATGAGCAGGGCCAAGACAATCGACAGGAGGCGCGTGCGCATGACCGCTAAAATAACCTAAGCGACGAGCTCTTCCCAAGCCGGTGTCGGCCGGAGGGCAAACGGCACCTTCCAGCGCTGGAAGTTCGTGGCGTCGATCAGCGCAGCCGGGACCATGATCGAGGGGGGCACTCTCTCGCCGCGCAGATGGCGTAGCGCGGCGTGGGCGGCAATGCCCGCGATGTTGAAAGCGCTGAAATCGACGCTGGCCAGCAGGGTGCCGCGCTCGATGTGGTCGATGGCCTCCGGCAGGCCGTTCACGCCCACGACCTTGGCGCTGCGCCCGGCCGCCGCCAGCGCCTCCAGCACGCCGAAGGCCATGACATCGTTGGCCGTCCACACGCCGTCGATCACGGCATGCTCGGCCAACAGTCGCGCCATTTCGAGCCGCGCCGGCGCCTGCTGAAAGGAACCGGTGGCCGAGCCCAGCAGGCGAATCGCCGGCCGCTCCGCTAGGAGCTTATGGAGGCCGATCGTGCGGTCGCGACTGGTCGGTGCGGCCGGCGTGCCTTCGATGGCGACAATGCGGGCGCTTGGGCCGAGCCCGTCGAGCAGCGCCTTGGCCGCCGTATGGCCGACAGCGACGTCATCGGAGCCGACGAAGCTCACGACCTTGCCCTCGATGCGGTTGATGCAGGTCACCACGGGAATGCCGGCCTGGGCGAAGCGCGCCAGGTCGGGCACCATCTGGCGGTCGTCGACCGGCACGAACACCACGGCGTCGGGTGCGGTCGCCAAAGCCTCCCCGACCAGCACTTTCTGCTGGTCCACGTTGTCAGGCGTTTCAGGCACAAAGTGCACGGTCCGCGCGCCCGCTTCGGCTGCGACCCGGTCCGCCGCCAAGCGAGCCGCCGCATAGGCCGGATTGACGCGGTTCTTGGTGAAGACGGCGAGGGTGTAAGGGCGGGTCATGGTGCCTATTTTACAGGCCACTCAGCCTGTAGTATCGCGCCCCAAAAGATGGCCAAGCCCTACGAGCAGATCCACGACCGCCGCGACATCGTCCGGCGGCGCGCCCTGGAGGAGGCCTTGGCCCAGCTGGTCGAGGACCTGCCGACCGGCGCCGAGCCGCCGCGGGCCGCCGTGCTCGCCCTGCTGCGCGATGCCTTGGCCCGTGGCCGGGCCGAGATCCGCCGCCGCTTCGAGGAGCCGGGCCCACTGCGCAACGATGGCGATCAGGTGCTGGCCTCGACCTCGTTCCTGATGGACCAGCTGATCCGCGTTATCTTCGATCTCGCCGACCAGCGTATCTATCCCGCCGCCAATCCCAGCGCCGCCGAGCGCCTGGGCGTGGTGGCGACCGGCGGCTACGGCCGCGGCGGCCTGGCGCCGCTCAGCGATATCGATCTCCTGTTCCTGCGACCCTACAAGCAGACGCCGCGCGGCGAGCAGATCGTCGAGTTCATGCTCTATCTCCTGTGGGACATGGGCCTGAAGGTGGGCCACGCCACCCGCACGGTCGACGAGAGCCTGCGCTATGCCGAGCGCGACCAGACGATCCGCACCGCGCTGCTCGAGGCGCGCTACGTGTGGGGCGATCGCGAGCTGTTCGACGAGCTGACCAAAGGCTTTGCCCAGAAGTTCCTGACCGGCGATGGCCGCGATTTCGTCGAGGCCAAGCTTGCCGAGCGCGACCAACGCCACCAGCGTATGGGCGATTCACGCTACGTCGTCGAACCCAACGTCAAGGAGGGCAAGGGCGGGCTGCGCGACCTGCACCTGCTGTTCTGGATTGCCGAGTATCTCTATCGCGTGCGCGAGCCCAGGGAGCTGGTCGCCAAGGGTGTGCTCACCGCGGAAGAGGCGCGCCATTTCGAGCGCGCTGAGCGCTTCTTCACCACGGTGCGCTGCCATATCCACTACCTCACCGGCCGCGCCGACGATCGCCTGTCGTTCGAGCTGCAGCGCGAGATCGCGGCGCGCCTCGGCTACCAGGACCGGCCGGGCAGCCGCGGCGTCGAGCGCTTCACCAAGCACTATTACCTGCACGCCAAGACGGTCGGCGACCTCACGCGCATCTTCGTCGCCGCCCTGGAAGACAGCCGCCGCCGCAAGCCCAAGCTCGCGGCGTTGTGGCAGACCCTGCGGCCGCGTCAGCTCGACGGCTTCCGCCTCGACGGCGAGCGGCTGGCCGTCGCCTCGTCCGATGCCTTCATCAAGGATCCGGTGGCGATCCTGCGCCTGTTCAGCGTCGCGCAGGAGAACGACCTCGACATCCATCCGGCAACCTTGCGCCTGGTCACCCAGAACATTCGCCTGGTCGATCGGCTGCGCAGCGATCCCGAGGCCAATCGGCTGTTCATGCAGATGATGACGTCGCAGCACGATCCGGAGACGACGCTGCGCCGTCTCAACGAGGCCGGCGTGTTCGGCCGCTTCATTCCCGATTTCGGCCGCGTCGTCGCCCAGACGCAGCACGACATGTATCACACCTATACGGTCGACGAGCACACCATCCGGGCGATCGGCATCGTCTCGCGCATCGAGAACGGCACGCTGAAAGAGGATCATCCGCTGTCGGCCGAGGTGGTGCACAAGATCCTGTCGCGGCCGGTGCTCTATCTCGCGGTACTGCTGCACGATATCGCCAAGGGCCGCGGCGGCGACCACTCGGTGCTGGGCGCCGATGTCGCCATGCATCTCGGACCGCGGCTCGGCCTCAGCGCCGCCGAGACCGAGACCGTGGCCTGGCTGGTGCGCTACCACCTCGCCATGTCGGGTACCGCGTTCCAGCGCGACCTGATGGATCCCAAGACCATCGAGACCTTCGCCTCGTTGGTGCAATCGCCGGAGCGCCTGCGTCTCCTGCTGGTGTTGACCGTGTGCGACATCCGCGCCGTGGGACCGAACGTGTGGAACGGCTGGAAGGCCGCCCTGTTGCGCCAGCTCTACTATGCCACCGAGCAGATGCTGTCCGGTGGCACGCTGTCAGGCGGCCGCGGCGAACGCATCAAGCAGATCCAGGCCGAGGTCGCCAAGCGCCTGGCAAGCTGGACCGACGCGGAGAAGGAAGAGCATTTCGCGCGCGGCTATGCGCCCTACTGGCTGTCGTTCGACCCCAATACGCTGGCCCGCCAGGCCGAGCTGGTGCGCCGCGCCGAACGCGAGCATCAGCCGCTCGCCATCGAGCATCGCATCGACGGCGAACGCTCGGTCACCGAGGTCACGATCTACACGCTCGATACCCACGGCCTGTTCGCGCGGCTTGCCGGCGCCATGGCGATCAGCGGCGCCAACATCGTCGACGCCAAGATCTTCACCCTGGCGAACGGCATGGCGCTCGACACCTTCTGGATCCAGGACCTCGAGGGCAAGCCGTTCGACGGCCCGCAGCGCCTGGCCCGGCTCGCCGCCCGCGTCGAGATCGCGCTCTCAAACCGCCTCGACATCCAGCGCGAGCTCGACAGCCAGCGGCCATCCTATCCCAAGCGTGACCGCGTCTTCACCGTGGAACCGCGCGTCTTGATCGACAACAACGCGTCGGACACGTTCACCGTGATCGAGGTCAACGGCCGCGACCGCCCGGGCTTCCTGCATGTCGTGACCAGAGCGCTCACCCGCATGAACCTGCAGATCGCCTCGGCCCACATCACGACCTACGGCGAGCGCGCCGTCGACGTGTTCTACGTCAAGGACCTGTTCGGCCTGAAGGTCGTCAACCAGGACAAGCTCAAGCAGGTCGCCGACACCGTCGAAAAATCGATCCGCGACTTCGATGCCAGGTTCGAGCCGGTGCCGAAGGCGGCAGAGTAGTTTGCTGGGAGCGCGCCACTCCGTGGCGCTCATGGTCTTCCGGACCACGGGCGTCCCGCCCGCTCATGAGGCGCGCAAGACGCGCGCGCTCTAAAGAGCATGAGAACATGCGCCACAGAGTGGCGCGCTCCCAGCAAAGAGCTATTCCGGCTTGAATCCGGCATCCTTCAAGAGCGCCGTGTTCACCTCGACCTCGGTCTTGATGAAGGCCTCGAAGTCCTTGGGCCCGCGTGCCGTCGGCACGATGCCAAGCGATGTCGTCTTCTCGATGAAGCCCTTGTCCCTGGAGACCTCCGCCATTGCGCTCGCAAGCTTGTCGACGATGGGATCGGGCGTGTCCTTGGGCGCCCACAGCCCGTACCACGAGCTGATGTTGAAATCCTTGAGCCCGACTTCGGCCGAGGTCGGGATGTTCGGGGCGAGCTGGGTGCGCTCCTTTGAGGTGACGAACAGCCCGCGCGCGCGGCCCGACGTCGCCATCGGCAAGGTCGTCGTCCAGGGATCCATGAAGAACTGCACGTTGCCCGCCATAAGGTCGTTGCTGGCCGGCGCCGTGCCTTTGTAAAGGATCGTGTCGAGCGGCAGGCCAACTCGCTTCAGGAAGGCGAGCGTGGCGACATGGCCCGCCGATCCGCCCGAGGATAGCGCGAAGAAATACTTCTTCGGATCCTTGGCGACGGCGGCGATCGTGCTGGCATAGTCGGTACCCGGCACGTTGTTGTTGCACACCATCACCAGCGGCGCCTCGCCCGCCTGGGCGATGGCGCGGAAGTCGGTCTGCGGATCGTAGGGACAAGACGGCAGCACCGTCTTGCCCAGCACGAACAGGCTCGCATTGAACAGCACCGTGTAGCCGTCGGGATCGGCGCGCCGCACCGTCTCCGAGCCCACCGAGCCTGACGCGCCGCCGATATTCTGGACCACGATCGGCTGACCGAGCTTCTCGGACAGGAACTGGCAGGTAATGCGGCCCAGCCCGTCGGTGCCGCCGCCCGGCGGATAAGGCACGATCACCTTGAGCGGCTTGTTGGGAAAGGGACCTTGCGCGATCGCAGGCGCGGCCAGCAACGACGCGCCAGCCGTGCCAACGAATGTCCTTCTTCTGATCATGGCTGCACGGACACCGATGACGCGCAGGGTTGGCCGTCATGGTTTTCGCAAATGGTGCGCACGACACGGCGCGCTTTCACATCGCCGCAGCCCACGCCCAGCGCGCGGGACGTATCGAGATGCTGTTTCAACGTCGCCGTCCCTCCGACCCCGATTGGATCAGGCACACCTTCCCGGTATGCCGACTTCAGCTCAACGATGCGTTCCTGGCCGTTCTCCAGCGTGACAGCGACATCGACCTGCAAGTAATCGATGATCTCCATCGAATTGTTCTCGACCACCAGGCTCGGCACGCAGTTGCCGAACACCATTGCATCCGCACCGCGCCTGACATCGATGCCGTTCGCGGCGTATGCCGTCCCGACAGCAAAAATCAGACCAACTGCAAAGCCGAAGCGAGGATGACGAATGCCCATGGTCGCCTCCCTTTCCCGCTGATTGTTTTTTGTTTAGGTCGCTTGCAGCCTTTGTTCGCGCCGCACCGCCAGCATTTGCAGGATGGCCGCCGCCGTCTCCTCGATGGAGCGGCGCGTGACGTCGATGGTCGCCCACTTGCGCCGGGCATAGAGACGGCGCGCGTCCTGGATCTCGCGCTGCACGTTGTCCATGTCGGTGTAGTCGGTCTCGGTGTCCTGCTGCAGAAGCCGCAGGCGATTGACGCGAATCTGGACCAACCGCTCGGGGTCGGTGATCAATCCGACGATCAACGGCCGCTTTGCTGTCTCGAGCTCGGGCGGCGGATCGACCGCCGGCACCAGCGGCACATTGGCCGCGCGCACGCCGCGATTGGCGAGGTAGACGCAGGTCGGCGTCTTGGACGTTCGCGAGGGGCCAACCAGGATGACGTCGGCGTCCTCGAGGTCGTGCGTCGACTGGCCGTCATCATGCGCCAGCGTATAGTGCATCGCATCGATCCGGTCGAAGTAACCTTCGTCGAGCTGATGCTGTCGACCGGGCCACTGCTCGCTCTTGGAATGGAAATGCACGGCCAGCACGCTCATCACCTGGTCGAGCACACCGACGCAGGGCAATTGCAGGCGCCGGCAATGATCACGCACCAGGTCGCGCAGTTCGGGATCGACCAGGGTGTAGAGCACCGGGCCACGATCGCGCTCGACCGCCTGCATCACCTTTTCCATCTGTCCGGGCGTGCGAACCAGCGACCAGACATGCTCCTGCACGAACACGCCCTCGTATTGCACGAGACAGGCGCGCGCCACGCTGGAGACCGTCTCGCCGGTCGAGTCGGACACGAGATGGACGTGAAAGTTCCGGTTCGCCACGGCCTCTATTTACCCCACAGCGTCGCGGGGAGAAATGCAGGATTGGCGCGGGCGAATCGGGGACAACGACGAGGTGAGGGTAAACAGCCTCGATTCAGGACACGACTCGCCCGGCCGATGCCGATCCCCATCCCCTGCGGACAGTCCGGAAAGAATGGCCTGCGAATCGGGAATCCGGCGGTAAAACGCTGTCGAATCGGCTCCGGGCGGTCCACAGCCGATTGGGGATGCCCCGCCAATAGGGCGCATCCCCATGTGCCACACGCTCAACTACTCCTACTACCTATTATGAAAGAGTAAGAGGGAAGCATGAGGGAAGACGCTTGAGCAGGCCTAAGTTCCTCCAGACCCTGGCCGGAACACGCTTTCCGACGCCGCCGATCTGGTTGATGCGTCAGGCCGGACGCTATCTGCCGGAATATCGTGCCGTCCGGACGGCGACGCCGTCGTTCCTCGAGCTCTGCTATACGCCCGAAAAGGCCGTCGAAGTGACGCTGCAGCCGATCCGCCGCTTCGGATTCGATGCCGCGATCATCTTCTCCGACATCCTGGTCGTGCCCGACGCGCTTGGCCAGAAGCTCTGGTTCGCGGAGGGCGAGGGCCCAAAGCTCGAGGCGCTGACCGAGCCTGCGGATTTCGCCAAGCTCACGCGTGCGCGCCTGCCCGAGCACCTGGCTCCGGTCTACGAAGCGATCCGCCTGACGCGCGCCGCGCTGCCGCGCCAGACGGCGCTGCTGGGCTTCGCCGGCGCTCCTTTCACGCTGGCCTGCTACATGATCGAGGGCGGCGGCAGTCGTGACTTTGCCAAGGTGAAGGGCTGGGCCTATCGCCATCCCGATTCGTTCAGCCTTCTGATCGATCTTCTGGTCGATGCGATCGTCGATCACCTTGCCCTTCAGGTCGAGGCAGGGGCTGACGCCATCCAGCTGTTCGACACCTGGGCAGGGATCTTGCCGGAAGAGCAGCTGTTCGGCTGGTCGCTTGAGCCGATGGTGCGTATTGCCCACGGGCTTCGGGCCCGGCATCCAAAGGTTCCAATCATCGCCTTTCCGCGTGCGATCGGTCCCGCGACGCTGATGTACCGCCGGCCTGACGCTTTTTCCGCTTTGTCGATCGATACCGGCCTTGGCGCGCACTGGGCGGCGCGCGAACTGCAGCCGCATATCTGCCTGCAGGGCAATCTCGATCCGCTGATGCTGGTGGCGGGCGGTGCGGCGCTGGAGCGCGAAGCCACACGCATTCTCGACAAGCTCGGCCACGGCCCGTTCATCTTCAATCTCGGCCACGGCGTGGTGCCGCAAACGCCACCCGAACATGTCGCGCAACTGGTCGAGATCGTGCGCAACTGGAAGCCTTCGAACACGTGAAGATCGCGATCATTCTGTTCAATCTGGGCGGACCGGATTCGCTGGAAGCCGTTCAGCCCTTCCTGCGCAACTTGTTCGGCGATCCCGCGATCCTGCGCGTCCCTTCATTCATCCGCGGCCCGCTCGCCAGTTTGCTTGCGCGCCGGCGAGCCCCGACCGCACGGGCGATCTACGACAAGATCGGCGGGTCCTCGCCGATCCTCGGCCAGACCGAAGCGCAGGCTCGGGCGCTGGAAGAAGCCCTCGCAAAAGACGGCGGCAACGAACACGAATGGCGCGGCTACGTCTGCATGCGTTATTGGCATCCCATGACCGATGCGGTCGTACGCTCGGTCGAACGCTTCAACCCTGACCGCATCGTGCTGCTGCCGCTTTATCCGCAGTTCTCGACGGCGACCACGGAGTCGTCCTTCAAGGTCTGGAACGATCTCGCGACGTTCAAGGTGCCGACCAAGATCATCAAGGACTATCCCACCGAGCCCGGATTCATCGCGGCATCGGTGGCAATGGTCCAGGAGGGTCTCGCGCAGGCTGGCGATGGTCCCAAGCGCGTGCTGTTTTCGGCGCACGGCTTGCCCGAGCGGGTGATCAAGGCGGGCGATCCCTACCAGAGCCAGGTCGAGCAGACTGCCAAGACGATTGCCGACGTCATCGGCGGCGGGCTCGACTGGACCGTCTGCTATCAAAGCCGTGTCGGGCCCCTGAAATGGATCGGGCCGTCGACCGACGCCGAGATCGCGCGCGCCGGCGCCGACAAGGTCGCGGTGGTGATCTATCCGCTGTCTTTCGTGTCGGAGCACTCGGAGACCCTTGTCGAACTCGACATCGAGTACCGCGATTTGGCCGAGAAAGTGGGCGTTCCCACCTACGTCCGCGTGCCCACCGTCGGCACCCATCCGCTGTTCATCGCCGGGCTCGCAAGGCTGGTGCGCAATGCTGTATGAGGTCCTGAAGGCGCTGCACATCATTTCCGTCATCGCCTGGATGGCCGGCTTGCTCTACCTGCCGCGGCTGTTCGTCTATCACGCCGACGCCGAAAAAGGGTCCAAGCAAAGCGAGATCTTCAAGGTGATGGAGCGCCGGCTGCTGCGCGGCATCATGAACCCGGCCATGTTCCTCGTCTGGATCTTTGGTTTGCTGCTCGCCTGGCAGGGCGACTGGTGGCACGCCGGCTGGTGGCAGGTGAAGTTCTCGCTGGTGATCGGCCTTACCCTGGTTCATCACCTCTACGGTCGCTGGCGCAAGGAGTTCGAGGCCGACAAAAACACGCGGCCAGCCCGCTATTATCGCTGGTGGAACGAGGTGCCGACCTTGCTCATGATCGCTATCGTGTTCCTGGTCGTGCTGAAACCCTGGTGACGGAAAAAGTGACGGAACACATGACCGATTACGCGCCGTTTCCCCTCATCGACCTCTCCGGCAGCCCGCGCGAGCGTGGACGCGCCCATGGCAAGGCTGCAGCCGACCGCTTGCGGCGGGGCGTCAGGATGTATGCTGAATCGCTGCTCAAGAACGGCGTCGACTGGCCCGAGCTCGAGCGTCGCGCCGAGGCGATGGTGCCCTCGATCGAGGCCTTCGATCCGACCTACGTCGAGGAGATGCGCGGCATCGCCGAAGGAGCCAATGAGCCCTTCGCAGCGGTAGTGCTGATGAACGCCCGCACCGAGATGGTGGCGGCGGCGCGCCACCAGCAAGCGGCCAAGCAGGTCGCGCGCGAGGTTCCGGACGGCTGCACGGCCGCCCTGGCGCTGCCCGACGCCAGCGCCGACGGCACGCTGCTGCACGGCCAGAACTGGGACTGGCGCGCGGAATGCGCCGAGACTGGCGTGGTGCTGCGCATCCGCCGCGACGACGGACCCGACATCCTCACCTTCACCGAGGCGGGCGGGCTGTCGCGCTCGGGCCTGAACTCCGCCGGCATCGGGCTCACTGCCAACGCGCTCGAATGCGACCGCGACTACAAGCGCGGTCCCGGCGTGCCGCTGCCCTTCATCCGCCGCAAGGTGCTGGAGAGCGCGCACCTGGCCCAAGCGGTACACACCATCATGTCGACGCCCAAGCTCGGCTCCAACCACATGGCGGTGAGCCATTGCGACGGCGAGGCCTTCGGCTTCGAATGCGCGCCCGACGAGACGTTCTGGCTGGTGCCCGCTCGCGGCCTCTACGTCCACGCCAACCACTGGATCTCCGATGCCGCGCGCGCCCGGGTCAAGGACACCGGCCTGGCGGAGACGCCGTGCTCGATCTATCGCGACAAGCGCGTGCGCGACCAGCTTGGCCGCCATCTCGAGCCGGGCGGCGGCAAACTCTCACTGGAGGACTTCCGAACCGCCTTCTTCGACGACTGGGGCTCGCCCTGGTCGGTGTGCCGGCCGCCGCGCCTCAGCGTGCGCGGCGTCATGAGCGCGACCACGGCCATGATCCTGATGCGGCCGGGCGAAGGCCATCTCGAGGCCTGCCCCATGCCGTCGCGCAATCGGCAGTTCACGACCTACTCCCTGACCCCTGATCGCACCGCCCAGCAGCAGGCGGCGGACTAGCGAACGCAGTAGTGGCGAAGAAGGAACGTCAGCAGCATTTCGTCCTGAGCGTCGTGCGGCCTTCGTTGAATGGCCGTCAAGGGCGTGCACTCGAAAGGAATCCAGGCGCCCTGGCGTTGCAGGGGATGGAACACGATGCTCTGCCGGTCAGAACGGAAGAAGCTGTAGAAGGCGAGGGTCACCTCGTACCAATCGTATGCCGGCACGACGACATCGCGCACGTAATCCGGGGCTGCCGCCCATTTGAAGTAGCCGCTCAGGCTCGAGGAAGCGGTCATTGGCGGTGGCCAGGCAACGGAAGCTGTGTCCACGCTGGTGACCCCCGGCTGCAAGTGGCGATCGACGAAGCGGCCGAACAGGAACAAATCAACGGCGTATGAGGTGGCAGCAACGGCGGCGATCGCGGCGAACAGCAGCAGCGGGCGTGTCGCACTCGCCGGCCAAACAGCCGGCGCCGCTAGGGCGAGGGCGAGCGCCAAGGCCAGGACGTGCGGCGCGGTGTGGCGGGCGTAGAGCCAAGTCAGCAGTTCGGTTCCCGCCGCCGCGAACCACAATCCAGCGATGCCGATGATCCAGACAGCGACCGGTGAGAGCCGCCAACGGGCGCGCGCGCTTTCGAGGCCGGGCGCCAGCAGCAGCAGCCACGCCGCCACCAGCATCGGAAATGTCGCGAGCGTCGCGAGCATCCAGATGGGATTAATGTAGCCGTACTTGTTCTGGTTCTGCTGGAAGAGGATTGTCGGGTTTGTCGGCTTGAACACCACCGACATCGCGACGAAGGCAGCGGCGAGCATGAGTCCCATGGCCGCCGCGGCAATCGCCTGTCGGCGTGGGAACGGCCAGCCAAGGACGATCAACCCGGCGCCGACAAGGGCGATCATCAGGCTGAACAGCACCATCGCCGGGTGGCTGAAGGCTATGGCCAAGGCGAACACGCTGGTCGGGATCAGCGCGCTCCGCCACGCCGGGCCGGAGCGATCGAGCCAGGCGAACCAGATCAGCCACAGGCCCAAACCGACGACGATCTCCGAGGTGAAGTTGATCATGATCAAGACGACGGCGAGATAGAGCCGCGAATAGGTGCGATGAGGCTCCACCATGCGCAGGATCGCCCAGAGAACCAGCGGCGCCGCGAAGTAGAGTAAATGGGCCGCGATCATGAAGGCGTCGGATGAGGCGCCGAATAGAGGACGCAAGGCCGCGATCAAGCCGAATTGCAGGAAGGTCGAAACCGCTCGGCCGGTGTTCTGCGCGAAGAACAGGTTCCACGCATCTCCGAGCCAAGCCGCCGTGAGATAAATGGCGCCGTCGTTGATCAGCAGGCACCTCTGCCAGGTGCCGAGCGCGGCCGCCAACAGGAACGCTCCAAACAGCGCGGCGTCAATTGGTTCAAACGCGGCCGACGAGTGGACTGTAGCTGCTTTCATTGGCCGGCCCAGTATATACGGACTCAGTCCAGGCAGGCGCATGGAGCCGTCTCTACGAAAGATACAAATCACCGAAGGGCAGCCGATTGGAGCACGATGCGCCTTCAGGTAAAAATCGACTCTGAGGAGAATCGGCCGTCACGCATTCACTGCAGCCGACCCGCGGAGCAATCTTCATGGCTCTATCATCAGGGCGCGGGCTGTCCCGGGGGGCGCGATAGGTGTCCGCGGCGAGTGAGCATCGCTCATCCGATCTTTTCTCACTTTCGATGTTCGGTTGGCGATCGGTCAGCGATTTCCTGCTGCACGGCCTGTTCATCGGCGGGTTCGTGGTCACGATCGGCTTCTTCGCCGCAGTGGATGTCTACGACGAGCACTTTTTCCAGAAGAGCTACGCTGCGCCCTACAACGTCTTTCGCGTGGTCTTTGCGGTCTACTTCTTTTGGCTGATCTACGTCGTCGGCCGACAGGCGCTGTCCTTCATTGGTCAGGATGTGTTCTCCGGCCTGCGGCTGCACGAACGGCTGGCGCTTGCCTTCTTCGTCGGCACCACCGTGCTGACGGCTGTGATGCTGGTTCTGGGCTATGCGGGTCTGTACTGGCGCGCCGTGGCCTGGGCGATCGCCGTTCCCATCGTCGCCCTCTCCTATCGGCACTTCGCGCACACGCTCCACGAGGCCGGGTCGGCGGTCGCGCGGCTTTTCACGAATGGGTCGGGGATCGACAAGGCCTTGTCGGTCGTGATGGCCATCGCCACGGTCTTCGCGGGCACTGCGCTCCTGCTGGTAAAGGGCCTGTATCCGCAGGGCGGTCACGACTACTACCAGCATTATTCGCACTACTATGCGGCAGTGATCGACAGTCACGGCATCTGGCCGAACCTCTTCTGGTACCAGTATTACGTTTCGAAAAGCCTGGGCGTGACGTTCCTGAGCATGCTGCTCACGGACGCCTTGGCATCGTCGCTGGTTACCTACTGCTTCGTGGTCGCCGCGGCGTTGGCGTTGTACGGGCTGGTCCGTGACTTCTGCTCGGCTACGCTGTGGCCTTGGCTGGCGGTCGTCCTCTATCTAGCGCTCAACGTCCACACGTTGGGGACGGGAGATTACGCCGCGAACGGCGGCTGGGGCCATTTTCAGAAGCCGCACGAGTTGAACAGCCCTGTTCTATTCGCGGTCCTGTGGATGAGCGTCAACATGGTCCGCTCTGCCGGCGAGCAGCGCCGCGTCTGGTGGTTTGGTGCCGCTGCCTGCGCGTTCGCCGTGGCCTACGTCCTCCTCGTCTCGCCGTTGATCGTCGGGCTCTTCGCCACCTTTGCCGGCTTGTACTTCCTCCCGAGAAGCCGCGAGCTCGCGCGGCTGTTCCTGGGTATCGCGGCCATGGCGGGGCTCGGCCTGGGCTCCGTTCTCCTGCTGAACTACCTGACGACGGGTGCGCCGGCGGACCTTGCGCCGCAGGCCCTGTGGCCGATCGTCGACCTTCGCCGATTGAATGACGAGGGCATGCTCTTCGACTTCGTCAATGGCGCCGTCGTCCGCGCGCGCGGGGCCGTCGATGGATCGGCACTGACCGAAGATTTCGAGCTTATCGAATACGTCCGCAACGTGTTTCGAATCGATATTCTCGGCTTTCTCGTCGGCGCGGCCCTCGTCGGCGTCCTGGCCTGCATGATTCGCCGCGATGTCCTTCGTCGGCGCGGCGGCGGCAATGCCGACGTGGTCGACGAAGACAGCCGCCAAGCCGGCGGCGTCATCGCCGCGTTCTTCCTGGCCACTGTCGCGTTCGGGTCCTCTTTGGGTTTGCTCGAGTCGATCTCCTTCGTTCGCATAAGCTCATTCGTGTTTCCCCTCGTGATCGCGATCGCCGCGATCGTCGGTCAGGTCGTCAGCCTGTCGTTCGGACCGAGCGGGCGCGGCCGGACGCTGGTCGCCGCCATACTGCCGATCCTGTTGATGATCGTGGTGCTGACGCAGGCCTACGTTCAACAGCGGGCCTCACTGCTTGCGGTTGCGAACAATGCTCTGCGATTCGCCGACGGACGCTACAGCATCTACGACGCCTACCGGGACCAGGCAGGTTGGCCCGCCCTGCCCGACAAGACGGCGATCTACCCGGCGATGTACGAAGCCTGGAAGAAGATCGGCCCGGGGAAGCGCATCTGGAGCTTTCACATCCAGAGCTATTGCATGCTGCCTGGCTGCCACGTCGAGAGCATGCCCGCATCGAGCATGACGAAGCATCGCGAGGAGATCCTGTTCGGGTCGCCGCAGACCGCGGCACGCATTCTTCGAAGCGAAGGTCTCGATCACTTCTTCATCTCGACCCAGATGCCCATCCGGGACATGCTGCAGTGCACCGCTCTGTTCTCGCCGGACACCATTCAGGATCATTTCGACGTCGTGTGGTCCGATGGACGCGATGTACTGCTCACCTGGAAGGGTTCAGGCAACGACCGGCTGTCCGACGAATGGGTCGAAAAATACCGGACCGCTGTGAGGCCCAACCGGTATGTGGCCGACTGCAGCGATGACGCGAGCAACTTCGGCGTGATCGGCCGGCGCGTCGCGAACGAACTGGCCAAGGGAAAGCGTTGGGGTGCCGAGGTGCGCTTGCCGAAATGATCTGTGGCGCCGTCTGGCCTATAGTCGGCGACCTGATGGTTTGGTGAATAGCGCAGCCATGGACAGTATCGTCGATCTCGCCTCGCAGCTGGTGGCGGCGCGGTCCTGCGCCGGCATCGATGCGCCGTCGCCGGTATTGTCGCTTGCGCAAGCGTGGCTCGGGCAGAACGGGCTGGCGCCACGCCTGCTCAAGGATCGATCGGGCGACCCGGTGGCGGTTTTCGTCGAGATCATCGGCGCCGAGCCGGGACCTGTGCTCTGCCTCGATGCCTGCATCGACACCGCACCGGCGGGCGACCTCGATCAATGGCACGAACCGCCGTTTGACGGCACCATTCGCGATGGCCGCCTGTACGGCCGGGGCGCCGCCGATTCAAAGGCGGGCGTCGCCATCCTGGCGCACGTCGCCGCCGACGTTGCTCGCAGGGGCCTGGCCCGCGGTGCGCTGCACGTATTGTTCGATGCCGACGAGCACACCGGCCGCTTCGGCGGCGTACGGGCCTATCTCGATGCCGTGCCGCGGCCGCCGGACGCGGTGTCGTTGGGGTACCCCGGCAACGATTGCATCGTCGTCGGCAGCCGCGGCTTCCTGCGTGCCAAGGTGCATTTCGCCGGTCGTGCCGAGCATTCGGGCGCGGTCGAGCGCACCGGCATCAATGCGCTCAACAAGGCGGCAGCCTTCACGCTGAAGATGGCCGACGCCGCCTTCCCTGATGAGCCGGATCCGGCCTTCGTCTTCGGGCCGGTGGCGACGGTGACCCATCTCAAGGGTGGCGAAGGCTTCAGCGTCGTTCCCGATCGCGCCGTCTGCCACGTCGACATCCGCCTGACGCGTGCCTTCGATGGCGACAAGGCCTTGCGTTGGCTCGAAGGTCTGGTCGCCGGCGAAGGCCGCATCGAGCTGGTCGATCAGTGGCCGGCGTATCTCGTCTCGCCGGACGCGCCACTGGTGCAAAGCTTTGCAGCCGCCGCGCACGAGGCCTTCGGGCGCGTCGTGCCGACGGACGTCTGCGGGCCGTCGAACATCGGCAACCTCCTGGCGGCCCGCGGCGTGCCGACGATCTGCGCGCCCGGCGTCGGCTTCGCCAACATCCATGCCGCCGACGAATGGGCCGACGTCGCCTCGTTCGCACCGGTTTACCGCATGTATTGCGGCGCCGCGCGGCGCTTCCTCGGATAGTCATGAAGCCATTGAAGCGGCCGGCCGTCTGGCTCGTGATCGCGGCGGCCGCGGTGCTGCTGATGCTGCCGTCATTGGTGCTGGGCGTGCTGCACGGCCACGACACGCCGCAAGCCTTCAAATGGGCGGCGCAATTCGCCCAGCAGTTTCGTGCCGGCATTCTCTACCCGCGGTGGCTTCCGGAGTCCTTCGATGGCGGCGGCGCGCCGGTCTTCTACTTCTATCCGCCGGTTTCATTCTGGATCGATGCGCTGGTGAACCTCGCGACCGGCAATCTCCTGCCGGTGGCCCGGACCCTGTCGATCAGCCGGCTGCTGCTGCTCGTGGCGGCGGGCCTGGCGATGCATGCCTGGCTCGAGGGCGCAGGCGCCTCGCGGAGGGCTGCGCTGGTCGGCGCGCTCGCCTACATGGCCGCGCCGTATCACATGGTCGATCACTACCTGCGCGGCTCCCATGCCGAGTTCGCGGCCTATGCCGTGTTGCCGCTGGTCATGCTGGCGGTTCGTCAGGTCGCCAACGGCAAGGTGCGGGGGATCGCGTTCCTTGGCGTCGCTTACGGCGTCCTGGTGATGACGCATGCGCCGCTGGCGGTCCTGGTTTCAACCACGGCGCTGCCGATGTACGTGCTGTACCTCGGTTGGCGACTGGGCGAGACGCGGCGCGCGGTCGGCTTCTTTGCCCGCTGCGCGCTGGCCGGTGTGCTCGGCACCGGGTTGGCGGCGATCTATCTTCTGCCGGCGCTCACGCTCGGCGGTTGGATCAACATGCAGGAGCTCTGGATCGACTACTTCACCATCAAGGCCTATTTCTTCTTCCAGCGCGCGCTGCAGGGCGAGATCGAGGACTGGTTGACCACCATGGCGCTGGCAACACTGAGCTACGGCTTTATTGCCATCGGTGTGTTGATGGTGGCGGCGCGCCGCGAGGCCGCATTCTGGGCCTTGACCGGGCTGCTGTGCGCTCTCTTCGTTGCCGGACTCGTTCCCTGGTTCTGGCAACTGCCCCTGGTGGACAAGGTGCAGTTCCCCTTCCGCCTTCTCGTCGTGACCGAATATGCCGTCGTCACAGCGCTCTGCCTGATGCCATGGCCGCTCCGTTCGCGCCTCGCCTCACTCGCCTTCGCTGCGGCCTTTCTTGCCTTCGTGCCGTCGCTCTATGAACTCGCTCGGTTTATCGGCATCCACATTGAGCTGACGCGGAGCGAGGGCTGGCGCTCACGCGACTCCTTCGAGTACCTGCCGGCTCATTTCAGCAAGGCGGAGCGGTACCCGGACCATCCGCTCGATGGCGTGCCGACCATTGCCTGCATGCCGAAGCCTACGCTGTGCAGCGCCCAGGCCGAACAGTTCGGCGATCTCGGCATCGAGATCGACACCGACGCACCCACAACCGTCACACTGCGTCGCTTCTACTTTCCGGCGTGGCGGCTTGAGCCGATGCTGCCGCTGCACGCCGTTGGCCCGTTGAGGCTGGTGGCGTTCGTGGCACCACCGGGCCGTCATGTCTGGCGGCTGACGCGCGAGGTCCTGCCCGTCGAGCAATGGGGTTGGGCGATCTCCGGAGCTTCGGCGCTGCTGCTGCTCGGCACCGCGGCGCTCGGCACGCGCGGCCGCCGCATGGCCGTGGCGCCGTAGGATGTTGCTGCGCCATCCCCGCCTGGTGCTGCTGGCGGCAGCCATCCTGCTGATGGCGCCCTCGCTGGTGATGGGCACGCTGCTCGGCCACGATGCGCCGCATACCCTCAAATGGGGCTCGGAGTTCGAGCAGCAGTTTCGCGCCGGCATTCTCTATCCGCGCTGGCTGTCGGGGTCGTTCGACGGGATCGGCGCGCCGGTTTTTTATTTCTATCCGCCCTTCTCATACTGGATCGACGCCCTGGTGAACGTGGCGACCGCCAACCTGCTGCCGGTGTCGTACAATTTGTCGGTCGCCCGTCTGCTCATGATGCTGGTGTCGGGTCTCGCGATGCATGCCTGGCTCGGAGAAGCAGGCGGCTCGCCGCGCGCGGCGCTGGTCGGCGGCATCGTCTACATGGCCGCGCCCTATCACCTGTTCGACCACTATGTGCGCACCGCCCAGGCGGAGTTTTCGGTCTATGTCCTGATCCCCCTGGTCATGCTGGCGGTACGCCACACGGCGACGCGGCTCTCCGGCGTCGTCCTGCTCGCGGTGAGCTACGGCGTTCTTGCCATGGCGCATCTGCCGTCGTTGCTCCTCGTGTCCTACACGGCCTTGCCGCTCTACGTGCTATACACGGCCTGGCGGATCGGCGACCGGCGCCGCGCCCTCGGCTTTCTCGCCCGCTGCGCCCTTGGCGGTGTGCTGGGTGTCGGGCTGGCGGCGATCTATCTCGTGCCCGTGCTCGCGCTGCAGCACTGGATCAACACCGCGGAGCTCTGGTTCGGTTTCGAACACTTCCTGCTCATCCCGCTTTTGCTGGCGGGCAAGCTCGAGCCGTGGCTGCATGTCGTCGCCTGGGCGACAGTGACCTACACCCTTGCGGCGATCGCAATCCTGACTTTCGCCGGCAGTGCCGGCTCGGAGGCGGCGTTCTGGGCAGTGCTCAGCCTGCTCTGTGCAGCCTTCATCAGTGGCGCCGTGCCGTGGTTCTGGGAGCTGCCGCAGACCGCCAAGGTGCAGTTCCCCTTCCGGCTGCTGATCGTGCTCGAGTTCGCCATCGTCTCGGCGCTCTGCTTTGTGCAGTGGCCTGTTCGCTCGCGCCTTGGCTTCGCGATCCTGGCGTCCGCTGTCGCGGCACTCGTCCCCGCCCTCTACGCTCTTGGCGGGGACACGCATGAGATACTGGAACGGCCGCTGCCGCAGGTCGACAGGCCGCGCTTTGACGCCTTCGAGTACCTGCCGATGGGCTTCGACCGGCACCTCGAGGACGACGCTTTCCTGACATCGGTCAGCGTGCCGACGATCTCCTGTACGCCCGAGCCATCGGTCTGCCGTGCTGTCGAGACCGGTTTCGGCGGCCAACGCATCGAGGTCGAAAGCGAGCAGCCGACGACCGTGGTCCTGCGCCGCTTCTATTTTCCCGGCTGGCGGCTCGAGCCCGCTCTGCCGATCGCGGCCACCGATCGCCAGAAGCTGCTCACCTTCACGGCGCCGCCGGGCCGCCACGTCTGGCGGCTCACGCGGCAGGCCCTGCCGGCCGAGCGTTGGGGCCAGGCGATCTCCGGCCTGTCGCTGATCCTGCTGCTCGGCATCGCCGTCCTTGCTTGGCGACGACGCGCGTCTCAGTCGACCTTGAGGTAGCTGTCCTTCAGCGCGATCTTGCCGTCCTTCAGCTCGTAGAGATCGATGCCGTAGCGGTCGAACGGCTTGCCGGCATGATCGATGCCGGTGACGCGGAAGGTGCCGAACAGCTTGTCGCCGGAGCGATGGATGCGCGCCTCCGAGTAGCGCGCTTCGCGATGGGCCTTGCTCTTGTCTCCGAAATGCGCGCGTAACCCGTCCTTGCCCTTCAGCACCGTGCCGCCGGGCGAGGCGCCGGCGTTCAGCCGCCATTCGAAGTCGTCGGTGACACAGGCAGCGATCTCCTCGACATCGGCCTTGTTGAAGGCCTTGCCGAACCGGCGGAACAGGTCGTCGATGGCATCGGGCATGTCTTAACTCCGCTCGCTTTAGGGATTGTGGTTCAGCGCCAGCGCCAGCCAGTCGGCGATCTCGCGCTTGGTCAGGGGCTCGTCGACGGCCGCCAGCTCGTGGCGGTGGGCCTTGCCCGCGGCGCCGATGATCTCGAGGCTGCGCTTGGCGACGTCGCCATGGAACTGGAGCGTGCGGCCCTCCGAGGCGCCGCGCGGATGCACGGTGAGGGTGAGCACCGGGCCGACATCGGGCAGGCGGTCGGCGACGGGCGAATATTCCTGTGTCGAGACATGCGCATCGTGGCCGGCGCTCTTCAGCTCCTCGATGGTGCGATCGAGCTCCGGCCGGATGACATCGCGGCACTTGACCCAGAAGGCCTGCACGAAAAGGTCGGTGTCGCGGTCCATAGGCTTTCCCCCGGCGTTCACGTCTTGTCTGCGGCCGATCCTAGCATCCCGTATCGACAGGTCATATCTCCCACGGCGGCGGCGTGAACTTCTCGATCAGGAAGTTGACGAAGGCCGGCACCTTGGGCGCGAGATGCCGGCGGTGCGGATAGACGGCGTGTATGGCGAGGGGCTCCTCGGCCGAGAATTCGCTCAGCAGCGGCACCAATGAGCCGTTGCGGATCGCCTGGGTCAGCGTGAGCCGGGTGACTCGCACAATGCCGACACCCTGCAGCGCCAGCTGCATCTGCGCCTCGCCCTCGGAGACGGCGACCCGGCCATGGACATCGATCTCGAGCGGGCGGCCGTCGACCTTGAAGGACCAGCGGTTGAGATAGGGGTGATCGCGCGAGACGATGCAGTTGTGCCGCGCCAGATCCTCGGGCCGCCGCGGCGTGCCGTGCCGGGCAAGATAGGACGGCGCAGCGCAAATCAGGCGTTTGTCCTCACCGATCTTGCGCGCCATGAAGCTGGTATCGGCCAGCCGCCCGATGCGCAGCGCGACATCGATGCCCTCCTCGACCATGTCGATCACCCGATCGGTCGGCAGCAATTCGACCTTTACCAGCGGATGGCGCGCCAGGAACTCCGACAGCACGGGCGCCAGCTGATGGGTGGCGAAGGCGAGCGACGTCGTCACGCGCAGGGTGCCGCTCGGCGTGCCACTTTGGCCGGCAACCTGGTTCTCCAGCGTCTCGATCTCGCCCACGATGCGCTTGGCGGCGGCATAGAAGACCTCGCCCTCCTGGGTGAGGTTGAGCGCCCGGGTCGTGCGCTGCAGCAGCCGCACGCCGAGACGCGTCTCCAGGCGCGTGACCAGCTTGCTGACCGCCGACGGTGTCAGGCCGAGCAGGGGCGCGGCGGCGGAAAAACCATGGGAATCAACGACCCGCACGAAGGCGGCCATTTCGCTGGCGTGATCGATCATGCTGATTATCCCCTTGAGCCAAGGTGACTCTTAGACGACACTAGTTGCGGTGTTTTTCCGCCACGTCCCGTGCCTTACCGCCTTCTTTCTAAAGGCCGCGTATGCTACACTGACGTGATGGACCAGCTTGACCAAGCTATTCACGACCTGCGCCGCAAGATCGCAAAGTGGACTCGACTGGCGGAACAAGGTCGCATCGAACTGCAGACGCTCGAGAAGGCAGCCAAACTCAGGCCTGCCAATGGCGTCGAATCCGGTGCCGGCGAACCTGAGATGGACTTCGGCGGAGCGGCGAACGGCGTTCGCAAGGGAGGGCGTCAACTCGGGGCCATTTCACCGCAATGGCGTAACATATTGGAAATGCTGTATTTTCTTGGGGGAAAGCATGCATATGCTGATGTCCACAAGTATGCACGGCAACAGGGCATCAACATCGACATTGCTTCGACCCGCGACAGAGTTCGCGGCTTTTTGAAGGCGAACCTCATGACAGGCACACCGGAGGAGGGGTTTGAGGTGACCGAAGAGGCAATGCGCCGGTTTGGTTTTGGTGAACGAGAATCGGCCCCGCCATGGGATGGCGACATCCCAGACGAGGCCGATAAAGCGGAGGGGGCCTGATGGTTGCAGCCATCAACCCCTCTAGAGGATCAACCGCTATTCCCGGTCCGGGGGAAAGGGGTGACCTATGTGGTCGGCCAATTTGTTAACTCGGCAGGGCTGATGCCCTAGCGCGGCTATCATCGGCTCGGTCGCTCGTAGCCGGGGATTTAGTCCCCGTCTACGGCGATTTTCTGATGGTAGCACGCTGTCGGCATAGGGTCTATCGCAGCGTTTAACCCCAAGCCCTGTTGTGTCATACTCAGGATTGGAGGTGCCGCGATGGACAAGTTTTCCTCATGGGTACGACGCCCGGTTAGAGCGTCGTATTTGGGTCACAACTCAGGTTGGGGCCTTGCAAACCCAGAGAAAGGGTCCCGCGTGTACGCTATCGCTTTCGATCTCGATACTGATGCCTTGGAACGGCACTATCACGGTGCCGCCTGGAGGAATGCCTACGCCGATATCGGGCGTGTGCTCGATCAGCACGGCTTCCGTCCTCAGCAAGGCAGTGTGTACTTCGGCGCTTCTCACGTAACGCCGGTTCATTGCATCCTCGCCGTGCAGGATATCCAGAAGACCTACCCTTGGTTCGCCAAGGCGGTGAAGGACATCCGTATGTTGCGCATCGAGGAAAACAACGACCTGATGCCCGCCATTGCGCAGCAGGAGTTGTTCCCGCCCAAGGCGGCGAACGGGTAGCCGATCATGTCGGCGCAGCCGGAGCCCCGCTTAACGCTGGAGAAGGCCCGCGCCGAGAATCGGTTAGCGGAGTACATCAAGCAGCAGCAGAAGCAGCATCCGGAAGGTGCTGATCCTGCTGCGTTTGATGCTTTGTTGAGCCGCGCTGCTAAGGCTGGCAAGCCGCCGAAAGCAGCCGGTCGAACATCCCGGCGGGGTCGTGGCGCTGGCTAGCGCGATAGGCAAACTCACCAGCGTATACCTGTAGGTACTTGCCGCTGACGTGAATGTGCGTCCCGGTAATCGACGCCTTGAGGCGACCCCAGAAGTTCTCGATGGTCTGCGTGTGGACGATGCCGCGCGCATATTCGCGCTTGGCGTGATGGACCGTCTGGTGATCCCAACCTTCGCGGGACAGTAACCGATAGCTGTTGAGTTCGTCGGTCATCAGCAGCGCGTCCTTGGAGACGTGCTGTTCGATCAGCGGGCGCAGCGACTTGGTGCGGGCGTTCGGCACGGTGACGGCCCGCACGCGCCCCTCGCGCTCGATCATGCCCAGCAGGATCGTCTTGCCAGTCGCCGCGCGGCCGGTCTTTCCGTCACGCTTGTCGCCGCCGAAGTAGGCTTCGTCCATCTCGACGATGCCGTCCAGCTTGCCGCCACCACCTTGTGCGCCCATCAGTTCGCGAAGGATGCGCGCCATACGCCAAGCCGTCTTGTAGGTGACGCCAAGCTGCCGCTCTAGCTCCTTGGCTGGAACACCGTGGCGGGTCGTGGTGAACAGGTACATGGCGTAGAACCACGTCTGGAGCGACGTGCGGCTATCCTCGAATGGGGAGCCAACGCAGGGGTAGAAGTGGTCGCCGCAGAACTGGCAAGCATAGGCTCGGCGACCTTCGATCCGGTAGAAGCGGGCTTCCTTCTGGCACTTGGCGCAAACCATGCGGTCGCCGCCCATGCGCTTTTCCTTGATGGCATCCAAGCAGGCATCGTCGGATGGGAACCGCTTGAAGAACTGCTTTACCGTGAACCGCTCTGTAGCCATCGCTTGCTCCCCCGATGGCCTTATTCTACTAATGGGCTACCTTGTGTCAAGGGGATAATCCGCTCGATCATTGCGAGAATAGTGAATAGAATTCATGAGTCATAGTCAATCAAAGTAAATTATCGACTGTTTGGAAATCAATTAAGTAACTTTCAACTCCCCGGAGGTTCCCATGTTCTCCATCGCCTATCCCAGCCATTCCGAACGCCAGATCTATGCCCAGCGCGCCCACCGCCTGCGGAGCGCCGCCGTCGCCGGTCTGGTTCGCGAGATTGCCCGCTTGGTCATCGCCGCCGCCCGCTGATCGGCGGTACAATGGCGGATGACCGCGACCTGGGCGCAATACGCCCACTACAACCGGCTGGCCAACCAGCATCTCTACGAGGCCTGCGCACGCCTCTCCGACGCGGAGCGGCGGCGCGACCTCGGAGCGTTCTTCAAGAGCGTGCACGGCACGCTCAATCACCTAGTGTTGGGCGATCGCATCTGGATGACGCGCTTTGAAGGCGGCGAGCATCCCTCGACCAATCTTGGCGCCATCCTGTTCGACTCCTTCGACGAACTCCGCACCGCACGGATCGAGACGGACCAGCGCATCGAGGCCTTCTTCGGCGCGCTGCCGACAGGCTTCCTCGAACGCTCGCTGAGCTACGTCAACAATGCCGGTTTCAAGAGCACCGATCCTGCGTCCGTGATCGTGCCGCATTTCTTCAATCACCAGACCCATCATCGCGCGCAAGTCCATACACTGCTGTCGCAGATGGGCCACGACCCGCCGGTGCTCGACCTGCACCGCGTGCTGCGGCCGAACCCGGCCTAGCCCAACCTCATCCTGAGGAGCCGCGCGTAGCGCGGCGTCTCGAAGGATGGGCCCCAGTGGTGCTATTGGCTACCCTTCGAGACGCGCCCTGCGGGCGCTCCTCAGGGTGAGGTTTGCTGTGTTTCGGCACCTTGACGCCCGCCGCTTCGAGCAGCGTGCGCGCGGCGTCCTGGGCGGTGACGGCGACCTTGGGATCGCCGCGCACCAGCGCGGCGACGATGGCGCCGTCGGCCAGGATCTGCAGCTGCATGGCGAGCGTATCGGGATCCTTGACCTTGAGCCTGGTCAGCAGCTCGCGAAACCACAGCCGGCGCTGCTCCTTGAAGGTGAAGGCGAGCTTGTTGGCGGCGTGGCTTTCCTCCTTGATCTCGGCCACGGCATTGACGAAGGGACAGCCGCGGAAAACGCCGGCGGAAAAAGTGCGCTCCAGCCGATCGAAGTTGGCCAGGATCTGTTCGGCCGGCGGCAGGTCGGAGATCGGCACCGGCCGCAGGCGGCGCTGCAGGTAGGCGACGATCAGGTCGTCCTTCGACGGGAAGTAGTTGTAGAGCGTGCGTTTGCTGATGCCGATCTCGGCCGCGATCGTATCGACGCCGACCGCGCGGATGCCCTGGCCGTAGAACAGCCGGTCGGCGGTATCGAGGATGCGCTCCTCCATCGCGGTGGTTCTGTCCTCGGCGCGTGCCATGATTACACAGACCTGTGTACTTTTCTGTTGACCGGTCACCGGCCGAGCTTAAAGTACACCGACCTGTGTAATCAAGGGTGGTGCCATGAGCGTCCTGAAGGAAGTGCGTCCGGTCATGCCGATCCTGATCGGCGCCTCGATCATGCTGAGCCTCGGCATGGGCATCCGCCAGAGCTTCGGCCTGGTCATGCCGCCGCTCACCCGCGACATCGCCGTCAGCGTCTCCGACTTCGCGTTGGCCATGTCGCTGCAGAACCTGGCCTGGGGCTTCCTGCAGCCAGTCGCCGGCGCCCTGGCGGCAAGATACGGGTTCCGGCCGGTGATGATGGTCGGCAGCGTTCTCTATCTGCTGGGCATGCTGCTGTTCGCCACCGCCCAGGGCGTGCTGGGCGTGCTGCTGGGAGCCGGGCTGCTGATCGGCGTGGCACTCGCCTGCACCGCCGCCGCCATCGCCCTGTCGGTCGGCTCGCAGGCCGTCTCCGGCCGATCGCGTAGCCTGGTGCTGGGCGCCATCACCGCCTCCGGCTCGCTGGGCTCGCTCCTGTCAGCGCCAATCGGCCAGGCGCTGATCGTCGAGCTGGGCTGCCGTTGTATCTCGCGATCTGCGGCTTGGATCCTGCGCTCGGCGCCCAGGCGCTGGCGGCCATCGGTCTGTTCAACGTGTTCGGCGGGTTGTTCTTCGGGTGGGCCGGCGGGCGCTGGTCGAAGCTCGGGCTGCTAGGCGGGATCTACATCGCCCGGTCGATCGTGCTGGGCTGGTACTTCATGCTGCCGCCGACGCCCGCGACGACGCTGATCTTCGCGTCGTTGATGGGCTTCCTGTGGCTGGGCGTCGGGCCGCTGGTCGCAGGCGGTGTGGCCGAGATGTTCGGCTTGCGCTGGCAGGCCATGATCCAGGGCGTTGCCTTCATGAGCCATCAGGTCGGCAGCTTCGTCGGCGCCTTCGGCGGCGGCATCATCTACGACCGGCTGGGCTCGTACGACCTTGCGTGGCGGCTCGCCGTCGCGGTCGGTCTCCTGGCCGGCCTGGTGCAGGTGAGCTACGCGCTGCTGCGCCCGGTGCGGCCCGTGCCGGCCTGAGCGCCTATTCGATCTGCTCGTCAGCACGCGCCAGCAGGGTCGGCGGCAGGACGAGGCCCATGGCGTTGGCCGTCTTGAGGTTGAGCACGAGCTCGAACTTGGTTGGCTGCTCGATCGGCGTGTCGGAAGGCCTGGCGCCCTTGGCGATGCGATCGACGTAGTTCGCCGCGAGCGCGAACATCGCGGTCAGCGACGGGCCGTAGGACATCAGGCTGCCGGCGACGACGAACTCGCGGAGATCGTACATCGCCACCAGCCGATGCTGGATGGCGAACTGGGCCAGCCGCTGGCGGTCGAGGAAGAAGAAGGGCGACGCACCGCAATAGAGGAAGCTGGACGTACCGGCCGTCGTGTCCGCCACCGCCCGATCGTAGTCGTAGGGCTGCTGGCGGAACTCCACGCCGGTCACGCGCAGGCCGAACCGCGGTGCATCCGCCTGCACAGCCTGCCAATGATCGACGGACGAAGGATCCCAGAACGCCATCATCGTCGTGATGTTGGGGAATGCCGTCCTCAGTATATCGAGCCGTTTGCCGACCAGCTCGACCGACTGGAAGTAGACTCCGGTGGCGTTTGCGCCGGGTCGCGACAGGCTTTTGACGTAGCCCTTCGCGACGGGATCGAAATCGACAGCGATCATCACGATCGGCAGCTTGCCGGCGGTGGCGATCGCCGCCTTGAGGCTGTTCTCGGGGCCCGAAGCGACGACGATGTCCGGCTTTCTCGCGATCACCTCGCGGTAGCTCGCCTCCCAGGCCTGCGGATTGGGGATCTGGACGTGGTCGTAGGTGAGGTTATCGCCTTCGCGATAGCCGAGCTCGGCCATGCGGGCGAGAAAGGCCTGCCATTGCGGTGCCGCTCGCGGCTGGGCATTGGCTGTGCCGACGCGCAACGTCCTTCCCGACTGGGCACGTGCCATGAGCGGCGACAGCGTCGCCGAACCGGCCAGTGTGGCGAACGTCCGCCGTCTCATCCCGCCCCCCAATCCGGGGCCATTATCACCTTCCCGGCGACGACGGCTATCGCCAAGAGGTCACGCGGTGTTGGAGCCTAGTTCGAGACTCCGGTCTTCGACACCAGCATCGGCTCCGCGCGCCAGGCCTGCGGGAACAGGCGCTTCAGATTCTCGAGCTTGGGCTTGTCGTGGAACACGATGTAGGGCTGGCTCGGGTTCAGGGTCATGTAGTCCTGGTGATAGGCCTCGGCGGCATAGAACGGCTTGCCGGGCTCGATCGTGGTCACGACCGCGGCTGAGAAGGTTTGCGCCTGATTGAGCTGGTCGACATAGGCCTTGGCGACGCGCGCCTGCTCGTCGTTCTGCGGGAAGATCGTCGAGCGGTATTGCGTGCCGACGTCGGGTCCCTGGCGATTGAGCTGGGTGGGATCGTGCGCCACCGAGAAGTAGATCTGCAGGATGCGGCCGTAGCTCACCTTGCTGGGGTCGTAGGTGATGCGAACCGATTCGGCGTGGCCGGTGCGGCCCGAGCTCACGCGATTGTAGTCGGCTGTCGACTTGTCGCCGCCGGCATAGCCCGACACGGCGCTGGTCACGCCGTCGACATGCTGGAACACGCCCTGCACGCCCCAGAAGCAGCCGCCCGCAAGCACGGCGACTTCCGTTGCCTGACCGGTTGGGAGATCAGCGGTAGGGGCCGGCACTACCCTCGCGCTCTCGGCCGCGGACGGCCAGATGCCGAGGCTGGTTGCGGCGACGGCAAGAACGCCAATGGCGAAGACAAGGCTGAGCCAGCGAGTCATGTCACTTCTCCGCGGTCAGGAAGGCGGCAAACGCCTCCTTGTATTCGGCATGCCAGCGCGACAGGGGCGGGCGATTCTCAGTGATGTCCTGGGCCGCCCACAGGATGCGGCGGTTGTCGACCTCGCGCGTCACCTCGTTGTCGGGACAGAGGATGTAGAAGTCGCCTCTGCCCATGCCGTCGACCAGCATGTCGATCACCTGGTCGGGCGTCCAGGCCCCGGCCGGCTTCTCGCTGCGGCCGCGCGCGGTCATGCCGGTGAAGGTCGAGCCCGGAATCAGCAGGTGGGCGGAGATGCGGCTGCCTTCCTCGTTGCGCAGGCTGTGGGCCAGCGCCTCGGTCAGCACCTTCACCCCCGCCTTGCTGACATTGTAAGCCGTGTCACCGGGCGGGCAGGTGATGCCCTGCTTGGAGCCGGTATTGATGATGGCGCAGGGCGTCTTCTGCGCCAGCATCGCCGGCGTGAAGATCTGCACGCCGTTGATCACGCCCCACAGATTGACGTCGAGGACGCGCTTCCAGCGCTCGTAGTGATCCCAGGGGCCGCCGCCCGGCGCGGTGCCCGCGTTGTTCATCAGCACCGCCACCTCCCCGAAGGAGCCATAGGCGTGGTCCTTAAGCGCCTGCACGCTCTCGAGCTTGCTGACATCGGTGGGCACGGTGATCACCGCGGCGCGTCCATCGGGCGCCACCGTTGCGACCTCCTCGGCGGCCCGCTCCAGGGCGTCGGCCGACAGATCGGCCAGGCACACCCTCATGCCCATCGACGCGAAGCGGCTGGCGGCCGCCAGGCCGATGCCGCTCGCGGCCCCGGTGATGACCGCGAGGCGACCGGCGGCAAGAGCGGCATGAGGAGGCATCGGCTTCTCCGTCGTCAGATCTGGTCCGGCTTGAAGGTCGGCTCAGGCGGCACCTCGGGCTTGCGCCACTTGAAGCGCAGCTCCGAGAGACCGGTGCAGACCGTATAGAACACCGGCGTGAACAGCAGGCCGAAGAAGGTCACGCCCAGCATACCGAAGAACACCGCGGTGCCCAGCGACTGGCGCATCTCCGCGCCGGCGCCGAAGCTCACGACCAGCGGCACCACGCCCAGGATGAAGGCGAGCGAGGTCATGAGGATCGGGCGCAGGCGGGTCCGCGCGGCGCTTACCGCGGCGTCCCAACGGCTCATCCCCGCTTCGTGGGCCTGCTTGGCGAACTCCACGATCAGGATGGCGTTCTTGGCAGCGAGGCCCACCAGCACCACGAGGCCGATCTCGACCAGGATGTTGCGGTCGAGCCCGCGCAGGTTGACGCCGATCATGGCGGCCAGCACGCACATCGGCACGATCAGGATGACGGCCAGCGGCAGCAGCCAGCTCTCGTAGAGCGCAGCCAGCAGCAGGAACACGAACACCACGGCGAGGCCGAAAGCCAGGATGGCGGTGTCGCCGGCGAGCTTCTCCTGCAGCGCGATCTCGGTCCATTCGAAGCCGAAGCCCGAGGGCAGCAGCTTCTCGGAGAGCCCTTCGATGGTGGCGATGCCCTGGCCCGAGGAGAAGCCGCGTTTCAGCGCCACTTGGACCTCGGCCGCGGGGTAGAGATTGTAGCGCGGCACGCGATAGGGGCCGGTCGTATCGGAGAAGGTCGCGACCGATCCGATCGGCACCATCTCGCCCGAGGCCGACCGTGTCTTGAGGTTGCCGACGTCTCGCACCGTGAGGCGGTAGGGATCGTCGGCCTGCGCCGTCACGCGGTAGGTGCGGCCGAGGATGTTGAAGTCGTTGACGTAGCCCGACCCCATGTAGATCGACAGCGTCTCGAAAACACGGGCGATCGGCACGCCGAGCTGCTCGGCCTTGGTGCGGTCGATCTCGGCCCAGATCTGCGGCGTGCGCGTGCTGAACAGGGTAAAGGCCTGGGTGAGCCCCGGCGCCTGGCCGGCAGCGCCGGCCAGCGCCCAGGTCGCGCCCTCGAGCGCCGGCAGGCCGCGGGCGGCGCGGTCCTGCACGTAGCCCTTGAGGCCGCCGCCGGTGCCGATGCCCGGCACCGAAGGCGGTTCGAGCACGAACACGAACGCCTCGCGCAGCGAGAACATCTTGCCGCGCAGATCGGCCAGGATCTTGTCCATCGGCAGGTCGCGGCGCTCGGCGAAGGGTTTCAGCGTGACGAACACCACGCCGGTGTTGGGCGCGTTGGTGAAGGTGGCGCCGTCGAGACCGACGAAGGCCACGGCATGCTCGACGCCCGGCGTCGCCATGATCATCTCCGACGCCTTCTTTACCAGCTTGTCGGTGCGGTCCAGCGTGGCGCCCGCCGGCAATTGCATGACGGCGATCAGGTAGGAGCGGTCGAGCTGCGGCACCAGACCGGTTGGGGTGTTGACCAACCGCCAGCCCGTCAGACCCAGCAAGCCGGCATAGACGACCAGGACGATGGTCGACAGGCGGATGATGCGCGCCGTGGCGTGGCCGTAGAAATTCGACAGCCAGTCGAAGCCGCGATTGAACAGGCGGAAGAACGTGTTGATCGGCCACATCAGCCGCTCGAGCAGGGTCGGCTTGGCGTGCTCGATGTGCGACAGCGCATGGGTCTTGAGCAGCACCGCCGCCATCGCGGGCGACAGCGTCAGGGACACGAAGGCCGAGATGGCCGTCGAGGCGGCGATGGTGATGGCGAACTGCTTGTAGAAGGTGCCCTGCAGGCCGGTGATGAAGGCGGTCGGCAGGAACACCGCAATCAGCACCAGGGAGATCGCGATCAGCGCGCCGCCGACCTCGTCCATGGTCTTGTGGGCCGCGGCCTTGGGCGACATGCCCTGCGCCAGGTAGCGCTCGACGTTCTCGACCACGACGATGGCGTCGTCGACGACGATGCCGATCGCCAGCACCAGGCCGAACAGCGACAGGGTGTTGAACGACACCCCGACCGCCGCCATCACGGCGAACGAGCCGATCAGCGACACCGGGATGGCGAGCAGGGGGATGATCGCGGCCCGCCAGGTCTGCAGGAACACGATCACCACGATCACGACCAGCAGCAGCGCCTCGAACAGCGTCTCGATCACCGCGTCGACCGAGGCCTGGATGAACTCCACCGGATTGTAGACCACCGAGTAGTCGAGCCCGGCCGGGAAGTCCTTCTTGAGCTTCTCCATCGTCGCCTTGATCTGGGCCGAGGTGGCGATGGCGTTGGAGCCGGGGCGCTGGAAGATGCCGAGCGCGGTGGCGTTCTTGTTGTCGAGATAGGCGTTCAGCGTGTAGTCCTGCGCGCCCAGCTCGATACGCGCCACGTCGCGCAGGCGCGTCACCTGGCCGTCGGGCTCGGCACGCAGCACGATGTTGCCGAACTCCTCCGGCGCGGTGAGACGGCCGAGCGTCTGCACCGACAGCGTGAAGCCGCCCGGCGACACGGCGGGCGCCTGGTTGATGGCGCCGGCGGCGACCTGCAGGTTGGCCGCGCGCATCGCCAGCATCACCTCGCCGGCCGTCAGGTTGTGGGCGGCGACGCGCGCGGGGTCGAGCCAGACGCGCATCGAATAGTCGCGCGCGCCGAACACCAGCACGTTGCCGACACCGTCGATGCGGCCCAGCACGTCCTTCACGTAGAGCGTGGCATAGTTGGAGATGTACTGCTGGTCGCGGCTGCCGTCGGGCGACGTCATGTGCACGACCATCATCAGGTCGGGAGAGGCCTTGCGCACCACGATGCCCAGCCGCTGCACGTCCTCCGGCAGGCGCGGCTGCGCCACGGCCACGCGGTTCTGCACGTTGACCTGCGCTTGGTCGATGTCGGTGCCGGGCTTGAACACGACGTTGATCGACAGCCGGCCGTCTCCGGTCGACTGCGAGACGATGTAGAGCATGTCGTCGACGCCGTTGATCTCGAGCTCGAGCGGCGTGGCGACGGTCTGGGCGATGACCTCGGCCGAGGCGCCGGGATAGGTCGCCGTCACGTTGACCGTGGGCGGCGCGATCTCGGGATACTCGGCCACGGGGAGGGCACGCTGGGCGATGCTGCCCACGATCAGGATGATGATCGACAGCACCGACGCGAAGATCGGCCGGTCGATGAAGAAATGGGAAAAACGCATTAGGGCAAGCCTGGACTGGAGCTGGTGACTGTCACCCCGAGCGAAGCGAGGGGCCCTTTGGGATCAGGAAAGGTCCCTCGCTGCGCTCGGGATGACAGCGAGGCAGGTTGAACTACTTGGCTTTGGCGTCGGCGGTCTTGATCTCGCCCTTCTGCGGCTTGACCTTGGCGCCCGGCCGCACCATCGGGTTGGCGAGCCCGTCCAGCACCACGTTGTCGGTTGCGGCAAGGCCCTCGCGGATCACGCGCAAGCCGTCGACGATGGGGCCGAGCTTCACCGGCTTGGCCTGCACCACGTCGTTGTCACCGACCACGAACACGATCTTGCGGGCCTGGTCCGACACGATCGCCGAATCGGGGACCAGCAGCGCATCATACTCGCCGCCGAACAGCTGCACGCGGCCGAAGATGCCGGGCGTCAGCAGCTGGTTCTTGTTCTCGACCACGGCGCGGATGCGCATGGTGCCCGAGCGTGCGCTGAGCGTGTTGTCGACGAAGTCGACCTTGCCCCCGCGCGTCCACTCGGTCTCGTCGGAGAGGCGGATGCGCACCGGGTTCACCGAATCGCGCGCCGAGGCCATGGCGCCCGAAAGATAGAGGCGCGTGTAGCGGATGAAATCGGATTCGGCGACGTCGAACACGAAGCGGATCGGGTCGAGGGTGACGATGCTGGCGAGCAGCGTGGCGCCCTGCTGGCCACCCTGGATCAGGTTGCCGGCATCGACCTTGCGGTCGGAGATGCGGCCGGCGAGCGGCGCCCGGACGTCGGTCCAGTCGAGATTGAGTTCGGCGTTGCGTACCGCTGCCTCGGCCGCCTTGAGCTGGGCGCGGGCGACGGCGAGGTTGGCCTTGCGCTGGTCGTACTCGGCCTCGGGAATGTTCTTGGACTTGACCAGCGCCGCGCCGCGCTCGACCTGCAGCTCGGCGATGTCGACCTGCGCCTTGTTGCGCGCAACCTCGGCCTCGGCACTTTGGACCGCGATCTCGAACGGCCGCTTGTCGATGGTAAACAGGAGGTCGCCGACATTGACCAGCTGGCCGTCCTTGAAATGGATCTTGTCGATGAAGCCCGAGACGCGGGCGCGCACCTCGACCTGGGCCACCGCCTCGAAGCGGCCGGAGAACTCGTCCCACTGGGTCACCCGCTTGGCGACAGGTGGGGCGATGGTGACCGGCATGGCCGGCGGGCCGCCCTGTGCCAATGCTGGTGGGGCGAGGACGGATGTCGATGTCAGGGAAAGAAAGAGGCTGGCAGCTGCCAGCAGACGACGAGGATATGCGGACAAACAGGAACTCCCCCGCGCGGACCATTTTGCGGCGCGGCACATGTGGTTGTAGCGCGTCGCAGTTTCAATTCCGTCAGCAGTAACCATAAGGAATCGGCTCCAGATTGAGCCAAATGGATCATATTGAGATGCAATAGATTCAAGTGTTGCATACTGCGGGGCCCGGGAGTAGCACTGCCAGCAGTCGTTTCAGGGGGAAAAGCCCAATGACCATCATCCGTCGACTGCTCGCAGCCGGCGCCGCCGTTGGCGCCTTCGCCTTTGCCGCCGCTTCTGCCCAGACGCCACCGACCTCGACCCTGGAAGCAGTGAAGAAGCGCGGTCAGGTGATCTGCGGCGTCAATGTCGGCCTGGGCGGCTTCTCCTTGGCCGACAGCCAGGGCAAGTGGTCCGGCCTCGACGTCGACATGTGCAACGCCATCGCTGCGGCCGTACTGGGCGACGCCACCAAGACCAAGTACTTGCCGCTGTCGGCCCAGCAGCGCTTCCTCGCCCTGCAGTCGGGCGAGATCGACGTGCTGTTGCGCAACTCGACCATCACGCTGGAGCGCGATGCCGGCATCGGCCTGCAGTATTCCGGCGTCAACTTCTACGACGGCCAGGGCTTCATGGTGTCCAAGAAGCTCGGCGTGAAGGCGCTGGCCGAGCTCAACAGCGCCACCATCTGCGTCGCTCAGGGCACGACCCACGAGTTCAACGTCGCGAGCTGGTTCCGCAGCCGCAACCTCACCTTCAAGCCGGTGGTCTTCGAGAGTGTCGACGTGATGTATGAGGCGTTTTTCAGCGGTCGCTGCGACGCCGTCACCCAGGATTCCTCGGCGCTGGCGTCGGCGCTGGCGACGCGCGGCCGCCAAACTGACTACATGCTCCTGCCCGAGCTGATCTCCAAGGAGCCGCTCGGTCCCTTCGTGCGCCGCGGCGATGACGTCTGGAACGCCGTCGTGCGCTGGTCGCTGTTCGCCATGCTGGAGGCCGAGGAGCGTGGCATCACCACGGCCAATGTCGACGAGCAGCTGAAGTCGACTGACGCCCTGGTGCAGCGCCTGCTGGGCGTGAAGCCGGGCAACGGCAAGGCCCTGCAGCTCGACGAGAAGTGGGCCTACAACATCATCAAGCAGGTCGGGAACTACGGCGAGAGCTATGAGCGCAATGTCGGCGCCGGCAGCCCGCTCAAGCTGGCGCGCGGGCTGAACGCTCTCTGGACCAAGGGCGGCCTGATGTATCCCCTGCCGTTGCGCTGATGGAAGGCAAGGGTCCTCTCACTGCCTCGATCGTCGAGGCGTTCGATGCGCTGCCGTCGCAATTGCAGACGGCGGCGCGCTGGATGCTCGATCGTCCCGATGATGTCGCACTGCTCTCCATGCGCGAGCAGGCGCGCCGTGCCGGCGTGCCGCCCGCGACCATGACGCGCCTGGCCAAGCGGCTCGGCCTCGACGGCTACGACAGCGTGCGCGAGCTCTATGCCGGGGCGGTGCGCGCCGGCACGCTGGGCTTTGCCGGCAAGGCCGGCGCCCAGGTCGAAGCGCAGGCGCTGCACGGCGAGCGGGCGCTGGCGGCCGAGATGGCAACGACCTTGTCGCGGCAGATCGCGGCCCTGGCCGAGCCCGGCGCGCTCGATCGCCTGGTCGATGCAGCGACGCGACTGCACGAAGCGCGGCGCATCTATTGCCTTGGCTTGCGCTCCTGTCACGCCGCTGCCTGGCATTTCCACTACATGCTGACGCTGCTTGGCGACAAGACGGTGATGCTGGACGATGCCGGCGGCACCGGCCTCGACGCCATCCGCGACGCCGGCCCCGACGACGTGCTGCTGGCGGCGAGCGTGGAGCCCTACGCCCGCGCCACAGTCGACGGCGCGCGCTATGCGGCGGGCCGGTCGGTGCCCGTGGTGGCGCTCACCGATTCGGAAGTCTCGCCGCTCGCCCAGATCGCCGCCAACACCATCCTGGCGGCCACCGACAGCCCCTCCTTCTTCCATGCGATGACGCCGCTGCTGGCGGTCGCCGAGATCCTGGCCGCCCTGGTCGCCGGCCGCGACGGCACCAAGGCGATGGCCGCGCTCGAGCATGCCGAGGCGCAGCTCTCAGCCTTCGGCGTGCACCTGCCAAGACGCAGCGGACGCTGATCATGTTTCTTTGCCGGGAGCGCGCCACTCCAGTGGCGCATCTTCTCTCTTATCCAACACCCCATGAGCGGCTGGGTCGCGGTAATCCGCGACCTTGGAGTGCCGCGCCCCCGGCAATGACATGACCCATCTTCTCCACCGCCAGATCGCCGGCGCCCTTCCCATGGCCGCCACCGGCAGCGGCATCGAGATCGTCGACGCCACCGGCAAGCGCTACATCGACGCCTCGGGCGGCGCGGCGGTCTCCTGCCTGGGCCACGGCCATCCTGGCGTCACGCGTGCCCTGCACGAACAGCTCGACCGGCTCGCCTACGCCCACACCGGCTTCTTCACCACCGAGGTCGCCGAGAAACTCGCCGACCGGCTGATTGCCGACGCCCCTGAAGGCATCAGCCACGCCTACCTGGTGAGCGGCGGCTCGGAAGCGGTGGAAGCCGCGCTGAAAATGGCGCGCCAGCATTTCATCGAGCGCCGCCAGCCACAGCGCCGCCATGTCATCGCCCGCCGCCAGAGCTATCACGGCAACACGCTGGGCGCGCTGGCGGCCGGCGGCAACGAATGGCGACGCGCGCCCTTCTCGCCGCTCCTGATCGAGACCCATCACGTCGATCCCTGCTTCGCCTATCGCTTCCAGGAGCCGGGCGAGAGCGAGGAGGCGTACGGCCGCCGCGCCGCCGATGCGCTGGACGCCAAGATCCGCGAGCTCGGGCCTGGGACCGTGATGGCGTTCGTGGCCGAGACCGTGGTCGGCGCCACCGCGGGGGCCGTGCCACCGGCCAAGGGTTACTTCAAGCGCATCCGCGAGATCTGCGACCGTCACGGCGTGCTGCTGATCCTGGATGAGGTGATATGCGGCATGGGCCGCACCGGCACGCTGCATGCCTGCGAGCAGGAGGGCATCGCGCCCGACCTCATGACCATCGCCAAGGGCTTGGGCGGTGGCTACGAGCCGATCGGCGCCGTGCTGCTGGGGCAACAGATCTACGAGTCCTTCGCGGGCGGCAGCGGCTTCTTCCAGCATGGCCATACCTACATGGCCCATCCGCTGGCCTGCGCAGCGGCCCTCGAGGTCCAGGAGACCATCCGGCGCGACAACCTGTTGGCCAACGTGCGCGAGATGGGCGCCCTCCTGCGCCGGCGCCTCGGCGAGCGCTTCGGCAATCATCCGCATGTCGGCGATATCCGCGGTCGCGGCCTGTTCCAGGCCGTCGAGCTGGTCGAAGACCGCTTGAGCAAGATGCCGTTCGATCCGGCGAAGAAGCTTCATGCGCGAGTGAAGAAAGCTGCCATGGCGCGCGGCCTGATGGTTTATCCGATGGGTGGGACCATCGACGGCACGCGCGGCGATCACGTGCTGCTGGCGCCGCCTTTCATCGTCACTGAAGGCCAGATCGGCGAGATCGTCGATCGTCTGGGCAGCGCCATCGACGACGCGCTCGCCTAAGTCTGCATATCTTCCCCCCTGTGGCGGCGGATTGACGGCCTTTCGAATCGGTCGAACGATCCCCCCGCGCTCGATGAAGCGCTTAGCAAGAGATGAGGGAGGACCAACGTGAACAAGCTGTTGGCTACCACTGCCGTCGCCGCCGCCCTGGTCGGTCTCGCCGGCACGACGCAATCGCAGCAGAAGAAAACCCTGGCCTTCGTGGTCAACGGCGCTTCCGATTTCTGGAAGGCGGCCGAGGCCGGCGTGAAGAAGGCGCAGACCGAGCTGCCCAACTACACGCTGACGTTCAAGTATCCCGAGCAGTCGTCGGCTGCCATTCAGACGCGCATCATGGACGATCTCGTCGCCGCCGGCGTCGCCGGCATCATGGTGAGCGCGGTCGACCCCAAGACCATGGGCGATGCGCTGAACCGCGTTGGCGGCCAGGTCGCGCTCTTCACCACCGACAGCGACGCGCCCAACAGCAAGCGCGTGGCCTATATCGGCTCGTCCAACGTCGATGCCGGCAAGCAGGCCGGCCAGCTGATGCTGAAGGCGATGCCCAACGGCGGCAAGTGCATGGGCTTCGTCGGCCTGCCCGGGGCCGACAATGCGCGCGAGCGCATCGAGGGCGTGAAGGAGACGATCAAGGGCTCGAAGATCGAGCTGGTCGACGTGCGCGCCGACGACATCGACCAGACCCGCGCCAAGCGCAATGTCGAGGACACGATCACGGCGCGTCCCGAGATCAACTGCATGGTCGGCTTCTATTCCTACAACACGCCGCGCATCTACGAGGCGCTGAAGGATGCCGGCAAGATCGGCAAGGTGACGATCATCGGCTTCGACGAGGATCCGATCACGCTCGGCGGCGTCAAGGACGGCACCATCGTCGGCACCGTCGTGCAGCAGCCCTATGAATGGGGCTACCAGGGCATGAAGGACATGGCGAAGTACCTCGAAGGCGACAAGTCCTTCATCCCCGCCAACAAGCTGATCATCGTGCCGACCCAGATCATCGACAAGAGCAACGTCGACGCCTTCTGGACGACGCTGAAGGAGCGGCAGGGCAAGAAGTAGGGTTCCGTCGTTGAACGTTCCTCCCCTTCGCGGATTCCGCGAAGGGGAGGTGCCGCCGTCATACGGCGGCGGAGGGGTCATGGGCACCAGTACTGACGCTCATGACCCCTCCGTCGGCGTAAGACGCCGACACCTCCCCAGCGAAGCTGGGGAGGGGGTATAAAGACCTCCGTGACCCCGCCGCTTCTCGAGCTCGCATCGGTCAGCAAGAGCTATCCCGGCGTCAGGGCGCTCGACCGCGTCAGCCTCAAGGTCGAGCGCGGCGAGGTTTTGGCGCTGATCGGCGAGAACGGTGCCGGCAAGTCGACCCTGATGAAGATCCTGGGCGGCGTCGTCGAGCCGACGGAAGGGGCGATCCGCATCGACGGTGTCGAGCATCGCTCGCTCAGCGTCGCCGGCGCCATGGCGGCCGGCATCGCCTTCGTGCACCAGGAGCTGAACCTCTTCGACAATCTCGATGTCGCGGCCAACGTCATGATCAGCCGCGAGCCGGTCTTCGCCGGTCCGCTCCGGCTGATCGACCGGGCGGCGCTGAGCGCCAGGGTGACGCCGTTGCTGCAGCGGCTCGGCGTCGATTTCAATGCCGACACGCCGGTCGCCGAGCTGTCGCTCGCCCAGCGCCAGCTGGTCGAGATCGCCAAGGCGCTGTCGCTCGATGCCCGCATCGTCATCATGGACGAGCCGACCTCGAGCCTGACCGCCTCGGAGACCGCCCGTCTCCTGAAGGTGATCGCCGAGCTCAAGGCCGGTGGCGTCGCCGTGATCTTCATCTCCCATCGCCTGGTCGAGGTCGAGCACTGCGCCGATCGGGTGGCGGTGCTGCGTGACGGCGCCGTCGTCGGCGAGCTGGCGAAGGGCGAGATCGATCACGACGCCATGATCCGCATGATGATCGGCCGCGACCTGAAATCCCTGCACGTCCCGGCCGACCGCCCGCCCGGCGTCACGGTGCTCGAGCTCGCGGGCGTGCGGACGCCGGCGCACCCCGAGCACGCCATCGACCTGGCCCTGCGCTCGGGCGAGATTTTAGGCATGGCGGGGCTGGTCGGCGCCGGCCGCACCGAGCTTGCCCGCGTCCTCTTCGGTATCGACCGGCGGCTTGCCGGTGAGCTAAGCCTCGAGGGTCGCAAGGTCGTCATCGCCACGCCGCGCGACGCCATCGATCATGGCATCTTCCTGGTGCCCGAGGACCGTAAACGCTCGGGTCTGGTGCTGGAGTTCTCGGTGAAGGAGAACGTGTCGCTGGCCAACCTCGCCGCCTTCGCCACGGCCTTCGCCACGGGCGCGATCATCCGCACCGGTGCCGAGCGCCGCAACGCCGACGAGCGCCGCACCGCCCTCGACATCCGGACCGCCTCCATCGACACCCAGGTCGGCACGCTGTCGGGCGGCAACCAGCAGAAGGTGGTGCTGGCGAAGTGGCTATCGATGACCCCCAAGGTCGTGATCTTCGACGAGCCGACCCGCGGCATCGATGTCGGCTCCAAGTCGGAGATTTACAAGCTGATGCGTGGCCTCGCTGACTCCGGCGTCGCGGTGCTGATGATCTCGAGCGACATGGAAGAGGTGATCGGTGTCAGC
>Ga0065178_100388_pt1 | contig 43217 bp, 44 predicted proteins | sample FECB22metaG_FD_59210 | JGI IMG/M metagenome (GOLD analysis project Ga0065178, IMG submission 59210) | Cyanobacterial communities from the Joint Genome Institute, California, USA - FECB-22 (version 2) (version 2) | ecosystem: Environmental > Aquatic > Thermal springs > Hot (42-90C) > Microbial...
AGACGTTTTGGCTAGAGAGAGCGCCCTGCCGCGCCGGTAAAAGCGCGGCCGAAGTTTTTTGGGGCCGGCACCAGTTCGCACGGGGCCGCCCCAGCGTGGAGATCGTCATGGCCGTTCCCAAGAAGAAGGTTTCGAAGTCCCGCCGCAACATGCGCCGGGCCCATCACGGGCTGCCCTCGATGGCTTACCTCGAGTGCAAGAATTGCGGCGAGCTGAAGCGGCCGCATTCGGTGTGCTCGCATTGCGGTTACTACCGCGAGGACATGCCGGTCCTGGCCGACAGCGCGTCGGCCGAGAAGTAGGCCGCAGCACGCCACCGACCAGGGGAGCATAGCGGTGAGCGCCGACAAGATCGTCCTGGCGCTCGACGGCATGGGCGGCGATCGCGCGCCCGAGGTCGTCGTCAACGGTGCCGACATCGCGCGTGAGCGCTACCCCGGCACGTCGTTCCTGCTGTTCGGTGACCCGGCCCGTCTGAAGCCCCTGGTCGACAAGCGCAAGGGGCTGGCGAGCTCGCTCGAGATCGTGCCGGCCGAGGATACCGTGCTGGCCGAGGACAAGCCGTCCTTCGCGCTGCGCCGGCGGCGCAAGTCGAGCATGTGGCTGGCTGTCGATGCGGCCGCGCAAGGCCGCGCCGACACCGTCGTCTCCGCCGGCAACACCGGCGCACTGCTCGCCATCTCGATGTTTGCCATGCGCATGGTCGAGGGCGCGCATCGCCCCGCACTCGCGTCGTTCCTGCCGACGGCACTGGGCGAGACCGTGATGCTTGATCTTGGCGCCAACCTCGAATGTGACGCCGAGAACCTCGCCGAGTTCGCTGTCATGGGCAGCGTCTTCGCCCAGGTCCTGCTCGGCCTCGACAAGCCGCGCGTCGGGCTGCTCAACGTAGGCTCGGAGGAGCTCAAGGGCCACGAGGAGCTGCGCCAGGCGGCCGGCTGGCTGCGCCAGGAGGCCTCGCCCGTCGCCTTCCAGGGCTTCGTCGAGGGCAACGATATTGGCACCGGCAAGATCGACGTCGTGGTGACCGACGGCTTCACCGGGAACGTCGCGCTCAAGTCGATTGAGGGCACGGCCAAGCTCTATACCCAGTTCGTGCGCGATGCCTTCCGCACGTCGACCTTCGCCAAGATCGGCTACCTGTTTGCCTCGGGCGCCTGGGTCAAGCTGCGCAAGCGGGTCGACCCGCGCCGCTACAATGGCGGTGTGTTCCTCGGCCTCGACGGCGTGTGCGTGAAGAGCCACGGCGGCACCGATGCGCTGGGCTTCGCCTACGCCATCGGCGTGGCGGTCGATCTCGTGCGCTATGAGTACAAGAACAAGCTGGTCGAGGGCCTGGGCAAGCTGCATCAGGTGATCTCGACTGCCGAGGCGTCGGGCCAGCCGGCGCTGCAGGCAAGCGGAGGGGGCGAGTGATACGTTCGGTCGTTCAGGGGTGCGGCGCCTACCTGCCGGAGAGGGTCGTCACCAACGACGAACTGGCCAAGAAAGTGGATACCTCCGACGAGTGGATCCAGCAGCGCACCGGCATCAAGCAACGCCACATCGCGGCCGACGGCGAGTTCACCTCGCATCTCGCGGTCAAAGCGTCAGAGCGCGCGCTCGCGCATGCCGGCATCAAGGCCTCCGACCTCGACCTGATCGTGCTGGCGACGGCGACGCCGGACGAGACGTTTCCGGCGACCGCGACCCGCGTGCAGGCAGCGCTGGGCATGACCAAGGGAGCGGCCTTCGACGTCCAGGCGGTCTGCGCCGGCTTCGTCTATGCCGTCTCGGTGGCCGACAACCTGATCAAGGGCGGCATGGCCTCGACGGCTCTGGTGATCGGCGCCGAGACCTTCTCGCGCATCCTGGACTGGAACGACCGCGGCACCTGCGTGCTGTTCGGCGACGGTGCCGGCGCCATCGTTATGAAGGCCGAGCAGGGTAAGGGTACCGCCGCCGACCGCGGCGTGCTTGCCAATGCGCTCCATTCCGACGGCCGCCAGCACGACATCCTCTATGTCGACGGCGGGCCGAGCTCGACCAAGACCACCGGTTATCTCCGCATGGAGGGCAAGGAGGTCTTCAAGCATGCCGTCGTCAACATGGCGGCCGTGGTGGGCGAAGTGCTGGCCAAGGCGGGGCTGGCGCCCAAGGACATCGACTGGCTGGTCCCGCATCAGGCCAACAAGCGCATCATCGACGGCACCGGCCGCAAGCTCGGCCTTGCCCCCGAGCGCGTGGTGGTGACTGTGGATAAACATGCCAACACCTCGGCCGCCTCGATCCCGCTTGCGCTCGACACCGCCGTGAAGGACGGCCGCATCAAGAAGGGCGATTTGCTGCTGCTGGAAGGCATTGGCGGCGGGCTTGCGTGGGGCGCCTCGCTCGTCCGCTGGTAGTAACGCAGCTGTGAAATAAACGCGTTGCGCACTGGTCCGCAACGTAACGGGAACAGACCCTGATTCGACGCCGATTCAAGGCCAGCCTCTATCCTACTGATATTGACCGCTTTCCAACCTTAGAGTATGGATTAACTGGGGGAAGGAAGGGTACCGGATGCAAGGCCGGACTATCACGCGTGCCGATTTGAGCGAGTCGGTGTTCCAGGAAGTGGGACTCTCTCGCAATGAATCGAGCGACCTTGTAGAGACGATCCTCTCCGAGGTTGTTGAAGCATTGGCGCGTGGCGAATCGGTGAAGATCTCGTCTTTCGGGAGCTTCACGGTCCGCGACAAGGGCCAACGCGTGGGCCGCAATCCGAAGACGGGGCAGGAGGTTCCGATCCTGCCGCGCCGCGTACTCGTCTTTCGAGCGTCGAATGTCCTGAAATCACTCATCAATGGGGCACCAGACGCGGCAAAGGGGTAGTTGGGGCAATGTGGGGGTCTAGTCATGGCCGTATCGGTTCAGACTTCGGACAGAAGGGTTGAAAAGTCAGCACAGGCGTTCCGGACCATCAGCGAGGTAGCCACCGAGCTCGATGTGCCGCAGCACGTCCTGCGCTTCTGGGAAAGCAAGTTCAGCCAGGTGCGGCCGCTCAAGCGCGGCGGCGGGCGGCGCTATTACCGGCCGGAGGATGTCGATCTTCTGCGCCGTATCCGGACGCTGCTGTACGAGGACGGCTACACCATCAAGGGTGTCCAGCGCCTCCTGAAGGAGGGCCGCGGCCGCCTGCCGGCGCAGCGGCTCGACATCGCCGCGGAAAGCGCGCTGGAGAGCCTGCGCATCGTTTCGGCCCGCGCCGAGGCAATGGCGGCCGGCTCCAATCGCCAGCCGCTGCCGCGCACCGGCCCGCAGCCGTCGACCACGACGCCGCGCGCCGCCATGCTCGACCTGCACAAGCGCCGTGAGATCGAATCGGTGCTCGAGGACCTCGAACAGGCCCTCACACAGCTGCGCAGCACTTTGAAGGCCAGTAACTAGCCGCTGTCAGGATCGCAGCTGAGGGGCCGCGATCCTGGCGTCTGCTGAATCGGGTGGCTACGTAAGAAACAAAACGCAAGCACCTGATCCGATTTTGTTTTCGGCCGAATGAGCGTATCTTGTTCGGAGAGAGGGCCCGTTAACCGGCATCGTCAGAGGGGGACGCCGCCGTGTTTGCTGATCGCACCATCGCGCGCCACGAGGCGCAGTCTTTCGACGCCTTCGCGTTGAATGACAATGTGTTGGAAGCCGACCTTCCGACGCTTCCGCAGTTGCTCTACCTGCGCCGGGGGCTCACCCAGGCGGGCGGCAAGCTGCCGTTGTTCGACCTCGACGGTCAGGCGGTCGATGGGGCCATCGTGCGCCGCTGCCTCGACCGTGGTTGGGCTGAGCCATGGTTCAGCAATCCGCTGAAGCCCGACTGGCTGGTCTGCAAGCTCACCGAGAGTGGGCGTCGTCTGGCGGCGGAGTCTTGACGGACCAGGTCACGGTTACCGCGACGAGCAGCAGCAAGGCCGAGAGGAAGAAGGGCGCGCCCGGCAGGGGCTGCATCAGCCAGGCGAACAGGCCGCCGAAGACGGTGGGGCCGATCATGGCCGAGAAGCTGCGCAGGCAGTTGTTGGCGCCTTGCAGCTGGCCCTGCTCGGAAGCGCCGACCCGGCCGGTCATCATGTGCTGCAGCGCCGGGCTCGACATGCCCCAGAATGCCAGCGCCGGCACACCCAGCCAGAACCAGGGCCCACTCGGGGCGAGCGCATAGATCGCCATGCCGATGCTGCCGCACGACAGACCGAGCATCAGCGTCAAGCGTGGTCCGAGCGAACGCACGATGGGGCCGATCAGAAAGCCCTGCACCGTCGCGCTGCCGAGGCCGAGAGCCACCAGCGTGAGGCCGATCGTCCGCTCGTCCCAGCCATAGCGGTGGGCGGTGTAGAGCACGAAGGCGGCGGGCAGCACCTGTTGGACCAGGGTGATGAGGAAATGGATGGTCGCGAGATGCGGCAACTCGCGATGCGACAGCAGCAGCTTGAGGGAGCCCACGGGATTGGCGCGCTTCCAGGAGAACGCCATCCGCCTCGAAGGCGGCAGCGATTCGGGAAGCACGAACCAGCCGAACAGCGCGTTCGCCAGCGAGGCCGCGGCGGAAACCCAGAACGGCAGGCGCGGATCGATCTCGCCCAGGAACCCGCCGATCGCCGGGCCCAGCACGAAGCCGATGCCGAAGCTCATGCCGATGACGCCGAACGCCTGGGCACGCCGCTCGGGCGTGGAGACGTCGGCGATATAGGCGCGCGCGGTGGCGAGGGTCGCCGAGGTGATGCCCGAGATGATGCGGCCGACGAACAGCAGCTCGACGGTCGGCGCCAGCGCCATGAACATATGGTCGAGCGAGAGGCCGAGGCAGGAGATCAGGATGACCGGCCGCCGGCCGAAGCGGTCCGACAACGCGCCGAGGAGCGGCGAGGACACGAGTTGCATCAGGCCCCAGGCCGAACCGAACAGCACCAGCACCTCGGTCGCATGGGTCATGTCGCCGGCGGCCAGGTTCAGCAGCAGCAGCGGCAGGACCTGGACCACGATGCCGAGCGCCAGGATGTCGAGCGTCGCCGTGCAGAAGATGAAGGCGAGGGCGCGGTGGTCGGTCATTGCGGCGACGGAGCGGTGACCATCCAGGTGACGGCCGCTGCGAGGACCAGCAGCAACGCGGCCAGCAGGAAGGGCGCGCCGGGCAACCATGTCAGCAGCCCGGCGAAGGTAGTGGTGAAGATCGCGGGCCCGATCAGGCCGGTGACGCTGCGTGAGGAAGCGTTGGCGCCCTGGAGCTGGCCTTGCTCGGATTCGCTCACCTGGCGGCTCATCAGGTCGAGCAGCGAGGGACCGACCAGGCCCCACAGCGACATGACGGGCACGCCGACCCAGAACCACGGGCCGGTCGGTGCCAGGCCGTAGATCATCATGCCGAGAATGCCGAAGGCGAGGCCGGTCAGCAGGGCGCGCCGCGTGCCGAGCCACTTCACAGCCGGGCCGACGACGAAGCCGGAGACGATGCCGGTGCTGACGCCGACGAAGGCCAGGGTGAGACCGACCGTGGTCTCGTTCCAGCCGTAGCGATAGCCGGCATAGAGCACGAAGACCGCCGGCAGCACCTGATGGGCGACGTTGACGATGAAGTCGATGGCCGCGAGCCCCGTCAGCTGGCGATGCGACAGCAACAGCCTGAGCGCGCCCACCGGATTGGCCCGCTTCCAGGCGAATGCCATGCGGCGTTCCGGCGGCAGCGATTCCGGCAGCACGAACCAGCCGAAAGCGGCATTGAGCAGGCTGGCGGCGGCCGCGACCCAGAACGGCAGGCGCGGCTCGAGGCCGCCCAGCAGGCCGCCGAGCGCCGGGCCCAGCACGAAGCCGACGCCGAAGCCCATGCCGATGATGCCGAACGACTTGGCGCGCTCGTCCGGCGTCGTCACATCGGCGATGTAGGCGAACGCGGTGGCGATCGTGGCGGCGGTGATGCCGGAGATGATGCGGCCGATCAGCAGCAGGGTGAGCGAAGGCGCGATCGCCATGAAGATGTAATCGAGGCCAAGCCCGGTGCACGAGATCAGGATGATCGGCCGGCGACCGAAGCGGTCAGACAGCACGCCGAGCAGCGGCGAGCTCAGGAACTGCATCAGGCCCCAGACAGTGGCGAACACGCCGAACACTTCGGCCGCACCCGCGGTGTCGCCGTGCAGGAAGCCGAGCACGATGGTCGGCAGGACGGGAAGCATGATCCCCAGCGCCAAGCAGTCGAGCATGACCGTGAAGAAGATGAAGGCCAAGGCTCGACGCATTGCACGTGATGCTAGCACGGCCGAGCTGCAGGGCACCGCGCGATGCGTGCACATCTGGGCACAGCCCGAGGCGGCGTTTCGGCACTTCGAGCATCCTGATTCTGAAATCGACGGGCTGTCGAGCGGGGGCATTCCAATCGTCTTAGATCTCGACATCGCTTGGAGTAGAATAGTGTCACTGGAGCGAGGCCCATGGCTTTCGACTGCGGTCGAGAAGCGGAGTTGGGCGATGTGCAGCGCACTCAAACGGCCACCGAGGGGTTGACGAATGAGCAGCTTTGCATTGCGGAACTACGGCCCCCGTGTCTTTGTCTCTTACAGCTTTCGCGACAAGGACCTCGCGGAGCGTATTTCCGCAGCCCTCGCGGAATCAGGTTTCCAGGTCCATCGCGAAGATGAATTCTCTCTCGCAGGACAACAGTTGTCCGCTGCCATTCCGCAGCGAATCGGCGACGCTGAGGTGCTGATCCAGCTTTTGACTGCCAGTTCGAACGCTTCCGAGTGGGTTGCGCGCGAATTCGCCTACGCGGTTGCGCGCAGGGATCAGAAGCACGACCTCATCATCCTGCCCATCGTCTTCGATAAGGAGCAGCTCCCCGAGCCAGTCCGCGACTGGTGGTTTTTCGATCTTTCCGGGATGGAGCTATCCGACGTCGCGCTCGCAAAGATCAAGGAAATCTGCCTGAGCAGCGTCTATCTCCTTCCGTTGGATGAAGAGGCTCCGTGGCGATTTCGGGAAGAGCAAGCCGCAGCGCTCTTGACCGGTCTGCCGAAGATCGACCGGCGAGTTATCGTCGACAGCAATGGCCTTCTGCTGCGCTGGAATCAGGAGACGATCGACCACTATTCCAAGGTGGAGGGGCAGTATCGGGACCAGTTCATCGAGCAGGAGCGCCGCCGATTGGCGCGGCTGACGCGACGGCTCAAGGTCCAGGACGAGATCGTGCGCCGGCTCGCACTCGAAATCATGAGGATAGTGCCGGACTACACGAACGCCGAACGGTTGATGGAAACCGCGCTCCGGCCACTACAAATCTTTGCCGCGATCGTAATCGGCGACGCCGTGGTCGAGGCGGCAGCTGTCGCTCCACCCGCGCCGCATCCCTTGCGCGGCGAGCACATCGATAAGCTTTCCGCTGCAAACACCGCCAATCACTCTTCCGGGTTTTGCAATCCCGGCTTCTACCGCTGGGCGTTGGGAGCACCGGGCAACGATGACGATATCGTCGAGATGGGAATGGACGCCTCAGGCTTCCGGGGGATCAAGGTTCTTCTTCCCAGAAGCGTGTTCGGGCGCATGGCCGATGTATATACCAGGTCGGCGATATCATTCGATCCGCGGGCGGAATTGCTCACCGGCACTTTTCTTGACTACGTGCTGCCGCAAATTGCAGTCGATGCGGCCTATAACGTGACCGACCCGGCTTCGGCGGGCGCTGATTTGGAAAAGAAATACGCTTGGCGGCTGGACCAATACAGAAACATGGGGCTGTCCTAGGCGCCCTTGATGCAGCCATGCCGGCAGCGCCGGTGCGGTCCTAACTGTGGCCGACAGATGGAGCGATAGCCGAGTTTCTCGAGGTTTGAATGGTCGGGGCGGCCGGATTTGAACCGACGACCCCCAGTCCCCCAGACTGATGCGCTACCAGACTGCGCTACGCCCCGACCGGGCCGCGGGAGTTCCGCGGCAAAGGGGGCTTTAGCGCGAATGGCAGCGTTGCCGCAAGCCGGCTTGCGCCGGTTCCGTCCGGGCCCGATACAGGCGCCATGACAATAGTCGCCGCCGAGCCGCCGCCTGCCCAGATGGCGCAGATGGGCAAGCGGGTCCTGGTCTTTTCCTCGATCGGCCACGCCCTGATGCACATGATGACCGCGTTCTATGCGGTGATCGTGCTGACCCTGGCGGTCGCCTGGGACCTGCCGGCCGAGCGCCTGCTCGAGCTCTACGCGCCGTCGGCGATCCTGCTCGGCATCGTGTCGCTCCCGGCCGGCTGGGCGTCCGACCGCTTCGGCGCGCCGCCCATGATGGTGGTGATGTTCGTGGGTCTCGGCCTGTCGTCGATCGCTTGCGGCCTGGTGCCGACCGGCGACACCACCGCGCTGATGCTGACGCTTTGCGGGCTCGGCATATTCGGCGCGATCTACCATTCGGTCGGCATCGGCTGGATCATCCGCACGGCCAAGGAGCAGGGCCATGCCATGGGCGTGAACGGCCTGTGGGGCAGCGCCGGCCTGGCGCTCTACGGCATCGTGCCCGGCCTCCTGATTACCCTGGCCTCTTGGCGCGCCGCCTTCATCGTGCCCGGCATCATTTGTGTCGTCGCGGGCGTCGTGCTCGCCTGGCAGATCCGGCGCGGCAAGGTCGGTGACCGGCCGATGCCCGCAAGCGCGGGTGCACAGCCGGGCAAGCGCGATTTCTGGCGTGTCTTCTCGGTGCTCTCCGTCACCATGGCGCTGGAAGGCGTGCTCTGGTCTGCCGTCATGTTCGGCGCGGCGCTGGTGTTCGAAACGAAGCTCGCGAGCGAGATCGAGAGCTTGCGCGCGCTGCTGGGTTCAGTGGGCATGGCCACCAAGGCCGTCCTGTGGGTCGGGCTCGCCACCTCGATGATCTATGTCGTGTCGGGCTTTGCGCAGTATGCGATGGGCCGCAGGATCATCGACCGCTATCCCCTGAAGTCGACTTACGTCCTGGCCTCCGCGTTGCAGGTCCTGGCGATGCTGGCGCTGGCCATGGGCAACGGCTACGTGGCGCTCCTGGGTGCAATCGCCTCGGCGGTGCTGAGCTCGGCCTCGGGGCCGGTTGAGAACATCCTGATCGCGCGCTACACGCCCAGTCGCTATCACGGCCTGGGCTTCGGGGCGAAGTTCGTCGTCGCGCTGGGGGCGAGCCCGCTCGCCATCCTGCTGATCGCCTGGGTGCGCGAGGCGACCGGCAGCCTCGAGCTCCTGTTCCTGAGCCTGTCCGGCGTCGCCGTCGTCATCACCCTGGTGGCCTTGCTGCTGCCCGGACGCGAGCGCCGGCTCACTGTCGCCGCCGCCCCGCCGCAGCCGGCTCCGGCCGAGTAGCGATAGCTACTTCGTCGAGCGCGCCGCCTTGTAGGCCGGCCGTGACAGGCAGCGGTCGAGCCAGGCGCCGACGTTGGGGAAGGGGCCGAAGTCGAACTTGATCGGCCGCGACCAGCTGCAGATCGAGGCGAGGTTGAGGTCGGCGACGGTGAAGGTCGAGCCCAGCAGATACTCGCGTCCCTCCAGCGCGCCGTTCAGCACGCCGAACGGCTTGGGCAACGTCTTCTGCGCCTCGGCGACGACCTCCGGTTTGCGCTTGTCCGGCGCCGTCATGAACATGTCGATCAGGATGGTGAGCAGCGGGCGCTCGACCTCGGTCATGCCCCAGAAGCTCCATTGATGGCAGATCGCCTGATCCTCCAGACTCGCCGGGAAGAAGCCGGCCTTGCCGTGCTTGGCGGCGAGATAGAGGTTGATCGCCATCGATTCGAAGAGCTTGAAGTCGCCGTCGACCAGTGCGGGCACCTTCCCGTTGGGATTGACCTTCAGGTAGTCGGCGTTCTTGAGGTCCTTCATCTCCATGGCGACGTGCTCGAAGGGAATGCCGAGCTCGTGCACGATCCACAGCGCACGTGCCGCCCGTGAAGCCGTGGGGCCATAGATTTTGACGGTCACTGTGAAGTCTCCCGGAGTCTCAGTCTCAGCGCGCGGACGATAAAGCAGCGGGCCGGGTTGGTCTAACTATTCTCCCAGACCGTACTCGGCACCGACATAACCGTGCCGGTGGCCGAAACGCTCGGTCATGACTGCAGCGAGATCCTTGTGCGGATCCGCGACCCAGGCACCAGATCGAACGGCGTATCTGTTCGCGGCCTGCGCCGATCTCGGCTCGCTGCCTTGGGCGAGGGCGCGCGCCGCGCCGATCACGAGCTTGCGGAACTCGACGATGCCAAGGTCGGTTGGCCCGAGATGCTCCCGGGTGCGATCCTGGATCGGACCCTGGCTGTCCTGGATGGCCGAATCCTGCTCCGAGACACCGGTGATGCCGGTGAAGCTCTGATGCTTCTGCGCCTTGCGGTCGATCAGGTATTCGTTCTTCAGGTTGCGCAGCGGCACGTAGTCGTCGTCGACGTGGCTGTGCACACCGAAGCCGCCATCGAATTGCGCGCGCTCGGCGTTGGTGAAGGCACGGTCGGGTCGCCAGCTGTAGGTATAGATCCAGCAGTCGGTGTCGCTCACCGGCACCCAGGCCTGGCCGTAATAGACCTCGCCCGGCATGGCGGCCGGCGCGAAGGCGTGGTTGGGCATCAGGAACTGGGCGATGCGCCAGTAGAGCTCGGGCCCGTCGGTCTTGCGGGCGCCGCCGATCACCAGGCCGGCATCGTGGGCCACGATGCTGAACTTGGGCCGCGGATCGTTGCGGATCCAGCGCACCCGATCGTCGGGCTTGGACTGGTCGCCCAGCGCCGCCGAGCGGCTGTAGATCGCCAGCGCCTCCTTCTCGTCCTTGGTCAGCACGGCGTGCAGGAAGGAGAAGTGTGCCGTGTCGATGCCGCCTTCCAGGCTCTGGACCCAGTTGCAGTCCTGCCATTTCTTGCTGACGTAGCGCTGCGAGGAGGGCACCAGTCCCATCTCGAGCTGCGGCAGCTCGGGCATCTTTTCGTGTGGGCCCATATAGACCCAGATCATGTCGCCCCATTCGCGCGTGGGATAGGCGAGCAGCTTGATCGCATCCTTGTACGTCGACTCCGGGGGCGAGGTCGGCAGGTCGACGCAGTTGCCGTCGACGTCGAACTTCCAGCCATGAAAGGCGCAACGCAGGCCACATTCCTCGTTGCGGCCGAAGTAGAGGTTGGCGCCTCGATGCGGGCAATGCGGCTCGACGATCCCGACTCGGCCGTTGGAATCGCGGAAGGCCAGCAAGTCCTCGCCGAGGATCTTGATCTTCTTGGGAGGACCGTCGCGTTCCGGCAGCTCCTCGCTCAGCAGCGCCGGCATCCAGAAGCGGCGCAGCAGATCGCCCATCGGCGTCCCGGGACCGCTGCGGGTCAGGAATTCGTTGTCTTGCTTGCTCAACATCAGGAAGTCGCCCTCGCCAGAGCTTGCTCCAGATCGGCGATGATGTCGTCCACCGTTTCGATCCCTATCGACAGGCGAAGCACGTCCGGTCCGGCGCCGGCGGCGACCCGCTGCTCGTCGGAGAGCTGGCGGTGCGTCGTCGATGCGGGATGGATGATCAGGCTTTTCGCATCGCCGATATTGGCGAGATGAGAGAACAACTCGACGCTGTCGACGACCTTGACGCCGACCTCGTAGCCGCCCTTGACGCCGAAGGTGAAGATCGAGCCTGCCCCCTTGGGCAGGTACTTCTTCGCCAGGCGATGGTACTTGTTGGCCGGCAGGCCGGCATAGTTCACCCAGGCCACGGCCGGATGCTTCTCGAGATACTCGGCGACCTTCTGGGCGTTGGCGCAGTGGCGTTCCATGCGCAGGCCGAGCGTCTCGATGCCCAGCATGGTGAGCCAGGCATTGAACGGCGCCTGGCTGGGGCCGAGGTCGCGCAGGCCGACAGCATGGCTGTGGAAGGTGTAGGCCATGTCGCCGAAGCTCTCGAAGAAATTGAGACCGTGATAGGCCGGCTCCGGACCGGCGAGGCTCGGGAACTTAGCCCCCTTGGCCCAGTCGAACTTGCCCGAATCGACGACCGCGCCGCCCATCGACGTGCCGGTGCCGCTCAAAAACTTGGTCGTCGAGTGCACGATCAGCGTCGCGCCATAGTCGATCGGCTTGCAGAGCCAGGGCGTGGCCAGCGTGTTGTCGACCAGCAGCGGCACGCCGGCATCGTCGGCGATGCGCGCGATCGCCTCGATGTCGCTGATGACGCCGCCAGGATTGGCCAGGCTCTCGATGAAGAAGGCTTTCGTGTTGGCGGTCACGGCGCGCTTGAAATTGTCCGGCTCGTCGGCGTCGACGATCTTCGCCGTCCAGCCGAACTTCGGGTAGGTGTTGCGCATCTGTTGCAGCGAGCCGCCGTAGAGGCGCGATGAGGCGACGATCTCCGCGCCCGGCGACATCAGCGGAAAGAGCGCCAGCACCTGCGCGGCGTGGCCGGAAGAGGTGACGGTGCAGCCGCGCCCGCCTTCCAGCGTTGCCAGCCGCGTTTCGAGCGCGGCGTTGGTCGGATTGGTGAGGCGCGAATAGATGAAGCCCACGGTCTGCAGGTTGAACAGCGCCGCGGCGTGGTCGGCATCTTCGAAGACGTAGGCCGTGGTCTGGTAGATGGGCTGTGCCCTGGCCCCGGTGGCCGGATCGGGCGCGGCGCCGGCGTGCACCGACAGGGTCTCGAAACCGTAGGTCTTGTCGCTCACCTTGAAGCTCCACGCTGAAGGACGGCCATTCCGACCACAGCGCGCGCAGGGCGTCAAACCCGATGCTCAATCACCGTCCTGAGATCATTCCTCAGCGTGCCCGAGTTTCTTGATGTCGATGATGCGCAGCTGGCGGCGACGGACCTCGATGATGCCTTCGCTTTCGAGGCGATTGAATTCGCGCGTGACCGCCTCGCGGTGCGAGCCGATGCGCGCTGCGATCTCGTAGTGCGTCGGCGCCGGCCTGATGACGATGCCGTTACGGAATTCGGTGCCGTCCTTGGCGAGCCGCAGCAGCTCGCGGCGCACCCGCTCGCGCACGGCCAGCGCGCTCACTTCGAAGACGCGCTCGGACATTGTCCGGATCTTGCCGACCAGGAGCTGCAGCAGGCGCACGGCAACGGCGCCCTCGCCCGCCAGCATTTCGAGGAACTTCTCCCTGGTCATGCGGGCGACGCGGCAATCGCTCAGCGCCACCACGGTCGAGGAGCGGGGCAGGCCGTCGATGGCCGAGAACTCGCCCGTGATGCCGCCGGCCGGCGTGTCGTTGAAGATCACCTCGCGACCGGCTTCGGTGTAGCTGGTGGAGCGAACGGTTCCGGACAGGATGAAGAACACATCCGTCGTCTGCTCCTGCTCGCCCAGGATTTGCGCCTGCTTTTCGAACGTGCGGATCGAGCATGCGGCGGCAATGGCCGCGAGCTTCGCGTCCGGCAGGTCCTTGAACAGGGAGATGGCGCGCAGATCGTCACTCATGTCGGGGCTGAAATAATGTGTCCGGTCGAGGATGACACGCGGATTGCGATGACCGCCATCCGCGCAGGCACCGCCAGGAGGGTCTCCATCCGCCCTGCGGCAGGGTCTAAGCCTATCGGCCTAACTTTTTGCAGGCAAACGCTTATTCCCGCTTAAGCAAGCTGAATGTGACAAATCTCACAGAAGCAATTTGGCGAACGGACAAAATGTGAACCCGCGGGAGGAAAGACTAAGGGAGTTCGGTGTGGCGCCGGCGTCCAAGGAGCGTCTCGATCATGTTCTGCAAAACTACCTGTTGGCCCTGGCAGGCGTCGACCAATGCGCCGTAAGCGCATCCGACGACCTCAAGAATAGACTGGCTGCCAATCTGGAGCGGGCCGAACGCGCCTACGCCGATGCGGCGGCCGACGGGCTGGCGGAATGGCCGCGCACGATCGACATCGAAGTACAGGCCTTGGCCGAAGCCAACGAACGGTCGCGCCTGGCACTGCACAATGGCACCCCGATTGTCGAGCTGCTGTCTCACCTCGAGCGCGGCACTGATCGCGCCAATCGGGTCATCGAGGCCGCACTCGAGCGGCGCGACTAGCGTCAAGTCCGGCGTGATGCCAGCCAAACTGAGGACCGTCCTCGACGGCGGACGCTATTTCGAAGGTCCGCGTTGGCATCGCGGCCGTCTGTGGTTCGTCGATGCCATGGCGCACACGCTCCTGAGCGTAGGCGCATCGGGTGATCGCCAGGAGCATGCGGTGATCGCAGATGATACCCCATGCGGGCTGGGCGTCTTGCCGGATGGCAGGATCGTCGTGCTGACGATGTTCCGCACACGGCTGCTCGCATTCGCGGAGGGGCAACTGTCGCTCTATGCCGACCTGTCGCGCGTCGCTGCCGGCACGATCGACGATATGATCGTCGATGGCTTGGGACGCGCCTATGTCGGCGATCTCGGTTTCGACCTGCCGCCGCCGCCGGAGCGAGGCGCCGTCGGCAGGATCATTCTGGTGATGCCGGACGGTAGAGCGGACGTTGTCGCCGAGGGATTACGCTTTCCCAACGGCATCGCCGTCTCGGCCGATCACAGTCGGCTTGTCGTCGCCGAGATGGATGGCGAGTGTCTTGCGCACTACGACATCGACGCGAAGGGCGGCTTGCGATTTCGTGGTCGACACGCATGCCCAAAGGACCCGGATGGCATCTGTCTGGACAGCGACGGGGCCGTTTGGGTCGCCTCCTTCAGCGAAAATGTATTCGTGCGAATCGATCGCGATGGCCGCGAGCGGCAGCGAATAGACCTGCCCGGCCGCCGAGCGATTGCCTGTGCGTTGGGTGGATCGGATCGAAAGACACTCTTCTGCCTCAGCGCCGTGACCTCGCCCGAAGAGATGCGGCTGCGCAAGTCTTCCGCCCGCATCGACGCCGTCGAAGTGGAGATTGCCGGCGCCGGTTATCCCTGAGCACGGCTTGTGCCTTCAGAGGGCGCCGGGTCGCGGCTGCGCCTGTCCGCGGAAAGCCCGCAGGATGTAGTCGCCGACCCGGCTTGCCATGAGGGGGTTCGTGGTCGGCGGCAGATAGTCCCCATGGCCGTAGCTGAAATTGTCCTGGATTTGCCAAGGGAAGAGTACGGGCGGGGCCGCCGGCAATGGCGGACCCTCGTAACCCAGCGCCTTGGTGAAGAACGCATGGTCGTGGTCGAGGACATTGGAGATGGGATCACCGATCTGAAAGGCGACGTGAACCACCGAATCACCGTGTGAGGCGAGAACGTAGATGCGGTCGGCGTTGCTGGCCGCGCCATGGTATTCCTGCGTTAGACAATCGTTGTTTATCGCGCCTGCCATCAGGCAGATCATTCGGGCGCGTCGTCCGAGATGGCTCATTGTCTCAAGCACGAGGCGGGCGCCGAGGCTGTGCGAGACGAACGAGACGCTCTGGGCGCCAGCAAAGTACTTGTCGCAGAACAGGGCCAGCCGCTTGCCGCAATCCATCGCGTCGCTGCCCTCGAAGGGGTAGTTGACGACCGGTATCCAGAAGTCGCCTGGCCACAGCACGCCGACGAGGACTTCCGAGGCCGCGAGATTGAGATAGGCGTCGAGCAGGCCAAAGGCCTGGGCGCCGCGCTGGTAGTTGACGTTGAAGCCGTGGACACCGATCAGCACGTCCTTGCCGGCCACCCTGCGCGCGACGTCCGGCCATTGCACCGCACTCAGAGCCGGTGGATTCGCGGTGCCATCCCCTTCAAGCATGTAGGCATCGGTGATGCCGCCGCCGATGCCGGCGGTGCGGAAGTTGAGGTAGAGCGTCAACGCTGCCTCAGCGCTTCAGGGCGCCGACGGCTTTTGCCGCGGCCTGAAGCGACGATGAGACGTCCTTGGCGATGGGAGCCAGCGGGGTGGCGACAAGGCCGAGCAGCAGGGCCGGCACCAGGCGGCTGTCGAAGAGAACGCCGTCGACGATCCGCTTCGCTCCTACCGCGAGGACTATTGCGAGGATGGCTGCCACGAGCTTGGCGAAGTTGCGATAGAGCTGGTCGCCACGTTCATAGGCGAAGTCGAGCAGGGCGCTGACTTTGACGTCATAGGCGCCAATTGCGGCAAGGTCAGCGGCGGTGAGAGCCGTGCCGGTGTTGGCATGCGTGACTGCCGTCGCGAGGGCGGTGGCATCGACGCCGACGGCGTTGGCCATATTCGTCACCGAGGCAGGCGTCAGCATGAGCCGGATGAGGGCCTTGGCGGTGGCCTTCTGGTCAGCCTTTGCCATCCCGTTCATCCAGTTTGCGCGCAACGTTCCGATGACCTGGTCGTGGCCGAACGTCGGAGTGGCTGCCGGCCGGGGGCCGAGCACGCTCGCGACCGTCTCGCGGATGAAGCTGAAGCCGGCGCGGGATACGCCTCCCCAGACAGCCTTGCTTGCATCCACCAGGCCGAACGCTGCGGTGCCCAGGCCTCCTGCCACTGCGATCAGGCCGAGCACCGTGCTTAGGTTGTCCAGCTTGTCCATGCGATACCCTGTGTCAGGGAATATCCAGACACGATACACGCATAGGTTTAGAGAGTAAACGGCGCTCGGAAGCTCACGAACGGGAAAACACGATGCAGGCCGGGCTGCCGACCCTGACGCGGATGCGGGTCGGCGCCAGGCGGCCGTCGCGGCCGACGCGGTAGCCCACGATCGAGCGGCTGTCCTGGTTGGCGACGTAGAGGAAGCGCTGATCGGGATCGAAGGCGAAGAAGCGCGGTGTTCGCCCATGCGTCGGCACCCACTGGCGTGGGCTGAGCGTGCCTTTGGCTGGGTCGATGGCGAACACGCCGATGCTGTCGTGCCCGCGGTTGGAGACGTAGACGTTGCGGCCGGCGCGATCGACCCAGATCTCTGCCCCGGTGCTGTAGCCAGTGAATTCCGGCGGCGTGGAAGGGATGGTCTGCAAGGGTGTCAGCGCGCCCGATCGTTGATCCTGGCGATAGGTGGTGAGCGTCGAGTCGAGCTCGTTGGTGACGTAGGCCAGCGCCTTTCGCGGATGGAAGTCGATGTGGCGCGGTGCGGCACCGGGGCGCGCGTTGACGCGCGCCGCCTCGACCAGGACGCGGCGCTTGGCATCGAGTCGGTAGGCGATGACGACGTCAGAGCCCTTGCAGGGCACGTAGAAGAAGCGCCCCGTGCGATCGAGCGGGATGTGATGCACGCACATCGTCTTCTGCTGGAAGCGATTCGGGCCGAGCGTACCGGTCACCGTGGTCAGCGTGCGGTAGGCCTGCAGGCTGCCATCAGCGGCGATCGGGAAGACGGCCAGCGAATCGGTGCCGTAGTTGCAGACCGCAAGGAAGCGGCCGGTCGCGTCGAAGGCGAGGTGAACCGGATTGTAGCCGCCGGTCGGCTGCCGGTTGAGATGTGCGAGGCGGCCCGTGGCGGGATCGATGGTGAAGGAGTTGACCTCGCTGCGATCGCCGTGGACCGAGTAGAGGCGTGTGCCGTCGGCATTGATGGCGAGGAAGGACGGGTTTTCCAATCCCCCCAGCCGTTGGACGTGGGTGAAGCCGCCACTGCGCGGATCGACGCGATAGACGTTGATGCCGTTGCCGTGGCCGCCGCGTTCGGGCGTGGTGTAGCAGCCGACATAGGCGAACAGGGGGCGCGAGGCGCGGGCGGGTTTCTTCATCCGTCGAGTGTGACCCAACCGAGAAGGTTGCGGCAACCTTATGAGCGGATGATGACGCCCAGGCCCGGCTTGCGATCGGTGAGCTCGATCGTGAGCCCATGCAGACCCGCGATGGCCTTCACCAACGCCAGGCCCAGCCCGCTGCCGGCCGTCGAGCGGCTGCGATCGAGACGGTAGAAGCGATCGAACACCTTGCCGCGTTCTGCCTCCGGAATGCCCGGGCCATTGTCGGCGACCTCGATGGTGAAGCCCGCCGCCTTCTTGGCGACGGCGAGCGCTACCGTCGAACCGGCCGGCGTATGGCGCAGCGCGTTCTCCACCAGGTTCGAGAGCATCTGCGCCAGGAGCTGCCGATCGCCGGTCAGGCGCACGCCGTCCTCGACTCGGATGTCGAGCGTGTGACCTGAATCTTCAGCCGCCGGCTGATAGGCCTCGCCGACGCTGCGCGCCAGAGCCGAAAGATCGATGTCCGTGAAGGCGCTCTTTTGCGCGCCGGCCTCGACCTGGGCGATGCGCAGCAGCGCGGAGAAGGTTTCCAGCAGCTCGTCGGCTTCCTCGATCGCCGCATCGGTCGCAGCATCGTAGTCGGCGGTCGTCTTGGCCCGGGTGCGCGCATCCTCGAGATGCTGGCGCAGGCGGCCGAGCGGCGTGCGCAGGTCGTGGGCGATGTCGCTCGACACCTGCCGCAACCCGTCCATCAGCTGCTGGATGCGGGCCAGCATGGCGTTGAGGTTGTCGATCAGCTGGTCGATCTCGTCGTGCGTGCCGCGCACCGGGATGCGCGCCGCGAGATCGCCTTCCATGATGGCCCGGCTGGTCCGCGTGATGGTGTCGATGCGGCGCAGGAAGGAGCTTCCCAGGATGGCGCCGCCGCCGACGGCCAGCAGCAGCGTGAGGCCGCCGGCCCAGGCGAAGGCCCGCACGATCGCGTGCTGCATGTCGGTGAGCCGCGTGGCGTCCTGGGCGACGAGCAGGAACGCCCCATCCGGCAAGGTCAGTCCGAAGCCCGTCAGCTTGGTGCGCTCGCCCTCGGTGTCGGGTACCGGCGAATCGGGTTGCGGCACGAAGTCGATCACACCGTTGACCGGCGGCATCCCGGGCAGGTTGCCAACGACGACGCGGCCGCCCGGCGCCTGCAGCAGGTAGAAGATCGGCCCGCGCGTGCGGAAGTTCATGCGCCGCGCGATCTGGTTGGCGAGCGCCGGCAGGCCGCCGACGCGATGGATCTCCGCCAGCTGATAGGCTTCCGAGCGCAGCACCGCCGCCATGTCGCTCTGCATGGCCGCCGTCGCCGTGACGTAGACCGTCGCGAACAGCGCACCGGCCGAGGCCATGAACAGCACGGCGTAGAACAGGGCGAGCCGGAAGCTCGCGGTGCGCAGGATGCGGGCGAGTGTGCTGATGAGGGGCCTAGTCGGGAGCACGGATGACATAGCCAGCCCCCCTGACGGTATGGAGGAGCGGCCGGCCGAAGCCCTTGTCGATCTTGGAGCGCAGGCGGCTGATGTGGGTTTCGACGATGTTGGTCTTGGGATCGAAATGGAAGTCCCAGACCTTCTCGAGCAGCATGGTGCGCGTCACCACCTCGCCGGCATGGCGCAGCAGGTACTCCAGGATCTTGAACTCCTGGGCCAGGAGTTCGATACGCTTTCCGGCGCGCGTGACGGTGCGGGCCAGCAGATCCATCTCGAGGTCGCCGACCGAGAGCGACGTCGCCGCCACGATCGGCGGCCGGCGTGCCAGCGCGCCGACGCGCGCCAGAAGCTCGGCGAAGGCGAAGGGCTTCACGAGATAGTCGTCGCCGCCGGCATCGAAGCCCGCGACGCGATCGTCGATGCCGCCCATGGTGGTCAGGAACAGGACGGGCGATCGCACGTTCGAGGTGCGCGCCGCCTTGACCAGGGACAGGCCGTCCATGCCGGGCAGCATGCGGTCGACGATCATGACGTCGTACTTCTCGCCGGTCGCGAGATAGAGGCCGTCGCGCCCGTTGTTGGCATGGTCGACGACATGGCCGTGCTCACGCAGACCCTTGGCGATGTAGTCGGCGGTCTGCTTGTCGTCTTCGACCAGGAGGATCTTCACGGCTGGCTCGTCGGTAGGTGATCTGGCGGCAGCATCTGCCTGTAATTCCCCGCAAAAACAACGTTCCACAACTATACAAACATTCAATTTAGCAGCCATCCGGGCGCCACGGGTGAAGTCCCATATTCCCAGCGCTGAAGAAGCCCCTGTTTCCTGAAGGAGTGCCTAGATGACCAAGACGAAGAGCCGCATTCTCACTGCGCTCGCGCTGACCACAGCGCTGACGGCGCCGGTGCTGATTGCCCCCATGTTCACCGCGCCTGCCGCCGTGGCGGCTGCCCCGACGGCCGTGTCGGGCGTGCAGGACTTCTCCGATCTCGCTGCCAAGGTGACCCCGGCGGTCGTCAACGTCGCCGTGACCATGAAGGCCGGCGCCGCCGACGACGACGAGATGCGCATGGCCGACAAGGACCGTGGCAGCGACCAGCAGAAGCAGATGGAAGAGTTCATGCAGCGCTTCGCCGAGCGCTTCGGGATGCCGATGCAGCCTGGCCAGCCGGGTCAGCCCGGCATGAAGCCGCAGCGTCCGGCCCAGAAGGGCCAAGCTGTCGGCACCGGCTTCATCATCGATGAGAAGGGCTGGATCGTCACCAACTATCACGTCGCCGGCAAGGCCGACGAGATCACCGTCACGCTTGCGGACGGCCGCAAGCTGCCGGCCAAGCTGATGGGCGGCGACGAGAAGACCGACCTGGCGCTGCTCAAGGTCGAGAGCGACAAGCCGCTGCCGTACGTCACGTTCGGCGACGCCTCCAAGGTGCGCGTCGGCCAGCCGGTGATGGCGGTCGGCAATCCGTTCGGCCTGGGCGGCACCGTGACGACCGGCATCGTGTCGGCGCGCGGCCGCGACATCCACTCCGGTCCGTTCGACGACTACATCCAGACCGACGCCGCCATCAACCGCGGCAACTCGGGTGGCCCGCTGTTCGACATGGAAGGCCGGGTGATCGGCATCAACACGGCGATCTTCTCGCCGTCCGGCGGCAGCGTCGGCCTGGGCTTCGCGATCCCGTCGAGCCTGGCCCAGCCGGTCGTCGACCAGCTGAAGGCCAACGGCAAGGTGGAGCGCGGCCTGCTCGGCGTGCAGATCCAGCCGGTCAGCGAGGAGCTTGCCAAGAGCATGTCGCTCGACAGCGAGAAGGGCGCCCTGGTTGCCCAGGTGACCCCGGACAGCGCGGCGATGGCGGCGGGCATCCAGTCGGGTGACCTGATCAAGAGCGTCGACGGCAAGAGCGTCGAGTCGGTCAAGGACCTGACGCGGATGATCTCGGGCATGAAGCCCGGCACCTCGGCCAAGATCGGCCTGTGGCGCGACGGCAAGGACATGACGGTCACCGCCAAGATCGGCGGCGACCAGGTCGAGGCGAAGGCCATCAAGGCCAGCGCCGACAAGACCGACGGCAAGCAGGCCGACGCGAAGGCCCAGCCGATGTCCTACGGCGTGTCGCTGGCGCCGATCTCCAAGGAGGCGCGCCAGGGCCTCAAGCTGGACGACTCGGTCAAGGGTGCACTGATCGCCGCGGTCGAGCCGGGCAGCCCGGCCGACGACATCGGCCTCAAGCAGGGCGACGTCCTGCAGCAGGTCGGGCGTGACCAGATCGACAGCCCGCAGGCGGCTGTCGAGAAGCTCAAGGAAGCCAAGAAGACCGGCAAGCCGGTCCTGATGAAAGTGTATCGGGAGGGGATGACCAGGTTCGTCGCTATCTCTCCCCGGGCGGCGTAGCTGATCCTCTCGACGAGCCGGGCGGGGGCCCCACCCCCGCCCGGTTTTGTCTCTCCAGATACAGTTTCTTCTCAGCAGTTTTCTTCTTCAGGAGGGGGGCGCACCAAGGTCGCGGTTCCACAGCGACCGGGGCGTTTCACGGAGGGGGACGAGGCCTGCGGTCCACGCGTAAGTGGGACCGCGGGCCTCGACTTTTTTGGGTCTTTGCCGGGAGCGCGCCACTCCAGTGGCGCATCTTTTGTTGATCACACGGCCCCTGAGCGCCACTGGAGTGGCGCGCTGAGTGGCGCGCTCCCGGCAATGATCTAAAGCGCCGGCATCACTTCCTTGGCCAAGAGCTCCAGCGAGCGGGCCGATTCCTCAAACGACAGGTCGCCGAAGGCGAGCCGGCACAGGCAATAGTTGATGCCGGCGATGTCGTTGTCCTTCCGGAGGCGATCGCGCACCGTCGCGGCCGATCCGGCGACGATGTAGCCCTGATCCAGTGCGACCTCGAACTCGGCCGGGATCAGCTGACGCGGCAGGCCGACACCATGGGCGCGCCACAGATGGATCAGGGCATCGTACCACAAGTCGAAGGCGCGCTTGGCGGCGCTCTGCGCCTCGCGGTCGGTGTCGCCGACCACGACGTGGCGGCTGAGCCCGATCAGCGGCATATCCTTCTCGTGGCGGCCCAGCGCCTTCCAGGCATGCCGGTAGCGGGCGGAGAACTGGCCGACCCCGTCGGCCCGCATGCCGACCACCGTGTTGCAGGCCTGCTTGGCCAGCCGATCGGCGCTCTCCAGCGAGTTGGCGCCATACCACAATGGCGGATGCGGCCTCTGCACCGGGTGCATCTCCATCGGCACGTCCTTGAAGCTGAAGAACTTGCCGTCGTGGTTCAGCCGCGTCTCGGTGAGGCCCTTCATGATCACCTGCCATGCCTCGGTGAAGCGCTCGGGTCCGGTGGCGGGATCGACGCCGTAGTAGCCGACCTCGTAGGGCGAGATACCACGGCCGACGCCGAGCTCGAGCCGACCGCCGCTCATCTGGTCGAGCATGCAGATCTCATCGATCAGGCGCAGCGGATGGTAGAGGTTCACGGTGTAGACCAGCGGTCCGAAGCGCAGGCGTTTGGTGCGCTGGGCCACGGCGGCCAGGAACACGCTGGGCGAGGGCGCCATGCCGAGCGGCGTCGCATGGTGCTCGGCCAGGTGATAGGCGTGGAAGCCGGCGCGATCGTAGAGCTCGATCAGCCGCAGCCGTTGCTCGAATTGCCGGCCGAGATCGGGACCGGCCCGATCCATGTGGTCGAAGACGCCGAACTTCATGCGTTTCCTCTCTTTTGGCCGATGCTACAGGGGCGGCGTCGCGGCTGACTAGAGGCGTCGGATGGCGATCCTGGCGAAGAGATGCCATTTCGAATTTCCCACGAACACCCGCAGGTAGATCTGATCGGGATTCGAGCCCGATTGATGCTCGAGCACGAGCTGCGCCGGCTTGTCGGTTTCGTAGAATGTTTCGAACACGCTGGGCACGAGGTTGGCCGTGCTCGGGCTGCCGATGCAAAGGACGGTGGGATGGCTGTTGGCCAGCTCCCGCATATTTGCGGGATCGACGGGGATATCGGGATCGATGCAGCGCAGCCGGCAGTAGCCCGCCGATGCCGGGGAGCGCGGCACCACCGTCTCGGGCGGGTCGTCCTTCGCGAAGTAGGCGACCGCGGAGAGGCCAGAAATCTGGTAGGTGCCCGGCGCCAGCGTCAGCAGTCCCGTCGCGAAATCGCACTGGATGGCGCCGCCCTTGTAGGCGTCCGTGTCGGTGAAGATGCGTCGGTTCCAGCCGGGCTTTGCCGGCTTGGAATTGGGCGACAGTTCGGTGAAGACCGCGTAGTCGGTGGGCGAGGGCACCTCAGAGCGCCCGTTTGCGGCTGGAGATCACGCCGCTCGCGATGCCGTGCCATTCGATCGTGCCGGAGAGCCGCGAGTGCTCGATCTTGGGGCAGCGGTTCATCACGACTTTGAGGCCGGCCTTCTCGGCCCGTTCGGCGGCGGCATCGTTGCGTACGCCGAGCTGCATCCAGACGACCTTGGCGCCGTGCTTGATCGCCTCGTCGGTGATCGGGCCGGCGGCCTCCGAGTTGCGGAAGATGTCGACCATGTCGGCCTTCTGCGGCAGCTCGCCGAGCGACGCATAGACCTTCTGGCCCATGATCTCCTGGCCGGTGGCGGCCGGGTTGACCGGGATGATCTTGTAGCCGCGGTCCAGCAGATACTTCATTGCAAAATAGGAGGGACGATTCCAGTTGGCCGAGGCCCCGACCATTGCGATGGTCTTGCAGTCGCGCAGGATCCTGCGCAGGTAGGCATCGTCGTACCGGTCGTGATTCACGCTGGGCATGGGGGAACTATACATGGCCGAGCCGCTGCTGTTCGAACCGATTTCCATCCGCGACGTCACCCTGAAGAACCGCGTCGTGGTGGCGCCCATGCACCAGTATTCGGCGGACAAGGGCTTCGCTACCGACTGGCATCTGATGAACGCCGGCCGCTACGCCGCGGGCGGCGCCGGCCTGGTGATCATGGAATCGACCAAGGTCGAGCGGCGCGGTTGCGGCACGGTGGGCGACCTCGGCATCTGGGACGACAAGTTCATCCCCGGCCTCCGGCGCTGCGTCGAGTTCATCCGCCGGCACAATGCGGTGCCCGGCATCCAGCTCGGCCATTCCGGCCGCAAGGCGCGGCGCTTCCGGCCGTGGGAGGGCGGGGCGCCGCTCAAGCCCGACGGCATCGACGACTGGGACCAGTGGGAGCTGGTGTCCGCGAGCGCGCGCAATGCGCCGGAGACCGATCCCACGCCGCGGGCGCTGACGCGCGAGGAGATCCCGCAGGTGATCGAGCGCTGGGGCCAGGCCGCGCGGCGCGCCCACGAGGCGGGCTTCGACGTGCTCGATATCCACGCCGCGCACGGCTACCTGATCCACCAGTTCCTCTCGCCGTTCTCCAATCTGCGCAACGACGACTACGGTGGCAGCGAGCTCAATCGCATGCGCTTCTGCATCGAGGTCGTGGAGTGCGTGCGCACCTACTGGCCGGCCGGCAAGCCTCTGTTCGTGCGCTTCTCGGTCGAGGACGATGCCGGCTGGGGACCCGACCAGAGCGTGGCGTTGGCCAAGATCCTGAAGCCCAAGGGCGTCGACGTGATCGACTGCAGCTCGGGCGGCATGCGTGGCTCGCCGGTGGTGAGCGCCGGGCCGGTGACCTACGGCTATCAGGTGCCTTACGCCGAACGGCTGAAGAAGGACGCCGACATCATGACCATGGCGGTCGGCCTGATCGTGCATGCCGACCAGGCCGAGCGGATCCTGCAGGAGGGGCGGGCCGACCTGATCGCTCTCGCACGCGAGCTTCTCTACAATCCGAACTGGCCGATGGATGCCGCACAGAAGCTCGGCGTCGATCGGCAATTCGGCTCGGTGCCGCCGGCGCAGGCCTACTGGCTCGCCAAGCGAGCGCAATCGGTGAAGAGCGTGGTGCCGTCGACTTACATGAAGGGCATCGATGCCGGCTGACGCGATGTCCTGATCAGGTCTTTGCCGTCCGCGTGACCTGCGCCTCGGCGCGCTTGCGCAGGAGATGGGCGGCCGCCATCAGCACGACCGTGAGGACGATCGTCAGCGTCGACACGGCGGCGATGGTGGGATCGATCTGGAAGCGCAGGTCGTCCCACATGCGGCGCGGCAGGGTGACGGCGCCGGAGCCGGAGATGAAAAGCGCCACGATCAGCTCGTCGAACGAGGTGATGAAGGCGAACAGCGCGCCGACCAGCACGCCCGGCCGGATCAGCGGCAGCGTCACCTGGAAGAAGGTGCCGCGCGGCGTGGCGCCGAGGCTGAGCGCCGCCTGCTCGAGCCGCGGGTCTATGCCGGCCAGGCTGGCGCTCACGCTTGTGACGACGAAGGGCACGGCGAGGCAGGTGTGGGCCGCGATGAGGCCGGCCGGCGAGCCGACCAGGCCGTAGCGCGCAAAGGCGTAGTAGATGCCGATCGCCACGACGATGCCGGGCACGATCAGCGGCGACAGCACGAGGCCCGCCACCACGATCCGCGCCGCCCGCGGCAGGCGGGCGATACCCAGCGCCGCCATGGTGCCGAGCAATGTCGAGAGGACGACGACGGCGGCGGCGACCCACAGGCTGAGCCAGGTCGGGCGCAGCCAATCGGCGCTGCCGAAGTAGGCCTCGTACCATTTCAGGCCGAAGGCCGGCGGCGGGAAGGTGAGGTAGGTCGCCGACGAGAACGACACCACGATCACCACCACGATGGGAAAGGCGAGGAACAGCAGGATCAGGCCGACGACGGTCGCCGGGAGGATGCGCGCGGCGCTCATCGCGTGTTCATCCGGAAGGCGTTGCCGACGCCGGGCAGGCGATAGAAGGCGCCGATGAGCACGAGCGCCGTCGCCAGCAGCACGGCCGACAGGGTCGCGGCGTAGGCCCAGTCGAGCTGGTCGACGCGCTGGGCGATCAGCATCGAGATCGTGATCTCGCGCGGGCCGCCCACCATGGCGGGCGTGATGTAGAACCCCAGCGCCAGGACGAACACCAGCAGCACACCGGCGGCGACACCGGGCATGGAAAGCGGCAAGGTGACCTGCATGAAGGTGCGCCAGGGCGGCGAGCCCAGGCCCGACGCCGCCCGCAGCAGCGAGGGATCGATCTGGCGCAGCGCATTGGCGATCGGCAGGATCATGTAAGGCAGCAGGATGTGGCTCATCGCGATCTGGGTCGCGAGCGGCGTGTTGAGGATGCGCATTGGCCGTTCGAGCAGGCCGGCCGCCATCAGCGCCTCGTTCAGGATGCCGTGCCGGCCCAGCAGCACCATCCAGGCATAGCTGCGCACCAGCACGCTGGTCCAGAACGGCAGCATGATCAGCACCAGGATCAGCGGCGCCCAGCGCGGCGCCCGCACCAGGGCCAGCGCCACCGGGTAGCCGAGCAGGAGGCTTGCCACGGTGACGATCAGCGAGGTGTAGAAGGTGTTGGCGAAGGTCTTCAGGAACACTGCATCGTCCGGCAGCGCGGCGTAGTTCGCGACGGTCCAGACCGGATCGGAGACGCTGCGCATCAGCATCGCCACCACCGGCAGGGCGTAGAAGGCGAGCATGAAGACGATGAGCGGTGCCGCCAGCAGATATGGCATGGTGTTCCTGGGAGCACGGGCCTCCGACCTGCTCATGATGCGGGCCAGAGGCCCGCGCTCCCTTTGAAGAACAGCCTCAGACAAGGATCGTGTCCGCCACCGACCAGGCGATCTCCGCCCGCTCACCGACGTTGCGCCTGCGGATCGCGGCACTCGACGGCTCCTTCAGCACCATCGAGGTGCCGTCGGCCGCGCGCAGCATGTAGCGGCAGCGTTCGCCCGCGAACACTGCCTCGGTCACCGTGACGCTCATGCGATTCTGCGGCGCGTGGCCGTTCAGGGTATCGGCAAAGCGCAGCCGCTCGGGACGCGTCGTCAGCGTCACCTGGGTGCCGGTCGCCGGCCGGGCGGGGCAGAGGGCGCGCACCAGCACGCCCTCGCATTCGGCCACGACGATGTCGTCCTCCAGGCTGCGTACGATCGCCGGCAGGAAGTTCGATTCGCCGATGAAGCCCGCCACGAAACGATTGCACGGCCGGTCGTAGAGATCCTCGGGCCGGCCGACCTGTGCCACCTTGCCGTCGTTCATGACGGCAATGCGGTCGGACATGGTCAGCGCCTCTTCCTGGTCGTGCGTGACGTAGATGAAGGTGATGCCGAGATCGGCGTGCAGGCGGCGCATCTCCAGCTGCAGGTTCTCGCGCAACTGCTTGTCGAGGGCGCCCAGCGGCTCGTCCATCAGGAGCAGCCGCGGCTTGAAGACGATGGCGCGCGCCAGCGCCACGCGCTGCTGCTGGCCACCCGAGAGCTGGCGTGGATGACGGCCGCCATAGCCCGGCAACTGCACCAGCTCGAGCGCCTCGCCGACCAGCTTCGCACGCTCGGCCTTGGGGACCCCGCGCTGCTTCAGCGGAAAGCCGATGTTTTCCTCGACGGTGAGATGTGGAAAGAGCGCGTAGTTCTGGAACACCATGCCGATGTTGCGGCGGTAGGGCGGCATCGCCACCACCGACTGGCCATCGATGGCGATGTCGCCGGCCGTCGGGGTCTCGAAGCCCGCGATCATCATCAGGGTCGTGGTCTTGCCCGAGCCGCTCGGCCCCAGAAGGGTCAGGAACTCGCCCGAGCGGATGTCGAGCGAGACCCCGTCGACCGCGTTGGTGCGGTCGTACTTCTTCTCGAGGTCGGCGAGCGATACCGAGGCGCCCCGGATCGAGCCAGGGGCCGTACCGTTCACGGCCCTCAGCTCAGCAGCCATTTGTTGAAGCGGTTGACCGCCGCGTCGCGGTTGTCGATCCACCAATCGTAGTTGTAGTTGACCAGCTGCTTCTTGATCTCGGGCGCGCTCGGCAGCACGGACAGCCGATCGGGCGGGATGTACTCGTTCGACGCGCTGTTGACCGAGCCGTAGGGAATGGCGAAGGCGATGCGCGCCTGCGGGATCGCCATGGTCGAATAGGCCACGAATTTCATGGCATTGACCTTGTTCTTGGCGCCCTTGGGAATGCCCCAGGCGTCGCGCTTGGAGAGACCCTGGCTCCACGAGATCTCCGCCGGCACGCCGGCCGCCTGCAGCGCCGCCATGCGACCGTTCCACACCGTGCTCATGGTGACCTCGCGGTCGGTCAGGAGCTGGATGGGCACCGCGCCGGTGTCCCACCACTTGACGACGTCCTTCTTGATCTTGTCGTAGCTCGCCAGGGCCTTGTCGATGTCGATCGGATAAACCTTGTCCGGCGGCACGCCGGCCGCCAGCAGCGCGAACTCCATCTCGGGAAATCCGCCGGAGGTCGTGCCGTACATCGCCCGCTCGCCGGGGAATTTCTTGGTGTCCCAGAAGTCCGCCCAGCCCTTGGGCTCGCCTTTGACCAGGTCCTTGCGATAGGCGAGCACCTGCGCCCACACCAGCATCTCGAGCCCATACTCGAAGCGGTAGATCGGCTCGACTCCGGAATCGATGATGTCGTAGTCGATCTTCTCGAAATAGTCGCCGCGCTTCTGCAGGTTCATGATCGAGCCGCGGCTGAGCTGCGCCAGGTCCCACTCGACATTGCCGGTCTCGACCATGGCCTTGATCTTGGTCGGGTCGGAGCCTGGGAAGGCACGCACCTTGATGCCCGAGATCTTCTCGAACGGCTCGTAGTAGGCCTTGACCTGCGCATCGTTCATGGTGCCGCCGAATCCCGCGATGCGCACTTCGCCCGAGCCCTTCAGGATGTCGGGGATGGTCGTCTGCTCGGGCCATGCGGCCTGCGCGGCGGCAGGACGGATGAACGGCGCGGCCAGACCGGCGCCGAGGAGGCCGAGCGTCGTGCGCCGGCCGAAAGTCGTCGAACGTTGTCTGCTCATGTGCCTGCCTTCCTGTTTCTTGATCGTTTCAATATGCCAGGAGATTGTCGCGGAACTGCTTGTGCTCGTAGGCCTTGCGCATCAGGCCGCGATCCTGCAGGGCGGGCACCAGCCCGTCCTCGATCTCGGCCAGCGTGCGCCTGTTGACGTTGGGCATGGAGAACAGGAAGCCGTCGCCGCCCACTTCCTCCATGACCTCGCCCATGCGCGCCGCGATATGGTCGGGCGTGCCGACCAGCTCGACGGAGAGATCGACGGCGTTGAAGCTCGCCATGGTCTCGCGGATCGAGCGGCCGTTGGCCATCTTGCGGTACTGCTCGAGGTTGGCCTGGTGGCCGTTGGTCGTGACGTGGTCGGGCAGGGGCTTGTCGAGGTCGAACCTGCCGAAGTCGATGTTGGTCACCTTGCCGAAATGCGCCAGCCGTTCGTCGATCTTCTCCATCGCGATCGCCAGGCGCTTCTTCTTGCGGTCCTGCGCCTCCTCCATGGTCTCGCCGATGATCGGATTGATCAGGAACAGGACCTTGCAATCCGATGGCTTGCGGCCCTGCGCCACCATGTGCTTGTGGACGTCATCGCGATAGGCCTTCATCGCCTCGATGCCCTTGGCGTGCACGACGATGGTGTCGGCGTGGGCGGCGGCGAACTTGCGGCCGCGCGGCGAGCCGCCGGCCTGGGCGATCACCGGCTGGCCCTGCGGCGCCGGCCCGGAATTGAGCGGCCCGCGCGTGCTGAAGAACTTGCCCTGGTAGTTCACCGCATGGACCTTGGTGTGGTCGACCAGGATACCGGACTTGCGGTCGGCGACGATGGCGCCCGGCTCCCACGAGCCCCACAGGCCGCGGCACACTTCCATGTATTCGTCGGCCATGTCGTAGCGCAGGTCGTGGTCGGGCATGCCCTGCATGCCGAAATTCATCGCCGCGAAGTCGGAGCTGCCGGTGACGGCGTTCCAGCCGATGCGTCCGCCCGACACCTGGTCGAGCGTCGCCACCAGCCGCGCCAGCAGGTAAGGGTGATAGGCATATGTTCCGAAAGTCGGAACGATGCCGATGCGCGAGGTCACCTGGGTCATCAGCGCAGCCACCACGGATGGATCCTGGCGCGGCACGGCGATGGCGTTCTTGAGGTAGATCTCGGTCGAGCCACCGAAGCTCTCGCCGACGTAGGAGGAGTCCTCGAGCAGGATGTAGTCGAAGCAGGCGCGTTCGAGCGTGCGCGCCATGTTGAGGAACAGCTCGGGCTCCATCCACGTCTCGCCGATGTTGCCGGTCCAGGCCTCGCCCCACGCTTGTGCACTGGAGCCTTGCAAGAACCACGCGAGATGAAACGGTGTGCCGGGCACGGTTGGAGCCTCCCATTCGCCAATTCGAATGTGAAACCGTAGGCAATTACTGTGCCGCTGGCCAGAATAACTGTTCGCCGTTCCATGCACTCGCCCTCCACTCGCAACGGCGCGCGAGTTGCATTACCATTGGGGCAACGCCACGAACCGCTTATGGAGTTTTGCGATGAACGCGCCGCCGACTGTCGACCGTCCCAACATGACCGACGCCGAATGGCAGGCGCGCTGCGACCTCGCCGCGCTCTATCGCATCACCGAGCTGTACGGCTGGACCGACACCATCGATACCCACATGTCGGTGCGCATTCCGGGCGAGCCCAACTGCTTCCTGATCAACAACTACGGCGACCTGTTCGACGAGATCACCGCGTCGAGCCTGGTGAAGATGGATATCGACGGCAAGGTCTACAGCGACGGCGGCAAGTTCAATGCCGCGGGCTTCACCATCCATAGCGGCGTCTACAAGGCCCGGCCCGACGCCAACTGCGTCATGCACACCCACACGCGCGCCGGCACCGGCATATCGGTGCTGAAGAAGGGCCTGCGCCCGATCAGCCAGGACGTGCTCTCGGTCTACGACGACCTCGTCTACCACGAGTACGGCATGCCGACCTCGCAGGAGGAATGCGATGCGCTGGGCGTCACCTGCCAGCACGGCAACTCGGTGGTGTTGCGCAATCACGGCCTGCTCACCGTCGGTGCCAACATCCCCGGCGCGTTGCGCCGGATGTACATGCTGGAGCGCGCCTGCGAGGTCGAGGTGATCGCCCGCGGCCTCGACGAGGAGCCGGCGCCGATCGATCCCGAGGTGATCCGTCAGTACGGCGAACGCGCCAAGCAGCAGCGCGCCAATCCGGGCTACGGACTGACCTACTGGAACGCAGCGTTGCGCCAGATCGAGGGCAAGGGCACCGACTGGCGGCAGTAAGCCGCCGGCCTTTCCAAAGCAATCACGCGCCGCCCGCGTCGCCATTGATGGCGATGGTGCGGCGCTTGCCTTGTCACAGATTTGCCACCGGCTGCATGGAACCGCAGCGTAATGTGCGCGAATGCATCTGCGCGCGATCGCGATTCCGTGGTAGCATACACGTGGTAAATTACTATCCGGCGTTGCATAGCAACTCTGATGGAAGACTGGATGCCGGCTACAGTCGGATCAGCCACGCATACTAAAAACAAGATGAGGAGGGGTGTCGGGCACAGCCGGCGGTTTGGATCTCTATAAGGAGAGCAACCATGGCAACGAAGCCTGTTCCCAAGGGCTACGTCTCATTGAGTGGCAGCGAGCGTCATCCTTCTCCTGGTGCGGAGCGTCTAGGTCCGGCGGATCCCGCCGAAGTCTTCTCGGTCACCATGTCGTTGCGGCGCCGACCGGATGGTGCGGCCCTTCCCAGCCATGAGGATTTTCTCGCGACGCCCCCGGCGCAGCGTCAGCGTATGCCGAACGAGGAGTTCGCCCGGCTCTACGGCGCCTCACCGCAGGACATCGACAAGGTCAGGGATTTCGCGACGTCACACGGCCTTGCCGTGCTGGACAGCAATGCGGCACGCCGCACCGTGGTCGTGCGCGGCACCACGGCGCAGATGAACGAGGCCTTCGCCGTCGATCTCGGCCGCTATCAGCACATGATCAAGCAGCGCAGCCGGTCGGAAGCGGTGCGCGAGACCTATCGCGGCCGTGACGGTGTTGTGCACATTCCGGCCGCCTTGCACGGCATCGTGCTCGGCGTGTTCGGTCTCGACAACCGGCGGATCGGCGGCCGCAACGACGCCGAGCCGCCCAACACCACGACGCTCGACATTCCGACGGTCGCCAAGCTCTACAACTATCCGACCAACAAGGCGACGGGCCAGACCATCGGTATCGTCTCGGAATCGGGTTATGCCAGCGCCGACATCACCACCTTCTTCAATTCCATGCCGGCGGATCGTCCGGCGCCGACCATCACCGACATCCTGATCGGCACGGCTACGAATCCCGGCAGCGACCCGTTTGGCGAGACGACCCAGGACATCGACATCGCCGCAGGCTTCGCGCCGGGTGCCGCGATCAACGTCTACATCAACAATGGCGATCAGCAGGGGTGGGTCGACATGATCACCCGGGTCGCCCATCCCGATCCGGGCGACAGCCCGTGCTCGGTGCTGTCCAGCAGCTGGTTCATCTGCGACGGCGACGATCCCGCGGGCATGGATTTCGGCGTCACCGACGCCTTCATCACCGCCGTCAGCAACGCCTTCCAGGACGCCGCCATCCAGGGCGTCACGGTGTGCATCGCGACCGGCGACCGCGGGACCGATTCCAATGTCGGCGACGGCAAGGTCCACGTGCAGTACCCGGCGAGCGATCCATGGGTGCTGGGGGTCGGCGGCACGACTATCGGCAACGTCTCCGGATCAACCTGCGACGAATACGTCTGGAACGATCCCCATGCCGATGACAACTGGGGTACCACGGGCGGCGGCGTCAGCGCCCGCTTCCCGGTCCCGACCTACCAATCCGCCGTTGCGGTGCCGGCGTCGCTCAATGATCCGGCGCACCACGGGCGCGGCGTGCCGGATGTCGCCGGCAATGCCAACGATGCCAGCGGCTATGCCGGCATCGTGCTCGGCAACTCGACCTTCACCGGCAACGGCACCAGTGCGTCGGCGCCGCAATGGGCGGGCCTGATTGCCGTGATCAATGCCGCACTCGGCGTCAATGTCGGCTTCGTCAATCCGGCGATCTATGCCCTGGCAGGCGCGGGCTTCCGTGACATCGTCCCCGGGCCGGGCCCCACCGACAACGCCAACGCCGGCTCGCCGGGCTATCCGGCCGGCGCGGGCTGGGATGCCTGCACCGGCTGGGGCAGCCCCAACGGCCAGGCCCTGCTCGACAATCTGCGGGCGATCTACACCCGCAACCTCTACTTCATCGTCGACAAGAGCACCTTCGGCCTCGACGAGGTGAACGACGTCATTGCCACCCATGGCGGCCTGTTCACCAACGCCTTCTGGCTGGTGCTGGAGGGCTTCTCCATCAGCCAGCTCGGCGCCCTGACGCCGACGCTGTCGGGGCCTTTCAAGAACCTGACCGGCGTGTCGATCTTCGTCGATGCGTCGGGCGCGGACTACGAGTTCCCCGGCGACCTCTACACGCCGCAGCGCATCCGCATCCCCTACGACATCCTGTTCGGGCCGACTTCGGTCCCGTCAGGCGGCGGCGCGGGCGATTTTCCGGCTGCCGGCGCCGATCCGATCGAGGCGATCCTGGGCGCCCAGATCACCATCGCCGGCACCGCGTTGATGGCCGAGGCGCTGTTCGAGCTCGTCTCGGGGGCCGATCCCTATTTCACCAACGTCGACCCGGCCCATCACCAGGAGTTCTATCTCAGCCAGGATCTGCGCGTGTTCTCGGCGGTGGCGGGCGCCGTTCCGCTGCCGGGCGCGCCGGCCATGACCAGCGACCCCTATCAGTCGCTGCAGGGCCTGCTCGGCTTCCTCAATTCCAACGCCGCCTACACCACGCCCGGTCCCGACCAGCTGAACGGCCTGCCGGGCCAGAGCGGCTATGAGACCGGCGATTCCTCGGTGACGCCGCTTGCCGGCGGCAACAAGAACTTCAACTTCGCGATCGCGCGCGTGCGCCTGCAGGGACCGGCCAGTTCGTCGGCCACCAACGTGCGCGTGTTCTTCCGGTTGTTCGTCGCCCAGTCCTGCGACACCGACTTCCAGCCGGACACCACCTACAAGAGCCAGAAGGGGACCGGCGCCGAGGCCAACCGGCCGGTGTTCCCGCTGCCCTCGGGCAGCGGCCTCGCCGACCCGTGGGGCAACACCCTGCAGACCGTGCCGTTCTTCGCCACCGACGCCAACGGCACGCACGACTACGACGGCAGCAACGCCAACGCCAACATCCGGACCATCACCATCCCGGCCGGCAAGGACAGCGTGTGGGCGTACTTCGGCTGCCATCTCGACGTCTACAATGCGTCCAACCAGTCGATCTTCCCGGGCACGCATCACTGCATCGTGGCCGAGATCGCCTATGACGACGCGCCGATCATCAACGCCGGTGGCGTGACGTTGAGCCCGGAGAACACCGACAAGCTCGCCCAACGCAACCTTCAGATCACCTCGTCGGGCAATCCGAGCTATCCGGACACCCATGTCATCCCGCAGGCCTTCGATACAAGGCCAAGCCGGCCGCTGGGTGTCACCGGCCAGCTGCAGGACTACCCGGACGAGCTGATGATCGACTGGGGCAACGTGCCGGCCGGCAGCACGGCCAGCATCTTCTGGCCGCAGGTCAACGCGGCCGACGTGCTGTCGCTCGCCACGCACCTCTATGGCGCTCATCCGCTGTCAGCGAGCGACGCGCACACGATCACCTGCAAGACCACCAAGGGCGTGACCTACGTGCCGATCCCCCCGGGGACCGGCAACTACGCCGGCCTGTTCACCGTCGAGCTGCCCGACACCATCCATGTCGGTCAGGAGTTCAACGTGCGCGTCCGACGCGTCGCCTCGCGGCGCGGCGATCTGAAGGGCGTGGGCTTGGCCGCCGTGCCTCAGCAGGCGACCATCAACCTGCGGGCCACGACGGGAACAGGGACGGCGGCGACGACCACCCACTTCGTCGAGGGCAGCGTCGGGCGCGGCCGCAAGCTCATGCGCAATTGGCGGTACGTGACGGGCACCTTCCAGGTAAAGGTTCCGGTCGATACCGACAAGCACCTGCTGCGTGCCGAGGAGAACACGCTCGCCATCTTCAAGTGGCGGCTCGAGCACTTCACGCCCGGCTCGCGCTGGCGGCCGGTACTGGAGCGCTATATCGACTACCTGTCCAAGCGCGTCGACGGCTTCGGCGGTGACGCCACGGCCGTCGGGCCGTCGCTGACCGGCTTCCATCCCAAGGGCCACGAGGGCGAAGGCGAAGAGGAGGGCGGCGAGACCCGGCTCGGCACGATCGGCAAGGTGACCGGCCTGATCTACGACCACTTCGGCGACTTCGAGGGCTTCTGGCTCGAGACCGAGGCGGGTGACGAACGCCGCTGGCTCTCGGGCGAGCATCAGATCGAGAACCTCGTGCGCCGGGCCTGGATGGAACGCATCCTGATCGAGGTCCATCCCGAGTCGCATCACGCGCATCGGCCGCGGTCGATCACCTATCGTCGCGCGTCACGGCCGTACCAGAACTGATCGTTCTGGGACCGACCTAGGCCGGCCGCCGGCGGGATCGGTGCAGCGCGACCCAGAACGCGGTCTGCCCGATCACGCCGGCGGCCACCAGGATGGTGGCCGCCGTCAGCGCGGGATTGCTCCCCATGCCGACCAGTGCGGTGCAGATGGCGCCCACGCCCATCTGCGAGAAGCCGTAGAGCCCCGAAGCCGAGCCGATCACCGCCGGGTTGACACTGATCGCCTGGGTCATGGCCGACGGCGAGGCGACGCCGGCGCCCATGCCGAACACGAACATCGGCGCCATGATCATCAGCACGCTGAGCTGGCCGGCGAGGATGCCGCCCAGTAGGACGAACGAGGCGAACACGCTCAGCAAATTGGCCCACACTGCCAATCGGTCGATCGGCAGGATCGGGATCAGGCGCGTCGCCGCCACACTGCCGATCCACACGCCCGCCAGCACGATCGCGGGATAGATGCCGACCTCGTAGTCGGGACGGCCGAGCTGATGGGCGAAGATGAACGGCGAGGCGCCGATGAAGGCGTACATCGAGGTCGTGGCGCAGCCGCCGCCGATCGCGTAGCCCAGGAAGGTCGGCGACAGGAGCAGCCGGCCGTAGTTGCGCGCCAGGCTGTTGCCCTTCGCGGGCGGGGTCGCCGCCTTGCTCTCGGGCAGCAGCCACCAGCTGAACAGCATGTTGACGACGCCGAGCAGGGCGAGAGCGAAGAAGATCGACCGCCAGCCGAGGCTGGAGGCGAGCGCGCCGCCGATCAACGGCGCGGCGCCCGGGCCGACGGCGACCATCAGGTTCATCACCGCCATGCGCCGCGCCGCTTCCTGCGGCAGGGCCGTATCGCGCACGATGGCGCGGCCGATGACCAGTCCGGCGCAGCCGCCCAGCGCCTGCAGCAGGCGGGCGACGATCAGGCTGTGGACGTCGGGCACCAGGGCGGCGGCGAGGCCGGCGCCGGCATAGAGCACAAGGCCCGCCATCAGCACAGGCCGGCGGCCGAAGCGGTCGGACAGCGGGCCGTAGGCCAGCTGCCCGAAGGCGAGGCCGAGAATATAGACGCTCATGGTGAGCTGCATGCTGCCCATGCCGGCGTTGAGCGCATGGGCAGCCTCGGGCAGCGCCGGCACGAAGATGTGCATGGCGAGCGTACCACTGAACGTAATGAGAGTGAGCAGCCAGAGGGGGGCGGCGGTCATGCCGGGGATTCGTCGTCGAGCACGCGGCTGACATGTTGCAAAACCCGGACCGTCGTCTCGATGTCGCGGTCCGACAGGCCGGCCAGCGCGTCGCTGCGGATGCGCCGCGCCACGGTCTCGACCTTGTCGGCGATCGCCTTGCCGCGCGGCGTCAGCGTGATGATCTTGGCGCGCCGGTCCTCGCCTTCCGTGCGCTGGATCAGCCCGGCTGCCTCGAGATTGTCTAGCAGGCGCACCACCGACGAGCCGTCGAGCGACATCGAGGCCGCGAGATCCTTCTGCCGCGGCGGGGCCGGCGCGCGGGCGATATGGACCAGCGGCAGCCAGGTCGCCTCGGTGAGGTCGAACGGCCTGAGGCCGAGATCGGCGGCGCGGCGCCATTGCCGGGCGGCGCGGGACAGCAGGGATCCGAAGGAATCGCGGTTGGACCGGCGGGAGGCCATCCCGTGCAGTTAGTTGCTATCCAAATAGATGACAAGTCATCTATTTGTAGGCGGGCCATGCGCGGCGGTCATGCGGGAAGAGGGCCCGCTAGCGCCCCTTCCAGTCGGACTGGGGCTTCTTGTTGGCGAAGGCGTCGATGCCGGCCTGGGCGTCCTCGCGCTGGATGGCGCCGGCCATGAAATCCGTGGCGTAGGCGTAGGCCTGCTCCAGGTTCATTTCCATGTGGTTGTGGAACATCGCCTTGCCCGAGGCGATCTGCTGCGGCGGCTGAGCGGCGATGTGCCTGGCAAACGCCAGCGTCTCGGCGTCGAGCTTGTCGGGCGGGGCGATGCGGCTCACCAGGCCATCGCGCAGCGCGGTCGCCGCGTCGATCGGCTGGCCGGTGAACAGCATGTCGAGCGCGCGCTTCGATCCGACGTTGCGGCCGACCGCCACCGAGGGCGTGCCGCAGAACAGGCCGTTGTTGATGCCCGAGGTCGCGAAGGTGGCCTCGGTCGAGGCGACGGCGAGATCGCAGGCCGCCACCAGCTGGCAGCCCGCGGCCGTGGCGACCGCCTGGACCTTGGCGATGACGGGCTGCGGCAGGCGCTTGATCGACATCATCATGGCCGAGCAGCGCGTCAGCAGGTCGTGATGGAAGGTGTAGTCCTTGGTCGACGTCACTTCCTTGAGGTCATGGCCGGTCGAGAAGGCGCGGCCGGTCGCCTCGATGACGACGCAGCGGATCGTCCTGTCCTTGGCGAGGCGGTCGAATTCGGCCTGCAGCGCGTCTATAAGCTCGCCTGACAGCGCGTTCATGGCGTGCGGTCGGTTCAGCGTCAGGACGGCGACCGGGCCTTCGTCGCGGCGCAGCAGGACTGGCTCGTTGGAGGCTTTGCTCATGGTCGTAGTCTACGGCAACGGGGGAGGGGCGTCATGCCGGTGCTGACGCCCGCCGACCTGCACAAGTTCCTGGCCGAGCAGTTCCCCCAAGTCGCGCATTTCGACCTCAAGGTCGAGCATCTCGACGACACCACCATCCGCATCCGCCTGCCGAACCACGAACGGAACCTCAGGCCGGGCGGGACGGTCTCGGGGCCGACGCTGGTGTGGCTCGCAGACTTGGGCTTCTACCTGTTGATCATGGGCCGGCTCGGCCCGGTCGCGCAGGCGGTGACGACCAACCTCAACATCAACTTCCTGCGCCGGCCCGAGCCCGCCGACCTCATCGGCGAGGGCCGGCTGATGAAGCTCGGCCGCTCGCTGGCGGTGGGTGACTTCACGATCCGCAGCGACGGCAGTGCGGAGCCCGTGGCCCACGCCACGCTGACCTATGCGCTGCCGCGCCAAGAGAAGCAGGTCGGCTAGAGCGGAATGGGATGGGATGGAACCGCGCGCGGTTCCATCTCATCCCATTCGCGCGCACCGGTGATGCCTGTTGCAGGAGGCATGATGGGTCCAGCTGATTCCAGCTGGACCCATCATGCTCTAGCCGCGGCGCGTCGGCACCACGGCGATGTCGACCGACGGCCTGAGCTCGGCGCAGACCTTCAGCACCTCGTGGATGTTGCTCGACAGGAACTTGTCGAACGGCGTCTGGCCCTTGCCGGCCTTGTCGTCGATCGCCGGGAAGGCCTGCTGCTTCAGGATATAGTCGAAGCGCGCCGCCCACTTGCGGGCGCCGAGCCGCGCCGTGGTCGAGCAGTTGTCGACCATGTATGACACGCCCTTGTAATCCATGTAGGGATTGAGCGAATCGACCGCCTCGATGATCGATTCGTTGGCGATCTCGGAATAGGGATGGCCCTTGTCCTTCAGCAGGTCGACCTGGGCCATCATGCAGGCCATGTAGACTCCGGCGGTCTCGGGATTGAGCGGCGCGTAGTTGCGCTCGGTGTTGGCGCGCACCTTCTCGCCCACCACCCACATGTCGGTGCTGTCGATCTTGCCCATCGGATAATGGCCGTGGCGGCGCGTCGCCTGGATCACCGAGCGCACCTCGTTGCCCGAGGCGACGTCGTCGTAGATCTCTTCCAGGATCTCACGACAGGGATGGTAGGAGGCGTTGTAGGCCTTGCGGAAGGCAGCCTTCTCCTTGTCGTCGAGCTCGTCGTAGACCGCCTTCAGGCCCGAGCGCGAGATGGTCTTGCTGATCGGGCCGGTGATCGACTCCGAGGTGTTGAGATAGGCGTCGTCCTTGGCCATGCCGTTGCCGACATAGCGGGCATAGAGGCTCTCGGCGATGCCGTGCACCGCGCCCAGCAGAATGCCGCGCTCGCCGAAGATGTCGGAGCGATACTCCGACTCCAGCGTCGTCTCGAAAGTGTAGGGCGAACCCAGCGCCACCGACCAGCCGAGGGCGTAGTCGGTCGCCTTGCCGTTCACGTCCTGGTGCACGGCGAAGCTCGCATTGATGCCGGCGCCGTTCACCTCGCGGCCCTGCTCGTAGAGGCGGCGCACCGAGGGGCCCATGCCCTTGGGGCAGACGGCGATGACATTGATGTTCTTGGGGAAGTCCTCGCCCTGCGCCTGCAGGTGCGACAGCAGGAAGCCGTGGCTCAAGCCCAGCGTCGTGCCGGGCCGGAAGGCGGCGAAGATCTTCTTGTAGTTCTCGGCGAAGGCGGCGTCGGAGATCAGCAGCAGCGACATGTCGCTCTCGCGGATCACGTCGTACATCTCGCCCAAGGTGCCGTTGGCTTTGGTGAAGCCGACGGCCTCGGCCTCCTTCATCGACGACGAGCCTTCGCGCAGGCCGACCTTGACCTTGATGCCGGTGCCCTCGAGCGACTCGCGCAGGTTCTGCGCCTGGGCGGGACCCTGCGAGGACCAGCCGATGACGCCGATCTGCTTGATGCCGTCGAACGCCTTGGGCAGCAGCTTGAAGAGGTCACGCCCGCCCTTGACGATGGTTTCTTCGCGGTCGGCCATCTTCACGGTGCGGGTCTGGAAAACCTTCGAAGAGAAGCTCATGGGTGTCCTCGGTCTGAATGCGGGGGCCTCTATGACGCGCAAAACACCAGATGCCAAGGGCTTTTCTCAAGAGGTAAAATAATACCGCGATCTTAAGATATTGAAAAACAAAGACTTTCAAGATCCATTTGACAGTCTGCGGCTTTCTCTCCATAAGCGCCGCCTCAACGCAGAAAGACCCATGAAAACCTTCAATCTCAAGACTGCCGACGTGCAGAAGAAGTGGGTGCTGATCGACGCCGACGGGCTGGTCCTGGGCCGCCTCGCCTCGATCATCGCCATGCGGCTCCGCGGCAAGCACAAGCCCTCCTTCACCCCGCACATCGATTGCGGCGACAACATCGTCGTCATCAACGCCGAGAAGGTGCGGCTGACCGGCCGCAAGGCCGAGCGCGAGTACTTCTACTGGCATACCGGCCATCCCGGCGGCATCAAGGGCGAGACCCTGGGCAAGCGCCTGGAAGGCCGCTTCCCCGAGCGCGTCATCGTCAAGGCCGTCGAGCGCATGATCACCCGCGGACCGCTCGGCCGCGCGCAGATGAAGAACCTGCGCGTCTACAAGGGCCCGCAGCACGAGCACGAGGCGCAGCAGCCCGAGAAGCTCGACGTCGCCGCACTGAACCGCAAGAATTCGAGGATCGGCTGATATGGCTACCGAACTTTCGTCGTTTGCCGAGCTGAAGAAGGCGCCGATCGCGCCGGCCGCCCAGGTGCCCGCGCCGATCCGCGAGAAGGAAGTCGACTCGCAGGGTCGCGCCTACGCCACCGGCCGCCGCAAGAACGCCGTCGCCCGCGTCTGGGTGAAGCCCGGCACCGGCAAGATCACGGTCAACGGCCGTGACCAGACGGTGTACTTCGCGCGCCCGACCCAGCAGATGGTCATCCAGCAGCCGTTCGACGTGACGCAGCGCCGCGACCAGTTCGACGTGATCGCCACCGTGTCGGGCGGCGGCCTGTCGGGCCAGGCCGGTGCGGTGCGCCACGGCATCGCCCAGGCGCTGGCCAAGTTCGAGCCCAGCCTGCGCGGCGCCATGAAGGCGAGCGGCTTCCTCACGCGCGACAGCCGCGTGGTCGAGCGCAAGAAGTATGGCCGCGCCGGTGCGCGCCGCCGCTTCCAGTTCTCCAAGCGCTAAGAGAACCGAGCGAGATGCGAGAAGGGCGCCCGTGTGGCGCCCTTCTTTTTTTGCGCGCTAACGCCCCGGCGTCTGGGCGAGGCCGTTCGGCGCCGGCGGCACTTCGAAGCCCTTGTTCTTCAGCAGTGTCTCCATGCTGGCAATGCCTTCAGCATACTGGCCGTGGTCGCAATCGGCGCCGGCGGCGATGCGCGTGTGATTGCGCGCGCCGTCGGAATTCTCGCCGCGGCTCGCACCGTAGCGATCGAAGTAGGACGTGAGCTGCTCGCACCGTGCCTTGAGGTCGGCCTGCGATTGCGCGACGGCGGGAAGGGCGTACGTCGCCGACAGCAACAGAGCTGGCACGAGGGCTGAACGAAGAAGTGAACGCATGGAGGGACTCCAACAAACATGATTCGACACGCCGGACCGTGGTCGGCCTGGCGAGACCGATGTGGGGGAGGCCGCCGCAAACTGCTCGCGTGTCTTCGAAAATTCACACGCCGATGTGCGTCGCTCACGTCGGCGGAACTGACCGAGGGTATGATGCGCGTTATCGTCGCTGCCTCTACTTGACCTTCCACGGCGTCGCCAGCGAGCCCGACGGATTGAAGCCCTTGCGCCTCAGCAGTGCCTCCATCGCCGCGACACCTTCGGCATAGCGACCGTTGGTGCAGTCGATGCCCGCGGCGATGCGGGTGTGATTGCGCGCGCCGTCTGAGTTTTCGCTGCGATCGGCGCCATACCAATCGAAGAACTCGAGCAGTTCGGAGCAGCGGGCCTTGAGATCCACCGGCGGCGGGGCCTGCGCCGATGCAACGCTGGCGGCGATCAGGCTCGCAGAATAGACGAGAACCGCACCGATCACGTAACGAGGCATTGTGATCTCCTTGGTTGGTCGCCCAGCCCTATAGGCACGTGTCGTTACGGTGTTGCGTCGCCATCATTTGCCCTATGGTCCGCACGCGTTTTTTGCACGACCCGCGTGATTGAGGAGTGTCCATCATTGTCCGGTCTGATCGTTCCGCATAGAGGCTTCATTCCCAAAGTCGCACGTTCGGCGTTCGTCGCGCCCAACGCAACGCTGATCGGCGACGTCGAGATCGCTGATAACGCCAGCATCTGGTTCGGCGTGATCCTGCGTGGCGACGGGCCGGGCATCCGCATCGGCGAGAACTCCAACCTGCAGGATGGCACCGTCGTCCACATCGCCCAGCGCGGGCTGATGACGATCGTCGGCAAGAGCGTCACGGTCGGCCACATGGCGCTGCTCCATGCCTGCGAGGTGCAGGACGGCGCCTTCATCGGCATGCGCTCGACGGTGCTGGATGGTGCAGTGGTCGAGAGCGAGGCCATGGTCGCCGCCGGCGCCGTCGTCACGCCGGGCAAGATCGTGCGCCGCGGCGAGTTGTGGGCCGGCAGCCCGGCCCGCAAGATGCGCGATCTCACCGAGAAGGACTTCGCGGATTTCCGCCGCGTCGTCGCGCAATACGTGGCCTTGTCGCGCACCTACATGCCGGATGAGACGGCGAAGGCTGCGGATTAGGAGGGTGCAATGGCCAGGATCGAGACCGCGCTGACCCGGCTGCTCGGCATCACCCATCCGATCCTGCTGGCGCCCATTGGCTCGGCGGCGATGGTCCACCCGGCGTGATGCGGAGCTGGGCGCAATTCGCTGTTGAGGCTCCGGAGCTCGCGGCCTTCGGCCAGCGCCGGCTCGAGCGGCGTATCGCCTATCTCGCCACCATCCGCGCCGACGGCGCACCGCGTGTTCATCCGGTGTCGCCGTTCATCGGCGGCGGCTGTCTTGCCGTCTACATGGAGCCTGCGTCACCGAAGGTCGCCGACCTCCAGCGCGATGGGCGCTATGCGCTGCACTGCGCCGTCGAGGACGACGAAGGCGGTGACGGCGAATTCTATGTTACCGGATGGGCCCAGGAGATCGCTGATGCAAGGCGGCGCGCCGCGGCCGCCGGATGGGCCGAGGCGGCCGGCTACCAACCCCTCGACCGGCACGTGTTCTTTGAGCTCAAGCTGACCCAGGCCCTGGGCACGACCTACGACAAGGGTCGACAGCGCCAGCGGTGGCCGTCCTGACGCCTGGTCCAGCTAATCGGTCCCGGCGACGACGACGACGGACGATGCGGGTGCCGAAGAACGCCACCTGACGGTCTGGCGTATCCAGCGCCGCGCGGG
>Ga0065178_100408_pt1 | contig 40409 bp, 41 predicted proteins | sample FECB22metaG_FD_59210 | JGI IMG/M metagenome (GOLD analysis project Ga0065178, IMG submission 59210) | Cyanobacterial communities from the Joint Genome Institute, California, USA - FECB-22 (version 2) (version 2) | ecosystem: Environmental > Aquatic > Thermal springs > Hot (42-90C) > Microbial...
TCACCGAGCGCCATTCACTCGTCACCGATCTTCCCTTTGTTGCATCGGCGAACGCCTTGGATGCCGCAGCCTCGCTCGCCGCCAGAGCTTCATCGTGATCCTTGATGAAAAGATCCATGGCATAGGCGCCCGTGTCGTAGATCGGCGGCTCGAACGGCGGCCGGGCATGAAGGCCGACCAGGTGGGCCTGGTATCGCTCGGCCAGCTCTGCCGCCAGACGGAGCCGGGCCGGAGCCGCCTTGCCGGCATCGCAGTGAACGAGGATCGTCTTGTAAGTCACGGTCTGTCCTCCATTTTCACGTCAACCTCAATGCGACACGCGATCAATGGAGCTGGATCGCGCCGGCAACGAATCGGTCAACCAGGCTCGGGATGCCGCGCAGCTGTCGCGCGACGATGTCGCCGACCGACGCTTTCAAGTGATCCGCGGGGCTGCCGTCGTGGGTCGCGACTGTCACGTTGGCGAGCGCAGGTTCGTCCACCGGGCTGCCGATCCGGCTCACCAGATGGCATTCCGCGGCCGACACCTCGGCTATTCCGCAAACGATGGCCTCGGCGATATCGCGGGCGACGACATTGTAGATCATGCCCACATGGCTGGCGGGATTCTTGCCGGCGGCAGCTTCGAGGCTCATGGGTCGATAGGGCGTTATCAGGCCATTGACGCGATTGCCGCGCCCGACCTCGCCGTCATCGCCCGCTTCGGCGGAGGTGCCCGTCACGGTGAGATAGAGGGAGGATATGTCGGCTGCATCGGCCGAGTTGACGTTGACGCTGCAGTCGTCAAAGCCGTGCTCCGCGGCAAGATCGAGCGCCAGGCGGCAGATCTTTGCCTTCTCGGCCTGGTACTCGTGAACCCCGGCGAGATAGCGGTCTATCATCGCACAGGCAATGGTGAGCGACACCGTTGCGCCCTGGCGAACAGCCATGACCTTGACGTCTTCCCCCCAGGCCGGATGATGGACGTGCCGCTGCCCGCCGTTCAGCATGGCCTCCAGCCGCAGCACCAGGAACTCGAGGGCGCTCAGGGGCGCGTATCCGACGCCGATGGACGTGTCGTTCGCCAATCGCTTGCCGCTCTGCCGTCCATAGAGGTTGGTGAGCGCCTGCGAGCCGGGACGCAGCGCATTGTGCAGCCGGACATGGCGCTCGGCGTCCAGGGCATGGAGGTTCTCGCTCAACCACGCACGCGATCCGTCGATGGCGATGTCATCGAGCGGTATGGCCTGGTTGCCGACGACGGCGACAGCGCGTCCACACAGATGGATGTCGATCGGTGCGAGGACGCGGCCACCACCGAAAGCGGGCGCCGCACTGCCTCCGCGAAGCAGTCCCTTGTCGACGTTGTGATGAAGGATTTCGCCGAACCGGTCGAGATAGTGCCGGCAAAGGTTGCGTGAGAGGTTTTCGGCGAGCGCATCGCAAATCGAATCGGGATGGCCGATGCCCTTGCGCTCGACGATCTCCACGAACTCATCGCGCTTTGGCCGAGTGGAGATGACGAGCTTCACCGATGGCTCTCCATGCGCGAGTGCTCACCATGCCGCTGATGCCCCTTGCCTGGCCAGGTCGATTCGTCAGGCCATCCCTCGACCCCGACCAGCGGCACGAACCGCACGGGCATGATGCTATCGACTCGATCCTTGCCAATTTCGGCGCGTACCATCCGGATCAAGGCCTGGCCGCACGATGCGTCTTCCACCGGCATAACGAGACGGCCGCCGGGCCTCAGCTGTGCGCGCAAAGAGGGCGGAATGCACGGCCCCTCGGCTGTCACCACGATGGCGTCGTAGGGCGCAGCCGTCGGCCAGCCCAAGCTGCCATCGCCTTCGAGCACCTCCACGGTCTCGTAGCCGAGACGCCGCAGCGTGTCGCGCGCCTGCCGCGCCAGCGCCGGAATCCGCTCGATCGTATGAACGGCACCCGCAATGTGGGCGAGCACCGCAGCGGCATATCCCGACCCGGTCCCTATCTCCATAACGTTCTCGCCGCCGGTGAGGCCGAGTGCTTCGGTCATGGCGCCGACCATGTATGGCTGGGAGATGGTCTGGCCTTCGCCAATGGGGAGCGGCTGGTCCTCGTAGGCGACCGCGCGCAAATGCTCGGGAACGAAAGCTTCGCGTGGGACCCGGCGCATGGCATCAAGCACGCGGCTGTCCTTCACGCCTCGGGCAGCCAGCTGTTCGAGGATCATGTGCTCGCGCGGAGCGCTGTAAGGATTGATGGACTTCATGCCGTCCTCCATCAGAGTGTAGCATGTCTAAGTCCGGAGCCGGTCTTGCGGATTGATCTCGGTCAAAGGGCGCGACGACGGAATGCCCTATCTGTGCCCGTGGATCACCATGATCCGCTACGGAGGATGCCATGACCGAAACCAAACCCCTTGCGACTACGCGGAGCTGGGCGCCGTTCGGCGGTGACTTCGACCAGGTCTTCAATCGGATGACGCGAGGCTGGCCCTTCAACTGGGGCGACGTCCTGCCCAGCCGTGAGCCGCAGGCGCTTCGAGCGTTCGAGCACGTGCCCAAGGTCGAGGTGAAGGAAAACGGGAAGTCGTACAACGTCTCCGTCGAGCTGCCCGGATTGGACGAAAAGGACGTAAAGGTGCAGGTCGATGACGATGTGCTGACCATCTCGGGCGAAAAGAAGGTCGAGCGCTCGGACGACAAGACCCACTATTCGGAACGCAGCTATGGGTCCTTCACCCGCGCCTTCACCTTGCCGGCCGATGCCGATCGCAACGGCATCTCGGCCAAGTTCGCCAAGGGCGTGCTGACGCTGGAAATCGCCAAGACGGCGAACCCGCCGGCACAGGTCAAGGAGGTCGCCATCAAGGCCGCCTGACGTGCCGATGCCCGTGCCGCCTGGCCACCAGATGCCACGCGGCACGGGCACCAATCGTAGATGGCGCGCATCCAGATACGGGGACCAACCATGCCCTACCCGTCCAACGCGGAGTTGCCGCCTTCGGTTCGCCGGCACCTGCCGCGGAGAGCCCAGGATCTCTATCGCGAAGCCTTCAACCACGCCTGGGGCACCTACGCGGACAATCGCAGACGCGAGGAGATTGCTCATCGTGTCGCCTGGGCGGCCGTGAAGCGGCAGTACCACAAGGGCCCGGACGGCAACTGGGAGGGTAATGCGCCATGAGCTACAGAACCCTGATGACCGTGCCCACGCTCGGTCGCAGCAACGCGCCCTTGATGGAGGCGACGGCATCCCTGGCTCGGAGGCACGATGCCAGCATTCTGGGTCTCGCCGGTTGTCGCCCGATCCAATGCGTCTGCCGCGACTACGCCATCCCGGCGGGCGCATTCGAGGAGGACCGCAAGCAGATCGAACGTCAGATCAAGAATGCCGAGCTGGAATTCCGAAACGCCATGGCGGGGCTGAACCGTGGCGTCGACTGGACAGCCCGTACGTGCCTGGAGCCGCTGGCAGCACTTGTCGCCGAGCAAGCCGTTGCCGCCGATCTCATCGTCGTGCCGCTTGACGGAGGTCCGGACGCGGTCGACGAAACGCGCCAGGTTGACCTTTGCGACCTTGTCATGCGCGCAGGACGTCCGGTGCTGCTGGTGCCCGCAGCACAGCCATCAGGTGCGTTCGAGCGCGTCCTGGTCGCCTGGAAGGACACCCGCGAGGCCCGCCGGGCCATCGCCGATGCCCTGCCCATCCTGGCAAAGGCGACGGCGTTGACGGTGGTCGCCATCGAGGACGGCGGGGACACCGCGGCGGCGCGTACCAGCGTCGCTCGAGTTCAGGCATGGCTGGGCCGCCACGGTATTGCGGCGCAAACCAAGGTCGTCCCGGCGACGCAGGCGAATGGCCCGCAACTCGCCGGCATCTCGCGCGAGACGCGTGCTGATCTGATCGTTGCGGGCGCTTTTGCCTACAGCCGTCAGGGCCGATGGATCCTGGGCGGCATCACCAGTGAACTGTTGGGCGGCACCCAATGCGCACTGCTGTCTCACTAGCGCCACCAGACCATGGGCCGATTTGACCCAGATCATTTGTGCCGCCGCCGCAAGTCCTAGGGTGCCCGGCGACCTAGATCGAGGAGACCGTGATGTCCTACAAGCACGTCATGTTCCGTTCCGCCGCACGGGAAAAGGTGCTGCGGGGCGCCGGTCAGCTCGCCGACGCCGTACGCGTCACACTCGGGCCCAAGTCGAAGTCGGTATTGATCCAAAGGAAGTGGGGTGCGCCGCTGGTCTGCAACGACGGCGTCACCATCGCCAAGGAATTCCAGCTCAAGGATGCCGAGGAAAATCTCGGCGCGCAGATGCTGCGGCAGGCGGCGGAACGTACTGGCGACGTGGTCGGCGACGGCACGTCGGGCTCGACCGTCCTTGCCCATGCGATCTTCGCCGACGGCGTGCGCAACGTCGTGGCCGGAGCGAGCGCCATCGACCTGAAGCGCGGCCTGGAGCGCGCCGCGAAGGTGGCGACCGACACTTTGAAGGCGATGTCAAAGCCGGTCAGCACACGCAAGGAGAAGGCGCAGGTCGCGGCGATTTCGGCGCACAACGACAGCGCCATCGGCGAGATGGTCGCCGATGCCATGGAGAAGGTCGGCAATGACGGCGTGATCACGGTCGAGGAATCCAAGACCACGGAGACGGTGCTGGAGGTGGTCGAGGGGATGCAGTTCGATCGCGGCTTCATCTCCCCCTACTTCATCACCAATCCCGAACGCATGGAGGCCGTGCTCGAGGATGCCCGCTTGCTGCTCTGCGATCACAAGATCGCCGCGCTAAAGGATTTGATCCCGCTGCTCGAACAGGTCGCCAAGGCGGCGCGGCCCCTGCTGGTGATCGCCGAAGACGTCGAGGGCGAGGCGTTGGCGACGCTGATCGTCAACCAGTTGCGCGGCGTGCTGAAGAGCTGCGCCGTCAAGGCGCCGGGCTTTGGTGACCGGCGCAAGGCGATGCTGCAAGACATTGCGGTCCTCACGGGAGGGCAGGTCATTTCGGAGGAGCTCGGCCTCAAGGTCGAGGGCGTCCAGACCGTCAACCTTGGAATCGCCAAGCGCGTCGTGGTCGACAAGGACACGACAACCATCATTGGCGGCGGCGGCGACAAGGCGGCCATTGATGGCCGGACCGCGGCGATCCGGCGGGAAATCGAGGATTCGACCAGTGACTACGACAAGGAGAAGCTGCGCGAACGGCTGGCGAAGCTGTCCGGCGGCGTCGCGGTTATCCGCGTCGGCGCCCCGGCCGAATCGGAGATGAAAGCCAAGAAGGAAGCGCTCGACGACGCCATCAGCGCGACCAAGGCCGCGGTCGCCGAGGGCATCGTGCCCGGCGGCGGACTTGCGCTGCTGAAGTGTACCGACGCGGTGGCCCGCGAGGAGGCCCGTACCGAAGGCGACGAACGCACCGGCATCCAGGTGCTGAAGCGTGCCCTCGAGGCGCCGGCTCGCCAAATCGCCGAGAACTCCGCCACCGACGGCGGCGTGGTGGTGGCGCGCATGCTCGAGGGCAAAGGCAATTACGGCTTCGACGCCGCACTCAAGCGCTACGTCGATCTGGTGGAAGCCGGCATCATCGATCCCACGAAGGTCGTCCGCATTGCGCTGGAGAACGCCGTCTCGGTGGCGAGCGTGCTGTTGCTGAGCGAGGCTACGATGACCGAGGTCGAAGAGGAAACGCACTCCGCGAAGGAGGAACAACAGTTACCGGCTTTGTAGACTACGGCAATGCGTTTCTAACGACGATGTGATCCTCGACTGCCGAGACCCCGGGCGCGGCCCAGGCGGCTTGTTCGGCGATCGAGCGCTCATGCCATGCGGGCACATGCCCTTCGAGAGTGACCTTTCCGCCGTCGACGGTGACCTTGATGCCTTCCGCATCGAGTTGAGCGTTGCGCTGTAGCGCTTCCTCAATGCGATGCTTGACGTCGCCAGCGTGGGCGCTGGACCGGACGGTGATACGGTTGGTCACGCCCGTGACGCCCGAGAGCTTACGCACCGCCGCTTCGGCGCCTTCCTTCTGATAGTGCCACTGGACCTCGCCGGAAAGTGTAATCCAGCCGTTCTCGACCTTGAGCTTGATCTTGTCGCCCGGCACCGTCGTATCCCAGGCAATGATCTTCAATGCGCGTCTCGCGATTTGGTCGTCATCGCGCTTTTGGTTGTGGGCAAGCCGCACCTGAAGCTCCTGGGCGACGGCCTTAACCCCCTTGATTCTGGCGACGACCTGCTCAGCAGTGGCTCGCTCGGCGTAGCTGCGTACGTACCCGGTGAGCGTGACGACGCCATCCTCGACCAGCACGCCGATATGCGCCCCGTCGAGCGCCGGTTCCCATTCGAGTTCGTCGAGAATGTGCTGGCGCAACGCAAGGTCGCTGCTCATGAAGTTCCTCCTGTGATCGACGATTGGATCCGGTGCCGCAGGGTGAGCCGACGGTTCGAACGTGTATTTGAGCCAGGTCAAGAACTGCGGCCGGCGTGAACAAGCATCCAGCGCGACACCGTTTCCTTGAAACAGATCAAGGCCGCTCATTGCCCGGGCGATTAGCTGAACTGGCAGACTGCGGAGAAGGATGCCATGCCCCGGCGCATCGTGACGTTGACGGTCAACCCTGCCGTAGATCTGGCGACGACCGCAAAATCCGTCCAACCCGGTCACAAGATCCGGACCTTCGACGAGCGATACGACCCGGGCGGCGGTGGCATTAACGTCGCCAAGGTCATCTCCGAGTTAGGTGGGCAAACGTTGGCCCTCTTCGCCTCGGGTGGCGTTACGGGGCGATTCGTCGAGGAGATGCTGACAGCAGCGAAAGTCCCATGGTACGCTGTCCCGATACGCAATGCTTGCCGGGTTTGCGTGACCGTTCATGACCAATCGAAGGGGCTGGAGTACCGTTTCGTCCCGGCGGGCCCGCAGCTCACGGAGTCGGACTGCGCGAACATCGTCGCTGCCCTCCGCGAGGTCGACGCAGATTGGGTTGTTGCGAGCGGAAGCCTGGCTCCCGGCGTGCCGCCAGAGTTCTACAGCCAGGTGGCAAGAATGGTCATCGGACGAGGCGCGAAGTTCGCCTTGGACACCTCCGGGCAGGCGCTCAAAGCGTCGCTGGGGCAAGGCATTTCGCTGCTGAAGCCGAGCCTCTCCGAATTCGCATCGGTCGTCGGTCAGGAAGTGCGTGACCTTCCTGGACAAATGGAGCAGGCGAAGCGCGTGGTCCAATCCGGTGCAGCCGACATGATCGCCCTGACACTGGGTGCCGACGGTGCGATCCTCGCCACCGTGGACGAAGTAGTCCATGCGCCTGCCATTCCAGTCTCGGAAAAGACCGGGGTTGGCGCGGGCGACAGTTTTCTTGCCGGCCTGGTATTCGGTCTCGCCGAGCGACGCCCGCCGCGGGATGCCCTCCGGTTAGCGCTCGCCTGCGGCGCCGCAGCAGTCCAAAGCATTGGCACCGCAGCCGTTCGACGCACTGTCGTCGATGCTCTTCTTGTTGACCCGCCAGAGGTCGCTGCGGCGCGTCATCCGCGGCCCTGACTTGACCTGAGTCAAAGCTCGCCGATCGCGAACAGGTCATTCTGGTAACGTGCTGTCGCCGTTAGCAGCGTCGTGGCTGCCCAGTTGGAACATTCCAAAGGCGTCTTAACCGTGTTCAGCTGGTTCATACGCATTCTTATGATCGTCGCAAGCGCCATGGCTGAGTGGCTGATCGCCCGTGGCTCGCCGAGGTTCCAGCTTGTTGAGCTCGTCATGAGCTTTTTCCTGGTCCTTCTCATGCTCTACGTCGCAGCCTTCTGGCCTGCACGCTGGTCGGAATATCTCAACAGCATGTACAGGAAGTGGCGGTGATGCCGAGTGCGGTTCGTGAGCTGCACGCGTCGGCCATTTGAGCCAAATCAATCAGGTCATCTCCTTGCATGGGTAGTGTTTGACTACGCATAGGGAGAACCAGATGATCAGCTCACAACCAGGAGCCCCGGCGATAGAGCCAATTTCCATCCGCCGCCCTTTGCGCCGCGATTTCGTGTGGGGTGTGTCAACATCGAGCTATCAGATCGAGGGTGCGGCTCAGGTCGACGGGCGCGGTCCCAGCATTTGGGACGGTTTCTGTCGCGAGCCCGGCCGGATCGCCAACGGCGACACCGGCGACCAGGCCTGCGACCACTATCACCGATATCGCGAGGACATCGCGCTGATGCAGTCTATCGGCGTAAATGCCTATCGCTTCTCCACCGCGTGGCCGAGAGTGCTGCCGAAGGGGCGCGGCGCGGCCAACGAGGCGGGCCTCGCCTTCTATGACCGTCTGGTGGACGGCTTGCTGGAGGCCCACATCGAGCCGTGGCTGTGCTTGTATCATTGGGACCTGCCGCAGGCGCTGCAGGATCTCGGTGGCTGGACGAACCGCGACAGTGCCGACTGGTTTGCCGACTATGCCCGCCTGATCGCTGGCCGGCTCGGCGACCGCGTGAAGCGATTCGCGACCTTCAACGAACCGTCCGTGTTCACGATCTTTGGCTACTCGGCCGGCGGCCAGCCGCCCGGGACAAAGGAATTGGAGTCGTTCTATGCGACCATCCATCACGTCAACCTTGCACACGGTGCCGCCGTCGATGTCCTGAGAGGGGTTGCCGGTGCTTCCATTGGCGTCATCCACAACCTGCAACCCGCCCGGCCAGCCCATCCGACTCCGGCGGATGGCAAAGCTGCTGCCATTCTGGACGACATCTGGAACAGAGCCTTTCCCGACCCGCAAATCATCGGTGATTATCCAGCGTCGCTGCGGGCCGGCATCGATCTGCATCGCCGTGAGGGCGACATGGAGCGCATCTGCCGGCCGATCGACTGGCTGGGCGTCAACCACTACTCGCCTATCTATGCCAAGGCGGAGGGTGCCTCGCCGCTGGGCTTTGCCTGGGCGGAAGTGCCAGCCGACGCGCCGCGGTCGCCGATCGGTTGGCAGGTCGATCCCGAGGCCTTTCGCGACACGCTGCTGGATGCCCATGACCGCTACGGGCTGCCCATCTACGTGACCGAGAACGGCGCCGGCGCTGCGGAAAAGCTCGATGCCGCCGGCGGGGTCAACGATGTCGAGCGTATCGATTATCTTTCGCGATACATCGAGGCCATGCGCGAGGCCGCGGAAAAAGGCGCAGATGTTCGCGGCTATTTCGTGTGGTCGCTGCTCGACAATTTCGAATGGGGTGCCGGATATACGAACCGCTTTGGCCTGGTTTTCGTCGACTATGCGACGCAGAAGCGGATCCCCAAGGCCTCGGCTCGCTGGTACGCCGCCACGATCAAGGCACATGCGGCGCAGGCCACGTCATGAGCGGATGCCTCCTTGCCGACATCGGCGGCACCAAGGCCCGGTTCGCGGTGTTTCGCGAATCGCAATTGGGCTGCATCGAAACCTTGGCGACGCGCGACTACCCCCATGCCATCGATGCCATTCGTCTCTTCCTTGGCCGACACCACAATAATGACATCGACAGAGCCGTGATTGCCGCCGCGGGCCCGGTCAAGGATGGCCGCTGCAAGCTCACCAACGCGTCCTGGATCCTGGACAGTTCAGAGATTGCCCAAGACCGCGGATTGCGCATGGTGAAGGTCGTGAACGACCTCGAAGCGCTCGCTATGGCGGTTCCCCACTTCGTCCCGTCGGATGTCGCCGCCATCGGAGGCGGCCACGAGGTAGCGTCGGAACCGGTCGCCGTGATTGCCCCCGGTACCGGCCTGGGCATGGCATGCTTCGTGCCCGGAAGCGAGCGCGTGATCGCCAGCGAAGGTGGACATGCCACCCTCGCCAGCACGACGGATGACGAAGCAGAAATCATTCAGCTCCTGCGTCGCCGTTACGGTCATGTCTCTGCCGAACGCGTCCTGTCGGGAGGTGGCTTGGTCAACCTGCACGACGCGTTGGCCAGCCCCCAAACTCTACCTCCAATCCCGTCGTCCGAAGAGATTGTCCGAAGTGCGATCGATGGCCGTTCAGAGACGGCTCGGCGAGCTCTCGACATGTTCTGCGCCTTCCTGGGCTCGGTTGTGGGCAACGCGGCCCTGACCTTCGGCGCCGGTGGCGGCGTGTTGATTGCCGGCGGCATTGCGCCCCGCATCGTCGACTATTTGCGCAGGTCAGCCTTCCGCCAGAGGTTCGAGGGCAAAGGACGGCTGCAGAGCTACCTGGCACACGTTCCGACCCGGATCGTGACCCGCCCGGAGCCGACGTTCCTCGGTTTGGTAGCGCTCGCCCGCCTCGCCGGCGGCGAAATGCGCACCTGATACTGGCTGCTGCCATGGACGTGGACGACGAAGTACCGACGGTTGGAGCCAAGCCATTGCGGCGGTTTTGGCGCACGGCGTTCGGCTTCTGGAGTGGCCGCGGTGCCTGGATTCCATGGGCGCTGATCGGGCTGTTGATCGTCTGCGTGGTCTTGCAACTTCTCGTGCAGTATCGCCTGAACCTGTGGAACCGCGATTTCTTCAACGCCCTCGAGCGGCGCGACAGCAAGGACATCCTGCAGCAGGCGTACCTGCTGCCCGCTCTGGTGGCGAGCAGCGTCGTCCTGGCCGCCACGGCGGTATGGGGACGCATGTCCTTCCAGTGGCGCTGGCGCGAATGGCTGACGGCTAGCCTTCTTGATCTCTGGCTCTCAAACGACAACTTCCGGCGTCTCGATGCCGGACCTGGTGAGCCGCAATTCGCGGAGTACCGTATTGCCGAGGACGCTCGTGTCGCCACCGACGCGCCCATCGACCTCCTCGTCGGCTTGCTTGCATCAATCCTCACGGCGGCAACCTTTGTTGCCGTCCTGTGGACCATCGGCGGCTCGCTTGCCTTCAATGCGTTTGGCGTGAAAGTGGAGCTGCCTGGTTACCTGGTCTTTGCCAGCATCGGCTACGCCACCATCACGACGAGCGCGATGATGGTGGTTGGCCGCAAGATGGCGCACGTCATAGAACGCCGGAACCAGGCCGAGTCGGAGCTGAAGTTCGCGGTGGCGCGCCTGCGCTCGAGCCCTCGCCCTCAGACCGCAGACACGACCCAGAGTGCCCCGATCGGTTTCGCGGTATCGGAGGTCATGCGCCACTGGCGGCGCCTGCGCGATCAGCTTGTGCGCACCACACTGGTCTCTCATGCCAATACCCTCCTTGCTCCGCTGGTTGGGCTGATCCTGTGTGTGCCGCAGTACATCCACCACACCATGTCGCTCGGCGAAGTGACTCAAGCGGCGGCAGCGTTCGCAGCCGTCCAAGGCGCCTTCAACTGGCTGGTCGACAATTATCCGCGTCTTGCCGAATGGGCCTCTTCCGCCAGCCGTGTCGGGGTCCTCCTGTTCGGACTCGATGTGCTGCCGCCGATTGCACCGCGAGCCGATGTCAGCTGCGAGGCCTTGAAAAAACGCTGGCCGGCTTGAAAGTAGATTGGGCGCGGTGCCCGCTGCATAATTTCGCGCGGTCTGTTCGAAGGCAATGGATGGAGGGGAACATGGGAAGGCTGGACGGCAGGGTCGCGGCGGTGACTGGCGGAGCGTCGGGCATCGGCGAGGCGACGGTCCGACGTTTTGTCGCCGAGGGCGCAAGCGTGGCCTTCTGTGATCGCGACGGCGAGCGCGGCCAGCGCGTCGCGGCTGAGCTTTTAGCGGCCGGCGCCAAGATCGTCTTCACCCAGGCGGACGTCGGGACCGAGGCCGCCTGCCTCGCCTTCGTCAACGGCGCCGCGGAGAAGTTCGGGCGGCTCGACATCCTGGTCAACAACGCCGGCATCCGCAAATACGAGAAGATCGACGAGGCGAGCGCCGCGAGCTGGAGCGAGATCCTCAACGTCAACCTGATGAGCTACGCTTTCTGCGCCAAGGCGGCGGTTCCGCTGATGCGACGCGCCAGGGGCGGCGATAGGGGCGGCGCCATCGTCAACGTCGCCTCGGTTCGTTCCGTCGTCGCCGGCGGCGGCAACCTGCAGTACGACACCACCAAGGCCGCCATCGCGGGCCTGACACGGGGCCTCGCCGCCGACCACTCGCCCGAGGGTATTCGGGTGAACGCCGTCGGGCCGGGCCCGATTTTCACGCCCTTCCATCAGCGCCGCCTCGAAGCATCCGGCGAGTCGGTCGAGGAATACAACGCCAAAGCCGCGCAGGGCACCATGCTGAAGCGACCGGGCAAGGCCGAGGAAGTCGCCGCCGCGATCCTGTTCCTGGCCTCCGACGATGCCTCCTACGTCACCGGGACCCTGCTGTTCGTGGATGGCGGGATGACGGCGATGTGAGGATGATCGCGAGCGCCGCGCCTCTCAGTCGATTACCGTCTCCGTACCCACGATGCTCCCCCGCGATGCCCCAAGACCGCGCACTTACGCCAACCCGTCGACGAGAGCACGTGGCGCGCCCACCGACGGGAGCGTCGTCGTCGGCAGCTGGGGCTGGCAAGGCCTCGGCCTTGCGGTCAGCCTTCTCCTGCTCATCACACTCGGAACTCAAATGTTGGCCGAAAGAATCGGTATTACCGCGTGACGACGTCGATGGATGGCTGATGGCCGTCGGCGTCACCGACAGTTCGTCCGCCGCCCTCTTGCGTCATCGATGATGCGCGGTCTCCTTCAGCCCTGCCGGTCGTAGCGTTCCTCGCTGCGCAGCTGCGCCTGAGTGATCTGGCTGTTCGGCGGTACGCTGTGTGTCAACCAGACACTGCCGCCAATGGTGGAACCGCGGCCTATGGTGATGCGGCCCAGGATGGTCGCGCCAGCATAGATGACGACGTCATCCTCGACGATGGGATGACGCAGCCTTCCCTTGATCAACGCACCCTTGTCATCGGCCGGGAAGCTGCGCGCGCCCAGCGTCACGGCCTGATAGAGGCGTACTCGCTCACCGATCACCGCAGTCTCGCCGATGACGACGCCGGTGCCGTGGTCGATGAAGAAGCTGGCACCGATCTCGGCCCCAGGATGAATGTCGATGCCGGTCAGGGAATGAGCAATCTCGCAGATCTGCCGCGCCAGGAACCTGGCGCCGAGACGATGGAGGGCGTGCGCCAAGCGATAATGGATTACGGCCATCATGCCGGGATAGACCAGCAGAATCTCGGAATATCCGGTCGACGCGGGATCGCCGGCATGGGCGGCGCGCAGGTCACTCACCAGCAGCCCGCGAATGCCCGGCAGGCCGCCGGCGAACTCGCGCGTGATCGCCACCGCCTGGCGTTGCAGCTCGGCATCGGAAATTGTGTCCTCGGCGGTGAACGGCAAGGTCCGCCGGAGCTGGTCGGTCAGCGAGGCTAATGCGATCTTGAGGACCTTGCCGACATAGTCGTCGATCATCTCGGGTGTCAGCTCGGCGTGGCCGTTCAAATCCGGACGACCATGGTGCGCCGGAAACAGCGCCCGCGTGAGCTGGGTCAGCGTCTCGACGATGTCCTCGCGCGACGGCGGCGGCCGCACGGGTCCGCGATAGCGAACGTTGTGCAACACATCGCGGGACTGCCGCAGACCGGCCACGATCGAGTTGATCTCAGTGTCCTGCAGTTGAGCGTTGAGAGGTCCGATATTCATCTGTTCCTTCAATCGACGCGTTCGTCGCGGTCGAAGGAGCAACATGGAGGACGGGCTCGGCAAACGGTAGCCAATCGAGCCGAACGATTTGGTTCATTGCGCTGCCGGACATGGAAGAAATTTCTCCCGCCGGTAATGACCGCACATCATGAGAAGAAGGCAATGGCCTTGATCTCGATGCTTTCCTGTATCAGCCGATCGGCCGGCGCACTGGGATCCTCAAACGAGGAATGCGGCACGAACCGGGAGACATCGTGCTCGACGAGTCATAGCCCTTGAAGAGCACTACTTCGTTTGGCCGCATTCCGGAAACGCAGAACCACTGGTGAGCCGGGTTGTATTTCACGTCATAGGTCTCGCCGATGCGATCACGGTATATGAGGTCCGTGGCGACCAGGTCGGTTGGGAAGATCATGCGGGTTCTTGGTGGCGAAAGTCACGGTGCTTAGGGAATGGAGAGTGACGATGTAGATTGCCCGACACCGACTCCTATCCCTCCTACACTGAGTCTAGGAACTCCAGGTTTCGCCGCGCAATGAAATCGGCCGTCGAAGGTTGTCAGCAGCGCAATAGAAAGCTTTCCCGCTGCCAGCAGCGCGCAAGTCTTTTTCTGCGCGCCTGTATGAGAGCTCATGCGGGCCCCCTTCGCCGGGGCGCCAGCGACGATCTAAGCGGCGGTCACACCTCATCCGAGCTTTTTGGGACAGAGTGGCGTACGTTCAGTTCGGCCTACGTCATCGTGGACACCTATGATGTGGCGAAAACGAAGGCAATGGCGTTTCAGGAACGCAGGATATGAACCGAGCACTCGTTGAGGTCAGACGATATTCCGGACCGTTCGAACGCCACCGGCATGCGTACCACCAGATCATTCTGCCTTGTTCGGGGTGTATGGATGTCGAGACGGAGGGGCACGTAGGCCGCGTAACTGGCGGAGTCGGTGCCTTCATGGCAGCCGGATCCAACCATTCCTGTTCCGCAAGGCCAACGGATGCCTTTGTCGTTCTCAACGCTCCCGTGCACCGCGCTCGTCCTCACCTCGGCAACGCGGCGATACCGGTCTTTTTCTCCATCGGCCGCGATCTTCAAGGCTTGCTCGACTATATGATCGGGCTCAGCACGCGAGAGCAACTGCCGGCATCGCTCCTCGCAGCGTGGTCGAGCCTGGTTCTCGATCGGTTGGCCGGTTACACCCCGCCATCCGACATTGTCGAAATCGGCTTACGCCGGGCCACTGCTTTTATGAAGAGCAGATTGGCCGACCCGATCCGGGTTGCCGATATCGCGAAAGCTGCTGGCATGAGCCTGACACGACTTCATGCCGCGTTTCAGTATCGCCGCTCAACCACTCCACATGCACACCTGATATCACTCCGTCTGGATGCCGCCGAACGCCTGCTCGCCGATCCGCGATTGTCTATTGCGGAGGTTGCAGTGCAGACCGGCCATGCCGATCAAAGCGCCCTGACGCGAGCAATGCGCCGAGCGCGCGGGGCCACCCCGGCGGATGTTCGCCAGCGCCTTCTCGGCAATGCGAAAGGAGATGCCTAGGCTTCGGGAGCATTCGTCAAGACCGCGCCGCCAACGGGTCGCCACAACAGACATCCGTCATTTCGAGCTACGCACACGGCGGCTGGGCGAGCAAAGCCAATCCAGGTTGCTTGCGTCCGACCTCAGCAAGTCGTGGGCTCGATGGGCGCTTCGGTGATGAGCATCCCTTAATGAACGTCGTGCTTTCACTGCTCTTTTTGCTCATGTGGAGCAGCGGGGCCATTTTCGTCAAGCTTGGGCTCATGAGTTCGTCCGTTTGGACGTTCCTCGCTATCCGCTCAGCAGGCGCGATGCTCGTTCTGGCGGCGATCCTGGTGGTCGTATTCCGCTCCGACTTTTGGACCGCCTTATCACTGCCTCTCCGAACAATTCTCGGGGCAGTCTTTGTAGGGCTTCTGCTGCAGGCCGGCTACCAAGGCTCCTATTTTCTTGCAATTGCACACGACCTATCGCCTGGCGCCCTCACGATAATCCTAGGCGCCCAACCCTTGCTGATGCCATGGCTGGCCGGGGAACGGACGCACTGGGTTGGCAAGGCCCTTTTGCTGGCGGGGTTCCTTGGGTTGGCACTAGCGGTTATGGGCGCCCGAGAACTCGGGGCCGGCGGGATCAGCGGGATACTTTTCGGAATGGGCGCGCTTGCCTGCATTACCGTGGGAACGACATTGCAGAAGCGCATCGGTGTTCCGGTCGCGCAATCGATCCTCTGGCAATACATCGGCTCGGTCGTGGTGTTTACCGCCACCGTCATTGCAACCGGTTGGCATGCCACGCTAAATCTCAGTTTCCTCGCATCGGCTGCATGGATGATATTGGTCGTCTCGGTGGGCGCAAACGTGCTGCTTCTATACATGCTGTCTCGACACCAAACGTCGAAGATCGGAGTTCTCTTCTACTTCGTGCCAGTTGCCACAATGATCGGAGAGCGTTTTATTTACGGTACGCGCCACAGCTTACAAACCGTCATAGGCGCGGTGATTGTCGTGTTGTCCTCGCTGGCCTTCGCCAACCTGGATTTCCTGCTACGCCATCTTGGTTTTCCCTCTCGAAATTCGAGAGAGCTCCTTTCGCCCCTGAGACAAGCCGAAGGCCCAGCGCGATCCCGTAAGAGTTAGAGTCGGATCGGATCAATGCCACCGCGGGCGGTGGATCAGCGGCAACGGACGCCGCTGGTGATTGAGGGCCGGCGGAGTGCAGCCGTTCGCCGAACCAGTGCCGCAGAGTTCAATCTTCTGCTCGGCCACGGTTTGGAAACGAGATCGTACTTTTCTGCGGTACGGCGATTGTGCTTGTGGAGCGCGCTTTCTATCAGTGGAGGACTTGCGTTCTGGGAGGGCGCAGCTCGCGCGTTCTCTGCAATTTTCGGGTGGTCCCTTCCAATGTCGTCGACAATCCCTTTTCCGATCCGCACGCCACAACGGCGACCGCTGCGGGTCTCGCTGAGCCGCCTGCCGCCGCTCAATTCGTTGCGCGCCTTCGTCGTCGCCGCACGACATATGAGCTTCTCCAAAGCATCGAGCGAACTGCACGTCACGCCAGCGGCGATCAGCCAACAGATCCGGCAGCTCGAGGAGCAACTCGACTGCGAGCTGTTCCGGCGATCGAGCCGCGCGCTCGCCCTCACCGAGGAAGGGCAGGCCTGCCTGCCGGGGCTGACCGAGGCATTCGAGAAGATCGTCGAGGCACTGGAGCGCATCGACGCCACCCAGGAGACGGGGCCGCTCACCGTCTCGGTCGCGCCGTCGTTCGCCGCCAAGTGGCTGGTGCCGCGGCTGGAGAATTTCCGTGAGGTCCATCCCGAGATCGACGTGCAGATCGGCGCCGTGATGCATATCGTCGATTTCACCAGCGAGGACGTCGACTGCGCCATCCGCTACGGCGCCGGCGGCTACGACGACCTGTTCGCCGAGCGCATCCTCCAGGAGACGGTGTTTCCGGTGTGCAGCCCGCTGCTGTTGCAGAACGGCGCGCCGCCGCGCCATCCCGCTGACCTTGGCCGGTTCACCCTGTTGCATGACGCCAGCCCCGACCAGGACCCGAGCTGCCCCGACTGGGGCATGTGGCTGAGGGCAGCCGGCGCGCACGCCGTCGAAGTCAGCCGAGGCCTGCGCTTCAACCAGTCGAGTCTCGTGCTGGAGGCGGCGATCGCGGGTCAAGGCGTCGCGCTCGCCAAGGGCCAGCTCGCCGCCGAGGACCTGAGGACGGGCCGGCTGGTCCGGCCGTTCAACGTCGAACAGAAGCTCGACTTCGCGTATTACTTGGTCTGCCCGCGGCGCAAGACATCGCTTGCCAAGGTCGCCGCGTTCCGACGCTGGCTGCATGCCCAGGCCGGCCGCGACGAGATGCTGGACATTACGCCGATCGCCGCCGCCGAGTGATGCGCGGTCAGATGTTGGCAAGGTAGTCAGTCACGCGGACCTTCTGTGGCAGGATCTTGCGGTCGGACAGCCAGTCCGCGGCGAACTGGAAGTCCTTCAGGAACTTCTCGTCGTGGACGCTGTAGAGCTGGTAGCGCCGCTTGTAGCCGACCAGGTGATCGCGCACTTTGTCCGAGTAACCGCCTTCCTTCTGAGCGATCGTCTCGGCCTCGACCGGGTGGTCGGTGACCCACTTGGCCTCGACCTCGTAGGCGGCAATCACGGCCCGCACGAGATCGGCATTGTCCTCGCTGAAACGGCGTGTCGTCAGCAACGATGAGAAGTCGATGAAGAAGTCGAGATCCCTGCCCTCGGAGAAAATGTCGTGCGCCTTGTACTCGGCACGCGCGATGTCGACGCCCGGCGTCCACATCGACCAGGCGTCGATCTTGCCCTGGGCAAAGGCGGGGCCGGCATCCGGAGGATTGAGGTAGACGAACTTCACCTTCTGCCGGTCGACGCCATGCTTCTCCAGCGCCGCCACCAGCAGGAACTCGCCCAATCCGGAGCGATTCACCGCCACCGACTTGCCGACGAGATCCTTGACCGAATCGATGCCGGAGTCATCCTTGGCGATGATAGCCGTGGTGCGCGGCTCGTAAATCGCGAAATGGGTGAACACCAGCGGCGAGCCGGCGATGATGGCCGCCAGCGCCGGAGTCGAGCTGCCCCAGAAGCCGAAATCGGCGCTGCCGCCCGTCACCGCCTGCAACGACGGTGCGTGGTTGGGAAACGGACCGATCCATTGAACCTTGATGTTGTACTGGGCCAGGATCTTCTCGAACTCACCACGCTCCTTGGCGAGCAGCGGCAGCCCACCGCGGCCGTAGGTGACGCGCACGACGTCGGTCGTCCTTTTGCCGGTCTTCGCGGAACCGCTTTGGGCATGGACGAACGGCGCGGCGAGCGTACCGGCAGCGAGCATCGATACACCCAGCAAGCGGCGCCGCGTCGGGTCGGCGGGCGATAACAAGGACATGCAATGCTCCGTGGATGAAAACGGGAAACGACCGGTCACGCCGCGGCCGGTGCCGCATCGCTGTCGGCGACACCGAGTTCCGCCAGCAGGATGTCGCGCAGGGCCACCGCCTCAGGGTGCGAGCGATGGGTGCTGGCCGCCTTGGAGATCGCGTACTCGCCGGCGATGCGCCCGTTGCGCATGACGAGCGCGCGATGGCCGAGAGCAATGGCTTCGTCGACATCGTGCGTGACTAGGAGCACGCCAGGGCGATGACGGGCGACGAGCTGCTTGACCAGTTCGTGCATGCGGATGCGGGTCAGCGCGTCGAGCGCGGCGAACGGTTCGTCGAGCAGCAGCAGGCGGGGCTCGCGCACCAGGGCGCGTGCCAACGCCACACGCTGTGCCTGTCCTCCGGAAAGGTTGCGCGGCCAGTCCTCGAGCCTGTCGCCGAGCCCGACTTCGGTCAACGCCGCTTCGGCCGCCAACCGGCCGCGCTTGTCCTCGAGACCCAGTGCCACGTTTCGCCACAGGGAGAACCACGGCAACAGCCGGTGCTCCTGGAACACGACCGCGGGCTGGCGAGGTCCGTCGATGCGACCGGCATCGATCGCGTCGAGCCCTGCCAGCGCGCGCAGCAAGGTCGTCTTGCCGCAACCGCTTTCGCCCAGCAGGGCGACGAACTCGCCGCGGGCAATCTGCAGGTCGAGCCCGTCGATAACGGTGCGATCTCCATAAGCCCGCCGAAGGCCGCACACCGTGACGGCGGCCTGGTCCCTCTCGATCACGACGGTGGTCATCGCTTCGTTCCGGCGTAGTTGGGGTGCCAAGCCAGCAACCTGCGCTCCAGCGCACGGGCGATGGCGTCGGATAGCACGCCGATGCCGGCATAGATCACGATCGCGAGGACGATTACGTCGGTGCGCAGGAACTCGCGCGCATCCATTGCGAGGAAGCCGATGCCTGAGCTGGTGGCGATGGTCTCGGCGACGACTAGCGCCAGCCACGAGATCGCGAGCGCGTAGCGAACGCCGGCCAGGATGGACGGCAGGGCGCCCGGCAGGATGATGTTGCGAACCAAGCCCCAATCGCTCAAGCCAGCGACCCGACCCAGCTCGACCAGCTTGGGATCGACCTGGCGGATGCCCAGCACCGTGTTGATGTAGATCGGGAACATCACGCCGAGCGAGACCAGGAAGATCTTGCCGCCCTCGTCGACGCCGAACCAGACGATGACCAGCGGCAGGATCGCCAGGAACGGAATGGCTCGGATCATCTGGATGCTTCGGTCGAGCAGTGCCTCGGCCAGCCGCGAGAAGCCGACGATCGTGCCGAGCGTGAAGCCGATCGAGCCGCCGATGGCGAAGCCGGTCGCGGCGCGCAACAGGCTGGTGCCGAGATCGCCAATCAGCTTCCCCTCGGAGAGCAAGCCGATTGCCGTGGCGAGCACCTTTGTGGGCGCAGGCAGCACGTGCGGCGACAGGACGCCCGACCGCGCCAGCGCTTCCCACAGGGTGACCACGATGAAGGGAGCGATCCAAGAGATCGCCACGAAGGACCTGCGACTGAGCTGTCGCGGTTCGCGCCGATGCGGCCTCGCCTTCACCTTCGTCGTCTCCGGCTCGCTGCGACCGGGCAGGCTCGCCGCAGTCGGCAGATCCTTCAGCACATCGGACATCGGGGCAGACCTTATCCACCAAGGCACAAAGCTGATGTCAGCTATCGCTGCGAACAACACACTATTTCTGAATCGAAGGTGAAGCTGGCCTTAAGCGCGGAGCGATCGAGAAACGATCTCGTCGTCCGGAGCACGACTTCGAGAAATCGTTGCCGCCAATCGGCGCACAGCGATACGGAATGAGCGACCGCATGGCTGCTTCGGCGCGATCAGGAATCCTTATCGGCGCTGTAAGCTAATGTCGTTTCTGTGGGCTTCGCCGCCGGTGTTCTCTTTCGCCGTCGTGGCCGGATCACCGGCCGCCGCAGTGATGGAGACAGTCTTGCAGCGTCGCGCCGTGTCCCTTTCGCTCAGGCGCTTCGGCGTCCTCGCGTTCGGCTTATTCACTTTCTCCAGTGGCGCCTTCGCCGCCGACCCCATCAAGCTCGGTGTCACGCTCGGTCTCTCGCCACCCGGCTCGGTGAGCCAGGCGACCCAGATCAAGGACGGGCTGGAGGTCGCGACAAAGATCGTCAATGATGGCGGCGGCGTGCTGGGCCGCCCGATCGAGCTGGTTTTCGAGAACCATCAGGGCACGCCGGAAAAAGGCCGCGCCGCCGTCGAGAAGCTGATCGCCAACGACAAGGTCGTGGCGATCATCGGCGAGCACCAGAGCTCTGTGGCGCTGGCCGGCATCGAGGTCGCGCACCGCTACCACATCCCCTACATCAACACCAACGCTGCCGCCGACGCGATACGCGAGCGCGGCTTTGTCGAGGTCTTCAACGTCGCCGACTACAACAGCCGCACGGCGATCGTGATCGCCGACACGCTGACCGGTCTCAAATCGAAGCGCATCGTGGCGTTTGCCGAAAACACCGACTACGGCGTCGGGCTGGCCAAGGCGATCGGCGAGCGCATCAAGGAACGCGACCCGCAGGCGCAGTACAAGTACGAAGTGCTGGACCGTGCGGCGAAGGACTTCCTGCCGGCGATCCTGCCGCTGCGCGCAAACCCGCCCGACGCGGTGATCCAGATCCTCATCCCGCCGGCCGCCTACATTCTCCTCAATCAGCTTTACGAGCAGGGCGTGGCGCCATCGTCCAAAACCTGGCTGTTCGACGCCTCGGCCGTCGCCGACTTTCCCGACTTCTGGCAAAACGTGAAAGAAGCCGGAAAGGGACTGATCGTATCGGCGATCTACCACCCCAAGATGACATTTCCGCCGCTCGGCCAAAAGGCAGCCGCCGCCTATACCGCCAAGACCGGTGCGGCGCCGGGTCGGCTGCTATTCCAAGCCGCCGACACGCTGTTCCTGACGGCCGAGGCCATCCGGCAGGCCGGCTCGACAGATCCCGACGCAATCATCAAGGCCCTGCAGAACATCAAGTTCGAGGCAGCGCGCGGCGTCATCAGGTTCTCGCAGCAAAAGGGAAGCTATGCCTACCAGCAATGGCTCGAGATTCCCTTCACCGTCTTCCAGATCACCGAGATCGGCCAGAAGGTGGGCGATACCACGCTGGTCCAGGAACCGAACGGCAGGCTCGATGTCAACAAGCTGAAGCGCTGACCGGCTTCACGTCGCAGGCCCCCCTTCCTCCTGGGCCCCTGCGCCGCTCCCGGCGGCACACCCCCTTTCTGAGTGCCGTCGGGAGCGCCTTGCGCCTCAATCCATGCTCCTGCTCGACCTCATCCTGAACGGCATCATCATGGGGGTGTTCTACGCCCTCATGGCCGTCGGCCTGTCGCTGATCTTCGGCGTGCTGCGCATCGTGAATTTCGCCCACGGCGAGTTCTACATGCTCGGCGCCTACGCCTATACGTTGCCGGCGCTGGCGCTTGGCCTCTCGCCGTGGCTCACCCTGCCCTTCGCCTTCGTGTTCGGCGGTGTCGTCGGCATCATCGTCGAGCGGCTATTGGTTCGTCCACTCTATGCCGGATACGGCCAATGGAGCTTCGTCCGCGACGAGTATGCCGTGATCGTCACCTTCGGCCTCGCGCTCCTGCTGGTGAACCTGGTCGACAAGGTGGTCGGTCCCTACGCCTTCCGCGGGCCAGGCCTCGTGGCGGCGGCGCGCGTGGAGATCGGGCCGATCATGGCGAGCGGCCATCGCCTGGTCGCGGCCGGCCTTGCGCTGGTCGTGCTGGCCGCAGCGGCCCTCGCCATCCGCTACTCCTACTGGGGCAGGCAGATCCAGGCCGTGGCGCAGAACCGGCTCGGTGCCTCGCTCGCCGGCATCGACACCGCACGCGCCAGCTGCATCGTCTTCGGGCTATCGGGCGGCCTCGCAGCGCTAGCCGGTGCGCTGCTTTCGCCCATCATCAACCCCACACCCGATGTTGGTGCGTTCCCGGGCGTCAAGGCCTACGTCATCATCGTGCTGGGCGGCATGGGCTCGATCCCCGGCGCGCTCGTAGCCAGCCTCGCCCTCGGTGTGCTGGAAAGCCTTGGCGCGGTCTATCTGTCCTACGATTATCGCGACACTTACGGACTGGCGATCCTGATCCTCTGCCTGCTGGTGCGCCCGCAGGGACTGTTCGGTCAGCGCGGTCGCGACGTATGATGCCCTCCGATCGCTTCCACTTCGGCAGTCGTTGGCGGCTCGCCGTCGAGTTCGGTTGGTCGCTGGCGATCCTGGCCGCTGTCGCCCTGCTGCCGCTCGTCGTCACCGGCGACTACTGGCGTGGTGTCATCGTCGTGGCCACGTACTTCGCGATCCTTGCCGCCGCCTGGAATCTGCTGGCGGGCTTTGCTGGCCAATTCTCCCTGGCGCCGGCCGCCTTTGCAGCGATCGGCGCCTACACGACCGGGCTCGGCCACCATCACTGGGGATGGCCGCCTCTGCCGGGGATCCTTGCTTCGGTGCTGATCGGCGGTGTTATCGGCTTGCTGCTCGGCCGCCTGGTGCTGCGCCTGCGCGGTCCCTATCTTGGGCTGACGACGCTGGCCTTCGCCGAGATCGTCCGCCTCGTCATCAGCAACTCGACGGAGCTCACCCGCGGCGATCTCGGCCTGAACGTGCCCGGCATCCTGCCCTCCCGCATCGCCTACTACTATTTCTTCCTCGCCGTGCTCGTCCTCGTGCAGGTCGGGCTGCTGGTGCTGCTGCGCACTCGGGCCGGCCTCTATCTCCAGGCGATCCGCGACGACGAGACGGCGGCGGCCGGACGCGGCGTGTCGGTGGTGCGCTGGAAGACGCTGGCCTTCGGCCTGAGCGCGGCGCTCAGCGCCATGGCCGGAGCGCTCTACGGTCACTTCGCCCAACTCGTCAGTCCCGAAATGGCGCTGATCTCGCAAACCGGGCTGGTACTTTCGATGGTGGTAATCGGCGGCATCGGGACGCTCGTGGGCCCGATCGCTGGCGCCTTCCTTGTCTACACCCTCTCGGAGTGGCTGCGCAGCGTCGGCGGCTACCAGCTGGTCGTCTTCGCGCTTCTGGTGATCCTGGTCGCACGTTTCTTCCGCGAGGGCCTGTGGGGTCTTGTGCGCCAGTTCGGGCTTGCCCGAGCGCGAGGACCGGAGAACAGGCCATGAGCCTTCTCGCGATCGAAGGGGTCTCCAGGAGCTTCGGCGGCATCAAGGCAGTGGATGCCGTCTCGCTGTCAGTCGACGACGGCGAGCTGGTCGGACTGATCGGACCCAACGGGTCGGGCAAAACGACGCTGTTGAACATCCTGAGCGGTTTCGAGCGTGCCGACGCCGGCCTCGTCCACCTCGGCGGCCGGCGCGTCAATGGGCTGGCGCCCGAACGGCTGGCGCGTGGTGGCATCGTGCGAATGTTCCAGCTCACCCGCATGTTCCCGCGGATGAACGTGGTCGACAACCTTCTCGTCGCCGGCCGCGCCCTCGGCCTGTCGCATGGCACCGCAGTGGCGCGCGCATCTCTGCTGCTGGACGAGCTTTCCCTGTCGCAAGTCGCCCATCTCGATGCCGGCCGGCTGTCGGGCGGCCAGCTCAAGCTCCTGGAGTTCGGCGCCTGCTTCATGGTGCCGCCCAAGGTCGCCCTGCTCGACGAGCCCTTTGCCGCCATCCACCCGACGATGAAGGAAATTATGGCCGGCTATATACGCAGGGCGCATGCGGCCGGGCAGACCTTCCTGGTCGTCAGCCACGACATGCCGGTGATCGTCGAGCTCTGCCCGCGCAGCATCTGCATGAATGCCGGCCGTGTCATCGCGGACGGCGACACCCGCTCGGTTCTCAACCTGCCGGTCGTCATTGAATCCTATCTGGGCGGAGCCGCGACATGACCGGTATCCTTTCGGTCGAAGCCGTCACGGCGGGATACGTGGCCGACATCGATATCCTGCGGGATGTCAGCCTCGAGGTGGGTGCGGGCGCCATCACCGGCCTGATCGGGCTCAACGGCTCGGGCAAGTCGACGCTGATGAAAGCGATTTGCGGCTTTCTTCATCCGCGGCGGGGTCGCATCGTCCACGAAGGGCAGGAAATCACCACCGCCGCGCCGCACACCATGATCGATCGCGGCATCTCGTACATACCTCAGGAATCGAGTCTCTTCCCCTTCATGAGCGTGGGCGACAATCTGCGGCTGCCGATCGAGCATCAGCGGCGCCGCGGCCTGTCGCGCGTCGAAGCGGACCGCCGACTCGAGGAGACACTTAATCACTTCCCGGTGCTGCGCGAGCGCTTCAGCGCCCAAGCCGGCGACCTGAGCGGCGGCCAGCAGAAGATGCTGGAGTTCGCCAAGGCGGATCTCGTCCGGCCAAGGCTCTGCCTGATCGACGAACCGAGCATCGGCCTGTCACCCAAGGTCGCGGAAGACGTCTATGCCTGGATCGGGTCGTTCGCCGCGGCCGGCATGGCCATCCTGCTGGTCGATCACAACGTGAGACGCGTGATCGCCATCGCCAGGCGCAGCTACGTGCTGAGCCTCGGCCGGATCACGGCGACGGGCGAGCGCGCCGACTTCGAGGGCGACCTGCACGAGCAGGTCCGCCAGTGGCTCGGCATAAATTTCTGAAGGGCGACCGTCGGTCAGGTCGGCCGAGCCGACAGGGCGCGCGCGACCCGCGTGGCGCCTTCGATCTGTTCCACGATGGAACTCGCCTCCCATGCCGCCCCGCGCAGCGGATGGCCCACGGCATAGAGGCGACGCGACGGACGGCCATCGCCGGCGATCACAGCGCCGGTCGCCGGGTCCGCATCGATGCCAAAACCGACGGAATGCGGCCGGACCTGGCCACGCGCGAGTAGGTTGCGGGCGAGCGGGCTGGGTGCCCGCCGCCAGTCGGCTTCGTAGCCCGCGGCGTTCACCACATAGTCGAAGTGGCGGCCGGTGCTCTGCGCTGCGCCGCGCGGAGTCCAAGTTACGGTGACGCCACCACCTTCGGAAGGCGCAAGCCCTTGCACGCGGCCCGCCACGTTGTGGAAGCGCCCGCGCGCCCGCACGCGGTCGAGCCAGGCAATCGACTCGGGCACGGCGCGATGGAAGGCGAGATCCCAGTAGCTGCGCAGATGCCGCGCGAAGCGGCGGCGCTCGACGTCGTCGGCGCCGGTCCACAGCGCTTCGACATGCGGCCGAAGGGCGACGACCAGGCGCTGCCAGTCATCTCCGGCGGCCGTGATCGCCAGCAGCTCCCGCCTGACACTGCGCAACAGACCGAGCGCGGTGCGCGGAAGACTCGCCTGCAAGGCGGGGAGTGGCCACGATTCCACGTCGCGGCGCGCGCGCACGAGAAGGCCGCGGCGCGAAAAGACGACGTACCGCCCGCGAAAGCCGCGCTTCTCGAGGCTGATCACGACGTCGAGCATGGTGAGCCCGCTGCCGATGATCGCCACGTAGGCCGCGGCGTCGACCGCGTCGTAGGCTCCCGCCGTCCAAGGATCGCCAATGTAGCGACCGCCGGTGCGCACCTCCTGCGGCAGGGCGAAGCCGGTCTCGTTGCGCGCCAGGCCGGTCGCCAGCACGATCCGCGCGGCAGCAAGCCGGCGACCGGAAGCGAGCACCGCCTCGCCTGCCGGCGTGATGTCGATCGCGCTGTCCATCTCATGGCGAACCTTGGCCGTCGCGAGCTGCGCTTGGACGTAGTCGCCGTAGAGAATGCGAGGGGGAAAGCTGCCCGAGAAGTCGCCGTTGGCCGGGCCCCGCCAGCCGCGGCGATCGGGATGGGCGGCTAGCCAGCGCGGCAAGTGCCCTGCATCGCCAGGGAAAAGCCCGAACAGCCGCGCCGGTCCATTGACGAGGTGATCGAGGTCCGACGTGCTGTAGGCGATGCCGCGCCCGAGTTCCGGCCGCGGCTCGACAATCGTCACGGTGGCCGGGCCTGCGACCTCGGCCACCCTGAGGGCGGTCACGGCGCCAGCAAATCCGCCGCCGATAATGACGACCGGATCACCCACGCGGCACCCGTGGCATGATGTGCTCGGCGAAGCGACGCATCTCCGCCTCGAAGGGCTGGAACTGCAGCATGAAGGTCTCGATGCCTGCCGCGTTGAAGTCGCGGATACGGGAGGCCACCGTGTCGTAGCTGCCGACGAGGCCCGCTCCCGTCCCGCCGTTGCTGCCGACGCGGGGAAAGCGGGCGATGGTCTTGGCCATCACCGACTTGGGATCCGAATTGGCCTTCTGCACGGCCCGAAGCGCCGCGTCCTTCTCCGCCAGTGCCGCCAGGTGACGCAGAACGGCCGCAGCTTCCTCATCGGTCTCGCGCGCGATGACGAATGCCGACAACCCAAAGCGCAACGGCTGGGCGGCCCGCGGCCGGCGCGCTACGTCGGCAATCAGCGCATGGACATCAGCCAAGGGCTGGCCGTTGATGAACCAGACGTCACCCTGGTCCACCACCAGTGCTCGAGCGGGTTCGGACTCGCCGCCGACATAGATGCGCGGTCGGCTGCGATGCAGACCGGCCGGCCGCAGGGCGTAGCCGTCGAGGCGGAACTGCTCGCCGGCGAAATGCACGCTCTCGCCGCGCAGCAGTGGCTCGACCACGCGCAGCCATTCGTGCCCGTAGGCATAGCGCTCGTCGTGCTCGGGAAAGGGAATGCCCGCGCGCTCCAGCTCGAGCTTGTTCCAGGCGTTGACGACGTTGATGGCAAAGCGGCCGCCGCTGATCTCCTCGATCTGCAGGGCCATCTTGGCAAGGACGGCAGGATGGTAGAGCAGCGGTTTGATCGCCGTGATGATCTCGATGCGGTTGGTCAACGCCGCCAAGGCCGCCGAGGCGGTCCAGGCCTCGAGCTGGTCGAGGTCGGGCTTGTGCGGGTTGATCGTGTGCTGGGCGACCAGGGTCGAGTCGAAGCCGAGCCGCTCCGCTTCGAGCACAAGTTCCCGGTTGCGTTTCCACGAAGCGTCGTAAGGTTCGTCGGGGTCCTGCAGCGCGGCGCGACTGCCGTGGACGAGCGCCCAGATGCCGAAGCGTATGGGTGGTGTTGTCATCGCATGAATGCGTCACGCTCCGGCCCGAGCGGGGCCGGAGTCGCAGACGGTAGACGCAACGGCTAGTTGGCCGGCGGGAAGAACACCAGCGTACGAATCTCGATACTCTCTCGCGGCGGAGCGCCCGGCGTCAGCGGGTTCTCGAAGGATGTGTGGAAGGACAGCCGGGCCCGACCGTCATTGGCGCTATCGTGGACCCGGATCAGCAGCACCTCATCCGTCTGCATCTCGGAGAAGTAGTACCAGCGATGTGCCGGGTTGTACGCCACTCTCGAGGTTTCGCCGCGAACGTGGGCGTAGACGAGGTCGCTGGCGATCAGGTCGTCGTCCGAGAACGTCCGCGCGTCGCACAGCGCCAGCGGCGAATCCAGGACAGGACCCCGGATCGGTCGCCATACGTTGACGACGCCGAAGCGATGCTTCAGCAGTTCCGGCGCCTCCGCACCCAGGTGGTCGCGAACCCGCCGGGGCGCCGAATTCACCGTATGGTCGTTGTGCACTTGCCGCGACGGCGGCGCCAAGTCCGGCCGCGTGGCGTTGCGCACGTTGTGGTCGAACACGAACACGCGGGCGGCCCCCAGGGTCTCGCGCAACAGCCGCTCGACCTCAGGGTAGTAAACGCGCTTGATCTGCTCCGGATCGTAGAAATCGGCGACAGCGGTCGGCGCCTTGACGAGCGCGAAGCCGTTGCGGTCGAGCGTGAAGTCCTGCTCACGGCCACGCGCGTCTTCGATCTGGATCTCTCGCGGATCATCGATGCCGTTCCAGCGCGGCTCGCCCGCTGGCGGATCGATGCGATAGTAGACGGGCTTCTCCGCGCCTCGTTTCAGGTAATGCAGCGTGGTGACGAGGGACTTCGCTTGAGCGGCGCTATCGAGCGGCATGGTGACACTCCACCTGTAAGGGTGGCGGATCATCTCGCCAAGCGTGCCGCACACGCCAGCAAGATTAACTTACCAGCGCATAAGCGGCGGTGTTGCGAACAATGCTCGGCGCGACAACTGTCTGCGACAGGCCCCCCGGCCAGAATCTTATGCTTCAATAGGGCAGACAATCGACCGACTCTCTTCATTGACCCCTTTGGTCGCGACCGCCACCTTCCCGCGTCCGAAGGAATCGGCCGCACTGAAGCAAGGGTTGCGATGCGTAAAGTGGTTGGATTGGGGCGCCGGGCGGTCACCGGTTGGATCGCCGCCTCGACGCTCGGCGTGCCGCTGTCGACGGCACGGGCCGAAATCAGCGAGGTCCGGATCGCCCAACAGTTCGGCCTGACCTTCCTGCCACTGATCGTCGCCCGCAATCGACAGCTGATCGAGGCGCACGCCAGGGCGGCGGGACTGGACAACCTCAAGGTCAACTGGGTGAGGCTGGGCGGCGGCGCGGCGGTAAACGACGCCCTGATCTCGGGGAGCATCGAATTCGCCACGGCTGGCCTGGGGCCGCTATTGACGCTGTGGGACAAGACACGCGCCAACCTCGATGTGCGTGGCGTGCTCTCTCTCGACGCGTCGGCCGTGCTCCTCAACGTCAATCGTCCGGATCTCAAGACCTTGTTTGATCTCAAGGACTCCGATCGCATCGCCCTGCCGGCCGTCAAGGTATCGCACCAGGCGATCCTGCTGCAGATGGCGGCAGCGAAGGCATTCGGCGCGGATCAGTACACGCGTCTCGACAAGCTCACCGTCACCCTGCCGCATCCTGAGGCCTACGTCGCGCTGCTGTCGGGCAAGAGCGAGATCACGGGCCACTTCGGCAATTCGCCTTTCGTCTACCAGGAACTCGACAACCCGAAGATCCATCGGTTGCTGTCCTCCGAGGAGATTCTGGGTGGCCTCGGCACCGTGACTTCCGTCTTCACCACGGCGAAAGTCCGCGACGCCAATCCAAAGGTCTACAAGGCGGTGCTGGATGGATTGCGCGAAGCCATCGATATCATCAACCGCGATAAGCTATTAGCGGCGCGCATCTTCGTCGAGGAGGAGAAGTCGACCCTCACGGCGGAATACGTGCAGAAGCTCCTCGAGGCGCCAAGCGCGCTGTACAGCGCCGCTCCCGTCAACAGCTTCCAGTTCGTCGAGTTCATGTCGCGGACCGGCGCGCTGAAGAACAAGCCCGCCTCGTGGCGCGACTACTTCTTCCCCGACATCCACGCGCTTTCCGGCGGCTAACGGTGAGCCCGGCCTCCGTGACCAGCCTGCCGCAACCCTTGCTGACCGTGCGCGGGCTCACCGTGCAGTACAAGACTCCCGATCATCTGGTCACGGCCGTGCACCGCGTGACTTTCGATGTCCATGGCGGCGACCGTTTCGTCATCCTGGGACCGTCGGGTTGCGGCAAGTCGACCCTGCTCAAGTCGATCGCCGGCTTCCTCCCACCGGTCGAAGGCGAGATTCGCCTGGAAGGAAAGCCGGTGCGGCGAGCCGGACCCGACCGCATCATGGTGTTCCAGGAGTTCGACCAGCTCCTGCCGTGGAAGACCGTTCGCGAAAACATCATCTTCCCGCTGGTCGAGACGGGCCGTTCGCGCACGCAGGCAGCAGCGCGAGCGGACGATCATCTGAGCCGGGTAGGGCTTGCGAAGTTCGCGGACCTGTTTCCGCACATGCTGTCCGGCGGCATGAAGCAGCGGGTCGCCATCGCCCGCGCCATGGCGCTGGAACCCAAGATCCTGCTGATGGACGAGCCGTTCGCCGCGCTGGATGCGCTGACGCGCAACCAGATGCAGGATGAGTTGCTGCGGCTGTGGGACGAGGTCGGCTTCACCCTGATCTTCGTCACCCATTCGATCGAGGAGGCGATCGTCGTGGGCAGCCGGGTGTTGCTGCTGTCGCCGCATCCGGGTCAGGTCCGTGCCGAGCTGAACGTGCCGCCGGCGTCGCCCGGGCACCGAGGCGGCGAGGCCCAGACCGCCCTGGGACATCGCATCCACCGCCTGTTGTTCGGCGTCCCGCCTGCGCCAGCCGCCGGGCGGGTGACTCGTCATGGCTGAGGCTGGAATTCATCTCGTCGATCGGCCGGAATTCGTGCGTGATGTCGAAAGCTCGGACGGCCAGATCGACGTCGCGGTCTCGCTGACGTGGGGGGAACGGCTCTATCGCATCGATGCCATCCGCCAAGTGAGCTTGTTGCTCATCCTGGCGGCAGTCTGGCAGGCCTACGCCGTCTTTGTCGCCAATTCCCTGATCCTGCCGACCTTCACGGACACGATGGAGGCGCTGTGGACCGGCCTCGTGAACGGTCCCCTGCTCGCCCGCGCCTGGACGTCGATCAAGCTGCTGCTGATGGGCTACGCCCTGGGGCTGGTGCTCGCCCTGGCGTTGACGCTCGTGGCGATCTCGACCCGCATCGGCACCGACCTGCTGAACCTCCTGACGGCGATGTTCAATCCCCTGCCCGCGATCGCCCTGCTGCCTCTGGCCCTGCTCTGGTTCGGCATCGGCGAGGCGAGCCTGGTGTTCGTCCTGGTGCATGCAGTGCTGTGGCCGCTCGCGCTCAATACCTATTCCGGCTTTCGCACCGTCGGCGAGACGCTGCGACTTGCCGGCCAGAGCTTCGGCCTATCCGGTCCGCGCCTCGCCTTCAAGATCCTGGTTCCCGCGGCCTTCCCGGCGATCCTCACCGGCCTCAAGGTCGGCTGGGCCTTTGCCTGGCGAACCCTGATCGCTGCCGAATTGGTGTTCGGCGTCAGCTCAGGCGGCGGCGGTCTCGGCTGGTACATTTTCGAGAACCGCAACCAGCTCGAGATTCCCAACGTCTTCGCCGGCCTGCTGGCCGTGATCGCGCTGGGTCTGTTGGTCGAAAGCGTGATTTTCCGCAGCATCGAACGCTCCACCGTACGGCGGTGGGGCATGCAGCGCTGATCTCGATCGTGCCCGCGCTGCGCGCCGCCGCAGCGAATGTTTGCGGCGGGAATGGCCGCAGAAGAACGACACCGCTGCGCACACAGGTTTATCGACACGAACGTTCTATTTATCTGAAATGGCGGTGCTGCCAACGTCGGCTTCTCTTCGCCGTTGCGGCGCATCAGCCAATGTGGGAACAGCCATGCTCAGCATCAATCGTCGTGCCGTCCTCTCGGCGGCTGCTCTTGCGCTCATCGCCTCCGCGTCGCCCGCCGTTGCGCAGACCGCGACGGCCAATGGTGAACCGATCTATCTGGGGGTCAGCGGCCCATTGACCGGCCCGAATGCGCAGTATGGCGCACAATGGAAACAGGGCTTTGACCTTGCCCTCGATCAGATCAACGGCGCCGGTGGAATCAACGGGCGGCCGCTCACTTACGTCTTCGAGGACAGCCAGAGCGACCCTCGCCAAGCGGTGGCGATCGCCCAGAAGTTTGTGGCCGACAAGCGCATCGTCGCGGAGGTTGGCGATTTCGCCAGCCCGGCATCGATGGCTGCCACACCAATCTACCAGCGCGCCGGCCTCGTCCAGTTCGGCTTCACCAACTCGCATCCGGATTTCACCAAGGGCGGCGACTATGCCTGGAGCAACTCCGTCAGCCAGGCCGACGAGCAGCCGCTCAATGCCTCCTACGCCAAGCGGCTCGGCCTTAAGCGTATCGCGGTGCTGCACCTCAACACCGACTGGGGCCGCACCAGCAAGGACCTGTTCGTCAGAGCGGTCAAGGATCTGGGCGGCGAGGTGGTCGCCGCCGAAGGCTACCTGCCTGAAGAGAAGGACTTCCGTTCCACGCTTGTCCGCGTCCGCGACGCCAAGCCGGACGGCCTGATGCTGATCTCCTACTATGCCGACGCGGCACTGATCCTGCGCCAGGTGAAGCAGGCCGGCTTGAAGCTGCCGGTCGTCGCGTCGAGCTCGGTGTATTCGCCGAAGCTCTTCGAGCTGGGCGGCGATGCCGTCGAGGGCCTTTTCACCTCGGCTCGCTTCTTCCCCGAGGATCCCCGACCAGAGGTGCGGAAGTTCGTCGACAGCTTCAAGGCCAAGTACGGCAAGGAGCCGGACGCCTTCAACGCCTATGCCTACGACACCGTCATCCTGATCGGCCAGGTGCTGCGCGAGGCCGGCACGGAGCGCAAGGCGGTGCGCGACGGCTTGGCCAAAGTGAAGGATGTGCCCAGCGTCATCTACGGCAAGGCCACGTTCGATCCCGCCACCCGCCGCGTGTCCGGCGCGAAGAGCGTCGACCTCGTCGTCAAAGATGGCCGCTTCGTCGTGTGGAACGGCACGTCGGCGCTGACCCGCTGACCCGTTGAGCCGCCTGAAGAGACCGCCGTGGCGTCCTGGATAGACCATACCGTCAACGGCCTGATCATCGGCAACATCTATGCGTTGCTGGCGGTCGGCCTGGCGCTGATCTTCGGCGTCAGCCGGCTCATCAACTTCGCCCACGGCTCGGTCTATGTCGTGGGCGCCTATGCCGGCTTCGTCGCCGTCACGCATCTCGGCACGCCGCTTCCGGTCACGATCCTCATCGTCGTGGCGGTCGGCGCGCTGCTGGGGCTCGGCATCGAGCGGTTCGGGCTTCGTCCGCTGCAGGGATCAGCACGCATTGCGCCGCTCCTTGCGACCATCGGGCTATCCTTCGTGCTCGATCAGACGGTGCAACTCGTGTTCTCGCCCGATCCGCGGGCACTGCCGACGCAGGTGCCGGAGCACCGCTTCCAGATCGGCGCCGGGACCATCGGGTCGCTGGATCTGCTGATCGCCGGGACGGGCATCGTGAGCGCGGCCTTGTTGTTCGGCTTCCTGCGCTACTCGCGCCTGGGATGGGCAGTGCGGGCGACAGCCCAGGATCGCGACGCCGCCCAGCAGATGGGCGTCGATGTCCATGCGGTGAACCGCATCGTCTTCGCCATCGCCTCCGGGCTGGGCGCACTGAGCGGCTTGCTGGTCGGCATGTATTACAACTACATCGACCCGGCGATGAGCTTCCAGGCGACGCTGAAGGGCATCGTCGCCGAAGTGGTCGGCGGAATCGGCAACGTGCCCGGCGCCATCGTCGGCAGCCTGCTGCTCGGCCTTACCGAGAGCTACGGCATCGCGCTCCTCGGAACGAGCTATCGTAATCTGTTCGCATTCGTCCTGCTGGTCGCCATCCTGGTGTTGCGACCCAACGGCCTGTTCGCGAGCCGCCGTCAACTCCCTCCGGAGCCGCTCACCGGCACTTTCATCGCACCCAGCAAGCCGGTCGCGGTACCGCCGTCGCTGCTGCTTACGGCCGCCATCGGCGCCGCATTCCTGCCGCTGGTTCTGCCCAACCCCTACGTGATGCAGACACTGACCAATGCCTGGCTCTATGCGCTGCTCGGCCTCAGCCTGACCTTGATCGCCGGCACGGTCGGCATGATATCGCTGGGCCACGCCGCGCTGCTGGCGATCGGTGGCTACACCTCAGCGCTCCTGTCGCTCGACCTCGGCGTTCCGGTCGGCCTCTCGCTGCTGGCAGCGGGTCTCGTGACCGCGATGCTTGGCACCATCCTGGTGCTGCCGGCCTTCCCGTTGCGCGGTCATTACGTGTCGATTGCCACCCTGGCGATCGGCGAGATCGTGGCGCTTGCCATCCTCAACTGGGAGGGCCTGACCCGAGGGCCCATCGGCGTCTTCGCGATTCCGCCCCTGTCGATCTTCGGCATGGACCTAGCCGACGCACGGTCCGTCTACTGGTTCAGCCTCGGCATCCTCGTGGTGCTGGCACTTCTGCAGCTCCGGCTATTGGGAACCCACCTCGGCCGCACGTTCCGCGCCGTGCGCGACGACGACGTCGCGGCGCGCTCCTACGGCATTCACCTGGCGCGCTACAAGATGCTGGCTTTCGTCGTCGGCGGCTTCTTCGCTGGCATAAGCGGCGCCCTCACATCGCACCTCTACTCGTTCATCAATCACGAGACTTTCAACAACCAGCTTTCCATGGTGGCCCTCACTATCGTCATTCTGGGCGGCATGGGCAACGTCCCGGGCGCGATCGTCGGATCGGTGCTTCTGATCGGGCTGCCCGAGGTCTTCCGGGTCGCGTCCGAATATCGCGTCCTGATCTACGGCATCGTCCTTTTGCTCCTCGTCCGGTTTCGGCCGCAGGGCCTGCTCGGAACGGTCTGACTCGGCAAAATTGATCACGGAGAATCCAATGTCCTCGCTCATCGAATACTTGAAGCAGAAGCGCGAGGCCGTGCTGGCACGCGATGCCGCGATCCGGCGGGGCGCGGTGCAAGCGCTCGACCTCAAGGCCAGTGTCACCGCGGAGGGGCGCAGCGGCATCCGGCGCATCCGGATCCGCGACTTCCAGGTCATCACCGACAGTCCGCCCAGCTTCGCGGGTTACGATCTCGGACCGGGCTCGCCCGAGCTGCAGCTCGGCATCCTCGGCTCCTGCCTCAACCACACCTACCTGATCCAGGCGGCAATCCTGCAGGTGCCGCTGGAATCGGTGGAGGTCGAGGTGACGGGCCGCATCGATCCGCGCGCCGGCCAGCCAGGCCACGAATCCACGCCGGTCTATCCGCACGACATAGCCTACACCGTGCGCCTGTCTTCGCCCGCCGCCGAAGCGGAGATCGAGGCATTGACCCAGGCAGTGGAGAAGTCATGCCCGATCCTCAATCTGCTGCGGTCGCCCCAGCAGATCCATGGCTCGGTGGTGCACGCCGCCACCAAGGGCCTCGATGCCGACGCTGCTTGAAATCCGTGGGCTGACCCGCCGCTTCGGCGGACTGACGGCCGTCGACAACGTCGACCTGGAAATATGCGACGGCGAGCTCGTCAGCATCATCGGGCCCAACGGCGCGGGGAAGACCACGCTCTTCAATCTCGTGACCGGCCTCGATGAGGCCGACGCGGGCACCGTCCGCCTTGACGGGCGGGACATCACCGGACTGCCGGCGGAGCGACTCGCTGCTCTCGGCATGGCGCGCACGTTCCAGCATGGCCGGGTGTTCGCCAATCTCAGCGTGCTCGACAATGTCCTGATCGGCGCCCATGTGCGCCTCCAGGCCGTGCGACCGTCCTGGCCGCTCGTCGGGCCCTTCGCCGAGTTGGCACTGGCCCTGCTTAGGCCTTCGTCCGTAGGCGCCGAGGAAGCCCGATTGCGTGAGCGCGCCATGGCAATCCTCTCGCGCTTCGGCACGAGGCTCTTGCCGCGCAAGGACGATCCCGCCTACAGCCTGTCCTACGCCAACCGGCGGCGACTAGAGATCGCCCGCGCTCTGGCGCTCGAGCCGCGGCTCCTGCTCCTCGACGAGCCGGCGGCCGGCATGAACCAGACCGAGACCGCCGAGATGCAGCAACTGATCGGCGAGCTCAAGGCGGAGGGTCTCACGATCGTCCTGATCGAACACAAGCTCGAGATGGTCATGCAGCTTTCCGACCGCGTCATCGTCATGGACGAAGGAAAGGTCATTGCCGCCGGCTTACCGGCGGCCGTGCGCAACGATCCGGCAGTGATCGAAGCCTACCTGGGCCATCGCCGCGCCGGGCAGCAGGACAACCACCTCCCCGGGGCGCCGGCCGAAGCGGCGAGGGCGGCCGAATGAGCCAAGCCGCGGACCCGACCACGGCACCGACCATCCTGTCCGTCGACGGCATCAATACGTTCTACGGCCCCGTGCAGGTGCATTTCGACCTCGGCTTCCAGGTAGAGCGCGGCCAGATTGTCAGCCTGTTGGGAGGAAACGCCAGCGGCAAGTCGACGACGATGAAGGTGGTGCTGGGACTGGTCAAACCGAAGAGCGGCACGGTGTCCTTTTCCGGAACGCCGATTACCGGCCTTCCCACTCCCGAGATCGTTCGCCGGGGCGTCGGTTCAGTCCCGGAGGCCCGGCGACTCTTCGGCGACATGAGCGTTCGGGAAAACCTGTTGATGGGCGCATTCACGCGGACGAAAAAACACCTCATCGAGCAGGACCTCGATCGCATGCTGGCCCTGTTCCCGAAGCTAGGCGAGCGGCTGTCGCAGCGGGCCGGAACGCTGTCGGGAGGCGAGCAGCAGATGGTCGCCATGGCGCGTGCCCTGATGGGCCGACCGTCCCTGCTCTGCATGGACGAACCGACCATGGGTTTATCACCGCTGTGGGTCGACAGGGTCCTCGACCTGATCGCCAGCATCAATCGCGAGGGCGTCTCCGTGTTCATGGTGGAGCAGAACGCCAGCCTTGCCCTGGAGATCGCGCATCACGCCTATGTCCTGCAGACCGGCCGCATTGTGCTCGATGGCCCAGCGTCAGCGCTGCGGTCGGATCCGCGCATCCGCGACGCCTATCTCGGTGGAGAGGTTTTGGGCTAGGGTCGGCTGCGACGAGTGCGCGACGGTTCGACGCTGGGGGGCCGCGATGCTGGTTGGTCACATCTGTTCTTCAGCGCCCGTGCTCTGAAAGGCATTTCTCCCGCTCCCCCCTCTCATAGATTCAACGTGTCGATACCCGAAGTTTTTCGACAGCGGTCGATAGCTGATGTTGGGTCGCGTGCTCGCGGGTATCGTTGACGCCAATTCGAAGCGATGCGACAGGTCTCGCATGTTGAAGGGTTCACGATCTCAGAGGCGTGTTTGGGCCGGGCTGGCCCCTCGATGTCTTTGACATAGCTGCGAGCTCCGCTGGGCTGAGCCCTCCACTTCTTTCAATCAGCTGTCTACGCCGTCCTGCCGCTTCTCTGTGCGGCATCGAGGACATCCTTGACCATCCTGACCGCTTCCCCAACTGCGCATGAGCTCGAGTCGACCGGCCAGACATGGCCGCCATCCGCCGACATCCATGCCGATCCGATCGTCGTCCTCGATCGCGTGAGCAAAGTCTATCCGGCCCGCAAGGCTTCGACCGCAGTGAATGCCCTGGACGACGTCTCCTTGTCGATCGACAAGGGAGCCATCGTCGGTGTCATCGGACGCAGTGGCGCTGGCAAGTCCACCCTGATCCGCCTGGTCAATGGGCTCGAGAAGCCCACTTCAGGCAGCGTTGCAGTCGATGGGACGACGATCTCGGCGCTCGACGAGCGGGGCCTCAGGGCGGCGCGGCGGTCGATCGGCATGATCTTTCAGCACTTCAACCTTCTGTCGTCGCGGACCGCCTATGGGAACGTCGCGCTGCCGCTGGAGATCGCCGGCTGGCCATCGCATGAAGTCGTCGGTCGCGTCGGTTCTCTGCTCGACCTCGTCGGCCTCGCCGACAAGCGCGACCGCTATCCGGCGGAACTCTCGGGTGGTCAGAAGCAGCGGGTGGGTATTGCCCGGGCGCTGGCGACCGGTCCCAAGGTGCTGCTTTCGGACGAGGCGACTTCTGCCCTCGATCCCGAGACGACCTCCCAGATCCTGACGCTCCTGAGGCGGGTCAACAAAGAACTCAATCTGACCGTCCTTCTCATCACGCATGAAATGGCGGTGGTGAAGAGCATCGCCGATCGCGTTGTCGTCCTCGAAGACGGCCGGATCGTGGAGCAAGGGCCAACATTCGACATCTTTGCGCATCCGCGACATCCAACAACACAATCGTTCGTAGGTTCGGTCACCGGCTCGAAAGTTCCAGAGGACCTCGAGGGCCGGCTGAGGGTCGGCCGCTGTCCAGGATGCCGTACGGTCATGAAGGTCGTCTGGGGCGGCGATCAGTCGGGCGATCATGTCCTCAGCCACCTTGCCCGCGTCCTTTCAATCGACATCACCTTACTCCATGGGCAGATCGATTCGATCGCTGGCCGCCCGTTCGGCGCACTCACGATAGCCATCCCGGGCGACCCATCGATCCTGCAAACAGCGATGGGTGAGTTCGTGCGTCACGGCCTGCACGTGGAGGTGCTGGGTCATGTCGCCTGAAATTCTCCGCCTCATCGCCGATGCGACCATGGATACCCTGGCCATGGTCAGCATCTCCGCCTCCTTCGGAACGCTGATCGGGCTGCCGCTTGGCGTCTTCTTGGCGACCAGCCGCCACGGCGAGCTGTTCGCAGCGCCTTGGGTCAACCGTGTTCTGGGATTGATCGTGAACGCGACGCGATCGACGCCCTTCATCATTCTGGTCGTCGCGATAATTCCCTTCACCCGCTTGATCGCGGGGACGTCGATCGGCACCACGGCGGCAATCGTTCCTCTGACCGTCGCCACGGCGCCGTTCATTGCTCGCCTTGTCGAGGCGGCGATTCGAGAGCTGGATCACGGCCTGATCGAGGCCGCTCGCGCCATGGGAGCGAGCCCGCTGCAGATCGTGATCAAGGTTCTCTTGCCGGAAGCCCGGTCAGCGATCGCACTTGCCCTGACGCTCGCCATCGTCAGCCTGCTCGGCTACTCGGCCATGGTTGGCGCCGTCGGCGGCGGCGGGCTGGGCGATCTCGGGATCCGTTACGGTTATCAGCGCTTCATGCCCGACGTCATGGCAGCGGTCGTGGTCGTCCTCATCGTGCTGGTGCAAGGCGTACAAAGCCTGGGCGATCGGCTCGCGCGCCGCCTCGACAAGCGCAAGCGTCACTCCCAATGAGCAGTTCCGTCATGTCGTCCAAGAAGGAGTAGAGTCATGTCGCGTCGCCTGTTTGCCGCGGCCGTTGCCGCATCTCTGGTGTGGGCCGGTCCGGCCTCTGCAGAAAAAGTGAAGATCGGGGTCACACCTGGTCCGCATGCCCAGATCCTCGAGGTGGTGAAGCCGATCGCCGCAAAGAAGGGCCTCGACATCGAAATCGTCGAGTTTTCCGACTACGTCGTCCCCAATGCCGCCCTGGACGCGGGAGAACTGCAGGCGAACTCCTTCCAGAATCAGCCATACCTCGACAATCAGAAGGCCGATCGCCGCTACAAGATCGAAGCGGTCGGACTGACCGTGAATTTCCCTCTCGGGATCTACTCCAAGAAGTACAAGAGTTGGGCGGATGTGCCGCCGGGCGCTACGATCGCCATTCAGAACGACCCGACGAATGGCGGCCGCTCGCTCCTTCTTCTGCAGGACAAAGGTGTGATCAAGTTGAAGTCCGGCGTGGGCTACAGGCCGACCGTCGCCGACATCGTCGACAACCCCCGCAAGTTGAAGATCGTCGAAGTGGAAGCCGCGCAAACACCACGGGCGCTTGACGACGTCGCTGCGGCGGCCGTCAACACCAACTACGCGACGCAGGCCGGCCTCGATCCGGCGAAGGATGCCATCCTGCGTGAAGACCCCAAGGGCCCCTACGTCAACTTGATCGCCGTCCGCAGCGCCGACAAGGACAAGCCCTGGGTAAAGACGCTACTCGAAAGCTATCAAACACCCGAAGTGAAGGAATTCGTTCTCACCAAGTTCAAGGGGGCTGTGCTGCCGGCCTGGTGAGGCCGCGGCATCACGGGGCGCCCTGCTTCAGCAACACGCTGTGAGCGGGCGTCCCGGTGATTGCCAGCCAGCCCTTGGCCTTTGCAAAGGCGACAGCCGCGTCGACGGTGCGCAGATCTTGCAGGCCGAGGCGGTCATGGACGTGGTCGATGCTGATCCAGGATTGATGGTCCTGCTGAGCATGGCGAACCGCTCGGCAGACTCTGACCGCCAGGGCGTCTATCGTTGCTGCCTCGCTCACGAGGCAGCTCTACGCAACGGCTTTGTGCGAGCGAGTTCTGCCGCCGCGAGCCGGGCGTGGCCTGGCGTGGTGAACTGCACGCCATCCAGCTCGAAGAAACGGCGAGCGATCGCATGAAAGCGCAGGGCGTTGCCGTCCTGCAGAACGATGCCCGCAGGCTCGCCCCAGATTTCGACGACGAAGGGTTGTGACATGACTCCACTCCTCCGGCTGCCTCGCATGCCGAACGAGAGGCCGGTCGTGCTCTGACGAAAATTGTGTCTTATCGGATGGCGCGGCTCAGCCGCGCCGACAGATGGTGCGGCACACGCCGCGTCGACAGATCGAACAGATGATCAGGCCAGGATTCTGGGTCATCGCTGCCTCGCTGGTCATAGCGGAGCCCACGAAACTCTTCGTGACGCTTTAGCACTTGGTGACGCGGCGCAAGCTGC
>Ga0065178_100414_pt1 | contig 40097 bp, 38 predicted proteins | sample FECB22metaG_FD_59210 | JGI IMG/M metagenome (GOLD analysis project Ga0065178, IMG submission 59210) | Cyanobacterial communities from the Joint Genome Institute, California, USA - FECB-22 (version 2) (version 2) | ecosystem: Environmental > Aquatic > Thermal springs > Hot (42-90C) > Microbial...
CAAGCTGCACGAGACCGAAGAGGCCGAGGTCCGCGCCGCGCGCGAGGCGGCGGGCAACGACGTCGCCATCATGGTCGATACCAACTGCCCGTGGACGCCCGAACAGGCGCGCCACATGACACTGAAGCTGCGTCCCTACGACCTGCACTGGCTGGAGGAGCCGATCTTTCCGCCGGAGGACTTCGCGGCCATCGCCCGGCTGCGCGAAGGCACCGGCGTGCCGATGGCGGCGGGCGAGAACAACTGCACCGCCTTCCAGTTCCGCGAGATGTTCGCCGCCGGCGCCGTCGACTATGCCCAGCCCAGCGTCACCAAGGTGGGTGGCGTCAGCGAGTTCCTGAAGGTCGCCACGCTCGCCGATGCCGCGGGCGTTACTCTGATGCCGCACTCGCCCTATTTCGGGCCGGGCTTCCTCGCCACGCTGCACCTGCTCGCCGCGCGCGGCGGCCCGGGCGGCATGGTCGAGCGCTACCACTTGGATCTCGAGGCGAGCCTCTACGGCAACCTGATCTATCCGGTGGAGGGCGGCTTCGTCGTTCCGGATGGGCCGGGCCTGGGACGCGACCCAGACCCGCACGTGCTCAAGACTTACGCGGCCTGATTGGCGGAACCTGCACGATCGACCACGGGTCGGGCAGTTCGCCAACCGGGCAGTCGATCAGCGTCGGCGCGCCGCGGGCGATGCCGCGCGAGATCGCGCTACCGAGCTCCTCCGGTGACTTCACGCGCTCGGCCGCGATGCCGAAGCTCTCGCCGAGCTTGACGAAGTCGGGATTGCGCAAGTCGCTGGCGATGGTGCGGTTCTTGTAGGACTGCTGCTGGATGCGCTTGACGTTGCCGTAGGCACCGTCGCTGAACACGACCGCCACCACGCCGATGCCGTGCTGCGCGGCCGTCGCCATCTCCATCGCGGTGAACAGGAAGCCGCCGTCACCGCTGATCGACACGACCGGCGTGTCGGGCCGCGCGACCTTGACGCCGAGCGACGTCGCATAGCCCCAACCCAGAGTGCCCTGGTAGCCGGGCGAGAGGAACGTCCGCGGCTTGTAGGTCGGATAGGCGAGGCGTGCGGCGTAGCCCATCTGGGTCAGCTCATCGACCAGGATGCCGTCTTCCGGCAGCGCCTTGCGAATGGCCTCGAGGTAGGCGATTTGCGGCGCGAGCTTGTCGCGCACGGCCTTGTTCGCCTTGGCCTTGGTCTCCGCCACGTGATCGGCACGGCCGTTGCGCTTGGCGACATGCTTGCCGAGCCGTCCGGCCAGCGCCTTCATGGTCGCCGTGGCGTCGCCGACGATGCCGATCTCGGGCCGGCGCTGGCGGTCGAGCTCCTCGCTGTCGATATCGACGCGGATGATCTTGAGCGAGGCGTCCAAGCCCCAGTTCTGCTGCTGCGGCTGCAGCCGCGTGCCCACGGCCAGCACGACATCGGCCTCGCCCCAGAACAGGTAGCCCGCCGGCATGGTGACGGAGAGCTTGTGACGACCGTCGATCACGCCCTGGCCCATGCGGCCGGTCATGACGGGCGCATCGATCATCTCGGCGATACGCGCGATATGCTCGCCCGCGCCCTGGGCGCCGCCGCCAACCACGATCAACGGCCGCTCGGCGCCGCCCAAAAGCTTGGCGGCGCGCTCGACAGCGTCCTCGTCGACGGGGCAGGGATCGGCCTTGGCCGGCGTGGCGATCATTTCGACCGGCGCCTTGCGGCCCCACGTATCCATGGCGCATTCCAGCGCTACCGGTCGGCGACGGCCGGAAAGGAGACGGCGAAACGCCTCGTTGACCAGGCCGGGCGCGGCGGCAGGCGAGGGGATGCGATCGGCCCACTTGGTCAGGCCGCGCATGATGGCGAGCTGATCGGGCAGCTCGTGCAGCAGCCCGACATTGCGTCCGATCATCGACTGCTGGATCTGCCCAGTCAGCGCCAGCACCGGCGCGTTCACGGCGTAGGCCGTGGAGAGCGCCGCCGTCGTGTTGAGGAAACCCGGGCCCGGCACGACGACGTAGGCCGATGGCTTGCCCGTCGCCATGGCGTAGCCCAGCGCCATGTAGGCGCAGGCCTGTTCATGACGCGCGTGGATCGGCCGGATCGCGTTGGTGCGATCGTAAAGCGCGTCGAAGAACGAGTCGTTCTGGACGCCGGGCAGGCAGAACAGCGTGTCGATGCCGTTGGTCTCGAGCATCGCGACGACGGCCTGGGCAGTTGTGAGCGTGGTCATGGCGTTCCTTCTCCTAATCCACGCGCGCGCCGGAGGCCTTGATGATCGGCGCGAGCCTCGCTTCCTCCGAATTGCGGTAGGCCACCGTGTCGGCTGGCGAGCGCCAGATCGCAGTCGCCGCCAGATCGAAGAACTTCGCCTTGAGGTCCTCGCTCTCCAGCGCCTTCTTCGACAGCTCCGACAGCCGCGCCACGATGTCGGTCGGCAGCTTGGCGGGACCGGTGAGGGCGGTCCACGAGTTAATGTCGAAACCCGGCAGCGTCTCAGCGATCGCCGGGATCTCGGGCACGACGGGCGTGCGCTCCTTCGAGGTGACACCAAGGCCGCGCACCTTGTTCACGCGATACTGCGCCAGCGCGCCGGGGATATTGTCGAAGATCATATGGATCTGGCCCGCCAGCAGATCCTGCATGGCCGGCGCCGCGCCGCGATAGGGCACATGCACCATGTCGACCTTGGCCATCACCTTGAAGAGCTCGCCCGACAGATGCAGCGTCGTGCCGTTGCCGGCCGAGGCGTAGGAATACTTGCTCGGATTCGCCTTCAGGAGCGCGATCAGCTCGGCAATGGTCTTGGCCGGCAGGTCGAGATTGGTGACGAGGAAGTTGGGCAGCTGCCAGATGGTCGAAACGAAGGTGAAGTCGTCCGGCACCTTGAAGGGCAGCCTGGCGTAGAGCGTGGGCGCGATGGCGTGGCTTGCGATGCCGCCCAGGCCCAACGTGTACCCGTCGGCCGGCGACTGGGCCAGCGCGTCCATGCCGACATTGCCGCCCGACCCGCCCTTGTTCTCGACCACCCATTGCTGGCCGGTCAGCTCCGCCATCTTGGCGCAGAACAGGCGCGACAGCGTGTCGGTCGCGCCGCCGGCAGGGAAGGGGTTGATGTAGCGGACCGTCTTGCTGGGATAGGTGCCTTGGGCCGAGACGAGTGCCGGGGCGGCCACCGCGCCGCCCAGCACGCCCATGGCGGCACGGCGCCCGATCAAATTCTTTGGCAAATTCCTTGGCAAACTCTTTGCACTCACTTGTCTTCCTCCCTGATCGAAGCGCCAAGAAGGTGCCAAACAGCATCCTGACCGTCGACGCCTTTCCTCAGAATTGACCGGCTGCGCCCTTCCGGCGCTTGAAATGCCACAAAATCTTGGCACTTTGGCCCCGTACTGCGGAGCGGCTGTGGGGGCTGCAGCGCAGCCGAGCGAGGAAGTGAGATGCGGGTTGTGGGCAGGATCGCGCGGGCCATCACCTGTGGTGCCGCCGTTGCCATGGTCGGTACGTGGTTTGCCGCGCCTGCGTTCGCCCAGCCGAAGCCCACTCCGCCGCCGGCCGCGCAGAAGGGCCCGACGCCATTCGACGTCTGCAAGGGGCTGACCGGCGCCAAGGCGCCGGAGAAGGTCCAGGCGTGCAGCGAGGCCATCAAGGACGGCAACCTGGTGGCCGGCGACCTGGCGACGGCCTATCTCAATCGCGGACTGGCAGAGAGCGGCGAAGGCAGCGACCAGCGGTCCAAGGCCGACTTCCGTTCGGCGATCCGCATCTTCAACGAGCTGATCCTGGGCTCGCCGCTCAACGCCTACTATTACATGCAGCGCGGCGCCGTGTATCAGGCGATCGGCGAGGCCGACCGCGCCATTCTCGATTTCAGCGACGCCCACCGGATTGCGCCCAACCAGACCTTCCCGTTGATCAGCCGCGGCACCACGCTCTACACCCGGAAGGACAACAACCAGGGGGCGATCGCCGACTTCAACGCGGCACTCAAGATCAACCCGCGCGAAACCAGCGCCTACATCAATCGCGGCATCGTCCATCGCAAGATGGGCGAGCTCAACAAGGCGATCAGCGACTTTACCGACGCCATCAAGCTCTTCCCGCCCAAGATCGACCCGGTCAGCGAGCGGATCCTGCCCGACGCGACGACCGGTCAGCTGTCGAGTGCCAAGGAACAGGAGCGCAACCACATCCCGCTGCAGGCTGCCTTCGCTCATTTTCAGCGCGGCCTCTCATACTACGACAAGCAGGACTACGACCGTGCCATCGCCGATTTCAGCGAGGCGATCCGGCTCAACCCGAACGAAGCGAGTGCGTATGTCGGTCGCGGTGCCACACTCATGTACAAGGACGAGCTGAAGAAGGCGATCGCCGACTTTTCCGAGGCGATCAAGCTTTCGCCCGGCCAGGCCTTCTCCTACATGCAGCGCGGCGTCGCCTACCACCGCGTCGGCGAGGCTGACAAGGCGCTCGACGACTACACCGAGGCCCACAAGCTTACGCCCAAGGATACCGCGCCATTGATCAATCGCGGCATCATCTACTACACGAAGAAGGGCCAGTTCGATGCCGCGATCGATGACTTCACCGAAGCGCTGCGGCTGAACCCCAAGGAAGTCAACGCGTTGATCAATCGCGGCGTGACGTTGCGGCAGAAGAACGATCCCGACGCGGCCATCGCCGATTTCAACAAGGCGATCGACCTTGGCCTTCAAACGGCGAGCCTGCTCAAGCTGGTCGCCAAGGACCGCGATCCACAGACCGCCCAGCTCGCCGACCAGGTGTCGCACGCCTATTACCAGCGCGGCATGGCGGAGATCGACAAGCAGCGCTACGAGCAGGCGCTCGAAGACTTCGGACGGGCGCTGGAGATCACGCCGAATGATTCGCGCCCCTATCTTGGTCGTGGCGCGACCTATTTGAAGATGAATCGTCTCGACGACGCGCTGAAGGACCTCGACGAGGCTGTCCGCATCTCGCCAGGCGTCGCCCAGGTCTACTTCGAGCGCGGCACCGCCTATCATCGCGTCGACGACTATGCCCGTGCGATCGCCGATTATAGCGAGTCGATCAAGCTCGATCCCAAGGAGCCATTGGCCTACATCAACCGTGGCATGGCCGAGATCTTCCTGAACAAGGTCGATGCCGCGATCGAGGATTTCGACAAGGCGCTCGAAATGTCTCCGGACAACGTCAATGCCCTCATCCAGCGCGGCTTCTCGTACGGCCTGAAGCGCGATTACGCGCCTGCCTTCGCCGACCTCAGCCTCGCCTTGAAGCTCACGCCGGACAATCCGACGGCCTACTTTTATCGGGCGCAGGTCGAGACGTTCCGCGGCAACATCGAGCGTGCACTCGAGGACTATGCGTCGGCCCAGCGCTACGATCCGCGCAATCCCCGCGTCTACGCTGCGCGGGCGACGCTCTATCTTGGACTCGGCGACTTCGACAGCGCCATCGACGACCTCAACGAGGCCATCAAGCTCAGGCCGCGGGATCCCAACCAATACCTGAACCGCGGCATTGCCGAGTTCAGCAAGGGCGACTACGACAAGGCGGTCGCCGATTACAGTGCCGCGCTCGCCCTCGACGGCAAGCTCTATCCGGCGCTCAACAACCGCTGCCTGGCCAAGGCGGTATTGGCAAGCGATCTCGGGTCTGCCCGTGACGATTGCCTGACGGCACAGAAGATCAATCCCGGCGATCCGGTCACCGAGACCAATCTCGGACTGATCGACCTGAAGCAGGGGCAGTATGCCAAGGCGATCGAGTCATACAACGCGGCGCTCGCTTTGGATCCGCAGCGGGCACGCGCCCTCTACGGCCGCGGCATCGCCAAGATGAAGATGGGCGACAAGGCGGCAGGCGAGGCCGACATGGATGTCGCGAAGGGACTAATACCCAACATCGGCGGCGAGTTTGCGACCTATGGCATCAAGGCGCAGTAGCGAATGGCCGGCGGCGAGTAGTTAGGGGGCAGGAAATGCGGATCGGCTTCTTCACGGCGATGGGACTCGCGGCGGTGCTCGCCGCCCCCGGCGTCCAGGCAGGCGCAGCACTCGATGCCATCAAGTCCCGCGGTGAGCTGATCTGCGGCACGCGCGGCGACACGTTGGGCTTCGCCCGGCGCGACGACAAGGGAAAGTACAGCGGGCTTGAAATCGACATGTGCCGCTCCGTCGCCGCCGCGCTCTTCGGCAATGCCGACAAGATCAAGGTCGTGCCCCTCGAGGCAGACAAGCGTTTCCCCGCCCTGCGCGACGGTAATGTCGACATGCTGGCATCGGGCACGACCCTCACCCTCACGCGCGATGCGTCGATGGGATTGGATTTCGTCGCCACCTACTACTTCGACACCCAGGCCTTCCTGGCACCGCGCAAGCTGGGCAAAAAGAGCGTGCGCGACATGAACGGTTCGACTGTATGCGTTCAGTCCGGCACCACGACTGCGGACAACCTCGGTGAATACTCCCGCAACAACAACCTGACATTCAAGCCGGTCACCTTCAATGCGCTGGACGAAGCTCGCCAGGCATTCTTCGCCGGACGCTGCGACATCTTCACGGCCGATCGTTCGGCGATCTATGCGGCGCGTGCCGCCTACGCCGCCAACCCCAACGACTACCTCATCCTGCCGGAGTCGGCTTCGCGCGAACCGCTTGGCTTGATTGTCAAGGATGGCGACGGTGCCTTAGCCGAAATCGTGCGCTGGTCGTTCTACGCCATGGTCGCAGCGGAGGAGTTCGGGATCACCTCCAAGAATGTCGACGAAATGGCGCGCAGCGAGAACATGAGCGTCAAGCGGATCCTGGGAGGCGTGCCGGGCATCGGCAAGGCGCTCGGCGTTGACGACAAGTGGGCTTACAACATCGTGAAGCAGGTCGGAAACTACGGTGAGAGCTACGAACGCAACGTCGGGTCAGGATCGCCCCTAGCCATTCCCCGGTCGTTGAATTCACTGGCGAGCCAGGGCGGCATGCAGTTCGCGCCGCCGATCCGTTGACATGGCCAGCCATCGGTCACCCGCGGACGGTGTTGGTATCCAGGTGCCGGCAGGACGTATCTCGGCGGATCGCAGCCAATGGCAGACGGTCCTCCAGGCAAGCGAGAGGGCGTGCATCTACCGTCTGTGCAATGCGCCCCAGGCGACGGACGATCCGGCCAACGCCATGATCGTCGAGCTCGACGGCGCCAAGCGAACCATCAAGGTGAACGCCGGCACATCGGTTGATGTCATGGCAAAGCGGATCCGGGTCAGGGCAGGGACGGGCGGGAAAGTGCCGTTGGTCGAGGGCTGGTACGTCCTGGTTTCCTAGCGCGGCGTCAACTGCCTCTGCTCCTGCTGGATGCCTTCTCCAGTCGCCAGCAGGTCCGACCGCCGCTCGGTCACGATCGCCTGGTTTTCCGAAACGAACTCGCCCCATGTAATGGTGCCGGCGATGAGGCGCGCGGCGTTCGCATCTGCCTTGGCGTAGCTGGCGCGCAGTATGGCGGCGATCCTGGGATCGACCTTGGCGGCGCTGGCCAGCGCCAAGCGGCGGCAGGGTGCGAGGTAGTCCTGCTGCAGCAGGGTGAGCTGCGCCGCCTCCTCGGCCGTCGCCTTCGAGCGGTCGCTCTTCATGGCGTCGGTCGGGCTGTCGGCGTGATCGCCCATCCGGGTGCGCAGCGCCTGGTGCGGCGGGCTCTTCAGGACGTCGCGCCAGCAGGCGTCGATCGCCGGCGCATCGCTGGCGGCGATCGAGTGGATGCGCTGGGCTTCCGGCGGCGTGGTTGGTGGCGACGGCGCGCAAGCCGCGACGGCGAAAAGCGCGATCGCCGGAGCAAGCGCCTTCATCGCGGAATCGATCGAGCAATCCAATGACACGACCCCAGCTTACTGCCAGGCTGAGGCCGCCGGGAGGGACTGTTTCTTGAGGATTGCAATCGTCCTGGTGGGTTTGGTCGACTGGGCGCTGGCAGCGTTGCTGGTGGCCGTCTCGGGATTCATCTTCGGCTCTGGGCCGGAAAGCGGCCACGCAGGAGCTGCAGCCTTCGGCGGTTGGGCGGCGATGGTCATCTTCTGCATCGCTGCTCCAATCGCGGGGTTCATCCTGGCGGGTCGCGACCGCCCGGGAGCTGGCATTCTGCTCGCCATCGCGCCAATCATCATCGCCGCTGTCGTCGCACTCTTGCCGATCCATCCGTATTAGGAAGCGCGACTGACGGGGCGTGTCAGCGCAAAGGAAGCGGATACATCAGCCCACCCTTGGTCCACAGCGCATTGATGCCGCGCTGGCCGGCCATCGTGAGCTTTAGGCATGCGGATCCCAACGACTGCGTGACGCCAACCAGACCAGGCCATGCCAAGAGCCGGCGCTTCCATGGTCGGCGGCGAAGTCGCGGGACGGTGCGCGCTCGAGATTGATCCGCGCCATCACGGCTTGTGACCGTTGGTTATCGGCGCTCGTGTAGGAAAGAATTTCATCAAGTGCGAGATGCCGGAAAGCGTACAGCAATGCCGCTCTGCCGCTTTCGGTGGCGAAGCCGCGGCCCCAGGCGCTTCTCACGAACCGCCAGCCGATCTCGTAATGGGGCCCAAGTGGATGATTGGCGTCGTCACGCGGCATCACTCCGGCATAGCCCAGAAATGAGCCTTCAGCGTCCTCGACTGCCCAACGCGACGTGCCATGCTCCAGATAGGCTGCAACATAGCGGCCGAACTTCGCATCGCTCTCGGTGCGATCGATGGGACCGCCTTGATCGGCCATGACCTCGCGATCGGCATGCATCTCAGCGAAGGCGCTGCGATGGTCTTCACGCCAAGGTCGAAGCCTCAGGCGCGGTGTTTGAATCATTGATCCTACGTTGCCCCGGGTCGTGAGTGTGTGTTGGCCTGCCAACCGAAGCCGCGCGGGGAGCGACAGTCCTCCTACGCTCTGGCGAGCTTCGGAGGACAACCTGCGCCGCTGCGCAGCGTAGGTTGGCGGATGGGGTGGGATTCGAACCCACGGTGGGCGTGAACCCACGCCGGTTTTCAAGACCGGTGCCTTAAACCGCTCGGCCACCCATCCTCTTCGAGGCGAGCGATACTGGCGTTGCGAGCAGAAGCCAAGCCCTAGTTGCGCAGGTCGGCAAGGCCGGGCTCGACGGCACCCTCGCGTTCGCGTTCATCGAGGGCGCGCCCGACCTGACGGCGGAAGCGCTCGAGGTCCGCGCCGGTGAGCTGCACGTGCTTGATACCGGGATGGGCCAGGGGATTGACGGTCCGGCCGGCGATCACGAGCTCGAAGTGCAAATGCGCGCCGGTCGAGCGGCCGGTGCTGCCGACGAAGCCGATCAGCTCGCCGTGGCTCACGCGCGTGGAAGCGGCGATGGCCGCGATTGGCGACGTTCTCTTCATGCGCCCCCAAAACGCAAAAAGAACGGACGAGCGCGACCGGTGAGGGCCACGCTAAGGCACGTTCGATGGTGATAGTCCCGCTCAGTTGGAGGGTTGCCCTCCGCCTCCCAAGCACCCGCTCCCACAGCGGTAACCGACTTCTAGCCGCGAAATTGTGGCATTGGCCAGCTTCGGTCGTGGACAAAATTGGGAGGGTCGAAAGCGTTACTCATACACGCCACAAATCTTGCAAGATATACAGCTACTTCAGTATCGTTCTTCATCCGCTCGCTCATCAGGTGGGCCAAGACCATGATCAGCCGACGCCTTCTCTCTGCCGCTCTCGCTTTCTCGCCCGTCGCCTCCCTCGCGCAAAGCGGAGACCCGAAGTTCGCCGCCTTCCTGCGCGGCATAAGGGCCGAAGCCCTGAAGGCGGGCATCGACCCGGGCACCCTCGATACCGCACTCGGAAAGGTGCAGGAAATTCCGCGCGTCATGGAACTCGCGCGCAATCAGCCTGAGTTCAAGATGACGTTCGACAAGTACCTGGAGGTCGTCGTGTCGGACGAGCGGGTGAAGAACGGCCGCGCGAGGCTTGCCGAGAACCGCGCGCTGGTCGAGCGCTTTGCCCAGCCTGCCGGCATGCCGCCCTCGACGGTGGTCGCGCTATGGGGCATCGAGAGCAACTACGGCAAGAATCTCGGCGACTTCGAGGTCATCGATGCGCTGGCGACGCTGGTCTACAACAACTTCCGCGCCCAGTTCTTCCGCCAGCAGCTGATCGCCGCCCTGAAGATCCTCGCGCAGGGCCATATCGGCTTCGACGCGATGAAGGGTTCGTGGGCGGGCGCCATGGGGCAGTGCCAGTTCATTCCCACGAGCTTCCTCGCCTATGCCGCCGACGGCGACGGCGATGGCCGCATGGACATCTGGACCAACAAGGCCGACGTCTTCGCCTCTATCACCAACTACATGCGACGCGTCGGCTGGCGGCCCGGCCTCAACTGGGGCCAGGAGGTGCCGGCCGGTACGTCGGCCGGGCAGGGCGAGCGCATCGTGCGGCCGGCCGGCGCGGGCGGACCGACCTTCCTCACCACGGCGAACTTCCAGGCCATCCTGCGCTGGAACCAGTCCGACTTCTTCGCGCTCGCTGTGGGCTTGCTGTCCGACAAGATCGCCGCCGCGAGGTGACTGCCCGATTCCCTCAAGATGATGTATGATTAGGCAGTCATGCCCCTACCAGTAGTCAGCCCAAGCGTACCGGCCGTTCGTGCTGTTGGAATGCTGCTGCTCATGGCCTTGCTGGCCAGTTCCCTCACCGCCTGCGGGTCGAGGAGCGGCGGTCGCTCGGGAGCGGCCCAGGTCGGCGCCTACAAGATCGGGGCGCCCTACAAGATCGACGGCGTAACCTACACGCCGCAGGAAGAATTCAACCATGTCGAAACCGGCGTCGCCTCGTGGTATGGCCCCGGCTTCCACGGCAAGTCGACGGCCAATGGCGAGCGCTATGACCAGTCGGAGCGCACGGCGGCCCACCGGACTCTGCAGATGCCTGCGATCGTACGCGTTACCAATCTCGACAACGGCATGAGCACCGTCGTTCGCATCAACGACCGCGGGCCGTTCGCGCGCAGCCGCATCATCGATCTGTCGCGCGCGGCGGCGCAGGAGCTCGACGTCGTGCGCAACGGCACCGCGCGCGTGCGCATCGATCAGCTTCCTGCCGAGAGCATGGCGGTCAAGGACGTGGCCATCGCCGGCGGCGGCCCGGCCGAGCAGAACGCCGCGGTGGCGCAGGTCGCCTCCGGCGCGCGACGTGCGCCCGCCTCCCAGCCTGTCGTCGCCCAGCCGCCCGTCATGGTCGCGGCGAGCCCGCCGCCACCGGTGGCCGCTCCGCCGCCGGCCACCCAGGCCGTGTGGCCGACCAATCCGCGACCGCAGGCGGTGTCGGCGACGCCGGTCTACGCCAGCGGCAATGGCGTCAGCATCGCCTCGCTGGCCTCGGGCGCCAGCGCTCCGACCGGCGCCGCCAGCGGTTTCTACGTGCAGACCGGATCCTTCAGCACAGCCGAGAATGCCGAGCGTCAGCGCGATCTGGTGCGCAGCTACGGCATGTCGGAGGTTTCGGCCGCCTCGGCCGGCGGACGCGAGGTCTATCGCGTCCGGCTTGGCCCCTACACCACACCGGACGCCGCCGGCATCGTCGCCGACCGGCTGAAACGTTCCGGCTATGGAGATGCCCGTGTTGTTTCCGACTGATCTCCTGCGCCGCGCGGCGGTGCTCCTCGCTGTCGCGACGATGGCCGGCAGCTCGCTCGCTGCGCTGGCGCAGCAAACCGACCAGCAGCCCAAGCGTCAGACCCAGCCGCAGAAGCCGCCGGCCAAGCCGCGCACCACGACGACGGCGCCCAAGCCTTCGGAGAAGGCGGCGGCCGCCGCCAAGACCGAGGCGCTGCCGCCTTCCCAGGTCGGCATCGGCACGCTCGCCAAGCAGGCCTTCATGGTCGATCCGCAGACTTCCTCCGTGCTGCTGTTCAAGGATGCCGACAAGCCGATGCATCCCTCGTCGATGGCCAAGATGATGACCATCTATATCGCCTTCGAGGAGCTGAATGCCGGCCGCCTCAAGCTCGACACGCGCTTTCGGGTCAGCGAGCGGGCCCGCAACATGGGCGGCTCGCGCATGTTCGTCGAGCTGGGCAGCGAGGTCTCGGTCGAGGACCTGATCAAGGGCATGATCGTGCTGTCGGGCAACGACGCCTGCGTCGTCATGGCCGAAGGCCTGTCGGGAAACGAGGACAGTTTCGCCGAGCGCATGACGGCCAAGGCGCGCGAGCTCGGCATGACCGGCACGGTGTTCAAGAACGCGTCGGGCTGGCCGGCCGAGGGGCAGTGGACGACGGCACGCGATCTCGCCGTGCTGGCGTGGCGCACGATCGAGGACTTCCCCAAGCTGTATCGCTACTACTCGGAGACCAACTGGACGTACAACAACATCAAGCAGGACAACCGCAACCGCCTGCTCAAGACCGTGCCGGGCACCGACGGGCTCAAGACCGGGCACACGGAGGAGGGTGGCTACGGCCAGGCCACGTCGTCGATCCGGGACGGCCGTCGCCTGATCCTGGTGGTCAACGGCCTGACGTCGATGGCCGAGCGCGCCCAGGAGACCGCGCGGTTGATGGAATGGGGCTTCCGCGAAACGACCAACACCACGGTCTTCCGCGCCGGCGACACCGTGGCCGAAGCGCCGGTCTGGCTGGGATCGCAGGACAAGGTGCCTCTTGTGGTGGCCAAGCCGGTCCAGATCACCGCACCCAGCGGACAGACGGTGACGCCGCGCGTGGTCGCGCGCTTCGATGGCCCGATCGCGGCGCCGATCGTCAAGGGCACCAAGCTCGGCACCGCCGCGGTGACCCTGCCCGACAACCGCGTGATCGAGTATCCGCTCGAGGCCGGCGCGGACGTGCCGCGCATGGGCGTCTTCGGGCGCGTGACAGCGATGATGCGGCACTATCTGTTCGGCTGGCTCTCGTGACGCAGCAGCCCACCGGGCGTTTCATCACCCTGGAAGGCGGCGAAGGAGCGGGAAAGTCGACCCAGATCGCGCGGCTCAAGGCCTGGCTCGAAGGAAGCGGCCATCGCGTTACGGCGACGCGCGAGCCCGGCGGGTCGCCGGGAGCCGAGATGATCCGCAAGCTCCTGGTCGAAGGACCGGTCGAGCGCTGGGACGGCACGACCGAGGCGCTTCTGCACTTCGCCGCGCGGCGCGAGCATCTGCGTTCGACTGTATGGCCGGCGCTGAAGCGCGGCGACTGGGTGGTGAGCGACCGCTTCGCCGACTCGACGCTGGCCTATCAGGGCCACGGGCACGGCGTCGAGCGACGCATCTTCGAGCAGCTCTACGACGTCGCCGTCGGCGCCTTCCGGCCGGATCTCACCGTCATCCTCGATCTCCCGGTCGAGATCGGATTGAAGCGGGCGGCGGCTCGGCGCGGCAGTGAGACGCGCTACGAAAGCCTGCCGATCGATTTCCACAGGCGGGTGAGGGCGGGTTTCCTCGAGATCGCCAAGCGTGAGCCCAAGCGCTGCGTCGTGATCGATGCTACAGGGGAGATCGACACGATCGCCAAGGCGATCACCGATGCAGTGAAGGAGCGGCTGGGAGCCTGAGCGCATGGCGAGGGGCAAGACCGCCGTCGACGCCAGCGAGCTGGAGAAGCTCGAATGGCCCTACGACTGGCCGCCGCCATGGCGCGCCGAACGGCTTCTCGGCCACGAAGCGGCGGAGAAGGCGATGCTCGCCGCGCACGAGAGCGGACGGCTGCATCACGCCTGGCTGCTGGCCGGCCCGCGCGGCATCGGCAAGGCGACGCTGGCCTGGCGCTTTGCACGCTTCCTGTTGTGCGGTCAGCAGCAGGGCGGCCTGTTCGGTGGCGGCGCAGCCGAAGGCCTCGACGTGCCGGCCGACGCACCGGGGCGCTCGCTGGTCGATGCGCGCTCGCATCCCGACCTGTTCCATCTGCGCCGCACGCTCAATCCCGACACCGGCCGCATGCGCGCCGAGATCGCCGTCGACGATGTGCGCGAGCTCGGCGCCTTCATGCATATGACGCCGGCGATGGGACAATGGCGGGTCGCCATCGTCGATTCGGCCGACGAGATGAATCGCAACAGCGCCAACGCGGTGCTGAAGATCCTCGAGGAGCCGCCGCCCAACGCGGTGCTCCTGATCGTGGCGCACGCGCCGGGCCGGCTGCTGCCCACCATCCGCTCGCGCTGCCGGCGCCTCGCGCTGCAGCCGCTTTCCGAGGACATCGTGATGCGCCTGCTGGGCGAGCTTGCGGCCGACGTGAAGGAGGGGGAGAGGGTTGCCCTGGCGCGGCTGGCCGAGGGCAGCATAGGTCGCGCCCTGGAGCTCGCCGGCGCAGGCAGCCTGGAACTCTACAGCGAGATGGTGAACGTGCTCGCGACCTTGCCGGAGCTCGACATGGCGCGCCTGCACGGCTTCGCCGAGCGCTTCGCGCGCCGTGGCGAGGAGGCCAACGCCGCCTGGCGCACGTTGAACTACCTGTTCGACGGCTGGCTGAAGGGTCTGGCGCGACAGTCGGCGCTGGGCCGAGAAGCTGCACCGGTCGTGCCGGCGGAACTCGGTCTGCAGGCCCGCCTGCTGTCGGCCGGCAGCCTTGATCGCTGGATGGAGGCATGGGAAAACGCCGCCCGACTGTTTGCCCGTGCCGATGCGGTCAATCTTGATCGCAAACAAACGGTGCTCGTCAGCTTCCTCTCTCTCCAGTCGGCGATGCGCTGAAGCGGCGAACAGTCCGGAGTCAGTATCATGTCGCGCCGCAGTACGTATTACATAACCACGCCGATCTACTACGTGAACGACGTGCCCCATATCGGGCACGCCTACACGACGCTTGCCTGTGACGTGCTGGCCCGGTTCATGCGGCTCGACGGTCGCGATGTGCACTTCCTCACCGGCACCGACGAGCACGGCCAGAAGGTCGAGAAGGCCGCCGCCGCCGCCGGGCTGGCGCCGCAGGCCTTTACCGACAAGGTGAGCCAGTCGTTCCGCGACCTCGTGAAGACGATGAACTACAGCCCCGACAACTTCATCCGCACGACGGAGAAGCGGCACCACGCCGCCTCGCAGGCGCTGTGGGAGAAGCTGGTCGCGTCGGGCGACATCTACGTCGGCAAGTATGCCGGCTGGTACTCGGTGCGCGACGAGGCCTACTTCGTCGAAGGCGAGACCGAGGTCGGTCAGGACGGCAAGCGCCGCGCGACGGAGTCCGGTGCCGAGGTCGAATGGGTCGAGGAGCCATCGTACTTCTTCAAGCTGTCGGCGTGGGCCGACCGGCTGCTGGAGTTCTACGAGAGGAATCCGCGCTTCATCGCGCCGGAGAGCCGGCGCAACGAGGTCATCAGCTTCGTGAAGGGCGGCCTGCAGGACCTTTCGGTGTCGCGCACCAGCTTCTCGTGGGGCATCCCGGTGCCCGGCGACGACAAGCACATCATGTACGTCTGGCTGGACGCGCTCACCAACTACATCACCGAGTGCGGCTATCCGGACACCAGCAATCCGTTGTGGAAGTACTGGCCGGCCGACCTGCACATGGTCGGCAAGGATATCATCCGCTTCCATTGCGTGTTCTGGCCGGCCTTCCTGATGTCGGCGGGCGTGGCGCCGCCGCAGCGCGTGTTCGCGCACGGCTGGTGGACCAACGAGGGCCAGAAGATCTCCAAGTCGCTGGGCAATGTCATCGACCCGGTGGAGCTGGTCGCGACCTACGGCCTCGACCCGGTGCGCTACTTCCTGCTGCGCGAGGTGCCGTTCGGCAACGACGGCGACCTGCAGCGGCGAGCCCTGATCGGCCGCCTGAACGGCGACCTCGCCAACGCCTACGGCAATCTCTGCCAGCGCGTGCTGTCGATCGTGGCCAAGAATGTTGGCGGCAAGGTGCCGGCCAAGGGCACGATCGTCGAGGCTGATACGGCCCTGCTCGATCGTGCCAAAGGTCTGCTCGGCATCGTGCGTGCCGAGCTGAACGAGCAGGCGTTCCATCGCGCGCTGATCGCGATCTGGGAGGTCATCGCCGACGCCAACCGCTACGTCGATGCCCAAGCGCCGTGGGCGCTTGCCAAGACCGACCCGGTGCGCCGCGATACAGTGCTGTGGGTGCTCGCCGAGACCATCCGGCGGGTGACCTTGCTGGTGCAGCCCTTCATGCCCGATTCGGCGGCCAGGATCCTCAATCAGCTGGCGGTGCCGGCGGCGGAGAGGGCGTTCGCCAGCTACGACAAGGAGCTGGTGCCGGGCACGGCGCTGCCCGCGCCTCAGGGCGTGTTCCCGCGCTACATCGAGCCCAAGGCGGCGGCGAGCTGATGCTGATCGACAGCCACTGCCACCTCGACTTCCCCGAGCTTGCCACCGACGAGACCGGCGTCCTGGCGCGCGCCCGCAACGCCGGCGTCGCCGGCATGCTGACCATCGGCACCAGGCTCGACCAGTTCGACAAGGTGCGTGCCATCGCCGAGCGCCATGGCAACGTCTGGTGTTCGGTCGGCGTCCATCCGCACGAGGCCAAGGAGGAGGGGCAACGCACCCCTGACCGCCTGATCGAGGCGACGCGCCATCCCAAGGTGGTGGCCATCGGCGAGACCGGGCTCGATTTCTACTACGAGCACAGCCCGCGCGCGGAGCAGGCCGAGAGCTTTCGCGCCCACATCGCGGCGGCGCGCCAGACCGGCCTGCCGCTGATCGTCCACACCCGCGACGCCGATGCCGAGACCGGCGACATCCTCGAGCAGGAGCACGGCAAGGGCGCCTTCAGCGGCCTGATCCATTGCTTCAGCTCGGGGTCGGAGGTGGCGCAGCGGGCGCTGGCGCTCGGTCTCTACATCTCGATCTCGGGCATCGTCACCTTCAAGGCGGCCGAGGCGTTGCGCACGATCGTGCGCGACATTCCGCTCGACCGGCTGCTGGTCGAGACCGACGCGCCCTACCTCGCCCCCGTGCCGAAGCGCGGCAAGACCAACGAGCCCGCCTTCGTCGCCCATACCGCGGCAAAGGTGGCCGAGCTCAAGGGCGTCAGCATCGCCGAGCTGGAGGCCGCGACCACGGATAATTTCTTCCGGCTGTTCGCCAAGGCGGAGCGTGGCTCGTGCGGGTGACCATCCTGGGCTGCGGCACGTCGGGTGGCGTACCAAGGGTAGGGGGCAAGGCAGGGGGCGGCGAATGGGGTGCGGCCAACCCCGCCGATCCGCGCAATCGGCGCCGCCGCTGCTCCATCCTGGTCCAGGACAAGGGCAGGACCCTCCTGGTCGACACCTCGCCCGACCTGCGCGCCCAGCTTCTCGACGCCAAGGTCGAGCGCATCGACGCCGTGCTGTGGACCCACGAGCACGCCGACCAGGTGCACGGCATCGACGACGTGCGGCCCTACATGCTGCGCCAGGGACCGATCGAGGCCTGGTCCGACGCCCGGACCTACGGAATCCTCAAGCAGCGCTTCCGCTACTGCTTCGAGGCCGAGGACGGCTTCTACAATCCGATCTACCGGCACAGCTGCATCGAGGGGCCCTTCGTTGCCGCCGGCCTGCCGGTGCGACCGTGGGTGCAGGACCACGGCATCGCCACGTCGCTCGGCTTCCGGTTCGGGCCGGTGGCCTATGCCAACGATTGCGTGACGCTGACCGAGGAGGCGTTCGAGGTCATGTCAGGGGTCGAGGTGCTGATCGTCGACGCAATGCGCTTCCGGCCGCATCCCACCCACGCCCATCTCGACCGGGCCCTGGAGTGGATCGGCCGGATTAATCCCCAGCGGGCGTTTTTGACCAATCTCCACGTCGATATGGATTATGCTGAAGTCGATCGACTGACGCCGGACCACGTCCACCCGTGCCATGACGGGTTGGCCATCGAAGTGAATGGAGAATAATCCATTACTATCAGACGATTGAGGAGTATTCCTCACCAACTGCATCAGGCGAGACAAAAGGAGTCCGGTCGCCGCTTGTTCCTGTTTGCCGGCCTGGCGGCTTGGCTGGGCGCGATTCCGGCCACAGCGGCCGATCTGGACGCCGGCGGGCTGACGTTCCGGGACTTCGCCGTCAACGACAACGGCGCCAGCTTCAGTCGCGGCGATCCGATGATCGCCGGCGGCCCCAACCAGGTGTCGTCGAGGGTGGCTGGCATCGATGCCGCCAAGGGCCTGGCGCGCATCCAGTTCGGATCGATCCGGGTCGAGGTTTCACTGCCGCTGGGCTGGCAAGCCACCGAGGATTGGGAGCGTGGCGTCGCCTACAGCGCGGACAAGAATTTCCGGCTGATCGTCTGGCGCGTCGATTTCGCCTTCGAGGGCGTCAAGGATGCCGAACACTACGCTGCCACCAAGGTCGGCTCGATCCAGGCCCGCCGCCCGAAGATCCAGGCCCAGGCGCGCAAGCTCGCCGACGGTACCTTCCTCATCGTCTACGAGAACGCGCCGCCAGCCCACGGCGATCGCGAGCCGCGCACGGTCTTCGACCTCGTGTTCCAGAACCCGTCCAATCCGAAGGAGGGCATCCTGATGACCCTGGGTTGCCCAACCAGCGATACCGTGCGCGGGCTGAAGCTGCTGGCTCTCTTAAAGGAGAGCACCCGTATTAACTGGTAAGTCTTTGGTTTATTTACTATGTCAATATTTGTCATAATATATATTATACGATAATCAGAGTTGAGGATAAGCGTCATGGCGTCCGAACGTCTCTCGGCGGAGTCGCTGCCCCGCGAACCGATGGCGCGCCTCCTGGCCGTCATGGCGTGGCTGCGAGACCGCCAGCACGGCTGCCCGTGGGACATCGACCAGACCTTCCGCACGATCGCGCCGTACACCATCGAGGAAGCTTACGAGGTCGCGGACGCCATCGACCGTGACGACCTGCCGGCCCTCAAGGAAGAGCTCGGCGACCTCCTGTTGCAGGTCGTCTACCACTCCCAAATGGCGCACGAAGCCGGCGCCTTCGGTTTCCCGGAGGTTGCCCAGGCGGTAGCCGACAAGATGGTCGACCGGCATCCCCATGTCTTCGGCGACGCCAAAATCGACACTGCCGAGGCGCAGACGGTCTCCTGGGAAGCGCGCAAGGCGGCCGAACGCGCCGCCAAGGGCAAGGAGCCCGCCGGCACCCTGGACGGGGTGGCCCGTGCCCTCCCCGCCCTGTTGCGGGCCGAGAAGATCCAGAAGCGGGCGGCCCGGGTCGGCTTCGATTGGAAGAAGACCGATCCGGTCATCGACAAGATCGAAGAGGAGCTGGGCGAACTCCGGGCCGAGCTCGGCGCCGGGACCGTCGATCAGGAACGCCTGACCGACGAGCTGGGCGACGTGCTGTTCGCGGTGGCCAACCTCGCCCGCCATTGCAAGGTCGATCCCGAGGCGGCGTTGCGCGCCACCAACGACAAGTTCGAGCGCCGCTTCCGACATATCGAGAAGCGCCTGGCCGAAACCGGCCGCAAGCCCGCCGACGCCACCCTCGAGGAAATGGAAGCCCTCTGGCAGGAGGCGAAGACGCGGGGGTGACGGGAGCCGACTCATGCTCTTCCGGACCGCCGGCCTCTGGCCGGCCTCATGATCCCGAGCCGGCCGGAGGCCGGCGGTGCGGAAGACGAAGAACTTAACCCCTCGGCAGCCCCTGCAGCAGCGGCAGGCGCACCGCCTCGAACAGCGCCCGCACCTCGGCCAGGGTCCTGGGATCGATGGCCGTGATCAGCCCGGCATTGAGGGGCTGGTCCGCGGCATACGGCTTGCCGTCAAAGCGCTGCGCGGCGCCACCCGCTTCGGCCATCATCAGCGCACCGGCGGCGTGGTCCCACGGTTTGGTCCGACGATAGAGATTGAAGTCGGCGCGGCCAGCGAGGATCTCGAGATACTCCGCCGCCGCGCAGTTCAGGGTCGACACGCGCCCGAGCGACCGTCGCCGGGTCGGCGGCAGCTGGCGGTCGAACTCCTTGCGCACCTTGTAGCCGACGAAGCCGATCGGCGGGCGCAGCCGGCGCGCGCCTTTTACGGCCGCGCCGTCGATGGCGACGCCCTGCCCGCGCAACGCCACCGCCATATGACCGCGCGGCGCGTCGAGTATCCAGCCGCCTTCCGTCACCGTGTTGCGCACCAGGCTGACGATGATGCCGAAACGGTCCCGGCCTTCGGCGAAGTTCTTGGTGCCGTCGAGTGGATCGACGATCCAGCAGGCCTCGCCCGGCCGCGCGATCAGGTCGGTGAGGCTGGGATCCTTCTCGACCGCCTCCTCGCCCACGACCGGCACGCCCGGCAGGATCTTGGCGAGCCCCGCCGCCAGGCGCTGCTCGGCCGCGACGTCGGCAACGGTGACAAAATCGCCGGGGCCCTTGAGCCGGATGTCTTCCTTGGCGAGCGCGCGGAAGCGCGGCAGCAACTCGGCCGCCGCCGTCTCGCGCATCAGCTCGGCGACCCGCTCGGAATCGCGCGAGCTTAGCATGTCGTCAGCCGACGACTCCGAACAGGTCCTCTTCCTTGAGGATCACGTGGTCGACGCCGGAAAGCTTGACCTCGGTGCCCGACCACTTGCCGTAAAGGACCTTGTCGCCGACCTTGATGTCGAGCGACTGCAGCCGGCCGTCCTCCAGCCGCTTGCCCTTGCCGACCGCCACGACCTCGCCCTGCACGGGCTTCTCCTGGGCGGTGTCGGGGATGATGATGCCGGCCTTGGTCTTGGTCTCGGCGGCCAGCGGCTTGATCAGCAGCCGATCGTGCAAGGGCTTGAATTTCATGGTGTTTCCTTCGTCTGGACTGGCCGCTTATATGTAGCCGGCCGGCCGGGTGTCAACGTGACAGCCTCGCTGTCATCCCGAGCGCAGCGAGGGACCTTTCCGTTGCCTAAAGGCCCCTCGCGACGCTCGGGGTGACAGCAGCGAATTAGCGTCCCGCAATCAGCCGCCGCTCGAGTTGGGCCGAGGCCGCCGCATCGAGAGCCACCGTCAGCCGCGCGATCTCGCCGTCGTCGTGACGACTGCGCACCTCACCGTGACGATAGAGCCAGGCGATGGTTGCGCCGTCACTCAGCGGAACGGCCACCTCGCGCGCCTCGCCGCGCCCGAGGAAATCGCCGATCGCCTCCAGCAGCTGATCGACCCCCTCCCCGGTCACGGCCGACACGGGATATTGCCGCGCCCGTTCCGCGCCGGTGTGGGAACGCGTCTGCAGAGTGAGGCGAGCGTCGGCGGGCAGGGCATCGATCTTGTTGAGGGCCTCGATGATCGGCCGCCCTCCACCCTCGTCGATCGCGCCGAGATCGTGCAGGACCGCCTCGACGTCGGCCTTCTGCTGCTCGCTATCGGGATGGGAGATGTCACGCACGTGCACGATCAGGTCGGCTTCCATCACCTCCTCGAGGGTGGCGCGGAAGGCCTCGACCAGATGGGTCGGCAGATCGGACACGAAGCCCACCGTGTCGGACAGCACGATCGGCTTGCCGTTGGGCAGCTTGATCGAGCGCATCGTCGGATCGAGCGTGGCGAACAGCAGATCCTTGGCCATCACGGCGGCGCCGCTCAGGCGATTGAACAGCGTCGACTTGCCGGCGTTGGTGTAACCGACCAGCGCCACCGTCGGCAGCTTGGCCTTGCGCCGCCCGGCACGATTGACGGCGCGCGTGCGGCGCACGCCCTCGAGGTCGCGCTTGATACGCACGATGCGCTCGCCGATCAGGCGCCTGTCGATCTCGATCTGCGATTCGCCGGGGCCGCCCATGAAACCGAAGCCGCCGCGCTGGCGCTCGAGGTGGGTCCATGACCGCACCAGCCGGCCGCGCTGGTAATCGAGCGCGGCGAGCTCGACCTGCAGGCGTCCCTCATGCGTGCGGGCGCGCGCGCCGAAGATTTCCAGGATCAGACCGGTGCGGTCGATGACCTTGGTGTCCCATTCCTTCTCGAGATTGCGCTGCTGCACGGGGGTGAGCCGATCGTCGACGACCACCAGGCCGACCCCCTGCTCCTTCACGTTGGCCTTCACCCGCTCGACAGCGCCTTTGCCGATCAGCGTGGCCGGCGTGATGCGGCGCAAGGGCACGGCCTCGGCGAGGCGCACATCGAGATCGATGGCGCGCGCGAGCCCGACCGCCTCCTCGAGCTTGGCCTCGCGGTCGCGCTCGTGACGATGGGAGCCCGTCTCGTAGGGCGACAAAACGGCGGCGACCGTCCGCGGCGGGGCGGTGTCGGTGGCCGTGCGCTTGCGCCTGTCGTGTCCGTTCAGCTCGTGGTTTTCGTTCAAATCAGCCCGCTGCGTCGGCTTTGTCGCCGTCGAACAGCTGCACCGGCGTGACCGGCATGATGGTCGAGATCGCATGCTTGTAGACAAGCTGCGAGTGGCCGTCGCGGCGCAGCAGCACCGAGAAATTGTCGAACCAGGTAACGATCCCCTGCAGTTTCACGCCGTTCACAAGGAAGATCGTGACGGGCGTCTTGTTCTTGCGCAGGTGGTTCAGGAAGACGTCCTGAACGTTCTGTGCTTTTTCACTCATGTTCTTGGCCTCTTGCTGGGCGTCCGGCGACCCTTGCGGGCAGCCGTTGGGAAGGCGCAGGTCCAAACCTGCTACCGAGTTACGTCAAATATAGGGCTCGGTCAGTTCAAAGCAATGCCACCAGCTCATTACAATTCCGTGCGCGCAGGCGCGGCGGATGGTCCAGCAACAGCCCCGTCAGCTCCTCTGCACCACCCACGAGAACGGGCAAACAGCCCGCCGCGTGGGCACATTTGAGGTCGGCCGGAGTATCGCCAACCATCCACACGGTGTCGTCCGGCGCAATTCCCGTGCCGGCGAGGGCCTTGAGGATGGGATCCGGTGCCGGTTTGTCGCGCTCGCAGTCGCGCGCGCCCACCGCTCGCTTGATCCAGCGCTGCCAGCCGAGATGGGCGAGCTCGGCCCTGAGATTGTCGCCGACCTTGTTGCTGACAATGGCGACATAGCAGCCCAGCCGGTCACAATGGGCGAGGAGCTCGGCCGCCCCCGGCAGCGGCGTCAAGCGCTCGAGATGGATCCGGTAAAAAGTCTCGTAGAACACCTTCTCGGCTTGGCCGGCGCGGTCACCGAACAGTGTCGGAAAGACATCACGCAGCGAGCCGTGCGCGCGGTCACGCACCTGCTGGGCCGTCCACGGCGTCTCGCCCAATGCCGTGAACGTATCGCGATAACATTCGACGATGGTCGGCCAGGTATCGACCAGCGTGTTGTCCCAATCGAACAGGATGGCGCGCGGTGGTTTCAGGTCGGCCAGCCGGCTCACGTCACCGCCTCGCCTTCGGCGGCGAAGCGCACATATTCCTCGCGAAGTCGCCGCGCCGTCGGGCCAACCTTGCCGTCGCCGACCGGATCGCCGTCGATCTTCACCACCGGGGTCACAAACGACGTCGCCGAGGTGATAAAGGCCTCCTTGGCGGCCTTGGCCTCGGCCAAGGTGAAGGGCCGCTCGACCAGCTTCAGCTGCAGCTCGCCCGCGAGCGACTTCAGCGTGTGGCGCGTGATGCCGGCCAGAATCGCGTTGTCGGTGGCGCGCGTCACCAGCTCGCCGCCCTTGGTGACGATCCAGGCATTGGTCGAGGCGCCTTCGGTCACCTGGCCCTTGCCGTCGACCAGCCAGGCTTCGTAGGCGCCGCTCTCGCGCGCCGCTTGCTTGGCCAGAACGTTGGGCAGCAGCGCCACGGTCTTGATGTCACAGCGCTGCCAGCGGATGTCGGGATGGCTTTTGACGGCGATGCCCGGGCCAGGATCGGCCTCCGCCCGCTTGCTGTTCTTGGTTGTGAGCACCAGCGCGGGCTTCACCGGCTTGGTCGGGAAGGCGTGATCGCGCCGCGCCACGCCGCGCGTCACCTGCATGTAGACCAGCCCGTCGCGCAGGCGATTGCGCCGCATCAGCTCGCGCATGATGAAGCCGAGAGTGGGTCGGGCCACCGGCCAGCCGATGCGCAGCTCGCCCAGCGAGCGACCGAGCCGGTCGATGTGCAGCTTCTCGTCGATCAGCTTGCCGTCGCGCACGCCCACGACCTCGTAGACGCCGTCGGCCAGCTGGTAGCCGCGATCCTCGACATGGACCTGGGCCTCGCGATGATCGACGTAGCGCCCGTTGACATAGGCATAACGCGCCATCTCTTTAAGCTCCTCTACCTTCGGCGGCCGGTGCCGGCTCGCTGCCGTTGCGTTCGTCGGTCGCTCCGCCATGCAGGCCGAGCGACTTCAGCTTGCGGTGCAAGGCCGAACGCTCCATGCCGACGAAAGTAGCCGTACGCGAAATATTGCCGCCGAAGCGCGTGACCTGGGCCAGCAGGTACTCGCGCTCGAACACCTCGCGGGCGTCGCGCAGCGGCAGCTGCATGATCTCCCCGCCCTTCTCCCAGCGCAGCACCGACGGTGCGTCCTCGCTGACGTCGTTGGGCAGCGCGTCGGCGCGGATCGGGCCGCCGCCGGGCGGCGCCATGATCAACAGGCGCTCGACGACGTTGCGCAGCTGGCGGACGTTGCCCGGCCAGTCGTGACCCTGCAGGGCGGCGAGCGTGTCCTCGCCGATCGCGCGTGCCGGCAAATCGGTGGCGCCGGCGACGCGCAGCATCAGGTCGTTGGCGACCTCGGGAATGTCCTCGCGCCGCTCGCTGAGCGGCGGCACGCGCAGGGCCACCACGTTCAGGCGATGATAGAGCTCCTCGCGGAAGGAGCCGCTAGCGATCTCGTCCTGCAGGGTGCGCGCCGTCGAGGCGAGCACGCGCACATCGACCTCGACCTTGGTGGTGCCGCCGTCGCGCGTGAAGGATTGCTCCTGCAGCACGCGCGCCAGCCGGCTCTGCAGCGGCACCGGCAGGTCGGCGACCTCCTTCAAGAGCAGCGTGCCGCCATGCGCCATCTCGAAGGCGCCGGAGACACGCAGCGCATCACCGCTCTCGCCGTCGGTGCCGAACAACTCGATCTCGAGGCGCTCCGCCGGCAATGCCGAGCAGTTGACCACGACGAACGGACCATCGGCGCGCTTGGAGCCTTGATGGATCAGCCGCGCCACGGTCTCCTTGCCGGCGCCCGAGGGCCCGGCGATCAGCACGCGGCTGCCGGTCGGCGCCACGCGCTCGATCTGGCTGCGCACATTGGCCGCGGCGCCCGACGAACCGACGAAGGTCACCTCGCCGCCGGCGCGCCGGCGCAGGGCGACGTTCTCGCGCCGCAGGCGGTCGGCTTCGATGGCGCGGTCGACCACCAGCAGCAGGCGGTCGGCCTTGAACGGTTTTTCGATGAAGTCGTAGGCGCCGGTCTTGATGGCCGACACCGCCGTGTCGATCGTGCCGTGGCCGGAGATCATCACCACGGGGACCGGCGGCTCCTCGCGGCGAATGACTTCGAGGAGCTGCAGCCCATCGAGCTCGCTGCCCTGCAGCCAGACGTCGAGGATCACCAGCGCCGGCCGGCGCTGGCGCACGGCATCGATGGCTTCGCTGCTGTTGTGGGCGCGACGGGCGGTGTGGCCCTCATCCTCCAGGATGCCCGCGATCAGCGTGCAGATGTCGCGTTCGTCGTCGACGATGAGAATATCGTGGCCCATGACTCTTCAAACTGTCCGCAGTCTTGTTCGCGGATCATTGTGCGGCTGTCGCATGCGAGCGAACCGACGCGATTTCCTTCGCGTCCCGCCGGAATACCAGACTGATACGCGCCCCGCCACCCTCGCGGTCATCCAGCGCGAGATGGCCGCCATGATCCTCCATGATCTTCTTGACGATGGCGAGACCGAGCCCGGTCCCTTTGCTGCGCGTGGTCATGTAGGGCTCGGTCAGGCGCTCGCGGCCTTCCTTGGGCAGGCCTTTGCCATTGTCCTCGACGACGATTTTCACGCTCGCATCGTCATCGCGCAGGCTGAGCATGATCTCGCCCGGAGGCAGCGTCTCGCCCGCGGCGGCCTCCCTGCCCTCGATCGCCTCGGCCGAGTTCTTGAGGATGTTGGTCAGGACCTGCGAAATCTGCCGGCGATCGCAGCTCAGCGGCACCGCGTGATCCGGCAAGGTCGAGACGTAGCGGATGTCGGGATTGCCGTTGCGCTGAAGGAAGAGAGCCTGCTGGCAGAGCTCCTTGGCGTCCTCCGGCTTGACGGTCGGCCGCGGCATGCGGGCGAACGAGGAGAACTCGTCGACCATGCGGCCGATGTCGCCGACCTGGCGGATGATGGTGTCGGTGCAGATCGAGAAGGTCTCGGGGTCCTCCTTGATCTGCTTCAGGTAGCGGCGCTTCAGACGCTCGGCTGAGAGCTGGATGGGTGTCAGCGGATTCTTGATCTCGTGGGCGATGCGGCGCGCCACGTCGCCCCATGCCGCCATGCGCTGGGCTGACATCAGGTCGGTCACGTCGTCGAAGGTGACCACGTATCCTGCATCGGAGGCCGCACTGATGCGGACCAGGAGGATACGCCGCGTGCCGCCCTGCAGGATCTCGACCTGGCCCTGGGTCAGGCGGCCGGGCCGTTCGGCCGCCTGCGCCACCAGCGGAGCCAGCTCGGGCATCACCGCGATCAGCGGGCGCTCGATCACTCCGTCCTCGGGCAGCGCCAGCAGCTCGAGCGCCGAGCGGTTGCTGCGCGTGATGATGCCGGCGGCGTCGACGCTCAGCACGCCGGCCGAGACGCCGGCCAGCACCGCGTCGGTCAGGCGCCGCCTTGTATCGAGCTCCTTGTTGGCATCGATGAGATCGCCGCGCTGCTGCTCGATCTGGCTGGCCATGCGGTTGAAGGAGCGTGTGAGCTGACCGAGCTCGTCGTCGGGCGGGCCTTCCTCGACGCGCGCCGTCAGGTCGCCGCCCCTCACCCGCTCGGCGGCCGCCATCAGCCCGCCGATCGGCTCGGTGAGGCGCGAGGCGAACAGGATGGCGAGCCACACCGCGGCGAGCAGCATCAGAAGCGCAATCGCACCGCAGATGATGAAGATCAGCAACTGGCCGCGCTGCATGGCCTGCTCGATCTGCGAATAGAACGAGCCGGCGAACTCGATGCTCTTGATGTAGTCGACGACGCGCAGATCGACGGCATGGCCGGTCACCAGGAACAGCGGCTCGCCGACGAACAGCTGCATCACGAAGTACGCACCATTGGGTGCCTGGATTTCGACCGGGCCGTTCTGGTTGACCGCCCGCCACATCGCCTGCCCCGACGGCATGGGATCCTTCAGGCCGGTAGCGTTTGGCGCGAGCGCGCGCTCCAGCACGCCGTGGTCGGCGTCGATGACGACGGCCTCGATCATCGGCCGGCCTTCGATCAGCCGCTCGAGCATTGCCGTGGTCGCCGCCTTGTCGCGCACGCCGTCGATGCCGAGAGCCTGCAGCGGTCCCGAGATCGCACCGATGTCGCGCAGGATCTCCTCCTCGCGGGCGCGCCGTACCGGCTCGCCGATCGCGCGCGCCGCCTCGAACGAGGCCTGCGCCGGCTTCACCACGAAGTCGGTGAGGTTGGTCACCAGGAGCGACAGGATGATGGTCACGATCAGCGTGGGCGTGATGGTGAAGACGCTGCACACCAGCACCAGGCGCATGTGCAGGCGCGAGCCGGCGGCGCCACGCCGACGATCGAGCCAGAGCTGCGTCAGGCGTACCGCTACGAGCGCCATCAGCGCCACGGCGGCGACGAGGTCGGCGACCAGCAGGCCGGTGATCCAGCCGCGAGTGTTGAAGGCCGTGGGGGCGAGGCCGGCCAGCCAGGCGTAGGTCGCGGCACCGGCCAGGATGGCGAACACCGCCAGCGACACGGCCGCGGCGCGGCCGCTCAGCCGGCGGGTCACCGCGCCCATCGCATCGCCCAAGCGTGAAACGCCCAGCGCAACTGCCACTATCGTCACCCGCCTCGGCGGACCTGCGGCGTGCGCACCACGGGAACGTCGAGGTCCTTGATCTTCTTTCGCAACGTGTTGCGATTCAGCCCCAACAGGCGGGCGGCGCGCAACTGATTCCCGCGCGTTGCCCCAAGGGCCAGGGACAGAAGCGGACGTTCGACCTCGGAAATGACACGATCGTACATGCCGTCCGGCGGCAGGCGATCGCCGTGGGCGGCAAACATCGCCTGCAGATGCCGGTCGACGGCATCGCCCAGGGAGACATCGGCGGCCGCGCCGTTGGCCATGGCGGGCTCCTGCTCGATCGACGACATGGCGTCGGCAAGCTCGGCCTCGATGGTCTCGACGCCGATCACTTCTTCCGAATAGAGAGCCGACAGACGGCGCACCAGGTTCACCAGCTCGCGCACATTGCCCGGCCAGCGATGCTGTTTCAGCCGCGCCATCGCCTCGGGCGACAGGACCTTGGCCGGCAGGCCGTCGGCAGTCGCCTGCTGCAGATAGTGGTTGGCGAGCTCGGGGATGTCGTCCAGCCGCTCGCGCAGCGGCGGCAGGCGGATCGGCACCACGTTCAGGCGGTAGAACAGATCCTCGCGGAACAGGCCCTGCTGGATCAGCCGCCGCAGGTCGCGGTGGGTGGCGGCGACGATGCGCACGTTCGCCTTGATGGGCGTGCGCCCGCCGACCGTGGTGTATTCGCCTTCCTGCAGCACGCGCAGCAGGCGTGTCTGCGCCTCGGGCGGCATGTCGCCGATCTCGTCGAGGAAGAGCGTGCCGCCCGACGCCTGCTCGAACTTGCCGGCCGAACGCTGGACCGCGCCGGTGAAGGCGCCGCGCTCGTGGCCGAACAGCTCGCTCTCGATCAGCTCGCGGGGAATCGCGGCCATGTTCAGCGCCACAAACGGACCCTTGCGACGCTTGCCGTAGTCGTGCAGCGCGCGCGCCACCAGCTCCTTGCCGGCGCCCGATTCGCCGGTGACCATCACCGTGAGATCGGTCGACATCAGCCGGGCGAGAGCGCGGTAGATCTCCTGCATGGCGGGCGAACGGCCGATCAGCGGCAGGCGCTCACCCTCCTCCGGTGGCTGGGCGCTGCGCGGCATGGCGGCGGCCGGCGCGGACAGCGCGCGGTTCACCACTGAAATCAGTTCGTTGAGATCGAACGGCTTGGGCAGGTATTCGAAGGCGCCGCGTTCCGTCGCACGCACGGCGGTGAGCAGCGTCGACTGCGCGCTCATGACGATGATGCGCAGATCCGGTCGCAGCTTGCGGATGCGCGGCACCAGGTCGAGGCCGTTCTCGTCGGGCATAACCACGTCGGTGATGACCAGCTGGCCCTCGCCCTCCTGCACCCATTGCCACAGCGTCGAGGCCGCGCCGGTGCTGCGGACGTTGTGGCCCTGCCGCCCCAGCGCCTGATGGAGGACGGTGCGGATCGCCCGGTCGTCGTCGGCGACCAGAATCGTGGTGCCGCTGCTCATGGAGCGGCTTTAAGAGACTGCAGCGGCAACATAACCCTAAAAGTCGTACGGCCGGGCTCGCTGTCGAATTCGATCGCCCCGCCGTGGTCGTTGATGATCTTGGCCACCAAGGCAAGACCCAGGCCAGTTCCAGTGGGCTTGTTCGTGACGAAGGCGTCAAAAAGGTGAGCGCGGATCTCTTCGGAGACCCCGCGGCCGTTGTCGCGAACCGAAACCACCAGGGGCAGGTTGACCTTGGCCTGCTGGCCGGGAACCGCCAGCCGCAGCCCGTGGCGATAAGCTGTGGACAACTCGATCTCTCGCTCCCCGTCCCCCGGCACTTCGCAGGCGTTTTTCACCAGGTTCAGGAAGACCTGGATGAGCTGGTCGCGGTCGCCATGCACGTCGGGCAGCGAGGGGTCGTAGGTCTCGACGAAGCGCACACCCTTGCCGAACCCGTTCTGCGAGATGCGCAGGACGTGGTTCAGGACCTGGTGGATGTTGATCGGGCTGCGATCGATCGGTCGGCCGTCGGCGAAAGCCTCCATGCGATCGACCAGGGCAACGATACGGTCGGTCTCCTCGCAGATCAGGCCGGTCAGTTCGCGCTCGGAGTCGGGCACCGACTGTTCGAGCAGCTGGGCGGCGCCGCGAATGCCCGACAGCGGGTTCTTCACCTCGTGCGCCAGCATGGCGGCGAGCGCGCTCACCGAGCGGGCGGCGCTACGATGCGCCATCTGCCGATCGATGTTGCGCGCGATGGTTTGCTCGACCAGCGATACCGCCACCAGCCCATCGCTGTCGACGATGGGCGAGAGGCGCAGCGCACAGAACCGGTTGCCGATGCGTGGCGATGCCAAGGTCACGCCGTTCTCGGCGACGGCGCCGCCGGTTGTCTGCACCTGGTCGAGCAGGGAGAAGAGCGGCGTATCCTCGGGCACGAATTCATGAAGCGGATGGCCGATCAGGCGGGTACGACCCACGCCGAAGAACTGCTCGGCCGACAGGTTTGCGTAGTGGATCAGCCCGTCGGCATCGACCACCACGATTGCTTCCGACAGCGAGTCGAGAAGGACCGCCGGGAACTGCTCGCTGAGAGCCGACGCGCGCTTGAGGGGCTGCACCGCCATCCTAGGCAGCCTGCCGGTCGAGCGCGGGAAGGAAGAAGGCCGCAAGCATGGCCCGCACCTTGGCAGGCTCGACCTCGCGATTGACGGCGGCGCGGAACTCGGCCGATGCCGGCAAGCCCTTGGAATACCAGCCCAAATGCTTGCGGGCCATGCGCACGCCAGTCTCCTGGCCATAGTGCGACAGCATCGCCTCGAAGTGCTCGCGCACGATCGCGTACTGCTCGGCAAGCGACGGATCGGCCAACCGCTCGCCGGTGCGCAGATAGTGGATCGCCTGGTTGAGGAACCATGGCCGGCCGTAGGCGCCGCGGCCGATCATGACGCCGTCGGCGCCCGACTGCGCGAGCGCCGCGTCGACATCGTCGAGGGTCGTGATGTCGCCGTTCACGATCACCGGCAGCTTGGTCGCCGCCTTCACGTTGGCGACGAACGCCCAATCGGCGCTGCCGTCGTAGAACTGGCAGCGCGTGCGGCCGTGCACGGTCAGCATCTTGATGCCCGATGCCTCGGCGATCCGCGCGAGGTTGGGCGCGTTGCGGTTCGACGAATCCCAGCCGGTGCGCATCTTCAGCGTCACCGGCAGCTTCACCGCCCTGGCGGTGGCCTCGAGGATCTTGGCGGCATGGACCTCGTCGCGCATCAGCGAGGAGCCGGCGTGGCCGTTCACGACCTTCTTCACCGGACAGCCGAAGTTGATGTCGATGATCGCCGCACCGCGATCCTCATTCAGCTTGGCGGCATCCGCCATGACCTCCGGCTCGCAGCCGGCGAGCTGGACCGACATCGGGAACTCTTCCGGCGAGTTCTTGGCCATCAGCAGCGTCTTGCGGTTCTCGCGCACCATCGCCGCCGAGGCGATCATCTCGGAGACGACAAGCCCTGCCCCGCCCCGCTTCACCATCTGGCGGAAAGGCATGTCCGTTACACCCGACATCGGAGCCAGGATGACGGGGTCGTCGATCCGTACGGGACCGATCTCAAGAGGCTGCAGACGCTTTAGGCGATCCATGTCTACTGATCAGTTTATAGGCATCTTGTGCAGTGCACAATAATTGGGCGAGCAATAGCGGGTCCGGGCGGGGTACGCAAGCCGTCCGAAGTGCGCATCCGTTGGCTCGATGTTATCTAGCCGGCCGTGTCCACCTGCACCGCCTTGATCGTTGCCGCTGGCCGTGGAAGCCGTTTCGGCGGCCCACTGCCCAAACAATATGCCCTGCTGGGCGGCCAGCCGGTGCTGCGCCGGACCCTCCAGGTCTTCCGTACGACACCGGGCATCGACCGCATCCAGGTCGTGATCGCCCCTGGGGATGAAAATCACTATCAGGCTGCCGTCGAAGACCTCGACCTGCCGCCCCCGGTCATTGGCGGGGCAAGCCGCCAGCAGTCGGTCCGCAACGGCCTGGAGGCGCTGGCAGAGCACAGGCCAGACCTGGTCGCTATCCACGACGCGGCCCGGCCCTTCGTTCGAGTGTCCGACATCATCGGCTGCCTGGAGGCCATCGCAACGCCCGGCCTGGACGGCGCCATTCTGGGTGTGCCGCTGGCCGACACCCTGAAGAAGGTCGACGAACGAGGCCTGCTCTCGGGCACCGTGCCGCGCGCCGGCCTGTGGCGGGCGCAGACGCCGCAGGTCTTCCGCTTCGCCGCTCTGCTCGCCGCTCATCGTGACGCCGCTTCCCTCGCGGCCTCGGAAGCGACCGCCCTCACCGACGATGCCGCGGTCGCCGAACGCGCCCGCCTGCGCATTGTCATGGTCGAAGGCCACGACGATAACCGCAAGATCACCACGGCCGAGGACATGGGCTCCACCACCGAAACACGCACCGCCTTCGGCTTCGACGTGCACGGCTTCGCCGCCGGCAGCCAGGTCATGCTGGGCGGCATTGCCATCCCCCACGCTCAGGCGCTGTCGGGCCACTCCGATGCCGACGTGGCGCTGCATGCGCTGACGGACGCCCTCCTTGGCACGATCGGGGCCGGCGATATCGGCAAGCACTTCCCGCCCTCCGATCCGCAATGGCGCGGCGTCTCCTCGGACCGCTTCCTGAAGCACGCCGTTGATCTGGTCGCCACCGCCGGGGGCCGCATCGTGCATCTGGACCTGACCATCGTCTGCGAGGCGCCGCGCATCGGCCCGCATCGCGACGCGATGGCCGAAAGCATCGCTCGCATCGCCGGCATCGAGCGTGACAGAGTGAGCGTGAAGGCGACGACGACGGAAGGCTTGGGGTTTACGGGCCGACGCGAGGGCATAGCCGCACAGGCGGTGGCGACGGTCGAGGTGCCGCGGAGTTGAGGACGCCTCACCCTGAGGAGCGCCGCAAAGCGGCGCGTCTCGAAGGGTGGCCACAGAACCGTCGTTTGCCCACCGTTCGAGACGGGCGCTTCGCGCCCTCCTCAGGGTGAGGTGTTGTTGTTCGAGGGTGGGAGTCGGGAATGTTCGATCACGAGATGAGGGACGCCGCGGAACGCGTCCTGTATGCCTGTCGCAAGCGTGGGCTGAAGCTCGTCACCGCCGAATCGTGCACGGGCGGACTCGTCGCCGCGACCCTCACTGCGATTGCCGGTTCCTCCGACGTCGTCGAGCGCGCTTACGTGACCTACGCCAACGAGGCCAAGCGCGAGATGCTGGGCGTGTCATGGGACGCTTTGATGGGGCACGGCGCCGTCAGCGACCCGGTGGCACGTGCCATGGCCGTCGGCGCGCTCGCGCGCTCAGGCGTCGATCTCGCAGTGTCGGTGACGGGCGTCGCCGGCCCTGGCGGCGGCACGGCGGAGAAGCCCGTCGGGCTGGTGCATTTCGGCGGTGTGCGCAAAGGCTTCGACGTCGTCGCCGAGCGCCATGTCTTCCCCGGCGATCGCGATTCTATCCGACGCGTGTCGGTGCTTACGGCGTTGACGATACTGGCGTCGCTGGCCGAGCAGTAGGCTTTCCATAGAGCTGGGCGGCGCGCGCCTCGAAGGCGCTGACCATGCGTCTCACCGCCTCCGCGAACAGCAGCCGCACCGTCTGCTGCAGCAGCAGCGAGCGGAAATCGAACTCCAGCTCGAACTCGATCTGGCATCCGTTTGGATGCGGGTGGAACACCCACCGGCTCACCAGCCGTCGGAACGGTCCTTCAACGCCGGTCGTGTCGATGCGTGGCCCACCGGGGGCATCGGGCGCCAGCACGACGCGAGAGGCGAACTTCTCGTGGAAGGGCCCGAACCCGATCGCCAGCTCGGCGATCTGTACCGTCGAGCTTTCGCGGCGGCGAATGCGGCCGGCGTGGCACCACGGCAGGAACTCGGGGTAACGCGGCACATCGGCCACCAGCTCGAAGAGCTGCATGGGACTGTACGCGACGACACGCCGCTCGCTATGGCGGGTGAGACTCAAGCCGGCCCACTCATACCGACTTGGCTGCCCGCGCCGCGCGCAGCCGGGCAAAGTCGTCGCCCGCGTGATAGCTCGACCTCGTCAGCGGCGAGGCCGACACCATCAGGAAGCCCTTGGCGCGCGCCATGGTCGCGAGCTCGTCGAACTCGGCCGGCGTCCAGAAGCGGTCGATGGGCGCATGCTTGGGCGTCGGCTGCAGGTACTGCCCGACGGTCAGGAAATCGACATCAGCGGCGCGCAGGTCGTCCATCACCTGCAGGATCTCCTCGCGCGTCTCTCCCAGTCCCACCATGAGGCCGGACTTGGTGAACATCGAGGAATCGATCTCCTTCACCTTCGACAGCAGCCTGAGCGAGGTGAAGTACCGCGCGCCCGGCCGGATCGTCGGGTAGAGGCGCGGCACGGTCTCGAGATTGTGGTTGAACACGTCGGGACGCGCCGCGACCACCGTCTCGATCGCGCCGTCCTTGCGCAGGAAGTCCGGCGTCAGAACCTCGACCGTCGTGCCGGGTGCCTGCTGGTGCAGCGCCGTGATCACGGCCGCGAAGTGCCCTGCCCCACCGTCCGAAAGATCGTCGCGATCGACCGACGTCACCACGACGTGGCCGAGTCCGAGCTTGCCCACGGCTTCGGCGATATTGGCCGGCTCATGCGGGTTCAGCGCCCCCGGCTTGCCGGTGGCGACGTTGCAGAAGGCGCAGGCGCGCGTGCAGGTGTCGCCCATGATCATGAAGGTGGCGTGCTTGTGCTTCCAGCACTCGCCGATATTGGGGCAGGCCGCCTCCTCGCACACCGTCGAGAGGCCGTACTGGCGCATCAGTTTCTTGGTCTCGGCGTATTCCGGCGAGTTCGGCGCACGCACCCTGATCCAATCGGGCTTGCGCCGGATCGGATTGTCCGGCCGGTGCGCCTTCTCGGGATGGCGCTCGGCGCGGCTCAGCGGGAGCTTGTCGCCCAGGTCGGTAGGTGTTCCGTCCATGACGCCCTAGATATGGAGCGTTCGCCCGTAGGCCGCCAGTACCGACTCGTGCATCATTTCCGACAGGGTGGGATGCGGGAACACCGTGGCCATGAGTTCGGCTTCGGTGGTTTCCAGCGTCTTGGCGATGCTGTAGCCCTGGATTAGCTCGGTCACTTCGGCGCCGATCATGTGGGCGCCCAGAAGCTCGCCGGTCTTGGCGTCGAAGATGGTCTTGATGAAGCCCTCGGGCTCGCCGAGCGCGATCGCCTTGCCGTTGCCGATGAAGGGGAACTTGCCGACCTTGAGCTGCAGCCCTTTGGCCTTGGCGGCGGCCTCGGTGAGGCCGATGCTGGCGACCTGCGGCTGGCAGTAGGTGCAACCCGGGATGTTCTGGATGTTCATCGGATGAACGCCCTTCACGCCGGCAATCTTCTCGACCACCAGCACGCCCTCGTGCATGGCCTTGTGTGCGAGCCACGGCGGCCCGGCGACGTCGCCGATGGCGTAGACGTTGGGCTCGCCCGTGAAACCCCATTGGTCGATCACGATATGGGTCTTCTCGACCTTCACCTTGGTGCCTTCGAGCCCCAGGTTCTCGACATTGCCGACGATGCCGACGGCGCTGATCACGCGGTCGACGGTGATCTCCTGGCTCTTGCCGCCGGCGGTGATCGTGGCGGTGACGTTGTCCTTGCCCTTCTTCAGGTTGCCGACCGTGGCGCCGGTCAGAATCTTCATGCCCTGCTTCTCGAAGGCGCGCTTGGCGAAGGCCGAAACCTCCTCGTCCTCCACCGGCAGGATGCGGTCGACGACCTCGGCCACCGTCACGTCCGCGCCCATGGTGCGATAGAAGCTCGCGAACTCGATGCCGATCGCGCCCGAGCCGATGACCAGCAGCGACTTGGGGAAATCCGGCGGCACCATGGCTTCCTTGTAGGTCCAGACGAGCTTGCCGTCGGACTCCAGCCCCGGCAGCTGGCGCGCCCGCGCGCCGGTCGCCAGGATCACGTTCTTGGCCGTTAGCGTCACGTTGCTCTTGTCGTTCATCGCCACGGCGAGCTTCCGCTGGCCGCCCGCGACGCCGTCGAGCTTGGCCGTGCCGTCGAACACCGTGATCTTGTTCTTGCGCATCAGGCCTTTGACGCCGTTGCTGAGCTGGTTCGCCACCTTGCGCGAGCGCTCGACGATCTTCTTGGGATCGTAGGAGACGTCCTTGACCGAGAGGCCGAAGGAGTCGGCGTGCTTGATCAGCCCGTAGACTTCCGAGGTGCGCAGCAGCGCCTTGGTCGGGATGCAGCCCCAGTTGAGGCAGATGCCGCCCATGTGTTCGCGCTCGACCACGGCGGTCTTCATGCCGAGGTGGGCGGCGCGGATGGCAGCGACGTAGCCGCCCGGCCCGCCGCCGACGATGATGATGTCGAAGCTGGTGTCGGCCATGATGCGCTCCTAGACCAGCATGGATGCAGGCTGCTCGACGTAGGCACGCAGCGTCTGCAGGTACTGCGCGCCCATTGCGCCGTCGACGACGCGGTGATCAACCGCCAACGTGCAGCTCATCATGTTGCGCGCCACGACCTGGCCCTTGCGCACGACCGCCCGCTCCTCGCCCACGCCGACGGCCAAGATCATGGCCTGCGGCGGATTGATGATCGCGGCGAAGCTCTGGATGCCGAACATGCCGAGGTTGGAGATGGTGAAGCCGCCGCCCTGGAACTCGTCGAGGTTCAGCTTGCCGGTCTTGGCGCGGGCGGCGAGGTCCTTCATCTCCGTCGCGATCTGCGCCAGGCCCTTCATGTCGGCATTGCGCACGATCGGCGTGATCAGGCCGCGATCGGTGGCGACCGCGACCGAGATGTCGACCGCGCCGTACTGGATCATCTCGTCCTCGGTCCACGAGGCGTTGCATTCCGGATGATCGCGCAGCGCCTTGGCGCAGGCCTTGATCATCATGTCGTTGACCGAGACCTTGGTGCCCTTCCTCTCGGCGACGGCGTTGATGGCCTGGCGCGCCGCCAGCAGCGCGTCGATCTCGAGGTCCACCGTCAGGTAGAAATGCGGCACCGTCTGCTTGGACTCGAGCATGCGCCGCGCGATCACCTTGCGGATCGACGTGTGCGGCACGCGGGCGTCGCCGGGCGCCACGAACACCGGCTGCGCACTTGGAGCCGGCGCGGCGCGCGGTGCTGCCGTTGGAGCGGCTACCGGCGCCGCTCCAGGTTTGGCCGATTCGACGTCTGCCTTGACGATGCGCCCGTTGGGTCCGCTGCCCTTGATGCGCGATAGATCGAGTCCCTTCTCGGCCGCGATGCGTTTGGCAAGCGGCGAGGCGAAGATGCGCCCGCCGCTCGGCGTGGTCGCCGGTTGAGGAGCAGGCGCCGCAGCGGGCTTCGGCGTGGTCGCGGCGGGCGCCGCCGCAGGAGCAGCTGCTGGCGCCGGAGCTGGAGCAGGTTTGGCGGGTGCGGGCGCGGCTGCAGGCGGTGGCGCGGCGCCCTTGGGCACGTCCGTCTCGCCCTCCTCCAGAAGGATGGCGATGACGGCATTGACCTTCACGCCCTCGGTGCCCTCGGGCACGACGATCTGACCGACCTTGCCCTCGTCGACGGCCTCGACTTCCATCGTGGCCTTGTCGGTCTCAATCTCGCAGACCACCTGCCCGGACTTGACGGCGTCGCCCACCTTCACGTGCCACTTGGCGAGCTTGCCCTCCGTCATGGTGGGCGACAGCGCGGGCATCAGGATATTGATCGACATGGTCGGACTTTGATCAGCGATTGCAGACTTCGTGGGCGGCCGCGACGATGCTCTCGGGCTGCGGCAGCGCCATCTTCTCGAGGTTCGCCGCATAGGGCAGCGGCACGTCGAGGCCATGCACGCGCTTCACCGGTGCGTCGAGCCAGTCGAAGGCCTGCTCCATCATCTGGGCGGCAAGCTCAGAGCCGATGCCGGCGAAGGCCCAGCCCTCCTCGACCGAGACCAGGCGGTTGGTCTTCTTGACCGAGTTGACGATCGTCTCGGTATCGAACGGGCGCAGGCTCCGGAGGTTGATCACCTCGGCGTCGATGCCCTGTTTGGCCAGTTCCTCGGCCGCGGCCAGCGCCTTGCCGACCATGATCGAGAAAGCAGTGATGGTGACGTCCTTGCCCGGCCGCTCGATCTTGGCGCGGCCGATCGGCAGTACGAACTCAGGATCCTCCGGCACGTCGAACGACTGTCCGTAGAGGATCTCGTTCTCGAGGAAGATCACCGGGTTGGGATCGCGGATCGCGGCCTTCAACAGGCCCTTGGCATCGGCGGCGCTCCACGGGGAGAGCACGCGCAAGCCCGGCACGTGGGCGTACCAGCTCGCGTAGCACTGCGAGTGCTGGGCGGCGACGCGTGCGGCAGCGCCGTTGGGCCCGCGGAACACGATCGGGCAGGTCATCTGGCCGCCCGACATGTAATGAGTCTTGCCGGCCGAGTTGATGATCTGGTCCATCGCCTGCATGGCGAAGTTGAAGGTCATGAACTCGACGATCGGCTTCAGCCCGCCGAACGCCGCGCCGACGCCGAGACCGGCGAAACCATGCTCGGTGATGGGCGTGTCGATGACGCGCTTGGCGCCGAACTCCTCGAGCAGTCCCTGGCTCACCTTGTAGGCCCCCTGGTACTGAGCGACTTCCTCGCCCATCAGGAAGACCTGGCCGTCGCGGCGCATCTCCTCCGCCATGGCATCGCGCAAGGCTTCACGCACCGTCATGTGCGCGGTCTTGCCGGTCCATTCCGGCTCGGCCGCGGCTGCAGGTGCGGCCGGCGCCTGCGGCGCAGCAGGCGCTTCCGCCTTGGGCCTGGGTTCGGCTTTGGGCGTCTCGGCAGCCGGCGCTGGAGCGGCGGGCGCTGCCTTGGCGGCGTCGGCGACGCTTTCGCCCTCAGCGGCAAGCACGCAGATCGGCGTATTGACCTTGATGCCTTCGGCGCCCTCTTCGATCAGGATCTGGGCGACCGTCCCCTCATCGACCGCCTCGACTTCCATCGTCGCCTTGTCGGTCTCGATCTCGCAGATCACCTGTCCCGCCTTGACCGCGTCGCCGACCTTCACATGCCATTTGGCCAGCTTCCCCTCGGTCATGGTTGGAGAGAGGGCTGGCATCAAAACCGGAATCGACATGTATCAGGCTCCGACCAGGACGTCGGTCCACAGCTCGGAGGGATCGGGCTCGGGACTATGTTGGGCAAACTCAGCAGCGTCGTTGATGATCTTGCGGACATCCGCATCGACCACCTTGAGGGCCGCTTCGTCGGTCATCTTCCCGTCCAGCAGCAACTTGCGAACATGGTCGATCGGATCGCGCTCGTTGCGATACTTGTCGACCTCTTCCTTGGTTCGGTACTTGGCGGGATCGCTCATCGAATGGCCGCGGTAGCGATAGGTCTGCATCTCGAGGATATACGGGCCGCCATTGCGGGCGTGCTCGACGGCCTTCTCCCCCGCGGCCTTCACCGCGACGACGTCCATGCCATCGACCCGCTCGCCCGGGATGCCGAAGGATTCGCCGTGGCGATAGAGCTCGGTGACCGCCGAGGCGCGCTCGACCGAGGTACCCATGCCGTAGCGGTTGTTCTCGATGACGTAGATGACCGGCAGCTTCCACAGCGCCGCCATGTTCATGGCCTCGTAGACTTGGCCCTGGTTGGCGCTGCCGTCGCCGAAGTAGGTCAGCGAGACGTTGTTGTTGCCGTTGTACTTGTGGGCGAAGGCCAGCCCCGTGCCGATCGGCACCTGGGCGCCGACGATGCCGTGGCCGCCGTAGAAATGCTTCTCGCGGCTGAACATGTGCATCGAGCCGCCTTTGCCCTTGGAATAGCCGCTGGCCCGGCCTGTCAGCTCGGCCATGACGCCCTTGGGATCCATTCCGGCGGCCAGCATGTGGCCATGGTCCCGATAAGAGGTGATGATGGAATCGCCGAGCTTGATCGTGGACTGCATGCCGACCACGACGGCTTCCTGGCCGATGTAGAGGTGGCAGAAGCCGCCGATCAAGCCCATGCCGTAGAGTTGGCCTGCCCGCTCCTCGAAGCGGCGGATCAGGAGCATGTCGCGATAGAAGGATTTCAGCTGGTCGGCGCTCACGCTGTTGTCGCCGGCGCCCGGCGGCTTGGTCGATGCGGTCGGTTTGGCCGGAGACGTTTCCACCTTCGGCTTCATGGCCGGCTTCGCCATCGCAATCCCCTCCGCGAGTGCGGCTTCCGATGGGAGAGAACCGCGTGCGGTTCTCTCCCATCGGAGACGCGTCGTTCCAAACACCACGTCTTGAGGCACATTCCGACCGGCTCAAATCAGCCGGGCGTAATATGCTCTAATCCGTTGCCGCTTATAGCATCGTCCAAGGCGATGTGGTTGATCTAGCAGCAAAAAACCAGCCTTAAAGCGGCCGCCTCAGCGTGCGGCGCAGCATTTGAGAGATTGTTTGCGGACGGCCCT
>Ga0065178_100458_pt1 | contig 36954 bp, 31 predicted proteins | sample FECB22metaG_FD_59210 | JGI IMG/M metagenome (GOLD analysis project Ga0065178, IMG submission 59210) | Cyanobacterial communities from the Joint Genome Institute, California, USA - FECB-22 (version 2) (version 2) | ecosystem: Environmental > Aquatic > Thermal springs > Hot (42-90C) > Microbial...
CAGCAATGTCGTCTGACCGCCTCACTCTGCCCGTCCTGATCTTCGTGTGCCTAGGCGCGGCAAGCGCCGCCGCGCAGGGTTCGCGCTATCCCTTTGGCCGCCAGCCGACCGAAACGGAGATCGCCGCCTGGGACATTGATATTCGCGCCGACGGCAAGGGCCTGCCTAGCGGCAACGGCACCGTCGATCGTGGCCGCGAGATTTTCGCCGAGCGTTGCGCGGCCTGCCACGGCAGCGAAGGCAAGGGCGGTCAGGCGGAGGCGCTCGTCGGTGGTTTCGCAACGCTCACGGGACCCAATCCGGTCCGAACCGTCGGTAGCTACTGGCCATATGCTCCCACGATCTTCGATTTCATCCGGCGCGCCATGCCGTTCGACAGGCCACAGTCGCTCCGCGACGACGAAGTGTATTCCGTCACCGCCTACCTGCTTCGTCTCAACGGCATCGTCGGTGACGACGCAGTGCTCGATGCGACCAGCCTGCCACGGATCGTCATGCCCAATCGCGACGGTTTCATCTCCGACCCGCGCCCCGACGTCGCGGCAGGCAAGGCGGAGCCCTGAAGCATCAGACGCACGCAGCGTCACTCGCCTGCCCGGCTCATCGCGGATACGTCGACGGCTTACGCCGCCCGATGCCGAGGCGCATTGAGGCGGCGCCCCCAACCCGCGCCGAGTTGTCACAGGCCCTCGAGGAAAGCAGACAAGTTCAGGGCCAGAAGCGCCACCTTGCGCCGCTCTTCGCATTCGCGCCAGGCAATTGCCTCGAGCGTCGCTCGCACGATGGCCAGCGTGTCCTCTTCGAGCGTTGCGCCGCGGTGAAGCATCCGTCGGCCGGAACCTCCATCGCCCGTCAACTCGACGGGTGACCGGGCCGCCTTGCCGTGTCTCATGGGGTGTCCCGTTGGCGCGGAACGCGGTGGGCACGGCGAGCGCGGAGCGACAGACAGCTCTTGGCCGGCGCAAAGGCCAACGTCGGGTCAATCATGCCTGGTTCGTCGAAGCACAGACATTCCTCTAGGCGACCAATGCCCGGTCCAAGCTTGGTCGTTTCCGCGGCATCGCGGATGGCCCGACAGATCTTGGTGACCGGCACATCGATAGCCGTCCCTTGCGTCATGTCGATGCTCAGTATCCGCCACTGCGGGCGAGGGCGGCTTTGTGGCGTTCGAGCCCTTCCCGTTGAGCGATGGCCTCAAGCTCGGGCCCGGTGATCCGCCGCGACTCGCCATCGCGAAGATCAAGGATCTCGACCACCCACTGGCGCGTCTTGGTCACGCGTCGGTAAAGGGCAAAGGCTTCGCTCGCCCGCGCGCATTCGCCGTAGCCACGCATGGTGTGTTTGCCGAGCAACTCGATGGTCAGGCGAAAAGACACGAGTGCCTCCTTTTTGGCACCGACCATGTCAGCTCGCCAATCGCCAGCGAGTGAGCCGTGCATGCTCGCTGGTCTCGCGATCGACCTGTACAACCGGAGAGATAGGGAAGTGAGTCTTGTGGGGAAGAGTAGCACGGGTCATTGAGCTGCTTCAGTTTCTGTTGCGACGGGCGGATGGAAGAAGACCGAGCGCCGCCGCGACCGCGCTTTTGCCGACAGTGCGCAAGGCTGATTGTCGTGGTTCGAGGAAGGTCGGGCAGCGTCTCGCTCTATTTCAGAGACTACAGAGACGCACTTGCTCAATATCACGCATTCATCAACCTCCATCGGACAGGAGCGTGGTGAATTTTAGGAAACATAAAGCGTGGTGCCGCGGACGCCGACGCACGCTCAGCCGCGACAGCAACAGATGCGAATCGATAGGATGGGGTTACGCGCCATAACTTGAAGATCGGCTTGCCAACGACCAAGGTAAATGATCGAGAAAACCAAAGTTGGCGCCGACTGAGAAAGCCTCTTCTGCCGTGTTGTCGCTTGGCAAAGGAGACTCATCCCCGCACAGTAAAAGGGGTCGTACGAGGCCCGCCGCCCCCATCCCAAGCGCTAAGCGGCTCGAGCGAGCACGCCCGCGGCATCGGGCGTCTGTGAGAGATCCGGGATGATATCGACGATGTGCCGTCCACGCGAAGATCGTCGTGCAGCACGCCGGCCTCTGACCAGCACCGATCGCCGACGGCATGCTTACCACGCCCTGAGAATGAGCGTGCGAAACGGGCGCGAAGAATTCAGATTTACCGGGTCGATCCGCCGATCGAATCACTTTCTCGATCATCGACAAATTTGGAACCTATTACTCACGAGCTTGATATACGAATGGTCAAACGGCAGAGGTCGAACGACCTCGTTCGGGCTGCGCAACGACACAGGATTGGCGCGTGACCAGCAATCAGCGATTGGGCTTCTGTAGACCGTGAGTTGGGACAAGTGCCCTCGTTGATGCCTCCCCGTTCCTGACGCCACTGCTCAAGCTTGCTCGGCTTAGGGCCATGACAGGCAGTTGATGAAGTAAACTTCGTCGACGGAGGTGGTCGACTTCTTGGACCAAAGTTTGGGTTGAACGAGATGAATAGTTTCCGCTTCCTTGCCGCATTGGCAACCATCTTCGCGTTGACGCTGACGACAGGCGCAAACGCCCAGCAGAAAGGCGGCACGCTCAACCTCATCGTCCAGCCGGAACCGCCGACGCTCCATCTCGGCGTCAATCGACTAGGTCCCACTTCGTTCGTCGCAACGAAGATCTATGAAGGCCTGCTGACCTACACGCCGGACCTGAAGCCCGCCCCCAAGCTCGCCGAGAGCTGGGAGATCTCTCCCGACGGCCTCATCTACACGTTCCGCCTTCGCGACAACGTCAAATGGCATGATGGGACACCCTTCTCGGCAAAGGACGTGTTGTTCAGCTTCAAGGAATTCCTGCCCCAGCTCTATTTCCGTGCCCGCCAGATCTTGCAGGAGGTCGCCGAGATCTCCGCCCCGGACGACCGGACCGTCGTGTTTCGGCTGAAGCAACCGTTTCCGGGTTTCATCTACAGCCTCGGCGCATCGGGCGGCACGATCGTTCCATCGCACCTTTATGAGGGCGTGAAGGATCTCCGCAATGCACCTGCAAACGCCCAGTTCATTGGAACGGGCCCGTTCAAGTTCGTCGAGTGGCGGAAGGGCTCTTTCATAAAGCTCGCGAGGAACCCCGACTACAGGGACAGTGAGCGCCCCTATCTCGACGAGATCTTCTTTCATATCATTCCCGACGCCAACAGCCGCGCGGTCGCGTTCGAGACCGGCAAAGTCGATGCCTTGCGCTCCGGTGATGTCGAGAATTTCGACATTCCCCGTCTTGCACAGCTTCCCGGGACCGAGTTGACGGAGGCCGGGTGGGAGTTTCTGCAGCCGATCGGCTACATCCACTTCAACAACCGGCACAAGCCGTTGGACGATGCCCGCGTCCGCCGCGCCCTGACGCATGCGATCGACCGCGAGTTCATCATCCAGACGATCTTCGCTGGCTTCGGCAAACCGACCAACGGTCCTCTCTCCAGGCTCTCCGCCTTCAAGGATACGGCGGCGGAGGTGAAGTATCCGTTCGACCCCGCCCTCGCCGCCAAGCTGCTCGACGAGGCTGGGTACCGCGCGAAGGCGGGAGGAATCCGCTTCGAGGTTTCGCTGCTGCCGCTTCCCTACGGCGAGCTCTGGCAGCGCCAGGCCGAATATGTCCGAGAGGCGCTGGGTGCCGTCGGTGTGAAGGCGAACATCGTCTCCACCGATGTGCCTGGATGGTTCAAGCGCATCACGACATTCGACTACGACATTGCCCACAACTTCGTCTATGTGTCGCCCGATCCGTCGCTGAATATGAGCCAGGCCTATGCAACGGTGGAGGGCGACAATGCCGGTACGTCGGGCGCCAACGTGCAAGGCTATTCCAACCCAAAGGTGGATGAGCTCCTTGCCCAGGCTGCGCATGAGAACGACTTGCCCAAGCGTAAGGCATTGTATTCAGAGCTCCAGAGGATCATCACGTCGGATGCGCCACTGATCTGGACGCACGATATTGTCTTCCCGACGGTCTATCGTGCAAAGGTCCACGGCCTCACCCTGACCGGCATGGGAACCGACGAGAGCTTCGTTGACGTCTGGATAGGCCGCTAAGGACGATGCCCGTCGTGGCTCAGCTCGGCTTCCTGGCGAGCCGCCTCGGCAAGGGGCTTCTCGTGCTGGCCGGCGTCATCGTGCTGAATTTCGTCGTGTTGCGCTTGGCGCCGGGCGATCCGGCCATGGTTATCGCGGGCGATCAGGGCGCGGCCGACGCCGCCTTCGTCGAAGAGATTCGGCGCGATCTCGGCCTCGACCGATCGGTTCCCGAACAGCTTGTCAACTATGCTGCGGCACTGGTGCGATTCGATTTCGGCCAGTCCTATCGCGAGAAGCGTCCCGTCTTCGCCATCGTCGCCGAGCGGCTGCCGGCCACCATCCTGCTGACTTTCTCCGCGCTCGCCTGCTCGCTCCTCGCCGGCATCCTCATGGGCTCAGGCGCGGCGCGCCGCGCCGGCTCCGCCATCGACGCCATACTGACCGGAATGGCGATCACGCTTTTTGCCATGCCGCTGTTCTGGACAGGGCTGGTCGCCATCCTGATTTTCTCGGTGTGGCTTGACTGGCTGCCGTCCTACGGCATGGTCGAAGCGACGACGAGGCCGTGGGGTCTCGGCTATGCGCTGGATGTCGGCCGTCACCTGCTGCTGCCCATGGCGACCCTCGCTGCCTTCTATGCGGCGATCTATACGCGCGTGACCCGCAGCGCAGTACTAGAGGTTCTCGACCGCGACTTCGTCCGGACAGCGCGCGCCAAGGGCGTCAGTGCCGGCTCCATCTGGCGCCGCCATGTGCTGCGCAACGCGCTTCTTCCAATCATCACCTTCGCCTCGCTGCAGGCCGGCCACCTGATCGGCGGCTCGATCCTGGTCGAAACGGTCTTCGCCTGGCCCGGTATCGGCCGGCTGGCGTTCGACGCCCTCCTGCAGCGCGACTACAACGTCCTGCTGGCGGTTTTCTTCATCTCCTCGGTGATCGTGATCGTCGTCAACCTGGTCGCCGACGCCCTTTACGCGCTGGCCGATCCGCGCGTCCGCTTGAAGTAAGGTATGGCCTCCCGATCCATTGGATTCTTGCGGCATCCCGGCACGATCGCGGGGGTCGTGATTCTGGGTCTCGTGGCGCTCGGCGCACTTTCGGCCGACCTTCTCTATCCGGGCAATCCCTGGCGCATGGCCGGCCGCCCGAATCTTCCGCCGCTCAGCCCTGGCTTCCCGTTGGGGACCGACATGCTCGGTCGCGACCTCGCCGCCGCAGTGCTGCATGGAGCTCGGGTCAGCCTGCTGATCGCCCTGGTGTCGACGACCTGCGCTGTCATCGTTGGCACCCTCATCGGGGCGATCGCAGGCTATTTCGGCGGCGTCGTCGACGACGTCGCGATGCGTTTCACCGAATTTTTCCAGACCATTCCGAGCTTCCTGCTGACAGTCATCGTCGTGGCAATCATCGTGCCATCGCTCGGCTCGATCATCTTCGCCATCGCACTCGTGAGTTGGCCTGCCATTGCCCGCCTCGTTCGCGCCGAGGTGCTCAGCCTGTCGACGCTGGACTACGTCAAGGCGGCTCGCATCGCTGGCCTGTCCACGCCTCGTATCATCCTCGGCCATGTCCTGCCGAATGCGCTCTCACCGATCATTGTGGCAGCATCGCTCATGACCGCTACGGCGATCATGATCGAATCGGGCATCAGCTTTCTCGGGCTCGGTGATCGCTCCGCCATCTCCTGGGGTTTCCTTATCGGGACCGGACGCACGGCCTTCCGCGTCAACTGGTGGCTCTCGGTGATACCCGGCCTCGCCATCGTGCTGACGGTCTTGGCACTGAATCTGATCGGCGACGGTCTCAACCGATGGCTCAACCCGCGGTCCTCGACTGGCGGCGTCCGGCTATGAGTGCGCTCGTCGAAATTCGCGATCTATCGATCGCCTTGCCCGCATCGGCGGAGCGGGCCTTCGCCGTGCAAGACGTCTCGCTCGACATCGAGCGGGGTGAGGTGCTTTGCCTCGTGGGCGAATCCGGCTCGGGCAAGTCGATGCTTGCAGCCTCGATCGCCGGTCTGCTGCCCTCCAATGCGCTTTCCATCGCAGCGGGGACGGTCACCTTCGACGGCGCCAACATCACGCAACTATCCGAGGCAGGCTACCGGAAGCTGCGCGGACGGCGAATCGGCTTCATCTTCCAGGAGCCGATGACGGCGCTCAATCCTGTCCTCACCATCGGCGAGCAGATCGACGAGGCGATCGCCGCGCACGGCGGAGAAAGCAGGCCGGCGAGGCGCGCCCGCGCGCTCGAGCTCGTGCACGCGATCCATCTGCCGCAGCCGGAGGCCATCCTCGATCGATTTCCGCACCAGCTCTCGGGCGGACAGCGCCAGCGCGTGATGATCGCCATGGCGATCGCAAACGAGCCGGATCTGCTCATCGCCGACGAGCCGACCACCGCCCTCGATGTTACGACGCAGGCGGCCATCCTCGAGCTGATCGGCGAGGTCAGACAGCGGCTGGGTCTGAGCGTGCTATTCATCACCCATGATTTCGGCGTGGTCGCTGACATCGCAGATCGCGTGGCGGTGCTTCGCGACGGCAAGATCGTCGAGCAAGGCCCCGCGGCCGACGTTCTCGCCCATCCGGCCGACACCTACACACAAGCGCTGATTGCGGCGGTGCCAACGCTCGCCTTTTCCAACAAGCAGCGACCCAGGACGGCGGCGCTGCTGAGCGTCGAGAAGGTGTCCAAGACGTACGGCGGACGCCGCTCGCTGTTCCGCGCCGCACGGCCGGGCACGCCTGCAGTGAGAGAGGCCAGCCTGGTGGTCGGCACGGGCGAGACGGTGGCGCTTGTCGGCGAGTCCGGATCAGGCAAATCCACACTGGCGCAATGCATCGTGGGCCTGCAGACCTGGACCGGAGGTTCGATCCTGTTCGAGGGACGCGATCTTGCACGGCATCGCCGCCGAGTAGGCTTCGACCAGGCGATCCAGATGGTATTCCAAGACCCGTTCGGGTCGCTCAATCCGCGCCATCGCGTTCGCCGGATCGTTACCGAGCCAGCGATCGCGAAGGGCGTGCCGGAGGAAGAGGCAGAAACGCGGATGAGTGCCCTGTTGGAGCGGGTCGGCCTCGACAAATCCGCCGCCGACCGATTCCCACACGAATTCTCGGGCGGCCAGCGCCAACGCATCGCCCTGACCCGCGCCCTCTTCCCCAATCCCCGCTTGCTGATCGCCGACGAGCCAGTGTCGGCCCTGGACGTGTCCATTCAGGCCCAGGTGCTGGATCTCCTCAATCAGCTTCGCCGGGATCTCGGCATCTCCATCCTGTTCATCACGCATGACCTGCGCGTCGCCGCCACCGTGGCCGATCGCATCGCCGTAATGCGGCATGGCGAGATCGTCGAAACAGGAGAGACCCGCGCCATTTTTGAGGACCCTCGATCGAACTATACGAAGCGACTTCTCGCGGCCATTCCCGGTCTCGCCTGGGAACGACGTCGGGCAGTGCTTCAGCAGGACGCGTCGACTGCATGCCGGCTCGTCCAATCACCCTGAACGGCTTCACCCTGAACGCCGCCTGCTCGCGCAAGTTCTCGAACAAGGGCCGGTTCGAACTCCTCCAAAGAATTGGCTCGTACTTAGCGCTTCAGTATCACGGTAGACGTGGAACCGAGCTCAGGAGCCGCTGGGTGTAGGGCTGCTGGGGGTTGTCGAACACTTCGTCGACTGGGCCGGTCTCGACAATACGGCCGGCCTCCATCACTGCGATGCGGTGACTGACCTGCCGGATGACACCGAGATCGTGGGAAATGAACAGCATCGCCAGATGCAGCTCTGCCTGCAGGGCGGCCAGGAGATCAAGCACTTGGGCCTGCGTCATGACGTCGAGCGAGGAGACCGGCTCATCACAAACCAGCAGCGTTGGCTCCGAGGCGAGGGCCTGTGCGATCGAGACACGCTGCCGCTGGCCGCCGGAAAGGGTGTCTGACCTTCGGCCAAGCAGCTCCGGTGGCAGGTTCACGAGCTTGATCACCTCCGCAACCTTGCGGCGGCGGGCTGCCCGATCCAGCTCTCGGCGTAGGCGCAGCGGTTGCTCGATGATGCGCTCGACGGTGTAATGTGGATCGAACGAGCTGAAAGGATCCTGGACGATGGTCTGGATACGCCGGCGCAGCGGCCGCCTAACCGCTTCCGCCAACCTGCTCCACGGCCGTCCTTCGAAGCGCACCTCGCCACGGTCTGGCCGCTGCAGCGCAAGCGCCACCTTCGCCAGAGTTGTTTTGCCGGAGCCGGATTCGCCGACGATACCGAGCGTTTCGCCCGGCCGGACGACAAGCGAGGCCCCGGCGACCGCGGCATGCCTGCTGCCATCGGGGCGTTTGAAGCTGACCGACACGTCGTCCATTTCCAAGAGCGGCTGACCGACGGCGACCGTGTCTCGCACGGCTGCCTGCCCCCTGGCCGAGAGCTGGCGCGTACGTGCGGCGGCGCCGGGCACCGCCGCCCTCAGGCGCTGGGTGTAGGTGTGACCCGGCGCCGTCAAGATGCGCCGGGCCGGCCCGGCTTCGACGATCCGGCCGTTGTGCATCACGGCGATCTGATGCGAGACCTGCGCGGCCACCGCGAGATCATGAGTGATCAGGAGCACAGCATGGCCGGCGCGCGCCAGATCCGAGAACACCGACAAGATCTGCTGCTGGACTGTGACGTCGAGTGCCGTCGTCGGCTCGTCGGCGATCAGCAGACGGGGCCGTGCCGCCAGTGCCGAAGCAATCAGTGCCCGTTGCCGCAGACCGCCCGAGAGCTCATGAGGATATTGGGCGGCACGGACGTCCGGATCGGGAATGCCGGCGCGCAAGAGCAGAGCTTTGACCTCGGCGGCCACGCCGGATTTCGGCATCAGGTCATGAGCGAGGAGCGGCTCCGCGATCTCGCGCCCGACGGTGCGCAAAGGGTCGAGCGAGACGAGCGCATCCTGCAGGACGAAGCCGATCTCCCGGCCACGCACTGTGCGCCAGGCGCGCGGCGCAAGGCGGAGCAGGTCGACGCCCCGCCCGTCGTGACCGACGATCGTCATGGCGCCCGCTTCGACCTGAGCTCTCGGCCCGGCGAGACCGACGAGGGCGCGCGCAGTCACCGATTTTCCCGAGCCCGATTCCCCGACCAGCGCGAGAACCTCGCCGGGGCTGATGCCAAAGGAGATGCCTCGAACCGCCTCGATCCGCCCTTGCGCAGTCGGAAAAGCGACGCGCAGATCCTCGACATGAAGGAGCGGCGCAGACGCCAGTGACGGGGGATCGGCTTCGTGGCGGCGTTCGGTGACGGAGACCGTCACGGCACGTCGCCCTTGGCCAGCAAGACCTGCAACCGACGGCCCAGCAACGTGATCGAGATGACCGACACCGCGACTACCGTCGCCGGCAGCAGACTCGTCCATGGCGCAACATCGAGGAAATTGCGACCATTGGCCAGCAGTGCGCCCCATTCGGCCTCAGGCGGCACCACCCCGAGACCGAGGAAACTCAGCGCCGATGCGGAGAGTACAGAGGTCCCCACCCCGATCGTGGCCAGGACCAGCAATGGCCGGATGGTGTTGGGCACGATATGCCTGACGACAATGGTCCAGGGATGCTCGCCGAGCGTCACCGCATGCTCGACGTAACCTGAAAGTCTCACTTGGAGAACCTGCGAACGTATCAGCCGCGCATAACCCGCGATATGCGACAGCCCGACTGCGAGCAGGGTGTTGACCGGTCCCCGCCCGAGCACGGCAATCACGAGAAGCGCCAGCAGAAGCTCTGGAAACGCCAGCAGGATATCGATCAGCCGGACCAGCATCCGGCGCACGACCGAGGGGGCCAACGCCGCTGCCGCGCCGAGCGTGATTCCGCCCAGGCAGGCGATCGCCGTCGCACCGAGGCCGATGGTCAGCGACTTCGAGGTCCCGTAGATCACCCGGGAGAAAAGATCGCGCCCCAGTTCATCGGTCCCGAACCAGTGATCGGGGCCCGGTGGTTGCAGGATGGCGTCCGTATCCACCGCATCGGGCGGCAACGCCGTGAACCATTGCGGTACGCACGTCGCCGCCACAAGGAGCAGAACAAAAGCCAACGGCAGCAGGAGCCCGGGCGCTCTCCACGGATGACGCCGTCCGGCACCAGCAAGGAGCACGCTCATCAGCGAGACCGCGCGTTCGCTCCCGCTCATGCCTTGGCTCGCCGCAAACGCGGGTCGATGAGCAGGTAGAAGGCATCGATCAACAGATTGATAACGACAAAGATCAGCGCCGACATCATTACCAAGCCCAGCACGAGAGGCATGTCGCGCGTCATGATGGCTTGCAGGGTGATCTGACCGATGCCGGATCGGCCAAAAACCGTCTCCGTCAGAATGGAGCCTCCCAGGACGCTGGCGAGCAACGTGCCGGTCAAGGTCGAGACGGCCAGCGCGGCATGACGCAGGCCATGGCGGACACGAAGCGCGATCTCGCTCACGCCCCTGGTTCGGACCGTCAGGGCGAAGGGCTGCGACAGCGCCTCTTCCAAGCCGTCCCGCAACACCTGACCGAGCAGCGCGGCCAACGGCAAGCTGAGCGCGATCGTCGGCAGCACAAGCGCCGCAAAACCATCGTTGCCGGTCACCGGGAACCAGTGCAGCCGAAAGCTGAATACCGCCAGCAATGCGATGCCGATCCAGTACACCGGTGTGCTCAACAGAGTGAGCTCGAGTCCGGCGAGCACGGTGCGGAGCCCCCTTCGGCGGCCGGCGGTCGCGAGTGCGTTGGTGACGGCCAGGCACAAGGCCAGCAGGACTGCGCCGCTTGCGAGCTGAAGCGTCGGACCGGCCGCCTCGAGGATCACCTCGATCACCGGCTGGCGATACTGGTAGCTCTCGCCGAAATTGCCGACCAGCGCGTTGGCGAGATAGCGCGCATATTGCACGAGCAGCGTCTGATCCAGCCCGTACTGCCGAATCAGGACCGCCCGCTCGGCCTCGTCCACCACGTTCTCGCCGCCGGTCAGGATCGTGACCGGGTCGCCTGGAATGAGCTTGACCGCAATGAAGGTGATCGTGGCTGCGCCCCACAGGACCGCGAGGACGAGGCCGAGGTGCTTCAATCCCCAGCGCACCTGGTTACGGGTCGAGGCTGGCGTCATAGAGATTCGGTTTCGCGTTCGTGGCCCAACTGATACCGCGAAGCCTCTTCGAGGCTCCGAGATGGTAGGCCGCGATGTAGAGCGGCACCGCATACGCCTCGCCGATGATCCGCCGTTGGATCTCGGCATAGAGACGCTGGCGTTCGTCACTCGACGCGCCTACAGCTTCGTTCAGCTTCTCATCGAGACTGCTGACCCGCGTGACGTTCGCACCGTTCGGTGGAATATAGGCCGAGTGGAATACGGTTCGCAGAATATCGGGTTCCGCACGCACGAAATAGAAGGAGGCTATATCGTAATCGTTGGCCGCGGTGCGGGCTGCGTAGCCGCCCGCATCGACCGGCTCGAGCTGCAGATCGAAGCCGGCCTTCTTGACCGCGAACTGGATCGCCTGGGTCAGAGTTACGTCCGAAGCGCTGACGGCGGCGCTGTTGTAGACAAGATGCACGCTCAGTCGCCGTCCGTCCTTGGTGCGGATGCCGCCGGCATCCTTCCGCGTCCATCCGGCTTCTTCGAGCAGCCGGTTTGCCTTCGCGAGGTCCAGGCCCCATTGCGACACGATCGCCGGATCGTAGTAGAGCGTCGACGGAGCGAGGATGTTGTCGGCCGGCCTCACGCTGTCGAAATAGGCCGCCTTCACCGCCGATGCGACGTCCACGGCGCTCTGGAATGCCCGGCGAACGTTGATGTCTTCGAAGGGAGCCTTGGACGTGTTGAGGAAAAGGCTGCGATTGACGCCCGGATTTTCCCGGGTCACGACCTGCAACCGATCGTTCGCCTGGATCGAGCGGCGGTTCGCGGGCGGGATGTCATCGATCGCTTGAATCTGACCACTGACCAACGCGCCGAGCCGGACCGACGCTTCCGGCAGGTACCTGAAGACGATGGCGTCGAGATGCGCCGGCCCAGCATGCGCGGCGTAACCCGGCGCCCAATTGTAGTCGGCCCGCTTGCTCAGGCGGCTGCCACTTCCCTTGGTGAAGCTATCCAGCACGAAAGGGCCTGAGCCGACGACGGTGTTGGTCGTGCTCTTTGCCTTTCGCAGATAAGCGGGTGATTGGATACCGAGGTAGGGCAGGCTCAGTCCCTGCAGCAGCGGGGCGAACGGCTGCCCATAGGCGAACACAACGGTGCGCTCGTCGGGCGCCGCGATGCTGTCGATGGGCCCGAGCAGCGACTTCGCGTAGCTCGAGGTGGTCTTGGGATCGAGGATGCGATCGAAATTGTATTTGACCGCCGCCGCATCCAACGGCGTTCCGTCACTGAAGGTCACCCCCTGGCGCAAGTGAAAGGTGTAACGCGTATTGTCGCTGTTGACCTCCCAGCGCTCGGCAAGCCAGGGCGTGAAACGATTGTCCTCGGCCTGACCGACCAGCGAATCGACGACGTTGCGCGTGATGAGCGCGGTGATCGAACTTCCGGTGATCGACGGATCGATGATCGCAGTATCGGTCGCGATTCCGAAATTCAGCGTCCCGCCTGTACGCGGCGGCTCCGCTGCCGCATTGTCGGCCACGAAACCGGCCGCGCTCCACGCCGTCAGGAGCGCAGCCGTCGCAAGAACAACAGATCGTCGGGCATGCCGCGCGCCCACTGTCGCGCGTCTGGGTCGAAGCCGATTGCGAACGCCTGAGGAGTGGAGGACGAAACCGAACAAATCAGGCCGAAACATCAACGATCCCGCTCGATCCTGGTTGTGATCTGCGGCAAAGCGCACCCGGAAACCACATGGGAAACCAACTTCGTCTCTTGAGACTTCAAGACTAGGGACTTCGATCTTCCGATCTCAAGGGCATAAATCAACAAATTCGACGGTCATTGGAGATGTTATTTGCACGCCGCCACGCAGATGCACCTTCTTCAGCAATTCGCGAATCGAATACTGGACGTCCGCCGAAGTGAATGGCTTGCCGTCGTGCCAAGTGGCTCCCCTTCGGAGATTCAGGATTGGCGTCCTGCCCTCATCGAGTTCCTACCAGCTTGTTGCCAGCGCAGGCTGCGGTCTGAAGTCGGCGTCATACTCGAACAGCGGGTCGAAGATGTTGTTGGAGATCGCCACCGCGGGCGCGGAAATCGCAATGCGTGCGCCCAAACCCTGCGGCTCGGGGACGATATTGGCGACGAGCGCACGGCCTCGTGAAGCGCCCGGGACGTGGATAGAAGGCCTCTCAGTGATCGCCTGCTGCCCAATTCCACTTCATTCTATGAATGAACGATTTAACCCACTGGACGTAGCAGTGAGATAAAACACGAGCAATCCTTTCGCATAACACCTGGACGACGAGCTCGACACAGTGGTTTCTGCCGGCTCGGCGCCCTCGAAGCGGCGTGTGCAGCAACTCTTGGCCGGGCACCCCTGGGGTCCCGATGCCGGCGCCATACCACCCCTGTGCCGGGGCCAACCCGTCTGCTGGCGGGGCGGTCATGGTTCGAGCCGCCGGCCCGCGACCTCCATCACCCCAGGCTCAACCCCGTCAAAGGCCCCGGGATTCCCAGCAGCGATCTTTCCTCGACGAGCCCGCGACCTTGTGCGGCGCCGGCCTCGACAAGCCTGGCCGCCGTGCGCCGCAGGAACTGCGCATAATCTGTCTTCCCAAGCCCGATCTCCCGGATAATCCTTTCGCCGATCCGGCTACCGGCAGGATGGACTAACTGCCACGCTACCTCTATACGCTGATCCCGCAAAGACGACAGGGAGGGTCTCGGGGCCGATGCATCTAACGCGTCGGGATCGTGGAATGGTCGCGCTGGCGATCGTCGTGGACGTCGCCTTTCACAGTGGCGGCGATACCGTGGTGAATGCGGCCGAGCTCGCACGGCGGACGGGTGTGGCGCGCAGGACGCTTGAGCCGGTGCTGCAGGCACTGTCGCGCAACCAGCTGCTGGACAGCGTGCGCGGGCCCAACGGTGGCTATCGCTTGGGCCGGGCCGCCCGACTTATCCGGGCCTCCGATGCCATTGCCGTCGGCCTCGACAGCATGGACGACAGCAGCCTCGATCTTTCCGGCAAGTTGCATCGTGCCGTGATCGAGCCGCTTTGGGACGAGCTCGATGCCGGCCTGCTTGCCCATGCTGGGGCCCTGACCATCGAGGATCTGCTGAAACGGGCGGCCAGGGCCGGGCTGCAACGACCGGTCACCATGCCGCTCAACTTCGTGATCTAGCTCGCCCCATGGCCCGCAAGGTTTCACAGCCGCGCCGCAGGTCCGCGCCACGCACGCGGCCGGTCGTGCCGCGTGGACGGCTGTTCGCAAGCGTGCTCGACCTCGTCGGCGGCACGCCAATGGTCGGCCTGCCGCGCCTCAAGGCCGCCGACGCGCTCACGGCCGATATTGCGCTCAAGCTCGAATTCTTCAATCCGCTCGGTTCGATCAAGGACCGCATCGGGCTCGCGATGGTGGAGGCGGCGGAACAGGCGGGCGAGATCGCCCCGGGCCGGACCACGATCGTCGAGCCGACGTCAGGCAACACTGGCATCTCCCTGGCCTTCGTCGCCGCCGCGAAAGGCTACCGGCTGATCGTGGTGATGCCCGAGGGCGCCTCGGCAGAGCGGCGCAAGCTCCTGCGCCTACTCGGCGCCCAGGTGGAGACCACGCCGGCTCGACAGGGCATGCCGGGAGCGATCGCCCGCGCCGACGCAATCCTAGCCCGGACGGACAAAGCGTGGATCGCCCGGCAGTTCGACAACCCGGCGAATCCCGACGCTCACCAGGCGTCGACAGCCGAGGAGATCTGGAGCGACACGGCCGGCAAGGTCGACATCGTGGTCGGCGGCATCGGCACCGGCGGCACGTTGACCGGGATCGCCCGTGCACTAAGGCCGCGTCGGCAGGGCCTGCGCATCGTCGGCATCGAGCCGCGCGAAAGCGCCGTCTTGTCAGGCGACAGTCCGGGCGCGCACGGCATCCAGGGCATAGGTGCCGGCTTCACGCCCAAGGTGTTGGACCGCTCGCTGATCGACGAGGTCATGACGGTGTCGGAAGCGGACTCATTGGCCGCCGCGCGACGCTGCGCGGCTGTCGAAGGATTGCCGGTCGGCATATCGTCCGGCGCAGTGCTGCACGCAATGCTCGACCTCGCCCGGCGACAGGAGAATACCGGGAAGCAAATCGTCGGCATCGCCGCCTCGTTTGCCGAACGGTACCTGTCGACGCCGCTGTTCGCCGGCCTGTAGCCGGGCCTAAGCACCAAGCACGCCGAGATAGGTCTTGCCGAAGGACGCCATCGTCTGGCGCCACAGCGCGTCGGGCTCCAGCAGGCTCAACAGTTAGCGCAGTAGATAGCGCAGTTCCTCCTCCGCCTCAGCGTCGGTCTCGCGGGCCACGACGAAGGCCGACAGAGCGAAGGCGGATCGGCGCATCGCGGCGTGGGCGCGCCGTGACCGCACCGATCTAGCGGCGGACATCGTCAGGCGGCTGGCCATTGATGAACCAGACAATTTGAAAGGAGGCAAACAGACGATGTCGCCTGCGACTCGAAGAAGATCTGTTTCGTGATGACGCCCCAAAATAGTTAATATTCTTTTTGTCCGCCGGAGATGCTGGAAAGACGCGCGCTGCGACGATAACTGCTTCATACGTTGCTGGAACGTGATTTAACTTTTGTTTCTCACAGACGATACCTTAGCAGCGACCATCCAAGCCAAGGAGCATCCCGCGATGTCCAATCCAGGTTCGAGACCGACCTACAACGGCGCCTTCGAAGAAACTCTCTTCAATCGCGTGACGGGCCGGCACGCGCCCAACATCCCGCTCGCGCGGAGTGCGCCGCCGCGCGATGCCGCCACGCCGGAGGAGAAGGAAGCGCTGGTCGATTTCTACACCTGGAGCGCCGCGCACGACCTGTTCATCGTTCAGCTCGCCGCCCGCGCTGTGGATCGCCTGTTCCGCGACGACCCCGACTTCCAGCTCGTGCTGTCGCGGCAAATCGGCGACGACGGCGCCCATGCGTGGGCGTCACGCGACAGGCTGGCCGCGATCAGCGGGCGGGACGAGATCGCCCGCATCGAGAAGGCGGTCGCCGGCCACTGGGATCGAGTCGGCGACATCGCTGGCGGCAGCTGGCAGGGCTTCCTGGCCTGGGAACTGCACTACGAGCATCACATTCTGCCGAAGGTCCTGATCCGCCGGCGCACCTCCCAGGTCGCGGATCTTCCTTTCCGCTCCTTTGCCGAGGATCGCATCGTGCCGGACGAGCAGTTCCACAGGATCAAGATCACCGAATGGTGGCTGCGCAAGTTCGACGCCGCCGCATCGGCCGAGCGTGAGGAATGGGTGGCGGAGATCCTGCGCGCGGACGAGGCGCTCCAGAACATTCTCAATCCCTATCTGCGCGACTCCTGGGCGTTGCTGGAGCGCTCGTCGCGCATCGATACGCGCAATCACGTGGCGATCTACGACGATTTCCGCCGCGAGATCTTGTCCTACCATCTCGACATTCCGCTGGCGTCGCTGCCGGCGCTGACCAGCCTCGAGCCGCGACATGCGGCCCGGGCTGCCTAGCCGGCATCATTGGCAACCCAACGCCGCTGTCAGGCAGGTCAATGGCAGATGCCGTAGCTTCCGGCCAGCAGCACGGTTTCGGGAGTGCCCGGCACCGTGATCGACGCCGCCAGCCTGCGCCGTCGCGCGTCGATCGCCACGACTTTGCCGGCCTCGGGCACCGGCAGATAGAGCTTCTTGCCGTCGGGCGTCACTGCGCCCCGCGCCGGCGCCGCCGGAAGTCGAACAACGCCGGCGGGCTTCAGGGCGTCGAGATCATACAGCAGGACGGCCTTGGCCGACGTGCTGGGAACCAGCGCCAAGGTGTCGAACCACGCTGTATAGATGGTGTCGACGCCTGTCGCGCCTTTCAACAGCGTGGCAGTTGCCGCGGTACCGTCGCGGATCACCGTCAAGGTCGCACGCTCGTTGTCCGCGATCAGCAGATACGCGCCGGTGCCGGAAGGGAACGCGACGGTGGAGGTGCGGCCAGCTTCGATCGGCGCGAGCGGCCGGCTGCGCTCCAGATCGAGCACGCCGACGCCCGCACTGCCATCGGGCTGCACGAACAACCGCCGCCCGTTGGGCGACCGGCTGAGCGCGAGGCCGCCATGGGGAAGGCCCGAGGCGATGCGGGCCTCCTGCCCAGCAGCGGCGACCTCGATGGCGCCGATGGAATCCTGGTCCTTGCGCGAGACGTAGAGCGTACGGTTGTCAGTGCTGAAGACCATGTCGCGCACCGGCGCGCCGCCGTCGATGGCGCCGAGCGACCGACGCCGCAAGAGATCGAGCAAGACGACGCGCCCCGTGCCGGAATCGGCCAAAGCTGCAGTCAGACCGTCGACGCTGACCGCGATGCGACCGGGGACTAAGTCCAGCGGTATCGAGCGAATCTCGTTGGCGACCACGTCGACGACATTCACCTTGGCAGACTTCCCGTCGATGACAAGCAGCTTGCTGATCGACGATGCCAGCTCGACCTGATGTGGCACGACGCCGACATCGACGGTTCCCGCGATGCGGTCGGTGTCCGGATCGATGAACGGTACGACGGTCGAACCGGCCATCACCACGAACACTGCGCGGCTCATGTCTATCGTATCTTCGTTGGCGAGCGCCTCGGTTACCGTGGCCAGCACGACCGGCAACGCAAGGACCAGGCGACGGCCGATGCCATGCGACGAGTTCCTGCCCTGGGTCGCTCCCCAACCGGTGAGGTGACCACCGGCATGGTCGGCGTTCTGCACTCGCTGCATAAAGCTGATCCTTCTGACCCTCAAAAACGACATTAATAACTATTTAACGACGTATATCATATTTGACCACTCTATTACGGAGTGTAATTCTTGGCACAGCATTTATGTTGGAGGGTAAACATGAGGCGATTCGGAAAGGCGCTATCGCGGCGCCATCTCCTGCTGTCGACGTCGGCGGCCGGGGTGATGGCGCCGGGGCTGAGAAGCTGGGCCGCGGATGCCGAGCCGCTGGCTGGGCCGCCGCGCAAGGTCACGCTGGCCTGGATGCCGAGCGCGCTTTGCCACATCGCCGTGCCGGTCGCCGACAAGCGCGGCTTCTTCAAGAAGCACAATCTCGATGTCGAGTTCGTGAACTGGGCGGGGTCGACCGACGTGCTCCTGGAGGCGATCTCCACCGGCAAGGCCGATGCGGGCGTCGGCATGGCGCTCAGATGGCTGAAGCCGATGGAGCAGGGCTTCGACGTGAAGCTGACGGCCGGCACGCACGGAGGCTGCATGCACGTCCTCACGGCACCCGCTTCCGGCCTGAAGAGCCTCGCCGATCTGCGCGGCAAGCGGCTCGGCGTCGGCGACATCTCCGGCGTGGACAAGAACTTCTTCTCGATCGTGCTGAAAAAGAAGGGCATCGACCCCGTCACGGACGTCGAATGGAGGCAGTTCCCGTCCGACATACTCGGAGTGGCCCTGAAGAAAGGAGAGATCGACGCGTTGAGCACCAGCGATCCGCTGGCCTACGTCCTTAAGCGCGACAACGGGCTGGTCGAGATCGCCAACAACCTGGAAGGCGGCTACGAGAAGCTGGCCTGCTGCGTGCTCGGCATTCGCGGCAGCCTGATCCGCAAGGAAAAGCCTGTAGCGGCCGCGATAACGAAGGCGGTGGTCGAAGCCGCCCAGTGGGCCAGCGAGAATCCGGAGGAGTCGGGGGAGATTTTCGCGCCCTACGCGCCCAAGCACCGTGGATCCGACCTCGCCAAGATGCTCGAGTCGGTGACCAGCGACCATCATCCGGTGCATCGCAGCTTCGAGGAGGAAATCGCGTTCTACATCGACGACCTGAAGACTGTCGGCGTCATCAAGCCGACCGTCGATTCGCAGAAATTCGCCAAACGGGTCGTCGTCGACGTCCTGTCCTGAAAGGCAGCGGCGTGACCAACCGGGATTCGGGGCACTCTATGCGGCCGCAATCCCTGTTGGTCGCTGCTCAAGAGCATTGCTGGCGGATTTCTCCGGCAAAAAAGGACGCTATCAGAGCCTTTCCCGATCGCCCCCAAGTTTGGAACCTCTTTCTGACCGAGATGCAATAGCGTCTCTCGAAGACTGACGGCCGGCCACCAGGGCGACGTCTGGATTGTCCGACACGGAGCGTGCCTGCTTCACGGAGACATCTAATCGATGGCCAGTCGCTCCATCCACCGCGCTAGAACCCATGACAGTTCAACCTCGTTCGCGCTCGAAGCCGATGTGCTGGTCCTAGGCGGCGGCCCGGCGGGGACATGGGCTGCCCTGGGCGCTGCGGAGAGTGGCGCACGCGTGGTTCTGGCCGACAAGGGATTCTGTGGCACCTCCGGGGCCACGGCCGCGGCCGGAACCGGTGTCTGGTATGTCGGTCCGGACCCGGCCCTGCGCGAGAAGGCCATGGCCGACCGTGAGAAGATGGGTGGCTATCTCCAGGATCGGCGCTGGATGGCACGCGTGCTCGACCGCACCTACGAGCAAAGCAACCGGCTGGCCGAATGGGGCTACCCCTACCCCGTCGACGACGCCGGCATGCCGCAACGCAACTCGCTGCAGGGCCCCGAGTACATGCGTTTGATGCGCAAGCGCATCAAGCAGGCCGGCGTGACGATCCTCGACCACTGCCCCGCCCTGGAGTTGCTGGTGGACGAAGGCGGCGCCGTCGCCGGAGCGGCCGGACTGCGGCGCCAAAAGGAAGACCTGTGGACCGTGCGCGCAGGAGCGGTGGTGATGGCGACGGGCGGCTGCGCCTTTCTCAGCAAGACACTTGGCGCAAACGTGCTCACCGGCGACGGATATCTGATGGCGGCCGAGGTCGGCGCTGAATTCTCGGGCATGGAATTCTCGAATCCCTATGCGATCTCGCCGGCGTTCGGATCGGTGACCAAGACGCTCTTTTATGGCTGGGCGAGCTTTAGCCATGCCGATGGCAGCCCGGTTCCCGGCGCTGCCGCGAAAGGTGGGCGCTCCGCGATCGCCCGCGCGTTGCTGGAGGGGCCCGTGTACGCTCAGCTCGACAGAGCGGACGAGCAGACCCGGCGCGCCATGCGACTGTCGCAGCCGAACTTCTTCCTGCCTTTCGACCGGACCGGCATCGATCCCTTCACGCAGCGCTTTGCCATCGCACTACGTCTCGAGGGAACGATACGCGGCACCGGCGGCCTGAGCATCGTCGATGCGAGCTGTGCGACCAGCGTGCCCGGCCTTTACGCGGCGGGCGATGCGGCAACGCGCGAGTTGATCTGCGGCGGCTTCACCGGCGGCGGCAGTCACAATGCAGCCTGGGCGATGTCGTCCGGGTACTGGGCTGGACAGGGCGCGGCGGACCATGCCCGCCATGCCGGGCAAAGGCAGCGGACGGTATCACCGGCCGGGACGGTCGGCCTGCGCGCAGGACGGGGCAGGCCCGTCCGGCCGACGGAGATCGCGACCGCCGTTCAGGGCGAAGTGTTCCCCTACGAGCTGAACTATTTTCGCGAGGCTGGGCGGTTGACCGGTGCGTTGCAGCGCCTCGGCAGCTACTGGCGCGTCGCCTCCCACGCCGATGCGGCATCGCGCGCCGATGCGCTGCGCACACGCGAGAGCGTGGCGATGCTCGCCACAGCGCGCTGGATGTACCACAGCGCCCTCGCGCGACAGGAGAGCCGCGGCATGCATCGCCGCGACGACTTTCCCGATCAGGACGACCGCCAGCATCACTACATCACGACGGGCGGGCTCGATGAGGTGTGGACGGCAGCGCAGCCGCTGACCGCTGCCTATGCCGAGGCCGCTGAATGATCGAGGTGATTGACCCCGAGCGCTGCACCGCCTGCGATATCTGCGTGAGTGTCTGCCCGACCAATGTCTTCGCCAAGACCGACGGCATTCCCGTCATCGCACGCCAGGGCGATTGCCAAACGTGCTTCATGTGCGAGCTCTATTGCCCGGAGGACGCACTGTTCGTGTCTCCCTTCGCAGATGTGCCGCAGCGCATCGACATCGCCGCGCTGAAGCAGAGCGGCGCGCTTGGGAGCTACCGCCGCGCCGTCGGCTGGACCGAGGAATCGCGGGAGCGCCGCGGCGCCGACCGGAGCTATCTGCTGTTCGGTCATTGATGGAGACGGAGACGCAGGTATGGATCGCAAGCAGCAAGGACATTAGGCTGCATCACGACGTCCTTTTCGGCCGACCAATATGTCATCCTCGTCGTCGAGGACGATTCTTCGGTGGCAGCCAGCCTTTGTGGCCTTCTGGCCGACGAAGGCTATACGGTCGTTGGGCCAGCTTGCTCAGTAGGAGACGCGTTTGCAGCCGTTGCTGATAACCGGATAGACGCCGCCTTGCTCGATGTTCGTTTGGGCGATGACCAACGCGTTTTCGAACTGGTGGAAGCGCTCGCAGCGCTTCGCAAGCCGTTCGCCTTCCTGAGCGGGTATTCCCGCAATCTCATGCCGCTGAAATATCGGCATCATCCCCATCTCGAGAAGCCGTACCCATCCTCGCGGGTGCTCGTGTGGCAGGCGCCCATGGATTGCTGACGCAGTTCGGTGCTGGAGGCGCATTGATGGGACCTCCGCTTGGAAGCGGAGCCGTAGGAGTCTGGGGCTGGCAAGGCCTGGGCCGTGGAATCGGCCTTCTCCTGCTCATCATGCTCGGAGCTCAACTTGTCGCCGAGACCCTTTGATCGCCATCGATGGTGGAGGCAACGAGCAACTCGCCTTCGAGGATCACCGTAACGAAGGAAGCGGCGTCGCGGTCGAGGTGTCGCTGCCCCGGAACGAGCCCTCCCCCCTCGCCGCCGTGGTGGACGACGGCTTGCCTTCACGGCTCTCTAGGACATCCCCCAGCCAGTCGCTTCGCAACTGTGGTACCGAGGAGAGCAGCAGCTCCGTGTAGGGATGAAGCGGCGGATTGAAGACCTTCGACAGGGGGCCCATGGCAACGATCCGGCCCTCCTGGAGCACGGCCACATCGCTGGCGACGCGGCGAACGACATCGATGTCGTGCGTGATGAAGATGTATGCCGCACCCGTCTTCACTTGGAGATCTCGCAGCAAGCACAGGATCTCGTCAGCCACGATTGGATCCAGCGCCGACGTGATCTCGTCGCAGATGATGACATCAGGCTCCGCCGCCAGAGCTCGTGCGATGCAGACGCGCTGCTTCTGGCCACCCGACAATTGACCCGGCAGCCGATGCACGAAGTCGCGCGGCAACCCGACTAGATCGAGCAATTCCTCGACACGCCGCCTTGCGGCGGCGCCCCGCAAGCCGACGCTGAAGGTGGTGACCCTTCCCAGTATCCGGCCGACCGTCTGGCGGGGATTTAGCGCGGTGTCGGGCAGCTGATAGATCATCTGCAGGCGCCGGAGATCCTCGCGGCTGCGACGACGGAAGTCCGGAGCCAGCGCGGTCTCGTGAAATTCGACCACCCCCGTGTGCGGGGCTATCAGACCGCAAAGCACGCGCGCCAGCGTGCTCTTGCCGCTGCCCGACATGCCGACGACCGCGAGCGTGTCACCGGCGTCGAGCGAGAGCGAAACGTCGACGAGGGTGCTGGGCTGCCGGCGATAGCCGGCCGTGACATGCCGAACGGCCAGCACGGGCAGCGACGGCGCCGCCTCTTCGCGAACGACACGGGCCTCGTGGGCGGCGCGTACCGCCACCAGGCGCCGCGTATATTCCTGGGTCGCATGCTCGAGGATCTGCCGGGTCGACCCGGATTCGACGAACTGGCCGTGCCGCAACACGACCAGCCGGTCGGCAAGCTGTGCCACGACCGCGAGATCGTGCGTGATGTAGAGGCCCGCGGCACCGCGACGGCGCAACGTACGACGTATTGCGGCGAGCACCTCGATCTGCGTCGTCACATCGAGCGCCGTCGTCGGCTCATCGAGGATCAGAAGCTCGGGGTCACACGACATCGCCATGGCGATCATGGCCCGCTGGAGTTGGCCACCCGACACCTGATGCGGGTAGCGCTGGCCGAATGTCTCGGGGGAGGACAGATCGAGCTCGGCGAACAGTTCGCCAGCGCGGCGATAGGCTTCCTCCCAGGGCATGGCCCGATGCTGGACGAGCGCTTCGGCGACCTGCCGTCCCAGCCGCATTGCCGGATTGAACGTCGCCGCCGCACTTTGGGCGACGTAGGCGATCCGGGAGCCGCGCAACGCACGCAACTCGGCCGGCGCCATCGCGCCGAGGTCCTGACCGTCGAAGATAACCCGCCCCCTCGTGACCGCACAGCCGGGGCGGATGTAGCCGAGCGCCGCCAGCCCGAGCGTGGACTTGCCTGCACCTGACTCTCCAATCAGCCCGACGACCTCGCCCGGGGCCACCGACAAGTCGATGCCGTCGACCAAGGGCCGTGCGGTGCGCCCGCGCGCGCCGATCGCCTCGACGCGCAGGGACTCGATGCTGAGAATTGGCGCCGCCATGTGGAGCTTCATTCGGTCCTGCGAGCCACGGCCCAGTTCACGAGCAGGTTGACGCCGACCGCGAACAGACTGATGGCGGCTGCGGGAACCAGCGGCGCCATGCCGCCGAACATGATCGCCGAGGCATTGTCGCGCACCATCCCACCCCAATCGGCAAGCGGCGGTTGGATCCCGAGGCCAAGGAAGCTCAATGCCGCAATGAAAAGGAAACCACTGCACAGGCGGAGGCCAAATTCGGCAATCAGAGGCGGCAGGGCGTTTGGCAGGACCTCGAAGAAGATCAGCCAGATGAGGCCTTCTCCGCGCAGCCTGGCCGCCTCGAAATAGTCGTGGGCGGCGATGTTTCCCGCCAGCGCCCGACTGATCCGGAAAACCCGCGTGGAGCCCAGCACCGCCAGCGTCCCGATCAGCATCGGAATGGACGAGCCGACGATCGACAGCAGGACGAGGGCGAAGATCAGGGTCGGTATCGCCATCAATGCATCGCAGGTGCGCGCCAGGACGGTGTCGACCCACTTGCCGGCCACGGCAGCGGCAAAACCGGCCGAGCATCCGAGGACGAACATCGAGGCCGTGGCGGCGAAGGCAACGGCTAGAGTGATCCGGCCGCCATAGAGCAGCCGGGAGAAGATGTCCCGGCCGAGATTGTCCAGGCCGAGCCACGCCTTGTCGCTGATCGGCGCCCAGACCTCGCCGACGAGGGCGGTGTCCGAATGAGGGGCGATGAACGGCGCGAAGATCACCGCCAGCAGGATGACTCCGACGATACCGAAGCCGGAGATGCCTTGAAATGTGGTTACCGGTAGCGACTTCATCGTCAGCGTGGATGGCGCAGCCGGGGATTCACGAAGATGACCATGAGATCTGCGAGCACGTTGAGACCGATATATGTAGCGCCGAAGATCAGGCCACAGGCCTGCACGACGGGCACGTCGCGCTTGGACACCGCGTCGACCAGATACTGGCCAACGCCGGGATAGACGAACACGACCTCGACCAGGACGATGCCAATCACAAGGTAGGCGAGATTGAAGGCGACAACCTGGATGATCGGGGCAAGCGCGTTGGGCAAGGCATGCACGAGCACGATACGCCACGGCGCCAGGCCCTTGAGATATGCCATCTCTATGTAAGGGCGGGACATGACGTCGAGAACCGAGGCTCTCGTCATCTGCGTGATGTAGCCGAGCACCGCGAGAACTACCGTGGTAGCCGGCAAGGCGACCGCGCGAAGCCGCTCGCCCACCCCGGCGTCCACGGCGACCGATGAAAGGCTTGGAAACCAGCCCAGTTCCAGGGCGACAAAAAGGATCAGCAGATAACCTATGAGGAATTCGGGAACCGAGATGGCCGTCACGCAGACGACCGTCGCGATGCGGTCGAACCAGCCATCCTTCCAGATGGCCGATGCGATGCCGATCGATAGTGCGAGCGGCACGGCGATGACCGCGGCGACGGCGGCCAGGAAGAAAGTATTCGCCAGGCGCAGGGAAAGTTCGGCGGCCACCGGACGCCCACTGGTCAGCGACGTTCCGAGATCGCCGGTCAGGAATCCCGCCAGCCAGCGCAGATAGCGCTGATGCGCCGGGTCATGCAGACCCAACGACCGCCGGATCGCTTCGAGGGCCTCGGGCGTCGCGGACTGCCCCAGGACAGCCTCCGCCAAGTCGCCGGGCAGAAGCTCCGTGCCGGCGAAGATCAGCACGGACACGAGAAATGCCGTAAGGATGGCCAGCGCTATTCTTTCAACGATCAACCAACTCAAGCGAGACCTCCGGATCCCGTCCCGCGTTCCCGCTCAGTGTTCGATCCACCAGCGTTCGAGGATCCGGTTGCCGTCCAGGTCCATGTTGCTGGCGACGATCGGGCCGTGCCGGACCTTGTCGGAGACCGCGTTCACGAACTTGGCGAAGAGCGGGATGACCGTGCCTCCGTCCTCGCTGATCAACCTCTGCATCTCGTGATACAGAGTCCCACGCCGGCCCTCGTCAACCTCCGACCTGGCGGCGACCAGGATCTTGTTGAACTCGGGATTGCGCCAGCGGCTGTTGTTCCATGGACTGTTTTCCGAATAGATGACCGTCAAGATGACGTCTTCTGTCGCCCGGCCGCTCCAATAGGTGGTGTACCAAGGAAGGTTGCGCGCGCGCGACCAGTAGCCGTCGGCCGGTTCGCGCACGACGTTGAGGTTGATCCCCGCCTTGGCCGCCTGCTGCTGATAGAGCGTCGCAAAGTCGAGCGCTCCGGCGAACGCAATCTCCGAAGTATGGTAGGCGATCGGAATCGCATCGAACCCCGACTTCTTGAGAAAGAAGCGCGCCTTGTCGGGATCGTAGGGTGGCGGCGCCAGATTCGAATTATAATAGCGATAGGACGGCGTGATCGGCTGGTCGTTGCCGACCTGCCCGTAGCCATGAAACACCGTCTTGAGCAACGCCTCACGATCGATCGCGTGCTTCAGCGCCGTCCTGAGGTCGCGATTGCTGTAGGGATCGATCGAGGTGTTCATCGAGAGCGAGTAGTGCAGGCGGCCGGAGACTTCCTCGATCCGGATTCCCCGGCGGCGGCCGAGCAGCGCGGCCGTCTTGAGGTCGGCGCGGTTGATGATGTCGACCTGGCCACCGGTCAGCGCCGCCTGCCTGGCGTTGACATCCGAAATCGCGATCAGTTCCGCGGAGTCGAGATGGCCCGACTTGTAGCTGTTCGGATTGCGCTTCAGGGTCGCCCGGACACCCGGGGCGAACTCCTCGAGGATGTAGGGCCCCGCGCCGATGCCGGATGCCCAATCGGCCTGGCCATCCTTGGCCGGCATGATGTGGAAAGCCGGATCCGTGAAGAAGTAGGGAAAGTCCTGATTGGGGGCATCCAGCGAGATGGCGACCGCATCCTTGCCGTCCGCCTTCACCTCGCTGATCGCGGCATAGACGGCCTTCGCGGACGACCGGCTGGCCTCGCCCCTGTGATGGTTGATGGACGCAACGACATCCTCGGCAGTGAAGGACTTGCCGTTGCTGAACTCGACGCCCTTGCGCAACTTGAACGTCCAGGTCTTCGCGCCATCCGAGGGTCCCCAGGAGTCCGCGAGCTCCGGGCGGATTGCGCCGTCGGGTGCGATCTCCACGAGGCTGCCCTTGGTCGCATAGCCGATGACGAACATGTAGGTGTCGGCCCACCGCCCCGAATCGTGGTTGTCGGTGGTGGAGGCGCCCGCCAGGCCAAGGCGCAGATGGCCACCCCTTTTCGGCGCCGGCGACTGCGCCACGGCGGCATTGATCACTCCCGCCGACAGGCCGACCGACGTGGCTCCCGCCAGGAAATTCCGTCGCACAATGCCGCGAGGAGGCGCGGGCACACTCTTCCAAACGATATCGCTCACGTCCGATTCCAATCTGCCGAGTGGGGAAAACCGGTGCTACCGCGTCAGAAGGGACTCTGGCGCGCTCGACAGCGGCCTTCGCGCGGCAGCGGGGGTCATTGTTCTCCCGCATAGGATGGCAGCATCCACTCTCTCTAATGAGAGAATCTTCAGATCGTTTTTTGACGGGATGTCGAGCGCCTTCTCGCTCTTACGCGCGTGCACGGGGAGTTCTTTGCTTGCGCAGCGGTCAAGCCCTGATCGAAGAGCCCGACGGTCGACGGTCACACCCTCGATCCGCTGATCGCGAACGAAATCCTTGCGCCGCAGGTCGTATCGTCGCACTCGGACCGATTTCGAAAGATCTTGCTCCGCCGCTTCAGCCGCACACTCAACTTCTGCTCACCTCCATTCCGCAGATGCGGACCGATTGGTTGACCGACATGCTGAGCCAACGCGACGATGCCGCACGACAAAGAGGTAAGTTCAGTGCGCATACAGAATGGCAGGATGATCGGCGCGATCCCGCAGCCGGAGGCGAGGACGCGCCGGGACTTCATGACGCGCGCCATCGCAATGGGGGCCACGGTCGCAGCGGCGGCGACGATGTGGGAACAGGCCGCGCGCGCCGCGCCGGTCAAGGGCGGCCATCTGCGGCTCGGCCTCGCCGGGGGCTCGACGACCGACTCTCTCGATCCGTCACCGTGGAGCGACACCTTCATGGTCGTCCTGGGTTACGCGGTACGCGGCAACTTGGTCGAGCTGCTGCCGAACGGCACACTGCGTGGCGAAGCGGCCGAATCGTGGGTCTCTTCGGATGCCGCCAAGGTTTGGACATTCAAGCTGCGCAAGGGCGTCGAGTTCAGCAACGGCAAGCCCCTGACGGCAGAGGACGTCGTCGCGTCGCTCAACTTCCATCGCGGCGACAAGAGCCGTTCGGGTGCCAAGGGGCTGTTCGGTGCCGTCACCGATATCAAGGCCGACGGCAAGGATACCGTCGTCGTAACGCTGTCGTCGGGCTCGGTCGATTTCGCCTCCTCACTTACCGACCATCACATCAACATCATGCCGGCCAAGGACGGCGAGGCGGATTGGCACTCAGGTATCGGCATCGGCCCCTACGTCATCGAGGCCTTCGAACCCGGCGCGCGGGCGCTCCTGAAACGCGCGCCCAACAGCTACAAGCAGGCATGGCTCGACTCGGCGGAGATGATCAGCGTCGCTGATGTCGTCGCGCGCCAGGCGGCGCTGACCAGCAACCGCGTCGACCTGATCAATCGCGCCGACCTCAAGACGGTCCAGCTCCTCGCAAAGCGGCCTGGCCTCAAGGTCGAGGAATCGGCCGGCCGACTCCACTACTCCCTGCCGATGGACACCTCGGCCGAGCCGTTCCGTAACAAGGACCTGCGACTCGCGCTGAAATACGCGATCGACCGCGAGGCCATCCTGAAGACGGTCTTCAGCGGCCACGGCTTGATCGGCAATGACCAGCCGATAACGCCGGCCTACCCGTTCCACAATCCCAACCTGCCGGCGAAGAGCTACGATCTCGACAAGGCGCGGTTCCATCTGAAGAAGTCAGGCATAGATGGGGCCGTGCCGATCGGCGTGCATACAGCCGATGCCTCGTTCAACGGCGCGGTAGACCTTTGCGTGCTCTATCAGCAGCAGGCGGCCAAGGCTGGCATAACATTAAACGTGATCCGCGAACCGGGCGACGGCTATTGGCAGAACGTAGCGCGCAAGAAGCCCTGGTACACCAGCTACTGGAGTGGCCGCGCGACCGAGGACACGATGTTCACTGTCTGCTACTCCGGTGCCAGTCCCCTGAACGACACGCGCTGGAAAAACGAAGAGTTCGACAAACTCTTGGTCGCTGCACGCGTCGAGGCCGACGAGGCCAAGCGGCGTCAGATGTATTACGACCTGCAGGCGCTCACCAGCGACGATGGCGGCGCCCTTGTGCCGATCTTCGCCAACAGCGTCTACGCCATGATCACCAGAGTGCAGCATGAGCCAACCGTAGCCGGCAACTGGGAGCTCGACGGCGGGCGCTGCATCGAACGCTGGTGGCTGGCCTGATCGGGAGAGAGCGTATGAGCAAGACCTTCAACTTCGACCGACCGCTGCTGCTCGACGGCGGCACCGGCCGCGAGCTGCTGAGGCGCGGCGTGCCGATCCTTACCGAGATCTGGTCAGCCACCGCGCTCGATCTGGCACCCGACATCGTACGTCAGGTGCATGAAGATTTCATCACTGCCGGCGCTGACATCATTACCACCAACACCTATGGCATCGCGCGCGAACGCATGGCGCACGAAGGGATCGAACATCGCTACACCGAGTTCAATCAGATCGCCGGACGGCTGGCGGCGGAGGCGAGAGACTCCGCCGACCGACCCGTCGCCGTCGCCGGTAGTTTGCCGCCCTATTCCGGCAGCTACCGGCCAGACAAGGTCGGCTCCTTCGACCATCTCCTGCCGCTCTATCGCGAGCAGGCCGCAGTGCTGGCACCTTACGTCGATCTTTACATCTGCGAGACCATGTCGAGCGGCGCCGAAGCGCTGGCTGCTGCGACCGCCGCGGTTTCGTTCGGCAAGCCGGTGTGGGTTGCCTGGACGCTACACGAGGATCGCTCGGGCCGGCTACGCAGCGGCGAAACCGTCACTGAAGCGGCGGCGGCCATCGCCCACCTGCCGATCGCGGGCGTCCTTGCCAATTGCTGCGCCCCCGAAAGCATCACGGCCGCGATGCCGGAACTTCTCGCCACCGGACAAGGCAAGCGGGTCGGCGGTTATGCCAACACCTTCCTGCCGGTCGCGACGGATTGGGGCGCCTACGGCAAGGCAAAGCGCGACGCCACCGATTGGGCGACCTACGTCGCCGCAGCCCTGCCGCTACGCGATGACCTCGATCCGGAGGCCTTTGCAGCCCATGCACGTCACTGGCATAGGGACGGCGCCAATGTCCTAGGTGGCTGCTGCGGGGCGGGACCAGAGCACATCGCCGTGCTTCGTTCAGTTCTGGACGCTGCGTTGGAGGCCACGCCAACTTGGTGAAGAGGGCGATCTGCAGCAAGCAGCGCCGACGCTTCGCCATCCTCACTACTGTTAGTGCAGAGCCTATTTGCCGCCACTTCCGTAGAAGGAGCGTAGTCGAAAGAGGATAGGAGTCGGACGGACGACTGAAAGATCATGTCGCTTGCAGGGCGATGGGTACCGCGGCCTCGCGCGTCGGCATCCGCGCACGTCGATCAGCGTCGTCGGTCCGTGCGCAACACTGTAATGCTCCAATCCGCCTGTCATGCAAAACGTTCAGATGGCCGGCCGAAACTATTAGATGGAGACGTTTCGTTGACGCGATAGGCGCCTCGACCGCAGGCTAGGCCCATGTCCAACTTCACCAGAAGAACAGCTTTGGCCGGCGCATTCGGCTTCGCCGCACAAGCTATCGCCATCGATTCCGCCCGAGCTGAAGGCGCCCCCAAGGAATTCCGCGTCGGCTATCAGAAGGGCGGCCTCCTTAGCATCTCCAAGGATCGGGGGGTGTTCGAGCAGCGGCTGAAGACATTGGGCGTCGAAAACGTCAAATGGTCGGAATTTCAGTTCGGACCGCCCATGTTGGAAGCGATCGGCGTCGGCGCCGTCGATTTCGGCGAGGTCGGGGATACACCGCCGATATTCGCCCAGGCCGCAGGAGGCAAGATCGCCTATGTGGCCGCAACACCCGCCGCCAAGCACGCGCTTCTGGTGCCAGAAGGCTCGACCATACTCACGCTGGCCGACATCAAAGGCAGGAAGATCGCGGTCGCCCGCGGATCGAGCGCCCACAACTTTACCATCAAGCTGGTCGGCAAGGCGGGCCTTTCATTTACAGACATTGAGCCGGTCTACCTGGCGCCGGCAGATGCGTCGGCCGCGTTCGCACGCGGCAGCGTCGACGCCTGGGTCATCTGGGACCCGTATTTCGCCCTGGCCCAGCGCCGGCAAAAAGTACGTGTCGTCGCAACTACCGACGATGTCGCTCCAAGCAATTCATTCTATATTGGGAACAGCACATTCGCAGCGGCATATCCAAAAGTGCTGGCCGCAGCGATCGACGAACTCTCGAAGATTTTCGATTGGGCGGCGCACAATCGCAGCAAGCTGGCAGAGATAGTCGCGTCGGTCATCGGTATCGATCTCGAGGCCGAACGCGTTGCTGTCGAGCGCGCAAATCTCGGCCTGTACCCGATCACTCCGGCCGTGATTGCGCAGCAGCAGGAGATTGCTGATTCCTTCTTGAAGCTCGGCCTCATTCCCAAGCCGATCGTCGTGCGCGACATCGTATGGGTGCCGCCGACAGGCTGAGGTGCCACCGTATCGAGCCGACTGTGCCGACCCAGTCGCGGCCATAAACGAGGTCACTCGGAGTTCGCTCGGATATAGCCCGCCATAACACCTGAAGCCCGGCTGACCCAGCAAGCGCCATCAAAGCTTACGCTGCGAATTTGTCGCCTTTCTGCCAATCAGCGCCGCAAAAGCCGCCGCTTTGCAAAGCTTGCGCCACGCGAAGGATCTCGAGCGGACTGCGGCCGACCTGGACATCATTCATCTGATGAGCCCGGACGATACCTTGGGCGTCGACAATGACCGATGCGCGATACGCGATACCAGCCTCGGCATTCAGCACATCGAAGGCGCGACTGACTGAATGATTGGTGTCGGCGAGCACAGGATGCGTGATCTCGCTCGGAAAGACTTGTCTATCATCGAACCAGGTTTTGTGGCTAAAGAAGGAATCCGTGCTTACAGCCAACACCTCGATCGCCTCCGCCTGGAACTGCGGCAGGAGCCCCTGGAAACCTCGGATCTCCGTCGGGCAGACCCAGGTGAAGTCCGCAGGATACCAGTAAAGAACATGCCATTTGCCGGCGTAGTCTTTGCTGCTGACCTGCGAACGGGCCCCTTTGATGTAACCAGTCGCCGACCAGTCGGGGGACTTCTTGCCAATCATGCCCATTGCCGTCTCCGGTTCGTTTGTCGTCTCTGTTCGTCAGTAGGGGTTGGTTCGATAGTCCGCCTCAATACGCGCGTCAGCATCGTCCGCCGTTACGCCGGCCGGCCGGGCCTGATCAACGATCATCCGCCCTAGCGACGGCAACTCGCGGCGATCGATGCGGTGGTCCGGCTGCCACAGGCGCGCTCGCCTCAGTGCCTTCGCGCAATGCAGATAGGCCTCTTGCACCTCGACGACGACCGCCAGCTTCGGAGTCTTGCCGTCGACCGCCATGGTTTCCAGCAGGACGCTGGTGCACGTGAGGCGTGCCCGGCCGTTGACGCGAAGGACCTCCTCCACGCCCGGAATGAGGAAGAGAAGGCCGATGTCGGGATTGGCGAGAAGGTTCTCCAGCGTATCGAGCCGGTTGTTCCCCGGCCGGTCCGGCAGCGCAAGATGGCGCTCATCGAGCACCTGGACGAACCCCGGAGCGTCGCCGCGAGGACTTACGTCGCTACCACGCTGTGGATGATTCGACGCGAGCATCACCATAGGTGAGCGGGCGATGAAATTGCGGCAGTGAGGATCGAGGTGGCCGATTTGCTTGGCTCGAATGAAGGCCGAGGGCTGACGGTAGATCGCCCGCAGCTCAGAAACATCGTTGAGGTAATCCATCGCCAACATGGCTGCCCCGTGCGGTCAATCCACAACGTTGCGGGGATAGGTGCGCTTGGCCTGGTCAGCCAGCGACAGGTCGACCTCGATCGTCGCGACTGGCAACTGCTCGCTGGTGCGGGCGAGTTCATCGCCGTCGGGTCCGATGATCCAGCTGCCACCGGCAAAGGCGGTGCCGCGGCGGTTCGCGGTCACGACGAACGCACCAGCGGAAATCGCGGCCATGCGGGTGGCGACCTCCCAGCGCTGATGTCCGCCGGTGGCGCGCGGTACGGCAATAAGCTGCACGCCGCTCTTGCCGAGCAGGCGTGGCGTCTCGCTCACGATGACCTCGGTGCACAGCAAGGTCGCGACTGACAGGCCCTCGTCCTGCACCGGCGCAACCTCCTTGCTGCTGCCATGGAACCACGTGGCTTCCCAGGCGCCCTTCATCTGGGGGAACCAGGCCTTCGACCGGCCGGCGACAAAGCCGCTGTCGGCCGTCCAGAGATAGCTCTCGTTCAGGCGCCGGCCGTCCTTCTCGACAGCTCTGCTGCCGATCACGCGGCGGGCACCGAAGCCTTTCACCGCGTCGACGACCACGGCGGTCTGCTGGATCGCTTCGCGCCAGACCGCGGGATCGAATTGCGGATCGACCCAGAAGGCGCGCGTCCCGGCAAGCTCCGGCAGGACGAGAAGATCGCTTGCCGTGCCCGCCAATATCGACAACAGCCTGTCCCAGGCTGCGCTGGGCATTGCCTCGTCGGGTACCTCGCATACCGCGATCTTCAACCTGATCCTCCTCACACTGACGAGCCGAGAATGGGTGAGCGGCAAAGCCGTTTCCAGTGGCACGAATGACATATATAGTGAAGATCATGCCAAGCGGCGCAAAAGCCCCAACCGCCCGCAATCGAGCCGGGAACGTCGTCGCCGTGCTCGCTTACGATGGCGTCAACGCCTTCGAGCTCGGCATGGCCGTCGAAGTGTTCGGCCTATCCGGCATGGGACGTCATGCCTACAAGGTTGTCGTCTGCGCGACGGAGCGGCGGCAGCGTCTTTCTGCAAGCGGCGGTGTCACGCTCATCGCTGAGATGGGCCTCGATGCCCTGAAGCGCGCCGACACCATCGTCGTCCCGGGCTGGCAGCATATTGACCACACGCCACCCGAATCGCTGTTGGCTGCCTTGAGAAGGGCGCATGCCAAGGGCGCGCGGATCGCGTCGATCTGCTCGGGTGCCTTCGTCCTGGCGGCTGCGGGTCTTCTTGACGGGCGGCGGGCGACCACGCACTGGGCCAATGTCGAGGCGCTCGCCGCCAAATATCCGCGCGTGCGGGTCGAACCTGACGTCCTCTATGTCGACGACGGCGATGTCCTGACCTCGGCCGGACGAGCGGCGGGTCTCGATCTCTGCCTGCACATCGTGCGGCGCGACCATGGCGCCGAGGTGGCCAACAGCGTCGCGCGCCGTCTGGTGATCGCGCCGCATCGCGACGGCGGACAAGCGCAATTCATCCAGCGTCCCCTCCTGGTCGAAGGCGATCCGCTCAAGTCGGTCCTGTCGTGGGCGCAACGGCACATCGCCGAGGATCTATCGATTGCCGTGTTGGCGGCGCGAGCGCGCATGAGTCGACGCACATTCATCCGTCGCTTCGGCGAGATTGTCGGTTCCACGCCGGGAGAATGGATCCTGCAGCTGCGTGTCGATCACGCCAGGCGCCTGCTCGAGGCCAGCAGATTGACGATCGAGCAGGTAGCTGCTGCGGCCGGATTCGGTTCCACGGACGCTCTACGCCATCATTTCCGACGGCGCTTGTACATCAGCCCTGCGCGCTATCGGCTGAGCTTCAAGGGAGACACGCATGTCGCAGGTCGCTAATCACCGTCACGCGATCACGATCCGACCGCAGTCCTCGACAAGCACGCGGTCAGTGACATTGGTTGCCGGCCGAGGCGTGCGCGAGTTTCTGGAGGAGCGGTCTCGGCCGGCGAAACCACAAAAAAGGCCGCCACTTCGCGATGACAGCCCTCCCGCCTCCTGATCGAGACGTTAGGCAGCGCGGGCATCGATAGAGCGATCCCACAGATTGGGCTGCTTGCGGTTCGTGTACCCAGACACGAAGATCCGAGCTTCGCCCGTCTGCGGATCGAAGGTGTGCCGTCTTACGGCTCCGATGTTGCTGCCGTAGACATGGATGCTGATCGACGGACGGTCGGGCAAGAGGTTGGTGACCTTATGGATATCGCTGATCTCTGGCATGACGACTGCGACGTCGCCGGGCCGCAACGTGACGGGCGTACCCGCCGCCAGTTCGCCCGTAGCCGCGTTGCGCGTGTAGGGCTGGGTAGCTTCGGAGCCGCGCAACATGCCGACGAGACCCCAAACCAAATGATCATGCACCGGCGTTGATGCGCCGGGGGCCCATACGAAGCTCACAATGGAAAAGCGCTCCAGTGGATCGCACCACAGGAGATTTTGCGCGTAGCCGTGCGCGGGCGACCGCGCCATCCAATCCGGCAGCCAGTTGTCATGACTAACCAGGCCGCCCAGGAGTTGACGCGCCGCACCCACGACGGAGCCATCCGTGCCGTCGCGGGCTTCGCTCACCAACAGCGTCATGTCGGCGATGAAGCGGCGCAGGTAATCAATACTCATTCCACTGACCCTTCCCCTCCTACTGCACGAGCCGTATGCCGTGCTGAAGCACCTCGACCGCGGGCCCGAACGGCGGCCAGCGATACCGATCGGCGTGAGGCCGCCACTGAAGCGTTTCCGGCGCGACATGGTAAGAGGTGCAGATCCGACTCGCCACACCTATGACCTCACCGCAATGGCAACTCCCGTGCCCGTCCGTCCTCCAAAGCTATTGCAAATCGATCTCATGCGACGAAATACATGCGCAAGCGCCCGCCCGATGCGATCGCCATAGAAGACTGCTCGCCAACAGACCAATTCCAGCGTCCGATGGAGCGGTAGCATTTCATTCTGATGCTCGCCGACAAATCGACCGACTCGTTTCATTGACCACAGCGATGTGTACGGCCAATTGTTAGATCGTCACAGGAGACAATCCATGACCGTCTGTGTCTATGCTCGTCGTTCGTGTCCGGGCTTCGCTCGCGCCATCGCCTGACGCCTTTGCGGCCGTCGCGGTCGCCTCCCTCTGATATTCATTCAGGATCAGCACCTCGCCCTGCAAGCGACGGCGAACGGAGAAACTCATGTCCAAGCGACGTCATCTCATCGCCCCACTGTCCGGCGCCGAACTGACGTCTGGCTATCTGGGCTGGAGGGCATGGGCATGACCGCACCGGCGAACTTCCTGTGGTTCTTGCCCACACACGGTGACGGGCGCCATCTCGGCACCACGCAGGGCGCCCGGCCTGTCGATCTCGCCTATCTGCGCCAGATCGCACAGGCGGCCGACGCTCTCGGCTATTTCGGCGTCCTGCTGCCGACCGGCAAGTCGTGCGAGGATTCCTGGCTGGTCGCCTCGGCGCTCGCCCCGCTCACGGAGCGGCTGCGCTATCTCGTGGCCGTGCGGCCGGGCCTGCTCTCGCCGACGCTGGCGGCACGCATGACCGCCACGCTCGACCGGCTGTCGAACGGCCGGCTATTGATCAACGTCGTGACCGGCGGTGATCCGGCAGAGAGTCGAGCGGATGGCGTTTTCCTCGATCACGACGAACGCTATGCCGTCACCCGGGAGTTCCTGGGCATCTATCGCCGGCTGCTGCGCGGCGAGGAAGTGACGGAGCGAGGCGGCCGGCTGGCCGTCGAGGGCGCACGACTGACTATCCCGAGCCATCAGGCGGGCGGGCCGCCGCTCTATTTCGGCGGGTCGTCGGCGGCCGGCATCGATGTCGCGGGACAGCACGTCGATAAATACCTGACCTGGGGCGAGCCGCCCGCTCAGGTCGCCGAGAAGCTCGCCACCGCCGCCGTCGCGGCGGCCCGTCATGGCCGGCGGCTCAGTTTCGGCATCCGCCTGCACGTCATCGTGCGCGAGACGAACGAGGAGGCCTGGGCCGCCGCAGATTCGCTCATTCGTCACCTCGACGACAAGACCATCGCCGCCGCCCAGCAGGCGTTCGCCCGCACCGACTCGGTCGGCCAGAAGCGCATGGCCGCGCTGCACGGCGGCCGACGCGACAGGCTCGAGATCAGCCCCAATCTCTGGGCTGGCGTGGGCCTGGTGCGCGGCGGCGCCGGCACGGCGCTGGTAGGCGATCCCCCGACCGTCGCCGCCCGCATCGCCGAATACCAGGCGTTGGGCATCGATACCTTCATCCTGTCGGGCTATCCGCATCTGGAGGAGGCATATCGCTTCGCCGAGCTGGTGTTCCCGCTGCTCGAGCGGGCACACGCAAATGAACGATCGGCGCCGGCCTTGGTGGGCGAG
>Ga0065178_100485_pt1 | contig 35165 bp, 41 predicted proteins | sample FECB22metaG_FD_59210 | JGI IMG/M metagenome (GOLD analysis project Ga0065178, IMG submission 59210) | Cyanobacterial communities from the Joint Genome Institute, California, USA - FECB-22 (version 2) (version 2) | ecosystem: Environmental > Aquatic > Thermal springs > Hot (42-90C) > Microbial...
ACAGCCTGTCCCCTGCCCGCGCGCCGGCCCGCGTGAGTCCGCGTCCCGCCAAGACATGTCCGAAGGCAGTGATGGTGACCGTGAGCGGCCCAGGCGTCACCACGGTGTCGCCGCCGCTCAGCACGATGCCGTACTGCCGCTGGTCGGCGGCAAGGCCGCGCGCGAAGGCGGCGACCCACCGCTCGCTCCAGCTCTTGGGCAGGGCGAGCGACAGCTGGTAGGCGAAGGGCTTGGCGCCGCCCGCCGCAAGATCGGACAGGCAGACGCGCAGAGCCTTCGCCGCCACCCAGTCCGGCCGCTCGTCAGCAAGGAAATGGACGCCGGCAACGACCGTGTCGGTCTTCACGGCAAGATCGCGCCGCTTGTCCGCGGGAAGGAAGGCGTTGTCGCTCAAAAGCCCGCCCGCGCCGGGAAAGCCTCGGGCCAGCGGCGCAAAATAGCGGGCGATCAACTCGAACTCGCCAATGCGCCGCGCGCGCGGCATCGGCTATCTCGCGAACTCGGCGGCCCGCGCCTGACGCGCGATGCGATCGAGCACGGAATTGACGAACTGCTGTTCGCCCTGGTCGTAGAACGCGTGGGCGATCTCGACGTATTCGTTGATGGCGACGCGAGTCGGCACGTCCTTGCGATGGATCAGCTCATAGGCGCCGGCCATCAGGATGGCGCGCACCAGGCGGTCAACACGTTCCCACGTCCAGTCCTCGGCCAGAGAAGCAGTCACCGTCTGCTCGAGTTTCTCCTTGTGCGCGACGGTGCCTTCGACCACGTTCTTGAACAGCGCTTGGTCGGCATCGCGGCGCATGCCGCCTTCGCCCGCCTCGGTCCGTCGCACGCGCAGGAACTGGTCGATGATCTCGGCCGGCGCGTGCTGGCCCTCCTGCCATTGGTAAAGCGCCTGGACAGCGGCCAGCCGCGCGGCCTGGCGCCGATTGGGCCTTGGCATGGACGTCGGCTGGGCGCTCACGCGTTCTTCCAGCGGCGGCCCAAGGCCACCATGGCAAGACAGGCATGAGCCGCGTCGCCGCCCTTATCGCCGCGATCGGTGAAGGCGCGCGCCTTGGCCTGCTCCATCGTGTCGACGGTGACGATGCCGTAGCCGATGGCAAGCCGTTCACGCACCGAGAGATCCATCAGGCCGCGCGCGCTCTCGCCGCAGACATAGTCGTAATGGGTGGTCTCGCCGCGGATGACGCAGCCCAGCGCCACGAAGCCCTCGTAGCGTCCGGCGGCCAGCGCGATGGCGCCCGGGATCTCGAACGCACCGGGCACGACGACACGCTCGGCGGTCGCGCCGTTCTTGCCGATCTCACGCTCGGCGCCCGTGATCAGGGCGTCGGCGATCTCCGCATAGTAGCGCGATTCCACGATCAGGATGCGCGCGCCTTTCACCCCGGCGACCGCCGGTCGGGCCGTCGGTGTTTCCGTGCGGGTCGACATGGCTAACGGGCCTGTGGCTTGCTGGACGCTCTGCCGGGAACCGGCTTCTGGCCGACGATCTTGAGCCCGAAGCCTTCGAGGCCGACGACGCTTCGCTTGCTGTTGCTGAGCAGCACCATCTCGCGCACGCCGAGATCGATCAGGATCTGGGCGCCGACGCCGTAGTCGCGGAGCTCGCCGCCCGCGGGCTCGATCGGCTCGCCGGCACGGCGGCGCTGCTCGGACAGCATCACCGTGAGCGGCTCGCGGATCAGCACGATGACGCCGCGGCCCTCCTTGGCGATCTCCTGCATCGAGGCCTCGATCTCGCCGCCGCGGCCGGTGTTCCTCTGGCCGAGTGCGTCGGTGAAGATGTTGACGGCGTGCATGCGCACCGTGACCGGTCCACCCGCCGCCGGGTCGCCCTTCACCAGCGCGATGTGCTGAGCCATCGTCACCTTGTTGACGTAGATGACGCAGCGGAAGTCGCCGCCGTAGATGCTGGTGAAGCTGGTCTCGCTCAACCGCTTGACGATCGAATCGTAGCGCCGGCGATAGGCGATCAGGTCGGAGATGGTGCCGATCTTGAGCCCGTGGCGCTGGGCGAAGGTGATGAGGTCGTTGCGACGGGCCATCGTGCCGTCGTCGTTCATGATCTCGCAGACCACGCCGGCCGGCGTGAGACCGGCAAGCCGCGCCAGGTCGACAGCCGCCTCGGTGTGACCGGTGCGCTCAAGCGTGCCGCCATCGCGCGCCACCAGCGGGAAGACGTGCCCCGGCGTCACGATGTCCTGCGGACCGCAGGACGGGTCGATGGCGACCGCCACGGTGCGGGCGCGATCGGCGGCCGAGATGCCGGTGGTGACGCCCTCGCGCGCCTCGATCGAGACGGTGAAGGCGGTCTGGTGGCGGGTGCCGTTGTTCTGCGCCATCAGCGGCAGGCCGAGCTGCTCGACGCGCTCGCGGGTCAGCGCCAGGCAGATCAGGCCACGCGCATGCTTGGCCATGAAGTTGATGGCGTCGGCGGTCGCCCATTGCGCCGGGATGACGAGGTCGCCTTCGTTCTCGCGGTCCTCGTCGTCGACCAGGATGAACATCCGGCCGCGACGGGCCTCCTCGATGATGTCCTCGGCCGCGGCCTTCACCTCGGAGAAGGTGATACGCCAAGCGTCCTTTTCGAGCGCACTCATGATCGTCCGTGCTCCAACAATCGCTGAACGTAACGCGCGAGCATGTCTACCTCAAGGTTGACCCGCTGGCCGGGCTTGGCCTGGCCCAGGGTCGTAACTGCTTGAGTATGCGGGATAATGTTCACGCCGAATCGGTTGCCCTCGACCTCGTTCACGGTGAGGGAAATGCCGTCGATGGCGACCGAGCCCTTGGAGGCGACAAAACGCGCGAGCTCGGCCGGTGCCTCGAAGACAAAACGCACGCTGCCGCCCTCGGGCGTCAGCGAGACGATGGTCCCCATGCCGTCGACATGACCGTAGACCAGATGGCCGCCCAGCTCGTCGCCGAGCTTCAGCGACAATTCGAGGTTGAGGCGGCTGCCCTGCTTCCAGTCGCCGAGATGGGTCTTGGCCAGGCTCTCGCCCGAGACCTCGACGGCGAACCAGTCGCCGCCCTTTTCGACCACGGTAAGGCAGCAGCCCGAGCAGGCGATCGAGGCGCCGATGGAGATCGGCGCCATGTCGTGCTTGGTGCGCACAACGAAGCGACGGTCGCCGGCACTGCCGCCGGGCGTGACGGACACGATCTCGCCGATGTCGCTGACGATCCCGGTGAACATGCCCTTACCTATGCCCCTCTCGTCCAGCTTTCCACCGTGTCCCCCTGCAACGAGCGCGCCGAAACCAGGCTGAACCGGGGCGCGAAATCCAGTCGATCGAAGGCCAGCGGCCCGACCGCAGAGCGGGCGTCGCCGCCCAGCACGATCCCTGCCCGGTAACTGGTGATGCGGTCGATCAGGGCCGCCTTCAGGAAGGCTGCCGCGACCTGGCCGCCGCCTTCGATCAGGACGCGGGTGAGGCCGCGTCCTCCCAGCGCCTGCGCCATCGCAGCGACATCCACTCGGCCATCGCCCGTAGCGGCAACCTCGATAATCTCTACGCCCTTGCCGCGCAAGACCGCTCGCGCCTCGGCCGGCGCAGCGGGCGTGCAGACCAACCAGACCGGATTGACCCCGGCCGTGCGCGCCAGCTTGCAATCCGGTGACAGGCGCGCTTGCGAATCGAGAACGATACGAACCGGCGAATAGCGCCCAAGCCCGGGCAGGCGACAGGTGAGCTCCGGGTCGTCCGCGGCAACCGTGCCGATGCCGACCAGGATGGCGTCGTGGATGGCGCGCAGGCGCTGGCCGTCGGCGCGCGCCGCCTCGCCGGTGATCCATTTGCTTTCACCGGCCGCGGTCGCGATCCGGCCATCCAGGGAGCTGGCGAGCTTGAGGTGAAAGAGCGGGCGGCCCTGCTTCACGCGCATCAGGAAGCCGGCATTGATCTCGGTCGCTTCGCGCGCGCCCTCGCCGACCTCGACGGCGATGCCCGCCTCCCTCAGGCGGGCATGGCCCTGCCCGTTCACCGCTGGATTCGGATCCTCCATGGCCGAGACGACGCGGGCGACGCCGGCGCGCACCAGCGCATCGGCGCAGGGTGGCGATTTGCCGAAATGCGAGCAGGGTTCGAGGGTGACGTAGACGGTGGCGCCGCGCGCTGCCTCTCCGGCCTGCGCGAGCGCATCGATTTCGGCGTGCGGCCGCCCGCCGTCCTGGGTGCGCCCGCGGGCAATCACATGGCCGTCCTTGGCGATGACGCAGCCCACGGCCGGGTTTGGCCAGGTGCGCCCGAGCGACCGGCGCGCCAGCGCGAGCGCGGCGCGCATCATGGCGTCAGTCCTTGAGGTTGGTCTCGGCGAGATCGGAGATGAACTCCTCGAAGTCGCGGGCCTCGCGGAAGTTGCGATAGACCGACGCGAAGCGGACATAGGCCACCGGGTCGAGCGCGCGCAGCGCGTCCATCACCAGCTCGCCGATCTGCGTCGAGGGGATCTCGCTCTCGCCGGAGCTTTCCAGGCGGCGCACGATGCCGTTGACCACGCGCTCGACGCGCTCGGGGTCGACCGGCCGCTTGCGGCAGGCGACCGAGATCGAGCGGGCGAGCTTGTCGCGGTCGAAGGCGACGCGCTGGCCGTTCTTCTTCACCACCGTCAGCTCGCGCAGCTGCACGCGCTCGAAGGTGGTGAAGCGCGACCCGCACGACGGGCAGTAGCGCCGCCGGCGGATCGCCGAATTGTCATCGGTCGGTCGCGAGTCCTTAACTTGTGTGTCCTCGTGACCGCAGAATGGACAGCGCATTTTCTCCCCCTGTTTTCTCGGCTTTGCGCTTTGTCAGTCGCGGTAGATCGGGAAGCGGGAGCACAGGTCGCGGACCTTGCCGCGCACCTGGGCTTCGACCTGGGCGTCGCCGTCCGGGCCGTTCTTGGCGATGCCGTCGAGCACGTCGGCGATCAGATGGCCGATCTGACGGAACTCGGCGACGCCGAAGCCACGCGTCGTGCCGGCGGGCGACCCCAAGCGCACGCCGGACGTGACGGTGTACTTCTCCGGATCACCCGGAATGCTGTTCTTGTTGACGGTGATGCCGGCGCGGTCGAGCACCTTCTCGGCGGAGACGCCCGTCGCCTTCTTCGGGCGCAGGTCGACCAGCATGACATGGCTGTCCGTGCCGCCCGAGACGATCTTGAGGCCGCGCTCGGTGAGCGACGAGGCGAGCGCCCGCGCATTGTCGATGACGTTCTGCGCGTAGATCTTGAAGTCGGGCCTGAGCGCCTCGCCGAACGCGACCGCCTTGGCGGCGATGATATGCATCAGCGGCCCACCCTGCAGGCCGGGGAACACGGCAGAGTTGATCTTCTTGCCGATGTCGTTGTCGATCGACAGCACCATGCCGCCGCGCGGACCGCGCAGTGTCTTGTGCGTCGTTGTCGTCACGACATGGGCGTACGGCAGCGGGCTGGGATAGACGCCGGCCGCGACCAGGCCGGCATAGTGCGCCATGTCGACCATGAAGTACGCGCCGATCTCGTCCGCCACCTTGCGAAAGCGCGCCCAGTCGATGTGTCGCGAATAGGCCGAGGCGCCGGCCACGATCAGCTTGGGCTTTTCGCGGCGCGCGGTCTCCTCCATCTGCTCGTAGTCGATCAGGTGCGTATCGGGCTTCACGCCGTACGACACGACCTTGAACCACTTGCCCGACTGGTTGGCGGGCGAGCCGTGCGTGAGATGGCCGCCCTGGTCGAGCGCCATGCCCATGAACTTGTCGCCGGGCTGCAGCAGCGCCATGAATACGGCCTGGTTGGCCTGCGCGCCGGAGTGCGGCTGCACATTGGCGAAGCTGCAGTTGAACAGCTTGCAGGCGCGGTCGATGGCCAGCTGCTCGGCCTTGTCGACCTCCTCGCAGCCGCCGTAGTAGCGCCGCCCGGGATAGCCCTCGGCATACTTGTTGGTCAGCACCGAGCCCGCCGCCTCGAGCACGGCGCGCGAGACGATGTTCTCGGAAGCAATCAGCTCGATCTGTTCGCGCTGGCGATGCAGCTCGGCCTTGAGCGCCGCATCGATCGCGGGATCGGCCTCGGCGACGCTCTTGGCGAACATCGGCAACGGAGAATCGGTGGCCTTGGCAGCCGCTTGACTCATATCGTGCAACCCTTCGAAAGCTTTTCAACGCGGGCGGCATGGCGGCCGCCCTCCCACTTGGTCTCCAGGAACGCCTTCAGCGCCTCGCGCGCAGTCTCGGTTCCCGTGATCCGCTGGCCGAACGCCACTACGTTGGCGTCGTTGTGCGCCCGGGCGAGCCGCGCCGAGGTGACATCATGAGCGACGGCGGCACGCACCTTGGGGTTGCGATTGGCGGCCATCGAAATGCCGATTCCCGTCCCGCAAACCAGCACGCCGCGCGCGGCCTTTCCCGACGCCACGGCGTCGGCGACGGCCTTGCCGAAATCGGGATAATCGACCGACTGGCTGGCCGAATTGGTACCGAGATCGAGCACCTCGAGACCCGCCGCCTGCAGGTCGCGCTTGAGAATCTCCTTCAGGTCGAAGCCGGCATGATCCGACGCGACCGCGATGGCGCCCCCCGGCATGTCGACGATCGATCCCCTCTAGCAGTTGAGCCTCCGGATACCATATCCGGGGCCGCGATGTCACCGTCCCCCAAAATCGTGGAAAGCGACCTACAAGACGTTGAATCGCCTCAGGAAACAAGAAAAAGGCCCGGCGTGCGCCGGGCCTTTTCGGCGACCGTGACGATGTCACCTACTTCTTGCCGGACGGCGTCGACTTGCCATCCTTCCAAATGTAGATGTCGTACACCGGATCCTTGATGTCGCCCTTGGCGTCATAGGTCAGCGGACCGACGGCCGACTGATAGGTGCCGGTACGCAAGGCCTTGGCGACAGCGGCAGCGTCGGTCGACTTCGCCTTGTTGACGGCGTCGGCCCACACCTTGACGGCGGCGTAGGTGAACAGCGTGTAGCCGGTCGGGTCGTAGCCCGAATCCTTGAACTTCTTCACCAGCGCCGCGTTGAACGGAAAGTCCTCGGCCTTGGGCGGGAAGGACATCAGCACGCCGTTGGTCGCGGCACCGCCGAGCTTGGCGAACTCCGGATCCTCAAGCGCGTCGAAGCCGACCAGCTGGGCGCCGAAGCCCTGCTCACGCGACTGCTTGACCAGCATGGCGGCCGCGGTGTGGTAGCCACCGAGCACGATCATGTCGATCTTGGCCTGCTTCATCTTGTTGATCAGCGCGGTGAAGTCCTTGTCGGTGTCGTTGTAGGCCTCGTACATCGCGGGCTTCACGCCGCCCTTGGCCAGCGCCTTGACGGTTTCGTCGGCGACGCCCTTGCCATACGGCGACTTGTCGTGGAGCACCGCAATCTTGGCGTTCTTGTTGTTCTTGATGATGTAGGCGCCGACCGTGGCGCCCTGCACGTCATCACGGCCGCAGGTCCGGAACACCGTGGTGTTGCCCTTGGCGGCCGCGTCGTCTGTCAGCTTGATGTTGGTCGAGGCCGGGGTGATCTGCAGGATCTTGGCTTCCTTGTAGATGTCCGACGCCGGGATCGAGCTGCCCGAGCAGTAGTGGCCGGCCACGAAGATGACCTTGTCCGAAACGAGCTTGTTGGCGACGGCGGTCGCCTGCTTGGGATCGCAGGCATCGTCGCCGATCTGCAGCACCAGCTGCTGGCCGAGCACACCGCCGGCGGCATTGATGTCCTTCACCGCCATCTCGGCGCCGCGCTTCATCTGCTCGCCGAAGGCGGCATATTGGCCGGTCATCGGGCCGACCGTCGCGATCTTGATCTGCGCAGAAGCCGGCGTGGCGGCGGCGATGGCCGCCACGGCAAGCATGCCCAAAAGCCTATTCATATCGGTCTCCCATGATTGCCTCCACGACCGTGGAGATGTGAATCGAGCTTAATGCCGCTCCTCCCAGCCCAGCAAGCCTTTGCGCTGGTAGAGCCATGGATATTGCCGGACCATCTGGCGCGCGTGGGTCAGCCGGTAGGCAAAGGAGGCGATGCCGAATTGCACCAGCCATCCGAGGAAAAAGCCGCCGATCGACCATAGCTCGCCGCCGGCCAAGGCGTAGTCGAAGAACCGCAGTCCGAGCGAGATCAACGCCGTATAGAGCACGAGTTGCCGCAGCGGCCGCCAGGTGATCGCCACGCCGTGTCCGGCGGCAAACGATGCCGGCCCGGCCAGCACCAGATTGAACAGCAGCACGACGCCCAGCGTGTCGCCCAGCCACTCCGACACCAGCAGGTCGAAGTCGCTCATTCGTGGCCGCCTTCAAGGTAGGCGGACCGGATCTCCGGGTTGGCCAGCAGTTCCCGCCCGGTGCCGCTCAGCCGCACGCGACCGTTGACCAGCACGTAGCCGCGGTCGGCCAGGCGCAGCGCATGGTAGGCGTTCTGCTCGACCAGGAAGATCGTCACTTTCTCCTCGCGCGCGATCCGGCCGATGGCCTCGAAGATCTGCCGCACGATCAGCGGCGCCAAGCCGAGCGACGGCTCGTCGAGAAGCAGGAGTCGCGGCCGGCTCATCAGGGCGCGACCGATCGCCAGCATTTGCTGCTCGCCGCCCGACAGGGTTCCGCCGCGCTGCTCGCGTCGCTCGGCCAGCCGCGGGAACATCTCGAACACCCGCTCGATATCCTTCTGGAAATGCGCCGGATCGGCGACAATGGCGCCCATCTGCAGGTTCTCGTAGACGCTCATGCGCGGGAAGATGCGCCTGCCCTCGGGCACCTGGGCAACGCCGCGCAGCACGATCTCGTGGGTCGGCAAGTGCGTGATGTCCTGGCCTTCCAGCCTGATCGAGCCGGTGCGTGCGCGCGGGCTGCCGCAGATCGTCATCAGCAGCGTCGATTTGCCGGCGCCATTCGCCCCAATGAGGGTCACGATCTCGCCGGCGGCGACATCGAGGTCGACCCCATGCAAGGCCTGGATGGCGCCGTAGAACGTCGCCACCTCCCTCACCTCCAGCATGGGCGCCTCAGGCATCGGGATCGCCTTCGTCGGTGCCGAGATAGGCGCGGATGACGGCCGGGTCGCGTTGCACGTCGGCCGGCGGTCCCTCGGCGATCTTGCGGCCGTAGTCGAGCACGACGACATGGTCGGAGATCTGCATCACCACGCTCATGTCGTGCTCGATCAGCAGGACGCCGATGCCGTCGCCGTCGCGAATCGAGATCAGGAGCTCGTTGAGCTCGGCCGACTCGCGAGGGTTGAGCCCCGCCGCCGGCTCGTCGAGGCAAAGCAGGCGCGGCTCGGTGCACATGGCGCGCGCGATCTCGAGCCGCCGCTGTGCACCGTAAGGCAGCTCGCCGGCCGGGCGGTCGGCATCGGCCACGAGGTTGATGCGCTCCAGCCAGCGGCGCGCCACCTCGATGGCCGCTGTCTCGGCGTCGCGGTAGCTCTTCAGCCCGAACAGGCCGAACACGGTCATGCCCGAGGCCAGCATCAGCTTGTTGTGCTGGGCGACCATCAGGTTCTCCAGCACCGTCATGCCGGGAAACAGGCGGATGTTCTGGAACGTCCGCGCCACCTTGGCCTTCTGGCCGATCTCGTGGCCCAGCATGCGCTCCAGAAGGTATTCGCGGTCGGCGCGCAGCGTCAGACGTCCCGCCGTCGGCTTGTAGAACCCGGTGATGCAGTTGAAGACCGTCGTCTTGCCCGCGCCGTTGGGGCCGATGATCGCCGTGATCTCGCGCGGCCGGGCGCTGAAGGTGACATCGTCGACCGCGATCAGGCCGCCGAACCTCATCGTGAGGTGTTCGACCTCGATCAGAGGCGCGCTCATGCCAGTCCTTTTCGATGGACGGGTGCGCGACGCGCGGGATGCAGCCGCACCGACGGCTCGCGGTGGGCGATCAGCCCGCGCGGCCGAAACACCATGATCAGGACCATGGCAAGGCCGAACGCCACCATGCGGTAGGCGCCGAGATCGCGGAACCATTCCGGCAGGCCGATCAGCAGCACCGCGGCCAGGACGACGCCGATCTGGCTGCCCATGCCGCCCAGCACGACGATGGCGAGAATGATCGCCGATTCGATGAAGGTGAAGCTCTCCGGGCTGATGAAGCGCTGCTTGGCGGCGAAGAACGATCCGGCGAAGCCCGCGAACATCGCGCCGACCGCGAAGGCGGTGAGCTTGGTGTTGGTGGGGTTGATGCCGAGCGCCTTGCAGGCTGTCTCGTCCTCGCGTAGCGCCTCCCAGGCGCGGCCGACCGGCAGGCGGCGGATGCGCTGGGTGAAGAAGTTGGTCACCAGGGCAAGTGCGAGGATGATGTAATAGAGGAAGATGAGACGCTGGTTGCCGGAGAACGGGATGCCCATCATGTCGGCGAAGGTCTGTTTGCCCTCCGGCGCCGTCTCGGCGAACACCGCGCCGAACAGCGTCGGACCGGGAATGCTGCCGATTCCGGCCGGCCCGTTGCTGAGGTCGACCCAGTTCAGCAGGACCAGACGGATGATCTCGCCGAAACCCAGGGTGACGATGGCGAGATAGTCGCCGCGCAGGCGCAGGACGGGAAAGCCCAACAGCAGGCCGAAGCTCGCCGCCATCATGCCGGCCAGCGGCAGCACCGACCAGAAGCCCATGCCGAACTGGGTGCTGAGCAGCGCGTATGAATAGGCGCCGACGGCATAGAACGCGACGTAGCCGAGATCGAGCAGTCCGGCGAGGCCGACCACGATGTTCAGCCCCCAGCCGAGCATGACATAGGTCAGGATCAGCACGGCGAGATCCATCGTCTTCTGGTCGCCAAGCGGCGTCATCGGCATGACGACGGCGACGGCCAGCAAGGCCGCGCCCAGCCATTTGGCGATGGCCTGCCCGACCGGAACGCCACGCGGCGAATGGCGCGCGGCGGCCAGCCCGCGGTTGGCCCACGGCCAGATCGTGCGCAGCACGACCAGCAGGCCCGCCAGCCCAACGAACCAGTGCAGGAAGGTCGAGGGCAGCTTGAGTGGCGATGCGCCGACCGCGGCGAGCGCGGCGCCGAGAGCGAGGGCCGGCCAATCGTGGCCGTCGGCCGCCAGCGACAGGCCGAGACGGCCGAAGAAGATGGCGACGACGGCGATGCCGAGATCGACGAACTGGTAGTCGAAGGTGAGGCCCTTGCCGATATCGTAGGTGCGGAAGCCGACGATGAAGAAAGCGAGGCCGGCGGCGACCAGCGCGGTCAGGCCCGCGTCCTTGAGATAGTGTTGCAGACGCGGGCCCATCGCCTCAGACCTTCTCGATCTCCGGTTTGCCGAGCAGTCCGGTCGGCCGGAAGATCAGCACCAGGACGAGGATGGCGAACACCGCAACGTCCTTGTACTCGCTCGAGAAATAACCGGCCCAGAAGACCTCGATCAGGCCGATAAGCAGCCCGCCCAGCATGGCGCCGGGCAGCGAACCGATGCCGCCCAGCACCGCCGCAGTGAAGGCCTTGATGCCGGCCAGGAAGCCGATGAAGAAATCGATGATGCCGTAGTACATCAGGAACATCGCGCCGGCGACGGCGGCCAGGGCGGCGCCCATGACGAAGGTCAGCGAGATCGTGCGGTCGACATTGACGCCGAGCAATGAGGCCATCTTCATGTCCTGCTCGCAGGCGCGCTGCTGGCGGCCGAGCGGTGTGGCGGCAATCAACCAGGAGAAGCCCGCCATCAGCACCACCGTCACGACGACGATGACGATCTGCAGCCAGGTCACGCGCACGTCGAAGCCGTCGGCGCTGAAAAGATTGAAACCGCCTTCGACGACATGGCCGCCCGGCTTGGGCCGCGCGCCCTGGGCCAGCTGGACGTAGTTCTGCAGCAGGATGGAGACGCCGATCGCCGAGATCAGCGGCGCCAGCTTGAACGACCCGCGCAGTGGGCGGTAGGCGGTTCGCTCGATCGCCCAGCCATAGATCGCGGTGAAGGTCATGGCGACCAGCAGCACCAGGATGATCGCGACCGCGCCGGAGCCGATGCCCAGCATCGCACAGATCATGAAGCCGATGAGAGAAATGAACGCACCGATCATGAAAACTTCGCCGTGCGCGAAGTTGATCATGCCGATGATGCCGTAGACCATCGTGTAGCCGATGGCGATCAGGCCGTAGATGGCACCCAGCGTGATGGCGTTGATCAGTTGCTGCGTGAAGTACGCCATGCCTTTTGTTTTTCCCTGCTCATTCGACCTACGACGCTTCCCTCACCTCATGCAAGCGAACTATCCACCAACGCGACGTGAAATGGCCCGGCGGACCCGCGACGATCACCGTGCAAGTCGCGGACCATCTCGCCGCTGGCTTGGCGGCGGGTGGCAACTGATTTGCAGAGGCTCCGCCGCTTCGATTGCAACTTGCGGTTGGGTTTCCGGGGTTTCCGGGGTTTCCACCAGCCGCTTTTGGGTGAAGTGCACCCTTGGGTGAGACAGACAATTGCGCGGTGGCAGAAGACCGCCAGCCAGCGTGTTCTAGCCAGCCGATGCACAGAACATGCGTAATAACCGAAGTAACAACATAAAGTCAAGACAATAACTTAGGTGCCGGTGCCGGAACGGCAGTGCCGATTTCAGGACTTTTTGCGCTCCATGCAGCACCACGATTAGCGAACGATTTGGCGCTACCCACAAGGCCTGGCTCATCGTTCGCGACATGCAAGCATTGCCGTCAGTAGCTCAAGGAGTGAGATGCTAACGGTAAGCAACGGCACGCGCTGCCGTCACAAGGGCGAAGTCTATTCGCTTGAAGAAGCGGAACGCGACATCAAGCAGACGTTGGCCACCCTCGACCGCTGAGAACGCGACTCAGGCGGGAACTCGCGGCGCGCTGATCGTGATCCGCCGGCGACCGCGCTGGAACATTGCGATCAGGCGCAGTACCGCGATGGCCAGGACCAGGGCAGCCATCGGCCAGTAGAACCGATCGACCGGCACGCGCTTGCCGACGGCGATGGCGAAGCTGATCCAGATGTACCAGCCGCCGATGAGATGGAGCAGCCGCCACTTGCGCGGCCCGAGCCAGGCCGCCGGGCGGTCGAACGAGGTCGCTGTCATGGCGGCGATGAAGAGGTAGGCGGTGCCGGCCAGCAGGATGTTCATCACGGTGGTGAGTTTCCAGAAGACCGCCGGGTCCATCACCGCGAGCGTGACGATCACACCGAGATGGATGAAGTGCGATGCCGCGAAGGAGACACCGAGATAGCGCCGGTTGCGACGCTGCCAGCGCGTCGCGTCGGACGGCATCAGTTCGACCATGGCGCCGGCGGTGAACGCGAGCGCGAACAGGACCAGCGACGTGCGCGCCGTGGCGCGGATCGCAAGCCGCACGCCGTCGACGTCCCAGCCATGGCGTGCCATGAAATAGAGCGTCATCGCGCCCACCAGCAACGACAACAATCCAGTCAAACGCCATCCGTTCATGGTCCTGCCCTCCTGAGGCTGGCGGTACGTCTGAGGCGGCGGCCCAATCCGACGACATGGAACGACAGCAGCCCCAGCAGTGCGACCTCGCCCGCCGCTGCGAACAGCACGTGCACGGGTGCGCCTTGGGCGAACAGATCGGCCCGCACGATGCCAGCGCCAATCGATGCAGCGAGGGCACCGAGGCAGATCGCCTGGCTCAAGAAGGAACGACGGAAGGCAAACCAACCGACCACGCCGACAGCGAGTGCGGCGATGAATGCGTATCGATCGATCAACGGCGCCAGGGCCGCCATCGCATTATCGTCGAGCCACATCACGCGCAGGCGCATGGCGACGAACGTGACGACGACCGTGACGCCCAACGTCACCCAAGTGCGTCGCGCCTGGCGATCTACGGCATCGGCGGCGAACTGCGCGGCGATCTCGCGGGCGAGCCCGAAGCGTTCGACGGCGCGGCGCTCGGCGTCCGCCGACGGCCAGGCAGGATCCGCTTCGGCGGCATCGCGCAGATGGTCCTCGACCTCGCTCGCGAGGCGCTGCGCCAGCGGCGGATCGAAGTCGAGTGCGCGTCGCAGCGCCGTGACGTAATCGTCGATCACGCCGGCCATGCGCGCCCTCCTCCCAAAGAGGTCTGGACCGCTTGCGAGAACCGCCCCCACGCCTTGCGCTTTTCCGCCAACGCCGCCGTTCCCGCCTTGGTCAGCGAATAGACCCGGCGGCGGCGGCCGCCGGGCGGCGTCGTCCAGGCGCTGGAAAGCAGGCCCGCCTGCTCGAGGCGATGCAGCGCCGGATAGACGGTGCCTTCCGGCAGGTCAAAGGCGCCGGCGCTGCGGCTCTTGATCGTCTCGATGATGGCGTAGCCGTGCGCCGGCCCGGCTTCGAGAGCGGCGAGGACGATGGCATCGAGGTGCCCTTTGAGCATTTCGGCATCCATACCTAGCATAACTAGGTATAGAACCTGCCAGCGTCAACCCGCTTGCACTTTCTCGGCGAACACAGATTAGTGAGCGCCATGAGTACTTCTTACGACGTCATCGTGGTCGGCGCGGGTCCGGCCGGTCTCACTGCCGCGACTGGCGCCGCGCGCGCCGGCCTCAAGGCGCTCTGCCTCGACAAGCTGGCCCCGGGCGGCGCCCTCATCAATCTCGCGGAGCTGCACAACGTCGAAGGCCATGCCGACGGCCCGCAGATCGCGTCGCAGCTGACCGACGAGGCGACCGTCGCCGGCGTCGAGCTGGGCTTCGGTGAGGTCGTCAAGCTCTCGGGCAATGGTCCGTGGACTGTGGAAACCGCCGACGGCGAACAACACACCGGCCGTGCCGTCGTCATGGCGACGGGCCTCAACAAGGGAACGCTCGGCCTGGCCAACGAGGCCGACTACGAAGGCCGCGGCCTGTCGCATTGCGCCTCGTGCGACGGTCCGCTCTATGCCGGGCGGCCGGTCGTCGTTGCCGGCTCCGGCGGATGGGCGCCACGCGAGGCTGCCGAGCTGCAGGTCGTCGCGGGCGACGTCACCGTCGTTTCCATGGCCGCCAGCGACCTGCCGGCAGGCGTTCACTATGAGGTCGGCCGCATCGTCGCCCTCCAAGGAAGCGACGGCCTCGAGGCTGTCGTCGTCGAAAGCGGTGACATGCGGAAGACGATTCCGGCCAGCGCGGTGTTCGTCTATGTCGGCCAGTCTCCCGCTGCGGAATTCCTACCGGATTCGCTTGCACGCGACGCCGCCGGGCATATCGTGGTCGACGAAGCGGGCCGCACGTCGGCAGCGACGGTCTTTGCGGTGGGTGATGTGCGGGCAGGCGCTCGTCACACGCTCGCCGACGCCATCGCCGACGGACAACGCGCCGGCCAGGCCGTCGTGGCCGCCCTGAAGAAGAACTGAGGAGAACCCTCCATGCGTATCGTCAATCCCTCTTTCGGCGTGTCCGCGACCAGCGGTGAGAAGGTGGCGCTGAAGCCCATCAACTGGGCGACCGACGCCATCGCCCTGGTGTCGAACTCCAAGCCCAACGCCCGTGAGTTGCTCGCCGGCATCCGCGAGAAGCTCGGCGCCACGCGCAAGATCGACAACATCGAGTTCCTGTCGAAGAACAGCGCCAGCCAGCCCGCGCCCAAGGACGTGATCGAAGAGGTCGCGGCCAAATACCGAGGCGCGCTGCTCGCCATAGCGGATTGAGGAAGCTGTTCATCGTGGAGTTTCCACGACAGCATCGAACTCGAGAAGCGCGGCATCACGGCCTACGTGATCGCCACTGAGACCTTCAAGCCGCTCGTTCTTGCCCAGGCCAAGGCCCGCAAGGTCGAGCCCAAGCTGATCGTCGTGAAGCATCCGATCGGCGGCCTCAACGCCGAGGAGCTGCGCGAACGCATCGAGGCGGCAACCAAGGGACTGACCGAGGCCACGGGTAAGTAGATGAAGGACATCGCCGAGCAGGAAGTGATCGACCTCCCCGACATGGACGTCGAGGCCTTCAACGAGTTCGCCACGGAGCAAGGCTGGAGCGACGGCATGCCGCTCTACGTCCCGACCGAGGCGAAGGTGGCGAAGTTCGTGGAAACCGTCCGCGGCGACAACCGGCCCATCCCGCCGGTGCCGCCGCGCCAGGTCGTCCCGACCTTGCAGAGCATGGCGGCCAACGCCGTGATGGCCGGCTGCAAGCCGGAATATTTCCCGGTGGTGACGGCGGCGATGCGGGCCGTGCTCGACCCCGAGTACAACCTGCACGGATCGCTGGCGACGACGCATTCCTGCGCACCGGTGATCATGGTGAGCGGACCGATCCGCAAACAGCTCAACATCAACTGCGGCTCGAACTGCTTCGGCCAGGGCTGGCAGGCCAACGCCACGATCGGCCGCGCGCTCGGCCTCATGTTGCTCAACATCGCCGGCGCCAAGCCCGGCGAGATGGACCGCTCGACCCAGGGCAATCCCGCCAAGTTCACCTTCTGCTTCGGCGAGAACGAGGAGGAGAACCCCTGGACGCCCTACCACGTGCAGCGCGGCTTCGCCCCGACGGACAGCGTGGTGACCGTGATGTCAGCCGAAGGTCCGCACAATCTCAACGACCACGGCAGCACGACCGGCGACGGCTTGCTCACGACCTTCGCCGGCTCGATGTCGACGCCCGGCGCCAACACTGTCTACGGCAAGGGCCCGATGCTGGTGATCATCGGCCCCGAGCATGCCCAGACCCTGAAGCGCGACGGCTACACCATCGACAGCATCCGCGACGAGCTGTTCAAGCGCTCGCGCATCCACGTCTCGCGCATCTCCAAGGAGAACCAGGACACCTACACCAGCACCGGCCACATGCCGGACGGCGACTGGTTCACCATCGGCCGCTCCCCGCAGGACATCCACATCACGGTGGCCGGCGGGCCGGGCAAGCACTCGGCCTTCATCCCGTCGTTCGGCGGCACGACGGTGTCCTGCGTCCGCATCGCCGGATGAGCGGCCGCGAATGACGGAGTGGTGCGGTTGGCCGGTCGTCGATGAATCGACCGGCTGGGAGAGCGCACAACAGATCCTGGCCGACGCGGAATTGTCGGACGGCTTGCCGCTGGTGCCGCCGACCAAGCGGCGCCTCGAGGCAATGGTGGGCGGCCTCTCCGCGCGCGGCGAGTCGCAAGGCATGATGCCGCCTATGTTCGGCGACATCTCGCCCGATGCCGTCGCCTATCAGTGCGTCATCGCCGGTTGCGTGCCGGCCGAGCTGCCGGTGGTGCTGGCCGCCGCCGTGGCGACGCTCGAGCCCGACTTCAACCTTTTGGGCATTGCCACGACCACCGGCACGGCCTGCGTCGCGCTCTGCGTACACGGTCCGATCGCGCGCAAGCTCGGCATCAATGCCGGCACCAACTGCCTAGGGCCGGGCAACCGCGCCAACGCCAGCATCGGTCGCGCGCTGCAGCTTTGCATCCGCAATATCGGCGGCGCACGCGCCGAGGTCGGCGACATGGCAACCATGGGCCAGCCCGGCAAGTACACGTTCTGCTTCGCCGAGCGCAACGACGGGCCCTTCCCCACCCTGACGGCGCGCCGCGGGCTCGGCGCCGATGCCAGCGCCATCACCGTGATGGGGGTCTCCGGCACCGCCGAGGTGCTGCCCGGCGACGGCGAAGGCGCCACGCCCGAGGCCATCCTGTCGCCGATCGTCGAGGGCATGCGCGCCGGCATCGTGATGTCGAGCGCGCATCGCAAGAACGAACGCGGTGAACAGGTCTTCCTGCTCCCGCTGGAGATGGCCGAGAAGATCGCCCGCCACGACGGGTGGGACCTTTTGCGCGTGCAGCGTTACGTCTTCGAGCACGGCCAGAACGCAGGTGGGGGTGTCGCGCGCTCGGCCGACGCCATCCATCCCATCCTTACCGGCGGCGCCGGCTACAAGATGACCTACCTGCCGATCTGGGGTGGCGGCTCGGAGACGGTGACGCGCGCAATCTGAAGAGAAGCCACAGATCTCAGTCATCCTTCGCTGCGCTCAGGATGACAAAGCCGCTTCTTCGGCGTGTCGACGTAGCAAATTCGTCATCCCGCGGCGCTACCGTCGCGCGATGTTCACGGTTCCGGAGCTCGCCGCCGAGGCGCTGGGCGATTTCCTGGGTAGCTACATGCGCCGCCGATTCGGCTCGGCACAAGAGCGCCTGGTCGAGATGGTGCCGTCGATCGCGCGCATCGCGCTGGAATGCATCGGCAACAGCGATGCGCTCTACCACAATGTCGAGCACACCATGCTGGTGACGCTGGCCGGCCACGACATCATGCGCGGCCGCGCGCTGCACACTCACATGCCGGCCGAGGATTACGCCACCGTCATCATCGCCTGCCTGACGCACGACATCGGCTATGTGCGCGGCCTGTTCCGTGGCGACGACGAAGGCGGTTACGTCGTGACGACGACCGGCCAGAAGGTGGTCTTGCCGCGTGGCTCGTCCGACGCGGCGATGCTTCCTTACCATGTCGATCGGTCGAAGATGTATGTGCTGGAGCGCATCGTCGGCATGGCGCGACTGGACAGCGAGCGGATCGCGAAGGCGGTCGAGGGCACCCGCTTTCCCGCCACCATCCCGGCCCCCGGTGAGAATTTGGACGAGGAACCCGCCCTGGTGCGCGCGGCCGACCTGATCGGCCAGCTCGGCGATCCCCACTACATCCGCAAGGCGAACGCGCTTTATCTGGAATTCGAGGAGATCGGCCTCAACCGGCAGCTCGGCTACAACACGCCCGCCGACCTCGTGAACCTCTATCCGAAGTTCTACTGGAACTGCGTGGCGCCGCACGTGCAGACGGCCATCCGCTACCTCAACGTCACGTCGAGCGGCCGGCATTGGATCGCCAATCTCTACAGCAACGTCTTCCGCGCCGAGCGCGACATCTCGCTGTCCGGACCGCAGAAGTAGAGATCACCCGTACACAGGCCGGAAACCAAACGCTCATCTGTCAGTCACTTTCCTGACATCGGCGCGGCTCACATCGACTGCGGTCCGTACCTCGTTGCCTGGAGATCGCGATGTCCCGCGCCATCAGCCGCCGTCCCTTGATCCTGGGGGCTGCGGCGCTCGCCGCCCCGGCCGTCCTGCCGCGCCAATCGCTCGGCAACGACGTCAAGGTCGACCTGGTTCACCTGTGGTCGGGCGCCGACCATCCGATCCAGAAGCTGATCAAGGCCTTCAACGACAAAGGCACAGGCATCACGGTGGTGAGCCGCCAGGACGGCACGACCTACGAGACCATCACCCAGAAGGCGATGGCCTCGATCGCGGCCGGCCGCGGCCCGGCGATGATGACCACGGGCTGGAAGCTCGGCGACTTCGCACGCAAGACGCTGGGCGCCCAGGACTTTCGCCAGATCTTCGGGCCCGAGCGCGCCGAGGCTCTGCTCGCCAAGTTCCGCCCGCAGGTCCGGCCGCTCGCCGCGGTCGGCGGCGTGCCGATCGGCCTGCCCTGGTCGATGAGCACCCCGGTCGTCTACATCAACCAGTCGCTGTGGGCGGCCGCCGGCCTCGATCCCGCCGCCGCGCCCAAGACCGTCGAAGAGCTCTATCCGATGGTGCGCCAGCTCCAGGAGAAGACCGGTAAGCAGGGTCTCTGCTACGAGGTCAACGAATGGCTGCCGCAGGCCTTCATCCAGAATGCAGGCGGTGACGTCATCGACGGCGACGGCAAGCCGGCAATGGACAGCGCCGCCGCCGTGAAAGGCATCGAAGCCTTCGTCCAGCCGAGGCGCGACAACCTGTGGCGGGTCATGACCATCCCGGAGATGGTGGCGGCCTTCCAGGCTGGCGCGATCGGCGTCATGGCTTCGTCCTCGGCGCGCCAGTCGGTGGTGCGCTCGGCTGCCAAGTTCGACCTGCGCCTCATTCAGATGCCCGGTCTCGCCGGCCACCCGCGGCGCATGAACTCGGGCGGCAACCTGCTGGCCGTCTACTCAAAGGTGAAGGCGCAGCAGGACGGCGCCTATAAGTTCATGGAGTTCGTCTCGAGCAAGGAGGGCTTCGAGATCTGGCTGGAGACCGGCTACCTCAACGTCACCACCAACGACATCCCGGTGCGGCCCGGCAACGAGGCCGCGCAGGCACAGATGGAAGGTGGCTTGACCAGCGAGACCATCTGGCCGGGCGCCCGTGGGCTGGAGGCGCTCACGGTGCACATCGACTGGATCACCAAGATCGTCAACGGCGCGGCGTCCGTTCCCGAAGGCTTGCGTTCCGACCGCGAGGCCGTCGAGAAGCTGGTCATGGCATGATGGCTGCGTGGCGGCGCCTCGGCGCATCGCCCTGGCTGTTCGCCGGACCCGCGGTCGCCGCTTCCATTGTCTTCGTCTGGCTGCCCATGGCGTCGACGCTGGGCCTGTCGTTCTTCGACTGGAGCCTGCTGCGCCAGGAGGCGACTTGGCGCGGCCTCGACCACTATCGCGGCACACTCGCCAATCCCGACTTCCATCTCGCGCTGGGGAATACCGGCCTCTACCTCGCCGCGCTGATCCCCCTGCAAGTCGGCATCCCGCTGGTGCTCGCCTTCGCGCTCGTCCGGGTGAAGGCGAAGACGATCGGTCGCCTCTATCGCACCGCGCTGTTCGCGCCATCGGTGCTCTCCTTCCCGGTCGCCGCCGTCGTCTGGCTGTGGCTGTTCAATCCCACGGTCGGCTTTCTCAACACCCTGGGCGGCTCGATCGGCCTCGCGCCACAGCGCTGGCTGAGCGATCCCTCCTTGGCGATCTGGAGCGTCATCGTCGTCGCCTTCTGGAAGAGCTTCGGGCTGAACTTGCTGATCTTCCTCGCCGCGCTGGCCAATGTACCGACCGACGTGACGGAGGCCGCGCGCATCGACGGCGCGAGCGCGATCCGCCAGGCCATCGACATCGAGCTGCCGCTGATCTCGCCGGCGTTGTTCTTCGCCCTGGTCACCACGATCATTGTCGTGCTCGACGAGATCGTCGGCGCGGTCGACGTGCTGACCGAGGGTGGGCCCTACCGCACCTCGAGCAACCTTCTCTACTTCCTCTACGAGCGCGGCTTTCGCCACTTCCAGTTCGGCGAGGCCGCAGCCGTCGCCGTGCTGATCGCCGCCATCGTCGCCAGCGTCACCTGGGCGCAGTTCCAGTTCGGCGAGCGACATGTCCACTACGACTGATGCTGTTGCCCTGCCGCGGCGCATCGCCGTCGACACGGCGCCCACTTCCGCCATCATCCGCCGGCGGACCAGCCAGCTTGCCCTGCATGCCGCCTTCATCGCTGCCTGCGCGGCCACCCTCTTCCCGCTGCTGTGGATGGTGCGCACGGCCTTTGCGCCATCGCACGACGTGTTCCGCGCGACGCTCTCGCTGTGGCCCGACAATGCGACGCTCGGCAACTTCGCTGCTGCTTTCCGGCTGCATCCGGTCGGCACCTGGTTCGTGAACTCCGTGGTGGTCGCGGGCGCCATCACCCTCGGCAAGCTCGCGCTCGCCGTGCCGGCAGGCTTCGCCTCCGGTGTCCTGAGCTTCCGTGGCCGCGACGCGGCCTTCGCCCTGGTGGTAGGGACCATGACGGTGCCCTACGTCATCACCCTGCTGCCGACCTACGTCGCGGTGGCGAGCATCGGCCTGTACGACACGCTGACCGGCGTCATCGTGCCGGCGGTCGGCCATTGTGGCTTCGTGGTGTTCTTCCTTCGTCAGGCCTTCAAGGCGCTACCACGGGAGCTCTTCGAGGCCGCCCGCATCGACGGCGCCGGGCCGTGGCGCCAGTTGCTCACAATCGCCCTCCCAAATATCTGGGGCGCGGTGGCGGCCATGGCCGTGCTGTCGTTCCTCGGCGCCTGGAACCTCTATCTCTGGCCGCACCTCATCCTGGATGCGACCGAGCATAAGACGCTCTCGATCGGCCTGAAGCTGTTTGCGACGACCGGTGAACAAGGCGGCGAATGGGGTCCGCTGATGGCCACGGCTCTTTTGGCTGCCTTGCCGGTCGTGCTTCTCTACTTGGTGGCGCAACGCCAGTTGGTGTCGGCGTTCGCGACCTCGGGCATTCGCTGATGCTCAGCCTTCGGTGAATCGACCCTTCTTTTTCGATTCGACCTGCAAGCGGCCACGCGCGCGAGCCACGACGAGCGAGGGCGGCATCAATCCACCCTTGCCGCCGAGTTGCCTCAGCGGCGACAAGGCCCGCTCAAGGGCCAGCAGCGGGCGCTTGGAGCGCCAGAATGGAATTGTCCGCTTGGTTCCAAGCACTACAGCCTCCATCCCTGTTCCAAAGGGCGACAGAAACATGGTGATGCAGCGGTGCCGGTTTCAAGTCGTCCCTATTCGATCGTGATCTTCGCAACCTTCACGACTTCGGCCCATTTGGTCATCTCGCCGCGCTGGAAAGTTGCGAGCTCGGCTGGCGTCGATGCGACGGGTTGGGCGCCGAGATCGGTGAATTTGGCTCTGATGTCCTCCATGGCCATGATCTTGATGATCTCGGCGTGAAGGCGCTCGACCACGGCCGATGGCGTGGCAGCCGGAGCCAGCAAGGCGTTCCATTCGGAGATCTCGCAGCCGCTGACCCCCGCCTCCGCCATGGTCGGAACCTCCGGCGCGGCTGGAGAGCGCTGCGGACTGGTGACGGCGAGTGCCCTCACCCGCCCGGCGCGCGCCTGTGGCAACGCCGCGGTCATGTTGCCGAAATAGAACGGCACGTGGCCGGCGGCCACATCGGCCACCGCGAGACTGCCACCCTTGTAGGGTACGTGCTGGATGTCGGTGCCCGTGCGCAGCTTGAAGAGCTCGGCGGCGAGATGCTGGGCGCTGCCATTGCCCGATGAGGCATAGGACAGCTTGCCCGGCTCGGCCTTGGCCATCGCCACCAGCTCCTGCACCGTCTTTGCCGGAAACGACGGCGTCACCACCAGCAGCTCGGGCACGATGACCAGCAGCGAGATCGGCGCGAAATCCTCGGGCGTGCGAAACGGCATCTTGGCCATCAGCGACGGATTGACGGCGTGCGCGAAGGCGCCGATCAGCAGCGTGTGGCCGTCGGGTGCGGCCTTGGCGACGATGTCGTCGCCGATCGTGCCGCCGGCGCCCGGCTTGTTGTCGACGACCACCGTCTGGCCGAGCGCTTCCTGAAGCTTGGGCGCGATCAGGCGCGCCGTCGTATCGGCGCCGCCGCCCGGCGTGTAGGGCACGACCACGCGGATAGGCTTGGAGGGAAACTGCTGAGCCCCTTGTTGTGCCACGGCCGGTGCCGCGAGGCTCGCGGCCACCGCGCCCATCAGAACACTGCGCCGACGCATCAAATCCTCCATCCGATCCATTCGCACAGGCCGCGGCCCATCACCCATTCCAGGTCCTCGCCCTTCAACCAGGGCAGCTCCTCTGTGAACATCGTCACGCCCTGGCGATAGGTACACGGGAGCCGCGACCAGTCCGTTCCCCAGAAGGTCCGCTTCGGCCCGTAGGCGTCGAAGACCCGACGGATGTAGGGATGCACCGAGCGGTAAGGGTAGGTCTTGTCGGCCGCGTAGCACGGCATCGCCGAGACCTTCGCCGCCACGTTGGGCCGTTTGGCGAGCGCCAGCACCTTGTCGAGGGTGGCGAAGTTCTTCTCCTCGCTCACGTCCTTGGCGCTCTTCAGGCCGAGATGGTCGAGCACCAGCCTGAGGCCGGGATAGCGCTCGGCGACCTTGTCGGCGAGATGCATGTACTCGTGATGGAACAGCACCATGGCGGGAATGCCCGCCTTCTCCATCTCGCCCCACACCCAGTCGAAGCGACCGTCGAGCAGCGGCTGACGCAGGACCTCGGTGTGGAAAGTGAAGCGCACGCCGAGCATGCCCTTCTGTTTCTTCCAGCCGGCGATCTGCTCCCTTGCACCCGGCGCGTCGGGATCGAAGCGGCCCATGATGCAGAAGCGGCCGGGATGGCTCGCCGCGGCATCGAGCGCCAAATCGTTGCGATCGCCCTCCCACGACGGCGGCACGATGACGACGCCGTCCACCCCAGCCTTGTCCATCTCGGCCAGCAGCTCTTCCTTGCCGAGCGGCGCGCGATGCGGCTCGGCGCGTGCCGGCCACGGGCGCTCGGGCGTGTTGGCGGCCCAGATGTGCACCTGCGCGTCGACGATCTTCATGATTTGCTCCTCAACGCCAGCCGGGTGCGGCGCGCAGCAGTCGCCCGATCAACCACATGCCGAAGCCCCACAGGCCATAGACCAGCGGCAGCACGACCAGGATGGGCATGGTGGGCATGCGGAACGTGCCGCCGCTCTTGAGGGGCAGCACGACGAACCAGTTCGCCAGACTCACGACGATGGCGGCGAACAGAATCCAGCCCAGAACGCCGCCCATGACGCCCCGCATCCTCGGAACCAGGAAGGCCGCGGCAATCCCCCAAAGGCCGCCCCAGAAGGCCGCCGAGATGATGTACGGCACGCCCCAAGGCGGCACCCCGCGCATGTTGTAGAGAGGGACCCGGGTGTAACCGAGCTGGTTGGCGATCCAGAAACCCAGCTGATGGAAAATCAGAACGCTGAGCGCGCCGGCAACGAAGCCGACCAGCACCGTGCCTATCCATTTGTTCATGCGAGGCTTCCTCCAACTGGCCTGCGATCGCACCACGGCCGCGCCCTCTCCAGTTCCGCGGCGAGCGAGAACAGCATCTCTTCGGCGCCGAAGCGGGCGGCAAACTGCAATCCGATCGGCAGAGCGTCGGCGGTCCAGGCCAGCGGCACGGACATTGCCGGCACGCCTGCAACATTGCAGACAGAAGTGAAGGCAACCATCGGCGCCAACTCCGCCTGAAACCTCTCGGAGTCGCCGCCCATGCGCACGGTGCCGAGCGGCAGCGAGACGCGGGCGATCGTCGGCGACAACAGCACGTCATGGCGTTCGAAGAATGCCCCGAGCTGGCGCCCGGTGCGATGGAAGGTCTGTACCGCGCGGATGTAGTCGTGAGCGCCGATGCTGCGGCCCTGCTCGGCCGCCTCGCGCGTCACGCGCTCGAGATCGTTCGGCCCCGGCACGCGGCCATTGGCGCGGATCTGGATATTGGTCCAGGTGTTGGCCGCCATCACCGTGCCGAGCGCCAGGCCTGCGGCAGCTGCGTCGTAGTCCGGATAGTCTTCCTCGACCCGGTGGCCGAGCTCCTCCAGCAGCTTCGCCGTATCCTCGACCGCCGCGACCAGCGCGGGATCGAGCGCCGCGCCGCCGACCGGATGGCGCATGAACGCGACGCGGAGCTTGCCGGGCGCACGCTGGGTCGCCGCCAGAAAAGAGCCGGCGGCTGGCGCGGCGTAGGGATCGCCGGGCTCGCTGCCGGCAACGGCGTCGAGCAGCGCGGCGCTGTCGCGCACCGAGATCGACACGGCGAGTTGAGCGCCCGCGCCGGCCAGCGTCTCGCCGATCGGCGCCAGGCTCACACGGCCGCGCGACGGCTTCAGCCCGAACAGGCCGCAGAGCGCCGCCGGGATGCGGATCGAGCCGCCGCCATCAGTCGCATGCGCCATCGGCAGGCCGCGCGCCGCGACGATGGCCGCCGAGCCGCCGGACGACCCACCCGGTGACAGATCCTTGCGCCACGGACTGTGCGTGGCGCCGCCGAAGGCAGGCTCGGTCGTCGGCGCGAGGCCGAATTCGCTCGTGTTGGTGCGGCCCACGATGACCAGCCCCGCGCGGCGCATGCGGGCGACGGCTGCACTGTCGGCCGCGGCCACCGGCTCCCTGGCGAAGAAGCGCGAGCCCAGGGTAGTCGGGGTGCCGGCGCAGTCGGCCATCAGCTGCTTGACCACGAACGGCACGCCGTGGAACGGCCCCTCGCCGGCGGCCTCGACCGACTTCTCGAGCAGGGCGCCGTCGTAGAAGTCGGTGATGGCGTTCAGCGTCGCGTTGAGCGCGCGCAGCCGGGCCAGCGTGCCGTCGAGCAGCTCCCGGGCCCCGAGCTTGCGCTGCTTGACCAACTGGGCGACCGCGAGCGCGTCATGGGTCGCAAACAGATCGTCCACCTCAGTTCCGCCAGCGCTCGAGGTTGGCCGCGACGAAGGCGTCGTCGTTGAGCTCTGGATAGGTGGCGTAGAGCCTATCGATACCTTCGCTCTGGCCCGGGCTCAGCGTCTCGTGCGGATCGAGGCACTCGATCGAGGTCATCAGGCCCTGGCGGCGCAGGATCTCATGGCAGCCCGGAATGCAGCCGGCGAAGTCGTGCTCGACGTCGAACACCACCGAGTTGCAGTCGGTGACGAAGGAATCGAGGGCCAGCATCTCCGGCGGAATGGCGCCCGCCTTCACCGAGAGCTTGAGCTTCTCCAGCAGCTCGACGGCGCCGCGCGTCCAGACGCTCCAGTGACCGAGCAGACCACCCTGGAAGCGCAGCGTAACCTCACGATTGCCGGTGCGGACGACCATGGGCGTCAGGAGATCGGCCACGATGTGATCGTCGTTGCCGGTGTAGAGCGTGATGCGCTCCTCGGCATGGGCCTGGGCGATGCCGACCGCAACGTCGAGGGTGCGATACCGGTTGAACGGCGCCACCTTGATCGCCACGACGTTGTCGATGGCCGCGAAGCGCGCCCAGAAGGCGCGCGACAGCGGAATGCCGCCCACCGCGGTCTGCAGATAGAAGCCGACCAGCGGCATTTCCTTCGCCACGGCCGTGCAGTGATCGATCAGCTCGTCCTCGCTCGCGCCCTTCAGCGCCGCGAGCGACAGCAGCACGGCGTGGTAGCCGAGGGCGCGCGCCGTGCGCGCCTCCTCGACCGCCTGCGCCGTCTTGCCGACGGCGCCCGCGATCATCACCAGTGGACGGTCTGTCCATTCGCGCGCCGTCTCGATGGCGAGCTCGAGGACAGGCCGGTAGAGCCCGACCTCGCGGATGGCGAACTGCGTGGAATGCACCCCGACTGCCAGCCCGCCCGACCCGGCATCGACATAGTAGCGGCTGATCGCGCGCTGCGACCGCTTGTCGAACTTGCGGTCGGGTCCCAGTGCCAGCGGATGGGCGGGAATCACCGAGCCTTGCCGCAACAGGGTGAGGACCGGCGCCGGGAGGTCACGCCAATGAAGGGCCTTGTCCGAGGTCATGGGCCATCCTAGCCGAGTTCGGGCCCCGCGAGGGCAAAGACGTGCGAGGCATCGTCGAGGCCTTTGGCGTCTCCCAAGGTCATGCGCATGTAGCCGCGGGGCGTGACGGCACCCTGCTTCTCCAGCCACGACCGCACGGCGCCATGGGCGGCCGGCACGTCGACAATAAAAGGTCCTGGCGCCGCCGAGGCCGCCTTGCTGATCAAGGCAAGCGCGATCGCCTCACTGTCCGCCACCACGGGACCGAGCGAGGTCGCCATTCGACCTTCGCGGCCGAGCACATAGCCCACGATCCCTCCGGCGCGATCCTCGGCGATCCAGGCTCGGCCGGGCTGGCGCAGCGCGAGATGCGCCAGGACGGCGGGCCGCTCCATACCCGTCAGCGGGCGGTCGTAGAGCGCGAGCCTCGGCAGGTCGGCCGCTCCGATCGCGCGCAGCGTCACGCCGAAAGGTGCCACGACCTCGTCCCTGGCCTCATCGAAGTGCCAGCGGGCGATGGCGTAGAGGTCGTGGAACCCGAGCGGCAGGTAGATCGGCCGACCTTGTTCGGTGGCATCGAGACCGGCGACAGCGCCCGCCGACCGCACCTCCTCGATACAGCGCTTCAGCAGGCCGGTACCGACGCCGCCGCGTCGACGCTCCTTGGTCACCAGCACCATGCTGATCCAGGCGAGCTTCCGGCCGAGCGGCAGCACCAGCGAGCTCGCCTGCCAACGGCCGTCCGGGCCGACGCAGCCGAAACCGCGGCCGGCGCCCAGCATGAAGCGCCAGTCGGCGAGGTTCTGGTTCCAGCCCGCTTCGATCGACAGCGGCCACACTGCTTCACATAGCGCCGCGCCGATCGGGCGGACATCCAGCGCCTCAATACTTGCCATCGCGCACCTCGTAGTGCGTGGGCTTGTCGATCGTCGCCATGCCGCGGGCCAGCCAGTCGGCCGTCCATTCGATCATGCGGCCAAGCGGCACCGACGGCGGCCCGAACTCCTTCACCATGCGCCGCGAATCGTTCAGCCAGCCGGTGGCCGCCGGCGTGCCGGTGAGCCTGGGCTGCCTGCCCAAAAGCTTGCCGAACTCGCCCGCCAGCCAGCGCACCTCGATGGTCTCGGGACCGGTCACATTGATCGGCGTCGTCGGCGTGGTCGCGTGGGCAAGGCAGCGCAGCGCCACGCTGTTGGCATCGCCCTGCCAGATCACGTTGACGTGGCCCATCGAAAGGTCGATCGGCTCGCCGTCGCGCACCTTGCGGCCGACGTCGTGCAGCACGCCGTAGCGCATGTCGATGGCGTAGTTCAGCCGGAACAGCCGGCCCGGCGTGCCGTGCTTGTTGGAAAAGTACTCGAACATGCGTTCGCGGCCGGCGCACGTGTTGGCATAGTCGCCGGGCGGTGGCACCGGCGGCACATCCTCGCTGACGCCGCCACTGTCGACCGGCACGAAGGGATAGACGCAGCCCGTCGAGAAAGCGACGATCGCTGAGTCCTTGAATACCTCGGCGACCATCGCCGGCACCTGCACATTCATCGCCCAGGTGAGCGGCACGTCGCCGGCGGCGCCGAACTTGCGGCCGGCCATGAAGACGACATTGGCGGCCTTGGGCAGGTTCTCAAGCTGCGCCCGATCCAGAAGATCGGCCGAGATCGGCTCGACGCCCGCCTTCATCAGCGCCTCGCGCACGCCCGCTTCGCTGAACCGCGCCACACCCATCACCCTCTTCGACGGCGCCGCGCGCTTGGCGAGGCGAGCGAGTGTCGGGCCCATCTTGCCGCCGACGCCCAGCACGATGATGTCGCCTGGCGTCCGGGCGAGGTCGGCAACCAGCGCATCGGAAGGCGTCGTCATGAAGTCCTCGACGGCTTCGACGGACTCGAAGCGGGTCGGCAGCGTCATGTCGCAACTCCCTTCATCGGCGTCATCGACCAAAAGTCCATGTCGGCGCCGACGGCGAAGCCCGGAACGTCAAGCGAGCCCAGGGCGAGCTTGCCGCCCGCCGCCTTGAGGCGCGCCGGCTTGCCGTCCTTCTTCTCGTAGAGATCAGGATGAGCGGCGGCGAAGGCAAGCTGCTCGCTGTCGGGCGCGAAGCTCATGCCGTCGATGAAATGATGGGCGTTGCGCTCGACATGGGTGAGGCCGAGCAGCGAGACCAGTGCCAGGTCCTGCTGCACGCTGACGCCGGGCCAGGTCGTGAGGTCTTCGGCCGACATGAAGTGGCCGCTGCCGAGATGAGCGATGCGCACCGCGTTCAGGATCGACTTGTAGAAGCCCTTGCAGTTCTTGCTCGAGACGCCGGTGTAGCCCAGTCGCAGCGCCGAGGGGAACGAGGACAGCTCGCCGTCCGATTCGTCGATGATCACCGGCCGCAGCTGGGCCAACGGCCCGACCGAGCGCGACAGCGCCACCGCGCGCTTGATCGGCTGCTCGATGAACAGCGTGGATTGCGCGAGCTTCGCGAGCCGCGGCGTCTCGCCGACCTTGCGCCATAGCTCGACGATGCCCTCGACGTTGTCGTATTGCTCGTTGCCGTCGAGGGTCGCGCGGTAGTCGCCGGCGCCGGCATCCAGCACGGCGGCGATGCGGCCGAGACGATCGAGGTCGGCCTTGATGTCGCCGCCCACCTTCAGCTTGTAGTAGCGCCCGCGATAGTACGAGACGACCTCCTCGAGGGTCTCCGGCAGGCCGTCATTCACGCGCTCCGCTGCCGGCCGGTCGGCGGCGGTCAGGGGATCGACCAAGCCTACGGTATGACGCACATCGATGCTCTCGCCCGGTTTCAGCTTCGCCAGGAACGGCGCGATCTCGTGATCCTCGATATCGGGCGTCAGTGGCGTCGTGCGGATGCCGGGCACGTTGCGCGTGATCATGGTCGCGAAAGACTGGCCGGTCGCCTTGCCCACCGCGTCGAGGATGGCGCGATCTATCAGAGCCGGACCATACGCCGCGACCAGCGGGTTGAGGCCGAGCGCGGCACCACGCTTCTGCTGGTCGCGGTAGGTATCGGCGAAGAGATCGAAGGGCGTGGCAGGCCCACGCGCGCGATAGAGCTCGATGGCAAGCCCGATTGCCTGGCGCAGCTGATCGAGGTTCTGTTCGTCGGTGAACTCGGGGCTCTTCTCGAACCACTTGGCAGCCAGCGCCTCGGCGGCAACGCCGTGGCTCGTGCGGCCATCGTCGAGCGTGAGGCGGACCCGGATCACGGCCTGCGTGGCGTTGGTGACGGTGATGACGCCGAAACGGAAGGCGAGCCGCATCTTCACATGCCGCTCATAGCGTTCGACGTCCTCCAGCTTGACCTTCATACGCCCGACTCCAGGAGACCCGCGACATAGCCGATCATGCGCGCGGCGCAGGTCGGACCATCGGGTTCATAGACGAAAGGCTCCATGGCGATCCAGCCGCCGTATCCGGTTTCGCGCAAGGCCTTCACGATCGGCGCGAAGCGATCGTCGCCCTGTCCCGGGCCGCGCCTGTTGCGATCGTTGAACTGGACGTGGGCCAAAAGGCCGCTCGGCATCCAGCGGCGGATGGCGTCGGCCACCGGCTCGGGCTCCATCAGGCTGGCGGCCAGGGTGTCGACCATGATCCGCAGCGCGGGATTGCCCAGGCGCCGGACAACATCGGCCGCTTCGGCGAGCGTGTTGACGAAATTGCAGTCGGGCCTGGCCAACGGCTCGAGGCAATAGGCGACCTTGGCCGTGGCCGCCTGCTCCGCCGCCAGGATCCACGCCTCCTCCGCGCGAGCGGCGTCATCTGCCGTCGCGACCCGGCGCTGTGCCGGCGAGCCGTGCACCAGGTAGCTGCCGCCGAGCTCGGCGCACAGGTCCACCGAAGCCCGCAGCACGTCGACGCTCTTCTGCCACACCGCGCGATCGGAGGTGGCGATGGACAAACCCGCCGGTGCGGCGAGCAGCCAATGCAGGCCGCTTACCTCGATCCCATTATCGGCACAGACCTTGCGGATCTCCGATCGCTTCGCCGCCGGCATGCGCCATGCATCGTCGCCGAACGTGAAGGGCGCCACCTCGAGGCCGCGATAGCCGAGTTTTGCGGCAAGGGCGCACTGACGATCGAATGGAAGCTCGCGGAGCACCTCATTGCACAGAGCCAGTCTCACCGATGATCCCCAAGCTTGACGGTATTCTGACGCTTCGCCAGTGTGCCCGAATGTGCGGCTGCGCATGATCAAATTCCAGCCTTTGCTACGCCAATACTGGCCGACTGTCGCGCTGTTCGCGTTCCTGCTCGCAAGCTGGCAGATCGCCGTGAGCATGGGCGGCATCCGCGAATATCTGCTGCCCTCCCCGCTCGCGGTGTGGAACGCGCTATGGCACGGCGACACTGCGTGGGAGCAACATCTCTGGGTCACGACGCTCGAGATCATCGGCGCCTTCTTCCTGGCAGCGGCGGTCGGCGTGGCGCTGGGCGTGGCCATCGCCTGGTCGCCGCTGGTGGCCAATGCCCTGGTGCCCTTCCTGGTGTTCGTGAACACGCTGCCCAAGGTGGCGATCGCGCCGCTGTTCCTGATCTGGATGGGCTACGGCATCTTTCCCAACATGCTGATGGGCGCGCTGATCGGCTTCTTCCCGGTGGTGATCAACACGGCCGTGGGGCTGAGCCAGGTCGAGGCCGACATGCTCGACCTCGGCCGCGTGTTCAACGCGCCGAAGTGGAAGATCTTCGCCAAGATCCGCATTCCCAACGCGCTGCCCTACATCCTGAGCGCGCTCAAGATCACCGCGACGGCCGCCGTGGTCGGCGCCATCGTCGGCGAGTTCGTGGCCTCGCAGAAGGGCCTGGGCTACGTCATCGTCACCACCCAGAGCAGCATGAACACCTCGGTGGCGTTCGCCTCGCTGATCTGGATTTCCGTCGTCGGGCTGGTGCTCTATGGCGCGGTCGTGCTGGCGGCGCAGCTGTGGGCGCCGTGGGCCGAAGGGGTCGATTGAATCGGGGCAAAATCGAATCGGGGAAGGCAAAGGGAGCCGATCATGAAGAGGACAATGTCACTTGCCGTCGCGGCGCTGCTGGCCGCGACCGGCAGCGCTGCGGCGGAAGAGAAGTTCACTTTCGCGTTGAACTGGTTCGCCGTCGGCGACCATGCCGCCTACTGGGTGGCGCTCGACAAAGGCTACTACAAGGCCAAGGGGCTCGACGTGACGCTCGAGAACTCAAAGGGCTCGGGCGATTCGATCGCCAAGGTCGATACCGGACGCGCCGATGCCGGCCTCGCCGACGCCGCCGTGGTGATCGCCTCGGTGAGCCGCGGCACCACCATCAAGACGGTGGGCATGGTGTTCGACAAGACGCCGCTCAACATCTTCAGCCTCAAGAGCAAGCCGCTCAGCAAGCCCAAGGATCTCGAGGGCACGACGCTGGGTGCGCCTCCGGGCGACGCGCAGCGCCAGATGTTCCCCGCTTTCGCCAAGGTGAACGGCGTCGACGCCTCCAAGGTCAGCTGGGTGAACATCGAGCCCGCCGCCAAGATCGCCGCCGTCGCCGAGAAACGCATGGACGGCGTCGGCGACTACTCGACCGGACTGCCGCTCTATGAGAAGGCGGCCGGCAAGGGCAACGTGGCGACGATGCCGTGGGCCGATTTCGGCTTCGACATGTACTCGATGTCGATCATGGCCAGCGCCAAGACAATGAAGGAGCGCCCGGCCGTGCTGAAGGCCTTCCTCGAGGCTTCCTACATGGGCTGGCGCGACGTGATGGCCGATCCCAAGGGCTCGATGGAGATCCTGAAGAAGCGCGTGCCCGAGGTCGATGTCGAGGTCATGACGCCCAACATGATGATCGGGCTCGACCTGATGAAGACCGAGCGCTACGCCAAGAACGGCATCGGCTGGATCGACGAGAAGAAGATGTGCGATTCGGTCGATCTGGTGAACACCTATATGGGCCTCGCCAAGAAGGTCGAGTGCAAGGACGTCTACTCGACCGAGTTCCTGCCCAAGGTCGATATGCCGAAGTGATCCGCCTCGACCGGGTCGGCATGACCTATGAGGCGGCGAGCGGCCCGGTCGAGGCGCTCGCCGCCATCTCGATGTCGGTCGATGCCGGCGAGTTCGTCTCGCTGGTGGGGCCAAGCGGCTGCGGCAAGTCCACCCTCCTGCGCATCGTGGCCGGGCTGCGACCGGCCACGGCCGGCACGGTGACGGTCGCGAACAAGGACGTGCGCGAGCCCATTCCCGACATCGGCATGGTGTTCCAGGCGCCGATCCTGCTGAAATGGCGCTCGATCCTGCAGAACGTCCTGCTGCCGGCCGAGCTCGCCGGCCAGGACGCGGGCGCTTTGCTGGGACGCGCCGAGCAACTCCTGGAGATGGCGGGGCTAAAAGGCTTCGGCGACAAGCTGCCGCGCGAGCTGTCGGGCGGCATGCAGCAACGCGCCGCCCTCTGCCGCGCCCTGCTGCTCGACCCGCCGCTGCTGCTGATGGACGAGCCATTCGGCGCGCTCGATGCCATGACGCGCGACGACATGGCGCTCGAGCTCCTGCGCATCTGGGGCGAGCGCGACGTCGAACGCGAAGCCCGCAAGACGGTCCTGTTCGTGACCCATTCGATCCCCGAGGCCGTGTTCCTGTCGGATCGTGTGGTGGTGATGTCCCCTCGCCCGGGCCGCATCGCGGCAGACCTCCGGATCGACCTGCCGCGGCCTCGGACCGTCGAAATACGCGGCTCCGAGGCCGTCGGCCGCCTCAGCCTGCAGATTTTCCGGGCGCTGACGGGACGGTCGGTCGGCGCGACCGCCTAATACCTCACCCTGAGGAGCCGCGCGAAGCGCGGCGTCTCGAAGGGTGGCCACAAACCTCGTCCTTTGCCCACCCTTCGAGACGCGGCCCTACGGACCGCTCCTCAGGGTGAGGTTAGTGAGTTGGCGAGGCTGGCTGTCCCTGATAAACCCCGGCGGACAACGCCAGGAGAAGACATGGCCACCGCCGCCACCCCGATGAAAAGCGCCGCCAAGGGCATCACTGCCGACGCCAAGCCATTCGATTGGGAGGATCCGTTCTTCCTCGACGACCAGCTCACCGAGGAAGAGGTCGCGATCCGCGACGCCGCGCGCGACTACTGCCAGGACAAGCTGATGCCGCGCGTGCTCGAGGCCAACCGCCACGAGAGATTCGACCGCGAGATCATGAACGAGTTCGGCGCCCTTGGGCTGCTCGGCTCGACATTGCCCGAGAAGTACGGCTGCGCCGCCGCCAACTACACCACTTACGGCCTGGTGGCGCGCGAGGTCGAGCGCGTCGATTCGGGCTACCGCTCGGCGATGAGCGTGCAGTCCTCGCTGGTCATGCATCCGATCTACGCCTACGGCAGCGAGGAGCAGCGCATGAAGTACCTGCCCAAGCTCGCGACCGGCGAGTGGGTCGGCTGCTTCGGCCTCACCGAACCCGACCATGGCTCCGATCCCGGCGGCATGAAGACGCGCGCCGTGACGGTGCCCGGCGGCTACAAGCTCTCGGGCTCCAAGATGTGGATCACCAACTCGCCGATCGCCGACGTGCTGGTGATCTGGGCCAAGCTCGACGGCGGCGCCATCCGCGGCTTCATCCTGGAGCGCGCCTGGAAGGGCATCGAGACGCCCAAGATCGAGGGCAAGTTCAGCCTGCGCGCGTCGGTCACCGGCGCCATCATGCTCGACGAGGTGTTCGTGCCGGCCGAGAACATGATGCCCAACGTCTCTGGCCTGGGCGGGCCGTTCGGCTGCCTCAACAACGCGCGCTACGGCATCGCCTGGGGCGCCCTGGGCGCGGCCGAGTTCTGCTGGAAGCAGGCGCGCAACTACACGCTCGACCGCAAGCAGTTCGGCCGGCCGCTCGCCGCCAACCAGCTGATCCAGAAGAAGCTCGCCGACATGCAGACCGAGATCGCGATCGGCCTGCAGGCCTGCCTGCGCGTCGGCCGCCTCAAGGACCAGGGCCATGCCCAGCCCGAGATGATCTCCCTGATCAAGCGCAACAACTGCGGCAAGGCACTCGACATCGCCCGCGTCGCCCGCGACATGCACGGCGGCAACGGCGTGTCGGACGAGTACCACGTGATCCGCCACGTCATGAATCTCGAGGCGGTCAACACCTACGAGGGCACGCACGACGTGCACGCGCTGATCCTCGGCCGCGCCATGACCGGCATCCAGGCCTTCACCGGAGCCTGATCCTGCCACCGGCCGGCGACATCGCCATCGTTGTCGCCGGCGCCCTGGTATCGGGCTTCGTCAACGGCCTGAGCGGCACCGGCTATGCG
>Ga0065178_100487_pt1 | contig 35157 bp, 33 predicted proteins | sample FECB22metaG_FD_59210 | JGI IMG/M metagenome (GOLD analysis project Ga0065178, IMG submission 59210) | Cyanobacterial communities from the Joint Genome Institute, California, USA - FECB-22 (version 2) (version 2) | ecosystem: Environmental > Aquatic > Thermal springs > Hot (42-90C) > Microbial...
GAACTTGTAGCCGCGGCGGTACTCGAACTTGTCGACCGCCTTCATCAGGCCGATGTTGCCTTCCTGGATCAGGTCGAGGAACTGCAGGCCGCGGTTGGTGTACTTCTTGGCGATGGAGATCACCAGGCGCAGGTTGGCCTCGATCATCTCCTTCTTGGCGCGCATCATCTCGCGCTCGCCGTCCTGCACGGTCTTGCACATGCGACGGAACTCGAAGATCGGCGCCCCGGCGGCGTCGGAGATCGCCTTGATCTCGGCGCGCAGCTTCTCGACGTCGGTCGCTCGCTTCTTGGCGAAGTCCTTCCAGCCCTTGCCCGACAGCTTGCCCACCTTATCGAGCCAGTTGGGATCGATCTCGTGCGTCAGGTAGTTGTCGAGGAAGTCCTGGCGCGGGATGCGGAAGCCCTCAGCGAGCCGGAGCAGCTTCCCTTCCAGCATCATCAGCTTGCGGTTGAGGTCGTACAGCGAGAGCTTCAGCTGCTCGAGGCGGTTGGCGTTGATGTGCACGGCCCGCACCAGCTCGACGATCTTCTTGCGGTGCTTCTCGTAGCTCTTCTCGAATTCCGCGCTGGGCTTCTGGCCGCGGCTCAAGGTCGACAGGCGCCGGTTCTGCACCTTCGACATCTCGGCATAGACCTTGGCGATGCGCGTCAGCGAGCGCAGCACTTCGGGCTTCAGCTTCTCCTCGAGAGCCGACAGCGATAGCGCGTTCTCGTCGTCGTCCTCGCCACCCTCGGTCGCGCCCTCGGCAGCGGCCTCGCCGTTGGCCTGCGGCGGAGGCGGCGCTGGCCGGACCAGCTTCGGCATCGACGGCCGCGGGACCGGCGGCGGCGCCGGGGTCGCAATGGCGCCCTTGCCTTCGCCCGGTGCGCCGCCCTGCGTCGCCTCGAGGTCGATCACGTCGCGCAGCAGCATGCGGCCTTCGTTGATCGCGTCGCGCCACATCAGCAGCGCGGTGATCGTCATCGGGCTCTCGCAGATGCCGCCGATCATCTTGTCCTGGCCGGCCTCGATGCGCTTGGCGATCTCGATCTCGCCCTCGCGGCTCAGCAGCTCGACGCTGCCCATCTCGCGCAGGTACATGCGCACGGGATCGTCGGTGCGGCCGAGCTCCTCGTCCTCGCCGGTCGCCTCGGCCGCCACCACGGCGGTCTTGGCCGGCTCGGCCGGGGTGGCCGTCGCGGTCTCTTCCTGCTCCTCGGCCTCGACCACGTTGACGCCGGCTTCCGACAGCATCGCCATGGTGTCCTCGATCTGCTCCGAGGACACTTCGTCGGGCGGCAGGGCCGCGTTCAGCTCGTCATAGGTGACGTAGCCCCGTTCCTTGCCCTTCTGGACGAGCTTCTTGAGCTCGGCTCCCAGAGTATCGAGCAAGGGAGCGTCGGGCCCCTCTTCGCGGGCATCGGTGGCTTCTGGCTGGGCTACGGGCGCTGTCTTGGTCGCCATTACTTATTCCTTGGGTCCACAAACAGTTAAAACGGCCGGTCGGGCCGTGGAATTGGCTGCAAGAAGGGGAGGCAGGGAGGGCGGCCCTGAAAACTACCCTTCTACTATATGGGGCTTAACTTCAAGTTCGGATAGAGGTTACTGCATTGAATTCGGCCGCAGACCTCTAGCCGGTGCCCGATTCGAGGCTTTCCCGCCGCATCCGGTCCAGGATGGCCTGAAGACGCTGCAAATTCTCCTCGCTCATGTCCTCGGCCAGGGCCTCCTCGGCCCGTTTCAGCTCCTCCGGGTCGGTCGTGAGCTGGCTGAGATGCCGCGCCATCCGGCGCCACTGGCCGACCCAGCCGTCCGGGTCGGCCGGATCGTCGCGGAAGGCTTCCCGAGCCTTGGCCCGGGCGCCGGCCGCCAGCCGGCCAAGACCGGAGCGCTCCAGATGTTCCTCGATCAGCCGGGCTTCAAGGGGGATGTAAGACCTTTCCACCCCTGGGCTTTCCGTCCCTGGCGCCATGAGGGCCTCCTCGGCGGCCGGGTCGATCCCCTCATGGACCAGGGACAGGGCATCCAGGAGGCCGCTGCGCAGGCGGGCCAGCTCGGCGCTGGCAATGGGGAGCGCCGCCACATCCTCGGCCAGGGTGTGCAGCAGGGCCGGCCGCTCAAGCAGGGCGCCCAGCAAGGCCCGCTCCTGGCGCGAGCCGTCGAGGTCGGTGCCTGCTCGCCGGGCGGCGGAACCCGCGGCAAAGGGCGCAGGGTCCTGGCCGAGCCCTCGGCCCCAACCGCGATCTGGCCCGCGGAAGCTGCGGCGCTGGCCCGGCTGCCAGGCGGTGCCCTCGGGCCGCCGCAGGCGGCCGAGGCGGCTGCGCATCTCGGTGCGATAGAAGTCGCGGACCACGGGATCGGCGATCTCGGCGACGCGCTGCTCGACGGCGCGCTGCAGGCTGGCGCGCCGCTCCGGCGTATCGGTGGGCTTGCCCTCGGTCTCCATGCTCCAGATGACGTCCGACAGGGGCTGCGCCACGTCGAGGCTGCGGCGCATGGCGTCGACGCCGCGGGTGCGGATCAGGCTGTCGGGATCCTCGCCAGCCGGCAGGGTGAGGAACCGCAGGCTCTTGCCGGCGCTCAGCAAGGGCAGCGCGCGCTCGGCCGCGCGATTGGCGGCGCGGCGGCCGGCATTGTCGCCGTCGAAGCAGAGATAAGGTTCGTCGGCGAGCTTCCACAGCTCGGCCAGCTGGCCCTCGGTCAACGCCGTGCCAAGCGGCGCCACCGCACCGGTGAAGCCGGCGCCATGCAGGGCGATCACGTCCATGTAGCCCTCGGCCACGATCACCGGCTGGTCCTTGGTGGTGGCCTGCCGCGCCCGATCGAGGCAGTAGAGATTGGCGCCCTTGTGGAACAGCGGTGTCTCGGGCGAGTTGAGGTACTTGGGCTCGCCCACGCCCATGACGCGGCCGCCGAAGGCGATGACCCGGCCGCGGCGATCGTTGATGGGAAACATCACGCGGCCGCGGAAACGATCGTAGGGCTCGCGGGTGTTGTCGTCGGGCTGGATGGCAAGGCCTGCCTCGACGATCTTGTCGATGGGCACGTTCTCGCGCTTCAGATGGGCGAGCAGGCCGTCGCGCGAGTCGGGCGCGAAGCCCAGCCGGAAATCGTCGATGACGGCGTCCTCGAGGCCACGACCGCGTAGATAGTCGAGGCCCTGGCGACCCACGGGAAGGCGAAGCTGCTTCTGAAACCAGCGTGCGGCTTCTTCGACGACCTGCTGAAGCGTCGATACACGTTCGGCGCGCTCGCGCTCCACCGGCGTGGCACGCGGCACTGGCAGACCGACTTCGTGGGCGAGCTTCTCGACCGCCTCGGGAAACGACAGGCCCTCGGTCTTCATGACGAAGTCGATGGCGCTGCCCTTCTCATGGCAGCCGAAGCAGTAGAAGAAGCCCTTCTTGTCGTTGACCGTGAAGGACGGCGTCTTCTCGTTGTGGAAGGGGCAGAGGCCGGCATATTCCGCGCCCGACCGGCGCTTCAGCGAGACCTTGCGGCCGACGACGTCGGACAGGCTGATGCGCGCGCGCAGTTCGTCGAGGAAGCCCGGGGGGAAGGCCATGGCTCAAGATGGCCCTCGCCGCACGACGACGCCATGGGGATTAGACGGGATAGTGGGGATGGTCCTAGCGTTTGCGCGGTTGGCGAGCCGATTTGGGCGGAAGCGACTCGACAAACTTGACGCCGCGCTTGACCCATTTGCGCAAGCTCGCCGCCGTCCGATAGCCGTCGGGCATGACACGCACGAAGCCGGCTATCGAGCGGCCGGCCATGGTCATCGGCTTCACGTGCGGCTCCTTCAGGACACCGGCCTGCGCTTCGGGGCCGACGCGGACCAGGATGCCGCCGCGGCCGCTCGCCGTGACGCACATATGGCCGCTCACCATGAAGACAATGCCGCCCATCATCTTCCGTTCGACGACGTCGTGCCGGTCGCTCAGCAGGACGCGGATGCCGTCGGCGGCCTGAATGTCGTAGGGCATGAAGCGGCTATATCACGGTGACGATGGATTGCTGTCGCTGACAGCAGCAGGGGCAGGGTTCCCTCATGGCACGAAAAATACCATGGTAATTGACCAAAGACCTCAGTTGTGATACTGTTCAGGTCGCCAGGTCGCTCTATTCATCGTTCGATCCGAGTCCAATTCCAACTCAGCTTGCCTCTCCCACCAGACGGAGAGGCAAGCTGAGGGGCTTCGAAGGGGGCTGCGCAAAATGGGGGAAATGCGGAAATTAGCCCGCCAGCGCCTTCTTGACGGCAGCCGAGGCCTTGGCGAAGTCCATCTGACCGGCGTACTTGGTCTTCAGGGCGGCCATCACGCTGCCCATGTCCTTGACCGACTTGGCGCCGGTCGAGGCAATGACTTCAGTGACAGCGGCGGCGACGGCAGCCTCGTCCATCTGCTTGGGCAGGAAGCGCTCGATGACGGCGATCTCGGCCTTCTCCTTCTCGGCGAGCTCGGGCCGGTTGCCCTTTTCGTACAGCGCGACCGATTCGTTGCGCTGTTTGATCATGCCCTGCAGCATCGACAGGATGCGGTCGTCGGCCACGCCCTCGCGGCTCGCCTCGGTGCGGGCAGCGATGTCGACTTCCTTCAGCTTGGCCAGGATCAGGCGGACGGCGCCAACCGTGGTCATGTCGCGGGCGCGCATGGCCTCCTTCAGCGCCTCGTTCAGATTGTCGCGCAGCATGATTTCAAGTCCCGATCGATTGAAGAGCGGAAACTAATCGCCCGCGACGCTGTTGGCAAAGCAAATAAGTAATTGAAATCACTTGTGAATTAGCCATGTTCGCCGCCTTGACCCTGTGCGACCGCTTGGTTACAAACCGCGCGGCTCGCAGGTCGCCTCCCCGGGCGAGGCCGGCTGGGCCAAAAGAGCGGAAATTCATTATGGCAAACCTCAAGACCGCCGGCGCGACAGACGCCGCGCCGCGTTGGGCCACGGCCGCGCTGGTGCTGGCCGATGGCGCGGTCTTTTGGGGCAAGGGCGTGGGCGCTCCCCGGCATGCGGTGGGCGAGGTCTGCTTCAACACCTCGATGACCGGCTACCAGGAGATCATCACCGATCCCTCCTATGCCGGGCAGATCATCAGCTTCACCTTCCCGCATGTCGGCAATGTCGGTACCAACCCGGAAGACATCGAGAGCATCAACCCCGCGGCGCGCGGCGTGGTGCTGCGCGGCGACATCACCGAGCCCGCCAACTGGCGCGCCGCCAAGCCGCTCGACGACTGGCTGAAGAGCCACAACCTGCCGGGCGTGTGCGGTGTCGACACCCGCGCCATCACGCGGCGCATCCGCGACGGCGGCGCGCCCAGCGGCGTGGTCGTGCATTCCCCCGACGGCAAGTTCGACATTCCCGAGATGCGCAAGATCGCCGAGGAGTGGCCCGGGCTCGACGGCATGGATCTCGCGATCGAGGTCACAACCAAGCAGACCTACCAGTGGGACGAGACCAGGTGGGCGCTGGGCAAAGGCTACGGCAAGCTCGACAAGGCGAAGTACCACGTCGTCGCCGTCGACTACGGCGCCAAGCGCAACATCCTGCGGTGCCTCGCCAACACCGGCTGCAAGGTCACGGTGGTGCCGGCGACGGCCACGGCCGAGGACATCCTGCGCCACAAGCCCGACGGCGTGTTCCTGTCCAACGGCCCGGGCGATCCGGCGGCGACGGCGCACTACAGCGTGCCGGCGGTGCAGGGCGTGCTCGACAAGAAGGTGCCGCTGTTCGGCATCTGCCTTGGCCATCAGATCCTGGCGCTGACGCTGGGCGGCAAGACGCGCAAGATGGAGCGCGGCCATCGCGGCGCCAACCAGCCGGTCAAGGACCTGACGACCGGCAAGGTCGAGATCACCTCGCAGAACCACGGCTTCTGCGTCGTTCCCGAATCGCTGCCCGAGACCGCCGAGGTGACGCACGTCTCGCTGTTCGACGGCACCAACGAGGGCCTGCGCTGCACCGACAAGCCGGCCTTCTCCGTGCAGTACCATCCCGAGGCCTCGCCGGGCCCGACCGACAGCCATTACCTCTTCGACCGCTTCGTCGACATGATCGACAAGAGCAAGGCCGGCAAGTGATGGCTGGTGCCCCAGCAACGCCTCATCCTGAGGAGCGCGCGCAGCGCGCGTCTCGAAGGATGGGCATCAGACAAGGTGCGGGTTCCCACCCTTCGAGTATGGCGCATGTGGATGCGCCTAGGCCGCTTCGCGGCCTCCTCAGGGTGAGGTCTGCGCGGTAAAGCCATGCCCAAGCGTACCGACATCAAGAGCATCCTCGTGATCGGCGCCGGGCCGATCGTCATCGGCCAGGCCTGCGAGTTCGACTATTCGGGCGTGCAGGCCTGCAAGGCGCTGAAGGACGAGGGCTATCGCGTCATCCTGGTGAACTCCAACCCGGCCACGATCATGACCGATCCCGGGCTGGCCGATGCGACCTATGTCGAGCCGATCACGCCCGACATGGTGGCGCGCATCATCGAGAAGGAGAAGCCCGACGCCATCCTGCCGACCATGGGCGGCCAGACCGCGCTCAACACGGCAATGGCGCTGCATCGCGACGGCCGGCTGAAGAAGCTCAAGGTCGAGCTGATCGGTGCCAACGCCGAGGCGATCGACAAGGCCGAGGATCGGCTGCTGTTCCGCGAGGCCATGACCAAGATCGGGCTCGAGTGCCCCAAGAGCGAGGTCGTGCACAATCGCGAGGAGGCGATCAACGCCCTCGACCATGTCGGCCTGCCGGCCATCATCCGCCCGTCGTTTACGCTGGGCGGCACCGGCGGCGGCATCGCCTACAACCGCGATGAATATTTCGAGATCGTGCAGGGCGGCATCGACGCCTCGCCGGTGGGCGAGGTGCTGGTCGAGGAATCGGTGCTGGGCTGGAAAGAGTACGAGATGGAGGTGGTGCGCGACAAACGCGACAATTGCATCATCATCTGCTCGATCGAGAACGTCGATCCGATGGGCATCCACACCGGCGATTCGGTGACGGTGGCGCCGGCGCTGACGCTGACCGACAAGGAATACCAGATCATGCGCGACGCCTCGATCGCGTGCCTGCGCGAGATCGGCGTCGACACCGGCGGATCGAACGTGCAGTTCGCGGTCGATCCGGCGAGCGGCCGCATGGTCGTGATCGAGATGAACCCGCGCGTGTCGCGCTCGTCGGCGCTGGCGTCAAAGGCCACGGGCTTCCCGATCGCCAAGGTCGCGGCGCGGCTGGCCGTCGGCTACACGCTCGACGAGCTCTTGAACGACATCACGGGCACGACGCCGGCCTCGTTCGAGCCCACGATCGACTACGTCGTCACCAAGATGCCGCGCTTCGCCTTCGAGAAGTTCCCGGGCGCCGAGGCGATCCTCACCACCTCGATGAAGAGCGTGGGCGAGGCGATGTCGATCGGCCGGACCTTCCAGGAATCGCTGCAGAAGGCGCTGCGCTCGATGGAGACCGGCCTCACCGGGCTGAACGAGATCGATATCAAGGGTGCGCCGGACAAGAGCGCCGTCGTCGGCGCACTGTCGCGGCCGACGCCCGACCGCATCCTGGTGATCGCCCAGGCCTTCCGCTTCGGCCTATCGGTCGAGGAGATCGCGCAGGCGTCGAAGTACGAGCCGTGGTTCCTGCGCCAGATCGAGCAGCTGGTGAAGATCGAGGCCGAGCTGCGTGTCAAAGGCCTGCCCAAGGACGCCAAGGAGTTCATCGACCTCAAGAAGAAGGGCTTCTCCGACGAGCGGCTGGGTGAGCTCACCGGCCAGTCGGCGGCCAGCGTCGCCAAGAAGCGACGCGCCATGGGCATCCGGCCGGTGTTCAAGCGCATCGACACCTGCGCCGCCGAGTTCGCCTCGCGCACGCCCTATCTCTACTCGTGCTACGAGGGCGACGGCCTGCATCCGGCCGAGTGCGAGGCCGAGCCCACCGACAAGCGCAAGGTCATCATCCTGGGCGGCGGGCCCAACCGGATCGGCCAGGGCATCGAGTTCGACTATTGCTGCGTCCATGCCGTCTACGCCCTGCGTGAGGCGGGCTACGAGACCATCATGGTCAACTGCAATCCCGAGACGGTGTCGACCGATTACGACACGGCCGATCGCCTCTACTTCGAGCCGCTGACCGCCGAGGACGTGATCGAGCTTGTCGAGGTCGAGCGCGGCAAGGGCGAGCTTCTGGGCCTGATCGTCCAGTTCGGCGGCCAGACGCCACTTAAGCTCGCCAAGCCGCTCGAGGCCGCCGGCATTCCCATCCTCGGCACCTCGCCCGATGCGATCGATCTCGCCGAGGACCGCGAGCGCTTCCAGCAGCTGATCCACAAGCTCAAGCTGCGCCAGCCCGACAACGGCACGGCGACGTCGCAGGAGCAGGCGATCGCCATCGCCGAGAAGATCGGCTACCCGGTGGTGATCCGGCCGTCCTATGTGCTGGGCGGCCGCGCCATGCAGATCGTCTACGACCGCGAGGGCACCGAGCGCTACATGCGCGACGCGGTGAAGGTGTCGGGCGCCAACCCGGTGCTGGTCGATTCCTACCTGCGCGATGCGATCGAGGTCGACGTCGATGCGCTGGCCGACAAGAACCAGAACGTGTTCGTCGCCGGCATCATGGAGCATATCGAGGAGGCCGGCATTCATTCGGGCGACTCAGCCTGTTCGCTGCCGCCATACTCGCTGCCGGCCAAGATCATCACCGAGATCGAGCGCCAGACCGAGGCGATGGCCAAGGCTCTGCAGGTCGTCGGCCTGATGAACGTGCAGTACGCGGTGAAGGACGGCGAGGTCTACGTGCTGGAGGTCAATCCGCGTGCCAGCCGCACCGTGCCCTTCGTCGCCAAGGCGACCGGCCAGCCGATCGCCAAGTTCGCTGCCCGCCTGATGGCCGGCGAATCGCTGAAGGCGCTGCACATCAAGAAGGCCAAGGGCAAGCACATCGCGGTCAAGGAAGCCGTGTTCCCGTTCGCGCGCTTCCCCGGCGTCGATGTCATCCTCGGACCCGAGATGCGCTCGACCGGCGAGGTCATGGGACTCGACCAGGATTTCGGCCGCGCCTTTGCCAAGTCGCAGCTCGGCGCCGGCTCGAAGGTGCCGGTCGACGGCGTGGTGTTCGTGTCGGTCAAGGATCCCGACAAGGCCGCCATGGTGAAGCCGGTGAAGCGGCTGATCGAGCTCGGCTTCAAGGTCGTGGCGACCGGCGGCACGGCGGACTATCTGCGTCGCCACGGCATCGAGGCGCAGCGCGTCAACAAGGTGCTCGAAGGCCGCCCGCACATCGTCGATCTGATGAAGGACGGCAAGGTGCAGCTGGTCTTCAACACCGTCGACGGCTCGGCGGCGCTGACCGACAGCTTCACCCTGCGGCGTACCGCCTTGATGCACAAGATCGCCTATTACACGACGGTCGCCGGCGCCAAGGCCTCGGTCGAAGGCATCGCGGCCCTGAGCGAAGGGGCCTTGGACGTGGCGCCCCTGCAATCCTACTTCAAGACGGCTTTCTAGCCACAACCAGGCAACGCAACCCCTGCCAGGCAGGCGGGGTTGGGCGTTGACGCCGTGCGATTCATTAAGGACGATCACGCAATGGAACGGGTTCCGATGACGGCCGAGGGGCTGAAGGGCCTCGAGGACGAGCTGAAGCAGCTGAAGAGCGTGGAGCGGCCGGCGATCATCAAGGCGATCGCGGCGGCGCGCGAGCACGGCGATCTTTCCGAGAACGCCGAATACACCTCCGCGCGCGAACGCCAGGGCTTCATCGAGGGCCGAATCGCCGAGATCGAGGACATCATCTCGCGCGCCGAGGTGATCGATTTCAGCAAGCTTTCCGGCAAGGTCGTGAAGTTCGGCGCCACCGTGAAGCTGGCCGACGAGGACACCGACGAGAAGGTGAAATACCAGATCGTCGGCCCCTACGAGGCCGACCTCGCCAAGGGCCGCATCTCGGTGACCTCGCCGATCGGCCGCGCCCTGATCGGCAAGACGGTGGGCGATACGGTCGAGGTCCAGACGCCGCGCGGCGCGCGCTCCTACGAGGTCGTGGGCGTCCAGTTCAAGTAGAAGCGGACGCTGTTGTTGCGGCCGCCGCGGCGCGCCCGCGGCGCACGCCGATCGTGCGCATGATCACGTACTGGATCAGGAACAGCGCGATCTTGCTGGCGATGCCCCAGATCGACATGACGGCCGACCACGCGACCGGATCGAGGGTCAGCGCCAGCGCGATGTTGAGGGCGGCCGAGGCGAACATCAGGCCGGCCCAGACGAAGCCAAAGATCCAGGCGATGTCGGGCACGACCTGCACGGCGATCGGCGGCAGATAGCGGTTCAGCCAGCCCGGCTTCAGCATGTAGGCGCCGACGATGCAGTAGATCACCGAGGGCTTCAGCATCACGAAGCGGGCGTCGTTGGTCAGCATGGTGGCGACGCCGGAGGCGACGACCAGGCCGATCGAGAGCCACTGCATGGTGTCGATCGGCTGACGGCGCACCTTCATCCAGGCGATCTGGACGACACCAAGCCCGACGCCGAGGGCGACGGCCAGCATCAGGTCCTTGGTGGCGAGCAGGACGACCAGGAACAGGATGGTCGAGGCGAGGTCGGTGATCAGCAGCCGGGCCGAATGCATCAGGTTGGCCATGCGAGCCTCCGTGCAGCGACAGTCGTATCGGTAACGCCGTGTATTTTTGGCAAGCTATAGATACACGGCGTTTCCCGCAAGGGGATTCTAGTCCCTCGGCACAGTGACGGACGCCAGCATTGCTGGCGCAGCACCATCGTCGGCTCGAGCCCGCACCCTCTCCATGGGGCGAAAAAAAAGCGCGAAAACGACATTGACCTAACAACATTAGTTATTGATTTTGTGAAGTACATAAGTTATGTTGCTCTCTACCGCCTGTTCTCGGGCGTCCGTTCTATGCATCGTTCATCGGAAACCATCGCGCGCGGCAGGCACCGGGCGAGCCTATCCGTCTGCCCGGCCGGGACCGGCAGGTCCGGCCGCCAGCCTGCCGCTGAAAACCGCCAGCGCAAATAGCGGGAATAGCGCGAATTCGACGGTGGCCCAATCCATAGGGGGTCAGCGTGTCCAGGCCGGCGGAACACGCCTTGTCGCGCCTGTCCCTGTTTAGCGGACATCATGAAGCGGATGCCGGCGTCGGAAGGAGCAGGGGCGTCAATGGCTCGCGGCGATTTCCGGAGAGCCGCAGCGAATGCGATCTGTTTGCTCTTCAGCCGGTCAAACCCTCTGTGACGGGCTACCAGTCGATCAAGGCCTATTCGACCGAGATCGGCACCCCGGGCAATGCCTTGGCAGTGCGGAACACCATCATGGATTTGACATGACTGACATTGGGCGCCGAGGTCAGCCGCGTGGTCAGGAACTTTTGGTACTCGTCCCAGGTCTCGGCGACGATCTTCAGCAGGAAGTCGGCCTCGCCCGCAAGCATGTGGCATTCGCGGACCTCGTCCCACTTCGCGATGAGTTCCTCGAATGCCTTGAGGTCGATCTCGGCCTGGCTGTTGAGGCCCACCAGGGCAAAGACGGACACGCTGTAGCCCAGCGTCTCGGGGCTGAGCTCGGCGTGATAGCCCTTGATGATGCCGGCCCGCTCGAGCGCCCGCACGCGACGCAGGCAGGGCGGCGCCGATATGCCGGCCCGTTCGGCCAACTCCACGTTGGTCATGCGCCCGTTTGCCTGCAGGTCGCTGAGAATGCGCCGGTCGATACGATCGAGCTTTGCGCGAGCCATCAAATTCCTCCCGTTGGCCGCGCTCTATGCCAGAACCATGCCGGGCGCGCAATAAAGTTGCGGGAATTCGCCGGCCATCTGTGAACAATTGCGCTTGAGGGCCAGAACGTCCGTGCATACCTCGCGAGGTTTGCATATATGTCGAAGATATGCGGTTTACGGGATGCGGAACGGACATGGCGGCAACTCATCGCGCTAAGGTGCTCATTCTCGGATCCGGGCCGGCCGGCTACACGGCGGCCATCTATGCCGCCCGCGCGAGCCTGCGGCCGATGCTGGTCCAAGGCATCCAGCCGGGTGGCCAGCTCACCATCACGACCGACGTCGAGAACTATCCGGGCTTCGCCGACGTCATCCAGGGTCCCTGGCTGATGGAGCAGATGCAGAAGCAGGCCGAGCATGTCGGCACTCAGCTGTTTTTCGACACCATCGTCGATGTCGACCTGTCGCGCCGCCCGTTCGTCTGCCTGGGCGATTCAGGGGACCGCTATGAAGCGGACGCATTGATCATCTCGACCGGCGCCACGGCGAGGTGGCTCGGCCTCCCGACCGAGGAGGCCTTCCGCGGCGGCGGCGTGTCGGCCTGTGCCACCTGCGACGGCTTCTTCTTCCGCGGCAAGGAAGTGGTCGTGGTCGGCGGCGGCAACACGGCGGTCGAGGAGGCTCTCTACCTCACGCATCACGCGGCGAAAGTGACGATCATCCATCGCCGCGATTCGTTCCGCGCCGAGAAGATCCTGCAGGAGCGCCTGTTCAAGAATCCCAAGGTCACGGTGCTGTGGGATCACACGCTGCAGGAGATCACGGGCGAGACCAAGCCCGCGCCGCTCGTCAAGGGCGTGCGTGTGAAGAACGTCAAGACCGGCGCCGAGAAGGAATTCGCGACCGACGGCGTGTTCATCGCCATCGGCCATTCGCCCAACACCGAGCTGTTCAAGGGCAAGCTTGCCATGGACAGCGAGGGCTATCTCATCACCAAGCCCGATTCGACCGCGACCGACGTCGCCGGCGTCTACGCGGCGGGCGACGTGCAGGACAAGATCTTCCGCCAGGCCGTAACGGCGGCCGGCACTGGCTGCATGGCAGCACTTGAGGCGGAGAAGTGGTTGGCGGGCCAAGAAGCCCGCCTCGCGCAAGCCGCCGAGTAGCAGCGGTCAAAAAGCGCAAGGCGTTGCGGCCGGGGGGCCACAGCGCCTCAGGGAGGACATGTCATGGACTGGGACAAGCTGCGGATATTCCAGGCCGTAGCTGATGCAGGGAGTTTCACGCATGCCGGCGAGTCGCTGAAGCTCAGCCAGTCGGCGATCTCGCGTCAGATCGGCGCGCTCGAGGAGCAGCTCGGCGTCATGCTGTTCCATCGCCACGCACGCGGCCTGATTCTGACCGAGCAGGGCGAGCTGCTCTACCGGACCGCGCGCGACATGGCCTCCAAGGTCAACACCGCCGAGGCGCTGCTGCGCGCCAACCAGGACAAGCCCGCCGGGCGCCTCAAGGTCACGACCACCATCGGCTTCGGCTCGACCTGGCTCACCGCGCAGATGCACGAGTTCATCACGACCTATCCCGAGATCGATGTCAGCCTGGTACTGTCGGACAACGAGCTCGATCTCGGCATGCGCGAGGCCGACGTCGCCATCCGTATGGTGATGCCGCGCCAGCCGGGGTTGGTGCAGCGCCATCTGCTGACGGTGCGCAGCCACGTCTATGCCTCTCATGGTTACATCCAGAAGTACGGCAAGCCCAAGTCGGTCGACGAGCTCGACCAGCATCGCCTGATCATCTTCGGCGAGGATGCGCGCGCGCCGGCGCCCGACGTGAACTGGCTGCTGCGCGAGGGCAATGTCGAGCAGTCGGGGCGCGTCGTGGTGCTGCGCGTCAACAACGTCTACGGAATCTTCCGCGCGGTTGAATCGGGTCTGGGGATCGCGTCGTTGCCCGACTACCTCGCGCGCGAATCGACCAAGATCGAAATGGTCCTGCCCGATCTCAATGTCCGCACGACCGATGTGTATTTCACTTATCCAGAGGAGCTGCGGCATTCCAAGCGCATCGCCGTGTTCCGCGATTTTCTTCTGCGGAAAGTCGCCGAGACACGATTCTGAGGATCAGAGATGCAGGATTGCATAGTTGCTGAAAGGCATGCGCTCATCGCATGCCAGTTGCCGGAAATTCCCAGCTACAAATGCGCGAACCGGAGACTATTTTCGGATCAGGTTTTCGACACGAACGGTTCTCTACTTTTCGCGTTCGAAACTCGGGATCCTCATGATCCCACGTCTCCCAGACGTGAAGCCTCCCTGTTTGACTCGCCGGGCCTTTTGGCCCGGCGTCTTTTTTGGACCACCGCAATCCCACACGTGCTGGCGGCCATTGGCTGTATCAGGCCATTGGGACGTTCTGCCGCTATGGCCGAAGCCCCACAGGTTCCGTAAGCAATTGATGTGGAAGGCACCCCGACCCACATGTATTTTCAAAGTTAACCAAGAATGTTTTCCGAAGTCCGCCAAGCGATCCTGCCCCTGGCTCTGCGCAAGATTAAGCGCCGGGGCGATCTGGAGCGCGCGGGGCTTTTGATCGAATCGCTGGCCAAGCACTGGCGCGACAGCAAGCCTTTCGAGCTGCTGATCGTGTCGCCCGGCACCGACACCTATCTGTTGCGCTCGAGCCTGCCGCGCTTTCCGAACATCAACGTGTCGGTCCGCCCTGAATCGGATTTCTTCCCGATGTTGAGCAGCTTCTACCTGATGACCGGCTGGTACCGCCAGCAGATCGTCAAGCTGCAGGTGCCGGTGATGCTGGGCTTCGGCGGCTACCTCACGCTCGATTCGGACGTCTGCTGCGTCGGCGATTTCGATTCGCGGACGTTCGTCGATGACGGCCGCGGCCTGTCGCGCTGGGAGCCCAAGCTCCATCACGACTGGTGGCACAACGTCACCGAGATCGTCGGCACGAACTACGATCCCAAGGGCCATGGCCTGTCGGTGACGCCGAACCTGCTGCATGGCGACCTTGCCGCCCAGACGCTGGACTACATGCGTAGCGATCAGGGCGGGGCCTTTGGCTTTGGCGGGTCGTCGACCACGGCCATGATGTCGTGGAAGATCCGCCGCCCTTGGCGCGTGCCCTGGACGGAATACTCGCTCTACACCAGCGTCGCCGAGCTGCGCGGCAACCTGTTCGACTATCACGTCGAATGGAACACCTGCTATGGCGCCGATGTGCACCTGTTCTCCGAGCAGTCGTGCGTCTGGGGCGCCGACGACTTCGAGCGGCTGGTCAAGCTGCCCAACGGCACCGATCCGGGCGGCAAGTTCATCATCGTGCAGAGCCACGCCCGCATTCCGCTCGAGCGGGTGCGCGAATACTGCCTGAGCTTTGCCGGTTAGCGCGTTTCGTCCGAAGGGCGAAAGAGCGCTCTGAGCTTCTTAGACTTTACCGTTGTGCTCGCCGATCTTCGGCGCCTTGTCGGTTCCGCCGGCACGTTCGCCGTCGAAGCTGACCGGCAGGCCGTGGAACAGGGCGTCCGAGTCCGCGTAGGGCTTGGAAAACATGCCCAGCGCGGCCACCTGGGCGAGCTCCAGCACTTGAGGAACGGTGTTCAACGGGCCATTGGGCACGCCCAGCGCATCGAGCTTGCCCGACCAGTAGTCGCGGCTCTTGTGCTTCATGATGTCGGCGATCATGCCAAGCAACAGCTCGCGATGCTGCATGCGCTCGACGTTGGTCTTGAAGCGCGCCTCGTCCGGCCATTCGGGATGGCCCAGCGCCTCGGCGAACTTGCGCCATAGCCGGTCGTTGCCCGGGCAGATCATCAGCGGCCCGTCACTGCATTCGAACGCCTGATAGGGCGTGAGGGAAGGGTGTCCGGTTCCCTGGCGCGGGGACATCTTGCCGGTGACCGAGTAGTTGGCGGCGTGATTGGAGGCCCACATCAGGCCGCTCTCGAACAGTGACGTGTTCACCAGGCTGCCGCGTCCGGTGGCCGCGCGCTGGGCGATGGCGGCCAGGACGCCGATCGCGGTCCACATGCCGGTCGACAGGTCGATGATGGAGACGCCGATGCGCGCCTCCGGCCCGGTCGGGTCGCCGTTGAGCGAGATCAGGCCCGCGACGGCCTGGATGATGGGCTCATAGCCCGGGCGCTCTTTCCACGGCCCGAGATGGCCGAAGGCGCCGAGGTCGGCATAGATCAGGCGTGGAAAGCGCTTGGTGAGGGTGGCGCCGTCGATGCCGAACTTGCGCGGCACGTCGGCCCGCAGATTGTGGATGAAGACGTCGGCTGCGCCGATGCGCTTGATCAGCGCCTCGCGTTCAGCCTTGTCGGCGAGATCGCAGGTGATCGACTTCTTGCCGCGGTTCAGCGCGATGAAGCCCACGCCATCGCCGTCGATGAAGGGCGGTCCCCATTTGCGCGCATCGTCACCCTCGGGCCGTTCGATCTTGACCACGTCGGCGCCGAGGAAGGCCAGGATCTGTCCGCAATAGGGACCGGCCAGGTTCTGGCCGAACTCGACGACCTTGATGCCGGCGAGCGGCCCCCGACGCGGCTCGCTCATCGCAGGCTGCTGCCCAGGATCTCGCGCGCGATCACCATGCGCTGCACCTCGCTCGGACCCTCGCCGACGCGGCGGATGCGCATCTCGCGGTACCAGCGCTCGAGCGGCAGGTCCTTGGTCATGCCCATGCCGCCATGGATCTGCATGGCGCGGTCGACGACGCGGCCGCCGCCTTCCGAGGCGGTGAGCTTGGCAATGGCGGCCTCGGTGCGGAACGGCAGCCCGCGGCGCGCCTTTTCGGCAGCCTCGAGCGTGAAGTGTCGCGCCGTGCGGATGTCGATTTCGTTGTCGACCAGCATCCACTGGATCGCCTGCCGGTTGGCGAGCTTGTCGCCGAAGGTCGAGCGCATCTTGGCCCATTCGATCGCCATCTCGTGGGCGGCGATGGCGACGCCGATGCAGCCTGCGGCGTAGGGGATACGCTGGCGCGTCAGCCGGTCGTTGGCGACGGCGAAGCCCTTGTTGACCTCGCCCAGGATCTGGTGGTCGGAGACCCAGCAATCCTTGAACTCGAGCTCGGTGGCGTAGCTCGACGAGCGCAGGGTGTGGACGACGCGCCGCACGTGGAAGCCCGGCGTCCCGGCATCGACGATGAAGCACGTGATCCCGGCGCGGCCCTTGGAGGCGTCGGTGCGGGCGAAGACGATGCCGTACTGCGCGCGATCGGCGCCGGAAATGAATATCTTGGCGCCGTTCAGCACCCAGCCATTGTCCTTCCGCTCGGCTCTGGTCTGGATGGCGCGCGCAGGATCGCTGCCGCCGGACGGTTCGGTCAGGCCGAAGAACGGCTTCTTCTCGCCGCGCAGCGTCGGATAAAGGTAGCGCTCCTTCTGGTCCTCGTTGGCCTCGAAGATCTGCGCCAGGCCCGCGCCGCCGAAGGTGCCGTAGCAGGGCACGTAAAGGCCGGCACGGTGCTGTGCCATCTCGATGGCGAGCAGGACACGCGTCACGATGTCGATGTCGGGGCCGCCGAACTCCTTGGGGATGTCGATGCCGTAGAGGCCCATCGCCTTGGTCTTCTCGACCAGCCGCGCATGGTCGGCGGGATCGAGCTCGGCGGCGTCCGGGTCGAGCTTGGCCTCGAGCGGGATGATCTCTTCCCGCACATAGCGGCGGACCTGGTCGATCAGCATCTGTTGTTCGGAGCTGGGCTCGAAGTCCATCGTTGCCTCGTCAGTTCGGGCTGAGCCTGCCGAGCGCAGGCGGCGGGTTCTTGGCGTTGTCGGCCGGCAGGCTGCCGTGGTCGGCCTGGTGCACCATCAGGAGCTCGAGCCAGCGTGTGCGGTACTGCTGGTTCACCTCGACACGGAACTGGTGGCCCGAAGCGCGATGGCTTGCTTCACGCTGCAGCTCACTGCGCAGGCCGAACGCCGAACGGGCGCCGGCTTGGCCGATATAGACGATCGCTCCCTTGGCGTCGGCGATCTGGTAGACGCCGAGGTTGCCCGGCAGGCGGTCGACGACTTCCGCCGTGAGCGGACGCCACGGCTTGTCGAGGCGCAGGCGCAGCGCCATGTCACTTGCCCTGGAACTTGGCGGTACGCTTCTCCAGGCGCGCCTTCATGCCCTCCTGCGCGTCCTGGCTCTGCATCGCCGCCCGCACCAACGCGTCGACGTCATCGTGCTTGATGCCGTCGCGGAACTCGAGCTGACGCACGGTCAGCGCCTTCATCGCCTTAAGCGACAGTGGCGCGTTCGCCGCCAGACGGTCGATCACCTTGGTCGCCTCGGCCTCGAGCTGGTCGGCCGGCACGCAGCGCGCGATCAAGCCGAGCGCATGCAGCTTGGTCGACGGGAGGGGATCGCCCAGCAGCAGCATCTCGCGCGTCGTCACCGGCCCCAGGACTTCCATCAGCTTCTTGGCGAGGAACCAGTTGGGCGCCAGACCGACCTGGGCGAGCGACATGCCGAACCGTGCCTGCTGACTGGCCACCACCAGATCGCAATGCAGCGCCAGCTCGTTCCCGCCGGCGATGGCGTCGCCCTGCACGACGGCGACGACGGGCAGGGGACAGAGCTCGATGGCGCGCAGCATGACCTCGATGCCGCTTGCCTCGCCGGCGCCCGCCGACTTGCTGCGCTCGGCCATGTCGAGGCCGGCGCAGAAGACATTGCCCTTGCCGCGGATCACCAGCACGCGATCCTCGGCCGCGACCGGCGCCTGCAGAGCCTCGATCATGTTGCGCAGCAGTTCGCTGTCGAGGGCGTTGCGCTTCTCCGGCCGGTTCATCCAGACGGTTTTGACCGGACCTTTTTTCTCGATGATGACTTTGCTCATGAATGTCACTCCGGTTCGATACCCGCCGCCTTGATCTCGGTCGTCCACCAGGTCGTCTGCTCCTTGACGTAGGCGGCGAACTGCTCGAGCGGCAGCGGCGAGATCTCCATGCGACCCTGGGTCATGGCCTTGCCCGTTGCCGGATCCTTCATGGCCTCGGCGATGGCGTCGGCCAGCGTCTTCTGGATGTCCTGGGGCGTGTTGGCCGGTGCGAACACGGCCAGCCAATAGACCAGCGAATAACCCGGCACCGTCTCGGCGATCGCCGGCAGGTCGGGCGCCACCGAGGTGCGCTGTGGCCCCGTCGTGGCGAGCCCACGCACCTTGCCCGCGTCGATCTGCGCCAGGCCCTGCGGCAGGTCGGGGAACATCAGCTGCACCTGGCCCGAGATGACGTCGCCCAGCGCCTGCGGACTTGCCTTGTAGGGCACGCGCTCGATCTTCACCCCCGCCAGCTTGTTGAACATCTCGGCCGACAGCCGTTGCGAGGCGCTGGCCTCGGCGTAGTTCAGCTTGCCCGGGTTCTTCTTGGCGTAGTCGATCAGCTCGGGCACCGACTTGATCGGCAGATCGTTGTTCACCACCAGCACGTTGACTCCGGTGACGCAGCGCATGATCGGCGCGAAGTCCTTCTCCGGATCGTAGGAGAGCTTCTTGAACAGCGCAGGGTTGGCGGCGTTGGTCGTGTTGGTGCCCATCATCAGCGTGTAGCCGTCGGCCGGCGAGGTCGCGACGGCCGACGCGCCGAGCTGGCCGCTGGCGCCGGGCTTGTCGTCGACGATGATCGGCTGCTTCAGGATTTCCTGCAGCTTCGCCGCCAGGCCACGCGCCGTCAGGTCGGTAGCGCTGCCAGCCGCGAACGGCACCACGATCTTGATCGGCTTGTTGGGATAGGCCTGTGCGAACGCCTCCCGGCCTTTCAGCAGCGGCGACGCCGACAGGACGGCAGCGCCGGCAAGCACGGAACGGCGATTCAACTTCACTTAAAGTCCTCCCTCGGCCTCACCGCGACGCGATGGGCCGGCCCGTTTTAGCGCGGGCCGGCGCGGCAAGGCAAAGGTCGGACTACATGAAGAGCTTTTCCGCTTTGCGGTCTGCGTACAGGCTGGCGACGAACTCGCCGTAGCCATTGTAGAGCTGCGTCGGGATGCGCTCGCTGCTGCCCAGCGGCTTCTCGGTCGCCTGGCTCCAGCGGGGATGCGCCACCTGCGGATTCACGTTGGCCCAGAAGCCGTACTCGCTCGATTGCAGCTTCTCCCAGAACGTAACCGGCCGCTTGTCGCTGAACTCGATGGACACGATCGACTTCACGCCCTTGAAGCCGTACTTCCACGGCGTCACCAGGCGCAACGGCGCACCGTTCTGCTTGTGGATCGGCTTGCCGTAGAGGCCGGTGGCGATGAAGGTGAGGTCGTTCATCGCCTCGTCCATCGCCAGGCCCTCAGTGTAGGGCCAGGGATAGAGAGGGTCCTTCTGCTCGAACATGACCGATGGCTTGCTCAGCGTCTTCATGACGACGTACTTGGCGCTGCCCGTGGGCTTGCACAGCTCGACCAGAGAACGCATTGGAAAGCCGCTCCATGGCACGATCATCGACCACGTCTCGACACAGCGATGGCGGTAGACGCGCTCCTCGAGCTGCACCTTGGAAAGCAGGTCGTCGATGGCGATCTCGAACGGCTTCTCGACCATGCCGGAGACCTTGATGGTCCACGGCCGCACCTCGAGCTTCTGCGCATCGCGCCAGATGCTCTTGTCGGTGCCGAATTCGTAGAAGTTGTTGTAGGTCGTGGCCAGCTTCTCGGCCGTCATCGGCGCCGGCACGCCGTACTTGTCGTTGCGCTTGGCCGGATAGAGACCGGCCGACGGATCCTTGTCCTCGGCCAAGGCCATCGACGGCAGGGCGAGAGTGGCCGCGCCGACACCCAACGCCCGAACGAACTCGCGGCGCTTCAGATAGATCGCTTCCGGGGTTGCCCGGTTTTCGCCCAATTCCCAGCCGCGCTTGCGCTTGATCAACATGTCGAAAAACTCCTGGACGCCCCGCACTTATGTGAGATCACGGGCCGGCTTCTGCAAATCAAGCCCGCTCACTCCGCCGTGACGTCGATATCGCCCATGGCCTCTGCAAGATCCGTGCGGCGACCCATCATCACCAAGGTTTCCGCCACCAGGAACATGGGCCCGATGAAGCCCTGGAAGATGTTGTCGACCAAGGCCGGCCGCTTGCCTTCGTAATGGTGGCCGAGGAACTGCAGGATCCAGCCGGCCGCGAACAGGGCGAGGAAGGCCATCCACACGGCCTGTGTTGAACCCAGTGCGGCAGCCATGGCGTGGGCCGCGTACCACGCAACCATCATGATCAGGCCCATGACCATGCCGATGCCGAGGTCGAGCGCCATCCAGCCCAGCACCGCCACGATGGCGGCGGCTAGCGACAGCGTCCACTCACGGTCGCCAACCTCGAAGCGCCACAGCGACAGGAGCAGCAGCAGCGAGAAGACGATGAGCGGGATGCCAACGAAGTGTGTCGCCTTGTTGCGCCAATTGCGATGCACGGATGCGTAAGAGGCGAGTTGACTGCGGAACAGCTCGTTGGCCATGGCGGCCTCCGGGGCTTTAGGGCTTGGTGTTCGTCACGTCGAGAAGCGTCGGCCACATGAACTCGCGCCAGCCGTTGTTGCCGGCGGTACTGGCCGTGACCGAGCCGTTCTGCAACAGGAAGAAGCGCGGCGTCTCGTACTCCTCCCATGCGCCTTGCTGGCTCATCAGGAACGTGTCGAGCAGCCAGCGCAGGTTCGCGGGCCAGGCGGCGGGTTGCATCGACGCCTTGGCCGTCGGTGCGTTGATGGTCGTGAAGTCGATCATCTTGTAGGCCGGCGTGGCGACGAACAGCGGCTCCCACTGTTTGTGCCACTCCGCGCAGGCCGTCGAGCGGTCATGACAAACCATGATCAGCATCGGCCGCGCGCTCTTCGTGCCTGCCGGTGTCTGCGCGCCGGCAAAAGGCGCCCACAGCAAAACGCCGGCAGCCAATAAGGCCGCCGACAGAAAACGTCTCAGGACCATACGACTTCATCTCCCCATGGAACGCCCCACGGGGCCACTATGATCCAAGCTTCTGGTGAGGAAAAGCGGACGAGGTCCTCGTCTTCGTTTCATGCTCTCCTCGTACTCATGTTCCTCTCCCCGCTGGGGGAGAGGTTAGGTGAGGGGGCTTCGAAGGCCGCCTGCAACCCCCTCACCCAGCCTCTCCCCCTAGCGGGGGAGAGGAGCATGAAAGACATGCTGGAGCAGGCACACGCTTCTATCAGGCCTTGTTCCCGGTCACTTCCAGGATCTTGGGCCACATCTTGTCTTTCCATCCGGCATTGCCGGTGACTGCAAGAATCACCTTGCCGTCCTGGGCGAGAATGAAGCGTGGCGTGCCTTCGGGGCGCGCCTTGCCCTCGTCGCTCGCGAGGAAGGCAGTACGGACCCACAGGGCATCCTTGGGCCAGTTCTCTTCTTTCAGAATCCCGGTCAGATCGGCCGGATGGACGATCCTGTAATCCAGTTTCTTGCAGGCGTCGGACTTGACGAAGTCAGGCTCAGACTGGGCACGCCAGATCTTGCAGCCGCCTCACTGTTCGTGGCCGACGAACACCAGCATCGCCTTCCCAGACTGGGCTTGCGCGATGCGGGTCAGTGACGGAGCGGCGGCCATCGCCAGGCCGCCCGCCAGCACGGACCTTCTGTTGAACATAAGAACACTCTCCCGTGGAACCATTCCGCGGGGGCAAATATGACCATGACCGTCCGCGCGGTGAAGCCATCGGACGACGGCCTCACCGCCTTGTGAGCTATTCTACGCGGCGGCGCGCTTCTTGGTCTCCTCGACGATGCGGTCCGCCGTGCGTCCGACCAGTTCCTGAAGATGGTCGAACTCGGTATGGAAAGTGCCGACGCCCTGGGTGACCGAGCGGATCTCGACGATCATGTCGGCGATCTCGGCCTCGGGCATCAGCGCCGACACCTCGTCCCATCCGCTCCAGCCCTCGCGCGCGTCGTAGCCCAGGAGCTGGCCGCGACGGCCGGAGATCAGGCGCTGGATGCGCGGCGTGGAATCGTTGGGTGCGGCCACCGTGACCTTGAGGATGGGCTCCAGCAGCACCGGCTTGCACTTGGGCATGGCCTCGGTCATGGCGATGCGCGCCGCCATCTTGAACGACATTTCAGAGCTGTCGACGGAGTGGTACTGGCCGTCGAACAGCGTCACCTCGAGGTCGACCACGGGCTGGCCGAGCGGCCCTTCCTTCAAGTAGTCGATCAGGCCTTCTTCCACCGCGGGGATGAAGTTCCTCGGCACCACGCCGCCCACGATCTTGTCGACGAAGCGGAAGCCCGAGCCGCGAGGCAACGGTTTGATCTCAATCTTGATGTCGGCGAACTGGCCGTGGCCGCCGGTCTGGCGCTTGTAGCGGGCGTGCTGCTGGGTGCCGGCCTGGATGCTTTCGCGATAGGCCACGCGCGGCTGCTCGGTGTCGACGGCGACGTTGTAGCGGCCGGCGAGCTTGTCGACCGCGACCTTCAGGTGCATCTCGCCCTGGCCCTTGATCAGCAACTCGTGGGTCTCGCCGCGCGCTTCGAAGGCGAGCGAGGGATCCTCCTCGACGATCTTGTGCAGGGCGCCCGAAAGCTTGACCTCGTCATTGCGGTTCTTGGCCCTGAGCGACAGGGCGAAGACCGGTGCATCGGGTACCGGAAAGTCCGCCGTCGCGGCAATGCCCGAACCGCCGAGCGACTGGCCGCTCGACAGGGCGTCGACCTTGGCCAGGGCCACGATCTCGCCGGCCTTTGCCTCGGTGATCTTGTCGAGTCGCTGGCCGAACGGTCGCAGCAGCGTGCCGATGCGCTGGCCGCCGACGCTCTGGCCCTCGACCAGGGAGCCCGACCAGACCCGGCAGAGCGAGAGCTTGCCGGCATGGCTCTGGTGCAGGACCTTGAAGCACTCGGCCATGGCGACGCCATTGGACGGCAGCGAGCGGCGCTTGGCCGTCTCGGCGACGAACGGCGTGTCGTGGCGCAGCGCCTTCAGGAGGCGGCGCACGCCATTCTCGCGGTCGCCCGCGCCCAGCAGCACCGGCGCAATCTGGTCGGCGCCGAACTCGTCGTGCAGGTCGCGGTAGATCAGCGACTTCTCGGGCGCCACGTCCTCGATCAGCTGCTCGAGCAGCTGGTCGTCGAACTCCGACAGCGTCTCCAGCATCTCGCGCCGGGCCTCGCTCTCGCGCGGCAGGATCTCGGCCGGCATCTCGATCAGGTCCGAAGCGCCGCTCGACTTGTAGCGATAGGCGCGCTCGCTCACGAGATCGACGTAACCCACCGTCTCGTCACTGCCGTCGGCGGCGGTGTGGCGGATGGGAACCTGGCGCAGCACCAGCTTGCGCGAAGATATGCTCTGCAGCGCGGCCAGCATGTCGCGCACCCGGACTTCGGCGGAATCGATCTTGTTGACGAAGAAGATGTGGGGGATGTGATGGTCTTCGATAAACCTCAGCAGCGGGGTCAGCGCGACAACGCGCTCCGGCGACGGCTCGCAGACCAGCACCGCCGCGTCGCTGACGGCGAGCGCCGCAAAGGCATCGTGCTGGAACTCGATGGAGCCGGGAACGTCGAGGAAGGTCCATTGGTCGCCGAGATAGTCGACCGAGGCGACGTTGATCTCGGTGCCCATGCCGCGCTTGCGCGCTTCGGCAGCACCGTCGCCGATCGAGGTGCCTGCGCGCGTGGACCCGCGCCGGCCGATGGCCCCCGTGGCGAAAAGCACGCTCTCGAGCAGGCTCGTCTTGCCCGAGAGATACGGCCCGCACAGCGCCACCACGCGATGCGCGCCGCTGCCTGGTCTGCCTCCAGGGATGGTCTCGGATTTGATGTCGGCCATGACAACGTCCTCCTTCTTGCGCGTTCTCTTGCGCACAAAAGCTCCGGACGTGGTCGCTACGGAACTCGGCCGGAGCGAAGTCTTGTCATGGAAATCGTTTCACTCCGGCCATGGCGAGTCAATGCGGTGGCAGGGGAAGATTCTTTCGGAGTTTGCAGGGCACCGTTGCCACCAAACGAACTCTATGTCAGACGTATTGTTCGATAAGTTTTGCAATCTTAAGTTGTAGTCTGAGATGATCGACACAAAGGCCAAACTGAGCAAGCTCGTTCCGGGCGACATCTTCCACGCACGCTTTCCAGGCGGCCAGGCAAGCTACATTTGCCTGGTCGAAACCGTGACGGAGCAAACGATCGTTTCGAGGAGAATAACGACCCAGGAGCACGTCGAGTTCGAACTGGCCACAGGCCTCGAGCTTCCGGCGTCTCACGAAGTACGGTGCGCGATCGATTCGATCGCGCCACTGCCCGTAGAGATTCACAACGTGATGTTGGGACTCGAACGCAAGATGAGGCTGCGATTCGAAAAACCAAACAAGGAAGAAAAGGAGGCCTTCCTGTTCATCGCGGACTTCTATCCTGCGCGTCCGCTATGACGACGGATGTCGAACCAGGAGGCTTCGATGGAAAAGGTTGTCGCCGGAAGATTGATGGAAGCGACCCTTGGTCTTGGGAAAGAGATCGGCAAACTTGACGCGATCATCAGCGAGCTCGAGCGGGGGCGGGAAAAGGAAGAATTGGTTCAGGCGCTAGGCGACATCCTGGGCATTCTCACGCAGCACTTCGTGTTCCGGATTGCGCGCGAGCATCCGGAACTCGATCCCGATCGATAGAATCTGAAGGGTAGTTGCCGAGCGCGCCGCCGGGGCGGCGCGCTCGGATTTACGCTAGGACAGCGCCCCGCACGCCCGCTGGATGCGGCGGCCGGCTTCTTCCAGCAGGTCCGTCGCCGTGGCGTAGGAGATGCGGAAGGCCGGGCCCTGGCCGAAGGCCGAGCCCTGCACCACCGAGAGGCCCTCGGCGTCGAGCAGGTAGTTCACGAAGTCGGTGTCGTTCTCGATCACCTTGCCGTCGGGCGTCTTCTTGCCGATGGCGCCGGCGCACGACGGGTAGACGTAGAACGCCCCCTCCGGCCGCGGGCACTTCAATCCCTTGGATTGGTTCAGCATCGAGACGATGAGGTCGCGGCGCTGCTTGAAGACGGCGACGTTCTTCGGGATGAAGTCGGTCGGCCCGTTCAGCGCCGCCACCGAGGCCGCCTGGCTGATCGAGCTGGCGTTCGACGTGCTCTGCGACTGCACGGTGATCATGGCGTCGATCAACTTCTGCGGGCCGGCCGCGTAGCCGATGCGCCAGCCGGTCATGTTGTAGGCCTTGGACACGCCGTTCATGGTGAGCGTGCGGTCGTAGAGCCGGGGCTCAACCTCGGCCGGTGTGGCGAACACGAAGTCGTCGTAGACCAGCTTCTCGTACATGTCGTCGGTCAGCACGTGGACGTGCGGATGACGCAGCAGCACGTCGCACAGCGCCCGCAGGTCGGCGCGGGTGTAGGCGGCGCCGGTCGGGTTGCTGGGCGAGTTCAGGATCAGCCACTTGGTCTTGGGCGTGATGGCGCGATCGAGGTCCTCGGGGCGCAGCTTGAAGCCCGAGGACTCATGGCACTGCACGATCACCGGCGTGCCGTCGCCGAACAGGACCATCTCCGGATACGACACCCAGTAGGGCGCCGGGATGATGACCTCGTCGCCCGGGTTCAGGGTAGCCAGCATCGCATTGAAGATGATCTGCTTGCCGCCCGAGGTGACGACGGTCTGCGACGGCTTGTAGTCGAGCCCGTGGTCGCGCTTCATCTTGGCGCAGATCGCCTGGCGCAGCGCCGGCGTGCCGGGCACGGCGGTATACTTGGTGTCGTTGGCGTGGATCGCCTTGATCGCCGCTTCCTTGATGTGGTCGGGCGTCGGGAAGTCGGGCTCGCCGGCGGCCAGGCCGATCACATCTTTGCCAGCCGCTTTCATCTCCAGGAACTTGCCTTGCGCGGCATTGGTCGGAGAGGGCTTGATGCGGCTCAGACGATCGGCAATGAAAGCCATGACGGCGGCGCCTCCTTTCAGGCGTTGAAAAGGCGCGCGGAAAATACTGGCGCCATGATGCTTTCGCAAGGCAACGCGGAGACAAGGCGCCGTTGCGAGGGATATTTCTGGTAGGTTCGTCCCGTAGCCGCGTTATGGGTCGATCAGCTTTACCGACGCCTCCACCGTCATCTTGGCATCACCAAAGCCCACCCGCCGCCCGCTGACCGGCGCTGCGTCGCGATAGTCGAGGCCCACTGCAACCCGAAGACTGTCGCCGCGCGGGCTCATGTTGTTGGCGGGATCGAAGCCCACCCATTCGAGGCCCGGCACCCAGGCTTCGGCCCAGGAATGGCTGGTGCGACCAACATGCAGCTCGGGATCGTCGTTGCGCAGGTAGCCGCTGACATAGCGCGCCGGCACGCCGAGCCGGCGGCAGCAGGCGATGAAGACGTGCGCCTGGTCCTGGGCGACGCCGGCGCCGCGCGCCAGCGCCTCGGCAGCCGTGGTTTCCACGGTCGAGACACCGGTCTTGTAGGCGATGCGCTGGCAGACCCGCTTCATCAGCTCGTGCAGGGCCTCGACGCGCTTGGCGGGCTCGCCCGCCTTGTCGGCGAGGCCCGCGATCACCGGATCGAAGCTTGCATCGTGCTGCGCGAGGCCGGTGTTGCGCAGCCAGAACGGCGCCGGCAGGGTCGGCGTCTCGGCATAGCGCAGCCACTGGTCGCCGCCGATGTACTCGTAGAGACCATGCACGACGATCTCGACCGCATTGTGCTGATGCGCCACCGAGAAGGTCGTCACCTGGTTGCTGTGGCCGTCGAGCCATTCCGAGCGCTTGCCCGGCCCGTCGATGCGCCAGGAGACGATACGCTGGCCGGTCGCGGGCTTGGGTGTGAGCCGCACGTCATGGATCGAATGACCGGAGGGCTGGTCGAACTCGAAGCGCGTGACGTGGTGGACGGAGAGGCGCATGGTCGTGTCAGTCGAGCAGGAACTGGCGGCCGATTTCGTCGGACAGGGTGGCGATGTCGGTGCGCACGCCGCCCAGGAACTTGCGCAGGCCGGCATCGAACACCCGGTCGATGCGAGCGTAGCGCAGGCGGGCATGCAGCTCGCCCGCCAGCCGATCGGCCTCGCCGCGCGCGCCGTAGGCCTCGGCGAGCTCGCACATGCTGAGATCGGCCATCCACAGGCAGTGATGCACCGAGCGCGGCACGTCACGGCGCAGCATCATCAGCTCGGCGACCTTCATGGGATCGAGCGCGCTGCGATAGATGCGCCGGTAGGTGCGCACGGCGCCGATGCAGGCCAGCACCTCCGACCAGGCGAAGTAGTCGAGCTCCTGCGCATGCGGGCTGCCGTCCGGACGCAGCACGTGGAATTTCACGTCGAGGATGCGGGCGGTGTTGTCGGCGCGCTCGAGGAAGGCACCGAGCTGCAAGAAATTGTAGGCCTCGTCGCGCAGCAGCGTCACCTGCGCGGCGCCGAAGATCATCACCGCCTGCTTCTTTACCGATTCGATCAGTGCGCCGCGGTCGAGCCGGGCGCGATTGCCGCGCAGGCGCTCGTTCAGCTCCAGCCACAGGCCGTTCAGGCTTTCCCAGACGTCGACCGTGATGTTGTTGCGCTCCTCGCGCGCGTTGCGTCGCGCCGCGTCGATCGAGCTCACCAGCGAGGAGGGGTTGTTCTCGTCGATCACCAGGAAGTCGATCAGGCTGGCGAGCCGTCCACCGGATTGCTGCTGGGTCTGGCGGAACTCGTCCTCCATGCCGAAGATCGCCGCCACGCCGAGGGCCTCCTCGCCGCGCGACTGCAGGGCCATGCGCTGAGTCGCCTCGATCAGCCGCGCCGTCGACTTGGCGCGCTGCAGGTAGCGGCCCATCCAGTAGATGTTCTTCGCGGTGCTGCTCAGCATGGGCTGTCTTTGCCGGGAGCGCGCCACTCCATTGGCGCATCTTTGCCGATCACACAGCCCATGAGCGCCACCGGAGTGGCGCGCTCCCGGCAATGAGTCTGACGCGAGCGCATCGCCCTACTCGCCCGCTGCCGGCCCTGGAGCCAGGACCCAGGTGTCCTTGGTGCCGCCGCCCTGGCTCGAGTTCACCACCAGCGAGCCCTCCTTCAGCGCCACGCGCGTCAGCCCGCCGGGCACGATGGTGATCTTCTTGCCCGAAAGCACGAAGGGACGCAGGTCGACATGGCGTGGCGCGACACCCTGGGCGACGTAGGTCGGGCAGGTCGAGAGCGCCAGGGTCGGCTGGGCGATGTAGTTGTCCGGCCGCGCCTTCAGGATGGCGGAGAATTCCTCGATCTCGGCCTTGCTCGAGGTCGGTCCGACCAGCATTCCCTTGCCGCCCGATCCGTGGATCTCCTTGACGACCAGCTCGGGCAGCCGCTCGAGCACGTACTTGTAATCGTCCGGCCGATCGCAGCGCCAGGTCGGCACGTTGTTCAGGATCGGCTCCTCGCTGAGATAGAAGCGCACCATCTCGGGCACATAGGTATAGGTCGACTTGTCGTCGGCCACGCCATTGCCCAGCGCATTGACGATGTTGACGCGTTCGGCGCGCAGCGCGCCCAGCAGACCGGCGACGCCGAGCCAGGAATCAGGACGCATCGCCAGCGGATCGAGGAAGGCGTCGTCGACGCGGCGATAGATCACGTCGACGCGCTGCGGTCCGCGCGGCGTGCGCATGTAGACGCGGCCCTCGTCGACGAACAGGTCGGAACCCTTGACCAGCTCGATGCCCATCTCGTCGGCGAGGAACGCGTGCTCGAAGTAGGCGCTGTTATAGTGGCCAGGCGTCAGCAGGACGACATTGGGCTCGGCATCGTCGCTGAAGGATACCGAGCGCAGGGTCGCCAGCAGCTCCTCGGTGTAGTTGGCGACCGGCAGCACGCGCATGGCCGAGAACAGCTCGGGCGCCAGCCGCATCATGACCTCGCGATTCTCGAGCACGTACGACACGCCCGAGGGCGTGCGCACATTGTCCTCGAGGACGTAGAAGTCCTTCTCGCCGACGCGCACGAGGTCGATGCCGGCGATGTGCGCATGCACGCCGCCCGGCAGCACGAGGCCCTGCGCCATCGCCACGAACTCGGCATTCATGAGCACCTGTTGCTCGGGGATGACACCGGCGCGGCAGATCTCGCGCTCGCCATAGGCGTCGCTCAGGAAGGCATTGAGCGCGCGTACGCGCTGCGCCAGGCCTTTGTGCAGGTACTCCCATTCGTCCCAGGCGATGACGCGCGGGATGATGTCGAAGGGGATCGTCGTCTCCGCGCCGTCGACTGCGCCGTAGGCGCCGAAGGTGATGCCGTGTCGGCGATAGAAGACGTCGACCTCGTGCCGCGTCGCCGCGACTTTCTCGGGCGATGTCTGCGCCAGCCAGTTGGCGATGGCGCGATAGGGCGCGCGGACCTGGGTCCCCGCTCCCGAATTCATTTCGTCAAATGCCTTGGCCGACATCCGGCATTTCACCCCCTGCCGAATCACAATATAAGCAATCGACGGGCCAACAAAGCGGCCACGAAAGATATCGGGAGGGGAGCGTGAAGCAGGTCCTGATCGACCGCTATGGAACGCCGTGGGACGTCGCGCGCTGCGCCGACGTTGCCGATGTCGGCGAGCCCGCCGCAGACGAAGTCGTCTTCGACGTCCTGGCCTTTCCCATCAATCCGGCCGACATGTGGTTCTGCCGCGGCAGCTACCGGCTGAAGCCGCCGTTGCCGGCGACGCCGGGTGCCGAATGCGTCGGCCGCGTCACGGCCGTCGGCTCCGCGGTGAAGCACGTCAAGAACGGTGACCTTGTCATCAATCTGCAGCGCGAGAACTGGGCGCAGCGCCGCAAGGTCAAGGGCGACGATGCCATCCCGCTGCCGACCGGCATCGATCTCAAGCAGGCGGCCATGGTGCGCATCAATCCGCCGACTGCACAGCTGATGCTATCCGATTTCGTCGATCTCAAGCCGGGCGACTGGGTCATACAGAACGTGGCCAACTCCGCGGTCGGCCGGCTGCTGATCGTGCTCGCCAGGCAGCGTGGCCTGCGCACGGTGAACGTCGTGCGCCGCGCCGAGCTTGCCGGCGAGCTGAAGGCGTTGGGCGCTGACCAGGTGCTGGTCGATGGCGACGATCTCGTGCGCCGTGCGGGCGAAGCCACGGATAACGCGAAGATCATGCTTGGCGTCGAGGCGATCGGCGGCGCCGCGACGGGCCGCCTCGCCGAGTGCATGGCGACCGACGGCACGCTCGTTCACTACGGTTCGATGAGCGGCGAGGATCCCAAGGTCGGTCGCAGCAACTTCATCTATCGCGGCGTGCGGCTCACCGGCTTCATGCTGGGGCGCTTCCTGGCGCGGCGCAGTCCGCAGCAGATCCGCGAGATCTATGCCGATCTCGGCCAACAGGTCATGGCCGGCAAGCTCTCGGCGCCGGTGGATACGGTCTATCCCATGGACAAGATCAAGGACGCTCTGGCGCATGCCGACAAGGGCGGGCGCAACGGCAAGATCCTGGTCAGCCCGAATGGCGCGATCTGAACACGGAGGAGGAGCAATGAGCTCGGAAGTCTCGGCGGTCGAGAAGGTGCTGCAGGTCTATTTCGATGGCCTGTACGAAGGCGACACCAAAAAGCTGGGCGAGGCGTTCCATCCCGCCTCGCATCTCTATGCCGCGGCCAGCGACGGCAAGGCGACCGACTGGCCGCGCGGCGACTGGTTCAAGATGGTGGAGAGCCGGCCGTCGGCGAAGGCCAAGGGCAGCGCGCGGGCCGACCGCATCGTGTCGATCGATTTCTCCGGCCCGACCACGGCGATCGCCAAGGTCGAATGCCAGCTGCCGCCGCGCTACTTCACCGATTACCTGACGCTTCTCAAGGTGGACGGCCGCTGGCAGATCATCTCCAAGACCTTCCACACCGTCACAAAAGAATAGTGACGCCGGAAGCAAGGCGCGCCGGACGGCGCGCCTTGCTTCATTTTGAGGGCTAGTCCTTCGCGTCGGCCGCGACCTGGACCTTGATCATCTTGTCCTGCGGCGGGGCGACGGCGCCCGAGCCCGGCGCACCCTTCTTGATCTTGTCGACGAACTCCATGCCCGAGGTGACCTTGCCCCACACCGTGTACTGGCTATCGAGGAAGTTCGAATCCTTGAAGACGATGAAGAACTGGCTGCGCGCGCTGTTGGGGTCGTTGGTGCGCGCCATCGACACCGCGCCGCGCGAATGCGGCTCCTTGGAGAACTCCGCCTTCAGCGTCTCGCCCATGCCGCCGGTGCCGGTGCCCGTGGGGTCGCCGGTCTGGGCCATGAAGCCGTCGATCACGCGGTGGAAGACGACGCCGTCGTACTTGCCCTCGCGGGCGAGCTTCTTGATCTGCGCCACGTGGTTGGGGGCGAGGTCGGGGCGCATCTCGATGACCACCCGACCATCCTTGAGGTCGATGTAGAGCGTGTTTTCCTTGTCCATGGCGGCGGTCGCTCCTGCGAACATGAGTGAGATGGCGACGAGTAAGGGCGTCAGTGCAAGACGCATGATGGGGTCCTCTCGATAAACGAAGCCGGTCCCCCCGGCCGGCGCGCGCGGACCATACCGGCCAGACCTGGAAACACAAGCGACAAGGTTGCGGCGGGACTGCATCCCAAGGGTGTGCATCGTTTCCCGTGGAGTTCCCGAATCTCGCGTCTAGAGTGCGCAGATAGTGGGAAGTCATTGATCAAGCGGATGGCTGGATGACCGCCATGGACGGCGGGCCGAGACTCGACGAGGGGCCCGCCGTGAATTCCGTGCTCGAACGGCCGGCCGCCGATGCCGGCGCTCCGCGTTCGCTCGAGGAGATCTTTCCGCTGCGCGGCGACGCCAATCGGGCCCGCCAGATGCAGGAGGCGTGGCGCGCCTTCTCGGGCGAGATGACCGACAAGGTGCGCCAGGCGCTCTGCCGCGGGACATCGCCGCCCGAGATCGCCTATGCCATCGGCGAGATCGTCCACGGCTACTTCCGCACCCGGGGCATTACCCTGGCGAGCTTCGAGCTCCGGCGGCTGGTTGCCGAGCTGCTGGCGCCGCAACGCCCGGGACCACAGGACAGCGGACGGCAGGACAAGGCTCCGTTGGTCGAGTTCGCGAACGATCCATCGTCGCGGCGCACGACATGGACAGGCGCGGAGGCCGTGGCCTCCTCGCCGGCGCAGGCCGAGGCCGTCTTCGACGCGCCATCGTCAGGGCTGGTGACCGTCACGTCACGCGACGATGAGCTTGCGCTGCTGACCGCGCTTGCCGCCAAGGTGCGCGCGCGGCTCGGCGTCGATCCCTATGTGCTCGCGCGCGCGGTTGTGGTCGAAGCCATCGCGGCCGCGATCGATGACCTGCGCCGACCCGACGGTCCGGAGCGCGAGCGCCTGGCGCGCCTGGTGTTGAGCGAGCTGTGCGGCCTCGGCCCGATCGATCGCCTGTGGGCCGACAGCTCGGTGCATGCGGTGTTCGTGAACGGACCTGCCTCCGTCCAAGTCGAGCGTGACGGCGCGATCGAGGCCACGGCCGAGCGGTTTCGCGACCAGGCGCATCTCGAGGAGATCGCAGGGCGTCTGGCGCCTCGACCGGTCGCCGGCGCCGCTGCAGTCAACCTGCGCGACGGCAGCGAGGGCGTGGTGCTGTTCCCGCCGGCCGCGCCGGAGGGCCCGGTGGTGGCGCTGCGGCGCGGCTCCCCCGGCGAGGCGACGTTCGAGCGGCTGATCTCGGCCGGCCGGCTCGACCGGCGGATGGCTGATCTGCTGCGCATCGCGGTGCGCAGCCGGCTCAATGTCGGGATCGTGGGGCCTGCGCGCTCCGGCAAGAGCGCGCTGCTGGCCGCGATTGCCCGGGACATGGGCGACGCGCGTCTGGTGACATTGGCGCCGCACCGGATGTTCTCCTGGCCCGCACCGGCCAAAGTGGAGCTGGTGACGTCGCCGCAGACGCCCCTCGCGGCCGTGCTGCCGGCGGCGGCGCAGTTGCGCGCAGATCTGATGATTGCCGATGCGCTCAGCGCGGAGGATGCGCCCGCCCTCAGCGACCTGTTGGCGCGAGGCGTGCGCGGGATCGTGGCGGCAGGCGAGGCGCGGGCCATGACGCGCCTCGCCCGCGACAAGGTCGACCTCATGGTTCGCCTGGGACCCGCGGGCGACGGGTTGTTCGTCGTCGCCTCGATGGAGGACGGGACGGGCGCCGAGCTCTTCGCCCATCGCGAGCGCGGCACCTTCCATCGGCGAGGCGCCGTGGCGTCGTTCGCCGGCGCCGTGCAGAAGGCGGGATATGGCGAGGCGCTGGCGAGCGTGCTTGGCTGATCATGCAGTGCGACCGGCCGCCACATACCGGCTGGGGCTGAAAACCCGTTACGTCACAGGCCCATATCTGGTACTAACCGCTTTGAAATGCGGGGGATTTTGCGGGTCGGAACCCTCCTGAGAGAGTGGCCTGCTGAAGGGACGATTGCATGAGCGGCAAGCGCGTTTTGGGCATCCTTGGAGCACTGGCGATGGCGGTGCTTGGCTTCGCGGGCAACGCCCTTGCGCAGCCGGTGGTTGGCGTGCCGCACGACTGGCAGACGAACTTCCCGCCGGCCTTCACCCCGGTGATGGAGCGGGTTGAATCGCTGAACAACCTGCTGCTGGTCATCATCTCGCTGATCTGCCTGTTCGTGCTGGTCCTGCTGGTCTATGCGGTGTGGCGCTTCCATGCTTCGCGCAACTCGGCCGCCACGACGACCACGCACAACACCTTCCTTGAGATTGCCTGGACGGTGGTGCCCATCCTGATCCTGGTGATCATCGCCATCCCGTCGTTCCGGCTGCTGTACTACAGCGACAAGGCCGTCGATCCCGCCTTCACCGTCAAGGTGACCGGCAACCAGTGGTACTGGACCTACAACTATCCCGACCTGGGTGACTTCACGGTCGAGAGCCGCATCCTGCCCGAGGCCGACCGCCTCAAGCAGAAGCCGCAGATGCCGCGCCTGCTCGCGGTCGACGAGGAGATGGTGGTCCCGGTGGGCACCACGGTCCGCGTCATCGGCACGGCGGTCGGCAACTCGATGCACGGCTGGACCGTTCCCGGCTTCGGTATCAAGAAGACGGTGATCCCCGGCCGACTGAACGAAGGTTGGATCAACGTCGCCAAGGAAGGCTACTACTTCGGCCAGTGCTCGCAGATCTGCGGCGACAATCACAGCTACATGCCGATCGCGGTGCGGGTCGTTTCCAAGGCCGAGTTCGACAAATGGGTGGACCAGAAGAAGAAGGCGGCGGGCCTCGCCCCCGCGACCGACTTCGCTTCGGCCACCCCGCCCGCCAACCGCTAAGCGCACCGGCGCAGGAGAATTAAAATGGCCGCGTACGGCGCCACCCACGACGACCATCACGCTCACGACGATCATCACACGCCGACAGGCATCAAGCGTTGGCTGTTCAGCACCAACCACAAGGACATCGGCACGATGTACCTTGTGTTCGCGATCTTCGCGGCGCTGATCGGCGCCACCTTCTCGGTGGTGATGCGGCTCGAGCTGCTGCAGCCCGGCGTGCAGTACTTCAACGGCGCCGACGGCACGCCCAACGGCCATCTGTGGAACACCGTG